>Ga0182013_10007807_pt1 | contig 11671 bp, 9 predicted proteins | sample 612S2MmetaG_FD_120487 | JGI IMG/M metagenome (GOLD analysis project Ga0182013, IMG submission 120487) | Permafrost microbial communities from Stordalen Mire, Sweden - 612S2M metaG | ecosystem: Environmental > Terrestrial > Soil > Wetlands > Permafrost | place: Sweden: Stordalen | collected...
CGGCTCGGTGGTCGGGGAGGTGGTGGCCGGCGGGGGGTGCGGGGTCCGCCAGGCGGCGGAGCGGGCGGGGGTGCCGTATACGACCGCCCGCGGCTGGGTCCGCCGGTTCCGGGCCCGCGCCGCGGAGCTGGGGGTGGCGTTCGCGGCGGTGGCGGTGGAGCTGGGCGGGCAGGCGGTCACGCCCCCGGCCGGGGCAGGCCGGTTCGCGCTAACTGCGATCGGCGCCGCGTTCGCCGCGGCCGCGAGCCTGCCGGGATGGGGCCGGCTGGGCGCGTGGCGGTTCGCCTCAGCGGTGACCGGCGGCAGGCTGATCGCCGCCAACACAGTCTCGCCCTGGTATCAGCGGGAACCGCGGGCCGTTCGGGTCAGCCGGGCGCCCCGGGCACTAACGGCCGCTCGTTGTGGCGCAGGCGCACGGCGGTATTCTGGCCGTGCGCCTAGGGGGGACAGACGTACGCCTAGGGGGACAGTATGTACGAGCCGTATCCGGTCTCGGAACCTCCGCAGCAGGTTGAGCGCGCCCGGCCGCCGCGTACGGTGCTTAGTGCCGTCAGGCTCATGTACGCCGGTGCGGCGCTCGAGGTGGTCTCCTTGATCGTCGCGCTGGTCACCAGAGGCCGCCTCAAGTCGGCTATTCTCAACGCGCACCCGCACTACACCTCGGCGCAGCTGCACACCGCCGAGAACTTCCGGGCCGGCATCCTGGTAATCGGTGCCCTGATCGCGGTAGGCGCATGGCTCTGGATGGCGTGGGCGAACGGCAGAGGGCGAAGCTGGGCAAGGGGCGTCTCGGCGGCGCTCTTCGTTCTCGGCACCCTGGGCCTGCCGATCATCTCGCTCCGCACAGCACGCGTCGCTGGCACGCTGATCGTCGGCGTAGTCATATGGCTGGTCGGCCTCGCCGTGATTGTGCTCATCTTTAACACGAGCTCGGGCCCGTTCTACCGGCAGGCGGGTGATGGGGGAGGAACCACTGCTCGTTTGGAATAAAGGGCAAAATGGCGCGGTCGGCGACGGCCCGACCCCAGAAGCCGTTATCGCCGATCTGCGCGAGGCGCTGGAGGTCCTGCTCGCCGAGACCGGCTTGCCGGATGAGCTGACGCTCGCGCTCAACGTCGCCTGATGCCTGGTAGCGGCGGGTAAGCCCCGTCACCGATATAGCCGCCGTCACACCTGCTTGTCACGCTCGGCGACATCCGCGGGATGGTTGGCCAGTCGCCGCCGGTGATCGCCGCGGCGGCGGTCGCGCTGGTCGTCGCGTTCGGCGGGATCGGCTGGACCGTGGCGAGCCGGTCCGGAGCGCAAGCCCCGGAGGTCGTCGCGCTGACCGCCGCTGGCCTGGCCGGCGCGGTGCTCGTCGGCCTGTTGCCCTCGGACAGCGACGAGGGGGCGGGTGAACTCATCGAGATGTGTCCGCCGTCGGGTCGACCCATGGAGATGTCGGTCAGTGGACGCTGGACGGAACATCTAGTCGCCGGTATCGTTACATGTAACGAAGGAGGTCATGGATGGCCGACACTGACTCGCGGCGGCGCGTCCGTGCGCACCGGGAGCGACTGCGCGCGCAGGGCCTGCGGCCGGTGCAGATCTGGGTACCGGATGTTAACGCTGAGGGCTTCGCCGCGGAGGCGCACCGGCAATCGCGTGCGGTGGCCGTCGGTGATGCTGCCGACAACGACCAGGCCTTCGTGGATTCAATATCGGAGTGGCCTGAGCCGTGAAGCGAGCCGAGATCTGGACGGTCTCGGGCGGAGCCGACTACACCGGCAAACCACGGCCTGCGGTGATCATCCAGGATGATCACTTCGATACCGATTCGGTCACGCTATGCCCATTCACCACCGACCCGACGGATGCCCCTCTGTTCCGGCTGCTGATCGAGCCGGATCAGGGCAACGGCCTGGACGGACCCAGCCGGATCATGGTGGACAAGGTCACCACCGTGCGCCGCTCCAGGCTCGGCACGAAGGTCGGAGTGCTTGATGACGCCAGCATCCTTCGGCTCAACCGGGTGCTCGTCGTATTCCTGGGCATCGCCAGCAGCACGTGATCCGCCCCGAACGTTCGGACGATAGTCGTCGGCGTGGTGCTGGGCCGACTGATCATCGGGAGCAAGCGCCACTGGCTGTAGCAAGTAAGGCCCCGTCGGCCGCTGCCTGAAGACCTATCGAGGATCGGGGGCGGGGCTGGTCTCGAACTTGTCACTGGGCACCTACCAGGTGACATGGCAGTTTCTTAGCCGAGCTTGAGCGGCACGTCCGCGTAAGGGTCGAGCGCGTAGGCGAGGGAGACACGGTGGTAGCCGTCCGCGATATCCCCCTCCGCTATGAGAACCGGAGACAGCTTCTCCCCGGCCAGCACCTTCTGCAGGTCTCTCAGCACGCCCGGGTCCGACAGCGGCAGCGGGACGCGCTGGGTAGCCCGCAGGATATCGTTGGCGCGGCGTTGGATCACCGGAAGCTTCTGCAGCTTCTTCGACACCTCCTGTGCCCGGCTCTCCCCAAAGCGGATACTAAGGTAGCTGGAGGCAGCGGCATAGTCGTGGTCGGCCACGTCCTTCCTCCACCGCAAATACTGGACGGCTTCCCCGGCAATGGTCATTCGTCTGCCCTCCTCCCGTCCCGGGCCGTCGGACTCCCGGTTGAATTGGGCCGGAGTCGCCCGGCCTGCAGCTGTAGCCAGGCATACGAATGGCGTGGCGCTGGGGCTGGCACCGTGGTTCGTTCGGCATCGATTGCGCCCTGGCGGGGAGGGGCAGCGGCGGTACGGGCCCGAAGCGGATTTAGTCGCTGGTGGTGCAGGTGGCTCCGCCGACGGTTACGGTGATCCGGGCGCCGGGCGGGGGGCCGTTGAGGTAGATCAGCGCGTAGCCGGAGCCGTCGGTCCGGTAGCCGTGGGAGTAGCCGTCGGCGGTCGCGGTGGCCTCCTGGCCGGGCTGGTTGGAGTGCACGTAGACGTTGTTCTCGTCGCGGGAGGCGTCATACACGCTCGCGGTGGCCGTGCACCTGGCGCCGGACGCGAGCGGCGGTGAGTAGGCCGCGGCCCTGGCGTAGTCGCCGGCCAGGGTGGCGGCGATGGCGGCCACGATGTGCGCGTTGCTGGTGAGGATGCCCAGTTCCCTGTTGTAGCCGAGGCTGGCCACGGAGAAGTTCTGCGACCCCGCCAGCACCCGCTGGCCGGACCGCCCGGCGTCGGCCACGATGGCCTTGGCGTGGATGTACAGGGCGCTGGCCTTGTCCGGGTAGAGCCGGATGTGCGCGCCGGCCCGGGCCAGCCCGGCGAAGGCGGTGTCCCATTCGGAGTCGGCGGTCATCGTGATGGTCACGTGCACGCCGCGCCGGGCCGCGGCGGCCAGCGCGGCGGTGACGGCCGGGTCGTCCATCTCCTCCTCTTCGGTGGCCAGGGTGTGCTTCGCCCCGTCGATGACCGACAGGACCAGCGCCTTCGCGTTCGCCGGCGACCACACCAGGTCGGATCCATCCGGCGGGGTGATGGCCCGCCCGGCGAAGTCGGCGTTGAAGGTGGCCACGATGGCGGCGATGTCGGCGCGGCCGGTGTCGATGACGGCGAAGTCGCGGGTGCCTGGATAGTCGCGGGCGACGAGGTTGAGGGTCATGACGACCGAGGTGGCGTCGTCGACGGTGAGGGTCTTCTGGTGGTAGGTAGTGCCGGCCGGGGCCCACCGGACGTGCACGCGGCGGGCGCTCAGGTAGTCGTAGGCACCCGTGTTGGCGGACTTCTCCAGGTGCCGGTCCAGGAGCACCCGGACGTCCACGCCGCGGGCGGCGTCCGCGGCCAGGTCCGCCTCCGCGGTGGAGTCGGCTAGCTCGTACATAGTCAGGTCGACCGAGTGCCTCGCCCCGGTGATGAGCTTGTATACCGGCCCGATCCCGGACCCCGGCTCGGTCAGCAGCCGCAACGACGCCGCCGGACTCGACGAACGGCGCACGGCGGCCGACTCCACCGCGACGGACCGGGGGGCGGCCGCTGACCTACCCGCGGCCGCGGTCTGCGCGACCCGCTCAGATGCCGCACCCTGGCCTGGCACCGTGCCGGAGCACGCAGCCACGCTCACGCCCAGCCCGGCCGCCGCCAGCATGATCAGGATCTTCCGGTACATCTCACCGTGCTCCGCCCCGCTCGGAAACCCGCCCACGTCCGACACAATGTAGACCCTGCAGAAGACCTGGGGAGCCTGTGCTCAGGGAACCTCACTGGCGACCATGGAGCCCGCGACCGGTGCTGATGTCACCATCGGCGGGGCCGGCGAGATTGGCTGGGTAGGTCACCTGTATCTCCGTCATCATGGGAGGGAAGTCGCGCTTGTCGTTGGTGATGAAACCGGTCGGCGCCCATGCTCACCGCGGTGGCCAGCCGGGCGGCGTCCGCGGCCTTGAGCCGGCACCGGCCGGCCTGTTCCCCCGCGACCTTATGCGGTCCAGGACGCCGCCCGGGCCCGGATCTTCTGCGAATAGATGGACCAAGCCCGGGTAATCAGGAGGGATGGGGTGGCCGTTACTTCCAGGGGGCGGGTTCGGCCGCGGATGCGCCATCGCGGCCGTGTGTTCTCTTGTCCTGCTCGGCGGATGCTCGTCATCGCCGAAGCCGCGCGCCCCGGGCGAGGCTGCGACCCCCAAGGCTGTGGCGCTGAACGCTGGCTGCTCGACGCAGGTGGCACCGGGCAAACTCGGGCCGGCGGTCCGGCCGGTCACCGCGACGGTTCCCGATGCGCCAACCGCGATGGTGGGCACGGCTGACGGCCGGTGGGCGTTTGCTTCGCTGTCGAGCCACACCACCGGCGCGATCGCGGTCATGGCCGTGGCCCGCGGAACGCTGCGGCTGGTCCGGACGGTGCCGCTGCCGCTGCCGCACACGCTGCCGGCCGCGTACGGGATGACGCTGACCCACGAAGGCCGGCTGCTGCTGGTGGCGGGCGAAAGTGCGACGGCGGTGCTGAGCGTGTCCGCGCTGGAAGACGGCCGCGGCAACCCGCTGGCCGGAGTGCTGACCGACGCGGGGTCGGGCCAGTTCGAGGTCTCGGTGTCGCCCGATGACCGGTACGTCTACGTCACCGACGAGGACACCGGCGCCCTGAGCGTGTTTGACCTGGCCGTAGCGCTCCGGCGCGGCTTCACCGCAGCTGGGGTCGCCGTCGGCCTGGTGCCGCTGGATACCGGAGCCGTCGGCGTCGCCCAGTCGCCGGATGGCAACCTGCTCTACGTGACGACCTACGGGGCCTACGGCCCCTACGGGCAGCTGTGGGTCATCGACGCGGCCCGCGCGGACAGCGGGGCAGGCCGCGGGGCCGTGCTGGCTCATGTTTTCGCCGGGTGCCAGCCGGTGCGCGTGGCGGTGTCCCCGGACGGCAGCACGGCCTGGGTGACCGCATTGCAGTCCAACGCGCTGCTGGCCTTCTCCACCGCCGGGCTGCGCACCGACCCGTCCCGGGCGCTGCGGGCCGTGGTCCGGACCGGATCCGAACCGGTCGGGTTGCTCCTCGTCGATAACGGGCGGGTGGCCCTGGTCGGCAACTCCAACCGCGGCCTGGTGGCGGATAGCCAAGGCACGAACGGCCCGCAGACCGTCAGCATCATCGACACGGCGGCCGCGCTCGCGCACCGGACCGCCACAACCGGTGCTGTGCCGGCCGGCCTGTTCCCCCGCGACCTCAGCTTCGATCAGGCCACTGGCCAGGTCATGCTGGCCAACTTCAACTCCGGCACCGTCGAAGAGTTCCCCGTACCCGGAGCCTGAGCTCATCGCGGTGACGCTCAGCTAGGTCCTTGGTGGACCTCGTCCACCTGGACCACGACGTCCGGCAGTTCGCGGCGGGTCGTAACGCCGAGCTTGGGATATGAGTTGTACAGGTGAGTGCTGACCGTTCGCGGCGAGAGGTGCAGTCTGTCGCCGATCTCCTGGTTCGTGAGGCCGCGGGCAGCCAGCCGGACGACCTCTTCCTGCTGCGGTGTCAGCTCCGACAGCGCCCCGCCAGAAGACAGCGTCCCGCCGGATGCCAGAGACCTGGCACCGCAGGCCCGCAGTTCGGTATTGGCGCGGAGCATGGACGGCGTCGCTCCGAGACGGGTGGCTGTCTGGAGGCCCAGCGTCAGGAACTCCTTGGCCTCGTTGATCCGGCGCTGGCGGCGGAGCCACTCGCCGAAGTCGAGGTGCAGTCTCGCCCGCTCGAAGGGCCAGTGATTTCCCTGCTCATCCTCCAGCGCCGAGCGGAAGTACCCCTCGGCGGTCGCCCCCTCAGCGAGGATCGCTCTGGCCCGCAGGAAGACCTGTTCCAGTCGGGGTGACGGCCGGCCCTGGAAGCACTCAAGGATCCGCGCGATCCTATCCCGTCCCTCCGCCCGCCGGTCCAGCCGCGCGAAGGCTTCCGCGAGATCGGCGACGCCAGGATACGACTCGTATCGGTGCAGGGGATCGCCGCTGGAGTCGAAGAGCCCGTCCAGCCGCGCCAGGGCGCGGTCATAGGCGGCGTCGCCGAGGTCGGCCAGAGCGAGCACCCGCCGCACGCGGGCCTCGACGATGCGTGCCTGGTCGAGGTCGAAGAGCGCTGACACGCGTTCGGTCTGGTGCCGTGCTAGCTCGGTGTCACCGCGCAGGGCGTGCACCTGCGCGCTAGTGATGTAACTGGAGGCGATCGCGATGTCGATCCTGTAGGCGATCGCGAGGTCCTCCGTCTCGGCGGCGATCTCCAGTGCCTCGTCCCAGCGCCCGCTGTCGAACAGGCACAGGCTCAAGAGGGCGAGCACGCTCGGACTTGTCCCGCGGACGCCAGGGTGCCTCAGCCGCCCAACGATTCGCCGCAGGAGCCGGATGGCGAGCTCGATGTCGTCAAGGACCCAGGCGGAGGCGGCAACCACCTGCTCGGCCGATGCCACGTCGACCCCGAGGCGGTCGCCGGATCCGGGCGCGACACCGGAGTCAGGCGCGGTCCCCAGCTCCCGCACTGTCCTGCTCAGCAGCCCAGTAAGCCGGTCTCGCTCGCTGAACGGGCCGGTCGTGCACAGCGCCCACAGCCGGAAGCACTCGATGTCCTCTTTCTGGCGCCGACTGAGATCCGAGGTGTCCAACAGGTCGAGCTGGTCGAGTGCGGCTCGCACCGCTTCGCTTGCCCGGGGGGTCCCCGAGAAATAAGCGGCCTGGGTGGCGTTGCGCAGGCAGTCCCAGGCCGTGTAGGTCAGCTGCCGTTCTGCCGCTTCGGACGCCGCGGACAGCAGGACCGCGACCGCCTCGGAAAGGCGATTCGAAAGGCTGAGGGCGAATCCGATGGTCTCGCGCGCCGTGATCGACAGCACAGGATCGGACGTGATGCTCTGGGCGCGGGTGGCCAGCTCCGCGACCAGGTCGAGCTGTCCCACGAGCACGGCTAGCAGGGCCGCCTTCGTGAATCTCCGTGCCCGGTCCTCCGCGTGCTCGCTGAGCTCAGCCGCTCGCTCCATCGCGGCGACCGCCGCTGCCGTGCCGTCCCGCCGCTGGGCATCGGCGGCGGTCGCCTCGAGTAGCCGGGCCAGCTGGTCGTCGGGGCCGACGGTGGCTGCCGCCAGATGCCAAGCGTGGCGGTCGGGCTGATCGCGCGATGCCTCGGCCACCCGTCTGTGGGCCGCTGCCCGGCGGGAAAAGGTCGCGCCGTGATAGACGGCGGAGCGGACGAGCGGATGAGCGAACTGGAAGCCGGACGGGCCGATTCTGACCAGGCCGAGTGCCTCCGCAGGAGCGAGCACGACGTTGTCTTGCCCGGCGCCTGGCAGCAGGGGGGACACCTCCGGGCTGTCGGCTACCGCGGCGTGGAGCAGTGCCTCGTGCGTTGCCGGGGGCAAAGATGCCAGCCGCTCTGCCAGGACAGCGGACAGCCGATCACTCAGCGGGAGCGGTGCGGCGGTCCAGCGGCGGGCGGCGGCCGGGTCCGCGGTGATCGCCCTGCTCAGCTCGATTAGTGCCATGGGGTTGCCCGCCGCGTGCGTGAGTACCTGATCCCGCAGCCTTCCTCGCGGCGTGCTCGGCTGGCGGTCGATGAGCCGGTTGGCGTCATGGGAGCCGAGGGGGTCCAGGCGCAGCACGGGGAGCTCTTGGTAGTGGCTGCCGGGAAGCTCGCCGGCGCGGGCGGTCAGCATGAGGCTGATCCGCTCGGTGCCAACGCGGCGCGCCACGTAGCGGAGGACATCGAGTGAACTACGGTCGACCAGGTGCGCGTCATCGACGGTGAGCAGGACGGCCGACTCACCGGAGAGGTCCCTGAGCAGGGACATCACCGCGTCGCCGGCGAGGAGGCGATCGACGGCCACGGTGCTCGGTCCCGATCCGAGTACCGCGCCGATAACGTCCCGCTGCGGCTCGGGAAGGCGGTCGAGCCGGGCGCCGAGGACCGGCCTGAGGAGCTGATGCAGGGATGCGAACGCGAGGGGCGTCTCTGACGCTAGCCCGATCGCGCCGAGCACGCGCACGCCGCTGCGCCGCGCTCGACCGGTTACCTCATTGACGAGCGCCGTCTTGCCGATGCCGACGTCCCCGAGGATCATCCTGACCCGGCCGTCGGTTGGCGGAACCGGGTCAATGAGGCTCGTAAGCTCGGCGAGTTCGCGATCGCGACCGACGAGGCTGACCGTCCCGCCGTTCATTCCTGAAACATATCACCCGGACCGGGCGGCCCAGGGGCGGCCCGGTGCCGACAGGTGAGGTGACGAAAGATCAAAGCCCGGCATGAGAAAGAATCAGAACCCGGGCCCCGGAACGGAGGCGTGGCGCTGCCTTAAAGGCCAAGCTCACTCGTCCAGGCCGCTCGCCTGCCACCGTGCGAGCTGTGGAATCAGGTCACGAAGCTGGTGGCGGCTGGCTATGCCTAGCTTGGGGTAACAGACGTACAGGTGCGAGCTCACGGTGCGCGGAGACAGGAAGAGACGGTCGCCAATCTCGCGGTTCGTTAGCCCGCTGCCGGCCAGGTAGACGATCTGCCGCTGCTGGGGGGTCAGCTCGGCGAGCGCGTCAGCCTGGCCGGTGACGGCTACCCCGCAGGCACGCAGTTCTGTCTCGGCCTGGCGCTCGGCGGGCTGGGCCCGTAGCAGGCCGAAGGTGTCACGGGCGGCGGTCAAGACGAGCTTGGCGTCACCGACCCGGCGCTGCCGGCGTAGCCAGGCCCCGTAGTCGAGCCGGAGTTGCGCGCGCTCGAAGGGCCACTGGTCTCCGGCTGGGTCGGCGAGGGCCGCGGAGTAATGCTTCTCGGCCTCGGCCTGATCGGCGAGCAGCCCGTGTGCCCGGCCAAGCAGCTGCTGCAGCCGGGGCGATGGCATCCCGTCCAGCCGGTCGACGGCACCTCGCAGGACTTCCCGTCCCTCGACCGTCTGGCCCGCGCGGACCGCAGCGGCTGCGAAGTCCGCTACCGCGAGGTAGCAGACATGGTAATGCAGCGGGGTGCCGCTCTCGTCGAATAGCCGGCGGAGCTGGGCATAGGCCATCAGGTCGCTGCCTTCCGCCAAGGCCGCGATGCCCAGCGCGTGCTGGGCGCGCGCCACCATGGACCGGCACTTCGCGGGGTCCCTGGCGAACGCCCTGGCAACCTGTGCCCGCGCCGCCGCCACGTCGCCGCGCTCCGCCAGCACGGTGGCCGTGATCAGGGCGGCGGAAGCGGCCACTATGTCCATTGCGTAGGCGTCGGCAAGACTGTCGGCCTCGGCGGCGGCGGCGAGCGCCTCATCCCAGTGCCCGGCGTCCAGGTAGGCCCAGCCAAGCGACGAAAGCACACCCCCGCTTGCGCCGCGGACGCCGGGCGCCTGCATTCGCCGCCTCGTCGCCTGGAGCAACTCGATCGCCTGGTCCGTCCGGTCGACAAGCCACGCTGCGGACCCTGCCCAGGGGAATATGCGCGCGGGGAGGTCGGTGACGGCCGTGCGGTCAAGGTACCGCAGGAGCGCTGAGTTGTCGCGGTACGGCCCAGTCGAGGCCAGTATCCATATGCGCGTGGCCTCCACGTCGTCCTGTAGGTAATCCTCCGCTACGTGGTGCTCCACCGTCACGGCGGGCGGCGCCGTGCATTCAAGGAGGGCGAGGGTGTCCCGCACGGCCCGCACTCCGGCGGGCGCACCAGATTGGTAGGCGGCCGTCGCCGCGTTCGCGAGCGCGTCCCAGGCGATCGCCAGGTCGTAGCCCGCCGCTTCCCTGGCGGCCTCGATGAGGGTGACGATCGCGGCGTCATGCTCGCTTGACCAGACCAGCGCCCGGCCGACCAGCCTGCGGGCACTGATGCGCGATCCCGGGCTCCCGGTGACGGCGAGCGTCCGGGTGGCGAGGTCCTTGAACCAGTCCGCCTGCCCGGTAAACGAGGCGATTTCCGCTGCGGATGCCAGCCGTCGGGCTTGCTGCGCGCGGTCTGGGCTGAGTTCGGCGGCGCGCTCAAGCGCGGCCGCCGCGGCGGCCGCGCCGCCGCGGCGTCGTGCGTCGGCGGCCGTGTCCTCAAGCAGCGCCGCGACCTGCTCGTCAGGGGCAAGCGCCGCGGCCGCCAGGTGCCACGCTCGCCGGTCGGGGTAACCATGGAGCGTCTCGGCAAGGTCGCGGTGCGCGGCCGCGCGTCTAGCAGGGGGCGCGCTGTGGTAGATGGCGGAACGGATAAGCGGATGGGTGAACTGCACACCCGTCCGGCTATCCACGCGGATCAGGCCTAGCCGCTCAGCGGGAGCGAGGGTGCCAGGATCCAGCTCTGAGCCGCCGCCGGCCGCCGCCGGGTCCGCGCTATCGGCGACCGCGGCGAGCAGCAGCGCGGCCAGGGTGGGCTCAGGCAGGGCCGCCGCCTGCGCGGCGATGGCCGAGGTGAGCCGGTCGGTCAGCGGCAGCGGCTCCGTTGTCCAGCGTCGGCCGGCGGCAGGGTCGGCCGCGATCACCTTCGCCAGCTCGATCAGCGCCATCGGATTGCCGGCCGCCTCGGCGAGCACCCTGGCGCGGGTCCTGCCGCGAGGCGGGCTTGGCTGGACATCGAGAAGCCTGCCCGCGTCTGATTCCGGGAGCGGACCCAGGGTCAGCTCGGGCAGGCCCCAGTCAAGGCCGGCGGCCGGCGAGTTTCCACGTGCGCCGACGAGGAACACGACCCGCTCGCCGTCCAGGCGGCGGGCGGCGAAGGCCAGGGCATCCAGTGAGCTTCTGTCGAGCCACTGGGCGTCGTCGACGATCACCGCGAGCGCGCGGTCTTCGGACACGTCAGACAGCAGAGTGAGCACGGCGATCCCGATGCTAAGCCGGTCAGCGGCACCGGGATCTGCGGGGAGGCCGAGAGCTCCGAGCAGCGCCGGGCCTTGGAGCCCTGGAAGGCTCGCGGCATTGCCGAGGACGGGCCGGAGCAGCTGGCGCAGCCCCGCGAACGCCAGATTCGCCTCCGACTCCCGGCCCGTTACTGACAGCACCGGCAGGCCGGCCGACCGGGCCCTGGCGGTCGCGTCCGCCAGGAGCGCGGTCTTGCCCATCCCCGCCTGCCCGAGGATGAGCAGCGCCTGGCTCGCGTCGGCCGCCCCGTCCACAAGACCGCGCAGTCGGTCAAGCTCGGCTTCCCTGCCGATGATGTGCCCGGCGTCCGGATAAGGATCCCCCGTCAATTCTGCGGTCCAGGGCTGAGCATGTGTCCAGCGTAACCATGTGTCCTGGGTAACCATGTGTCCTGGGTAACCATGTGTCCTGGGTA
>Ga0182013_10007808_pt1 | contig 11668 bp, 7 predicted proteins | sample 612S2MmetaG_FD_120487 | JGI IMG/M metagenome (GOLD analysis project Ga0182013, IMG submission 120487) | Permafrost microbial communities from Stordalen Mire, Sweden - 612S2M metaG | ecosystem: Environmental > Terrestrial > Soil > Wetlands > Permafrost | place: Sweden: Stordalen | collected...
CGCGCTAGACTCAAAATCATCGTAAGTGATTGACCCTCAATTGGAACCGATTGGACTGCAAGGGACTACGTTCCCGCCAATTCTTGACGCCAGGGTGTGGATTGGACTGGATTCGCCTCCATTCCACCTGCGGGGGATACAAAAAGGGATACAAAGCCTGGTTCCGAGCCAGCCGTGTCGACGCATGCCGAGATTATCTAGATTTGTCGTTGGCTACGAAAGAAACCGATCCAGATGAAATCGCGCCGTTTATTCGCGCTAGCGGGGCGAGCGGCGGCGACGGAGTTTCCGGACCCCGTTTGTGCAACTGGCGGTCCCTACGAGTAACGAACTGGCTTCTGCATGCTCGAATAGGTGCGCCCTGATGTCCGCCCTTTGCAGATTAAGCGTCACCTTATTTGAGGACCAACGATCCATTGCCGAGCGTGGCACGCCACACAAAGCCAGAAACGGATTAAAACTCTTGCATCAGCGAGCGAAATCTCTGTCTCAAATCGTGACAGGAACGTCCTGATCAGTATTGGAATAAGACAATTATCTGTTGGGAACCCAGACCAATTGAGGTGCCAAAATAAAAAATGTTGGATATGTTAGTAGTGACCCGAACTTGCCAAGTCAATCATCCCGGACCCAGCCCACGCCGACCCAATCAGGGAGTTTTTTTAAAAAAATCCGATTGCGGCCCATGGGCCGGCGTTGCATATTACAGTTGACCATATTTGCGACAATCGCACCACGCAAGGAGGGCGGCGGATCATCCGGAAAACCCGGACGTCTATCTTGCCGTGGCCTCATCCTCCGCTATCGAGCGGGGGTGCCAGTGTGTTTGCACGTTAAACGTGGGAATCATTAAACATGACTCAGTTAAATCGACCGGTCTCTATGACAAGTGTCCTTGAGCCCGGCAGAGTCGTTTTCTCGGTCAAGGAAGTTTCTTCCATTGCCCGGGTGAGCGAAAAATCCGTGCGTCGACTTGTCGATCGCGGAATTCTGAAAAAGACGGGGGAAGGCCTCCGTCTTGTTTTGATCACGCGAGCCTCCGTTGAAAAATGGCTCGGCTTGGTGGATCAAGTTGATAACTGACTTGGATAGTGACTGCACCGGCTCCGGAGCGGTGCCGAGGGCCTCGGGCTGACCTGGGGCCCTTTTTCTTTGCAATCGCCCCGTCGATTGTTTTCCGTTAGCGCGTTTGGCGTTATTTCGTCGAGCGGCGCTGATGACGGATGTTTTCTGCTTCCGCAGCAGCCGCCGTCGCCTTCTCGCTCAATCCCGACTCATTCAGCCAAGTTGCGAAGATGTCCAGTGAACTCGCTAAATCTGATTTAGACGCTTTTGAATTTCCTTCCGGCAATTGGCGGAAAATCACCAGAGCTGCTTCCATCTCCGCCAGCGCCTCGTCCCGTCGCCCTGAATCATGCAAGGTTTCCGCCAAATTGCGCAGCATGGCGGCCAAGGTCGGCTGGGATGCGTCAACTTTCTGCCCCACCAGTTGACGACAAATATCTACCGCTTCCATTTCAATGCCAACCCCTTCGCCGTGGCGTCCCAATTTGTTCACGGTTATCCCCAAATTGGTCAAGGATACTGCTAAACTTAGCTGGAATTTGTTAGAGTCCTTCTCCGACAAATGGCGGAATATTGTGGACGACTCAGTGCCAAGTGCCAACGCCTCCTGGTAACGGCCCAAGCCGTACAAGCAAATACACACGACACTTAGCGAGTTCGCCAAATAAGGGAGGAACTCTTGCGGGCTCTTTTTCCCTAACTGCCGGTAAATCGTCACCGCCGTCGATGCAGGTTCGAGCGATTGTTCCGGGCGTCCCAACTCACGCAAGTATCCGCTCATGGTGGTCAGTGTTGCAGCCAAATAAGGTTGAAAGGCGTCTGGGTTCTGCTCTGCCAACTGACGGCAAAGTGAAGATGCCTCACTGACTGCCGCCAACGCCTCTTCATATCGTCCCAAATCGCCCAAGCAGTTGCTCAAATTAGCCAATGCCTCCCCAAGTGTTGGTTGGAAATCGTCAGGGCTCTGTTCCGCCAATTGGCGAAAAACGGCGACCGCCTCACTGGCAGGTGCCAATGCTTCCTCGCGTCGCCCAACATGGCACAGGCACCGACTCAGTTGGATAAGGGTTCCAGCCTGGTATGACTGGAAGACATCGGGATTCCGTGCCGCCAACTCGCGGTTAATAGCCGACGCCTCGATAACACTTGCCAACGCCTCATCGTGTCGTCCCAAATCGCGAAGACGTCGGTGAATACTAACCAATGCTTCCGCAAATCTCGGTTGGAAGGTGTCGGGGTCCTGGGCTGACAATTGGCGATAAATTGAGGCGGCCTCGCTGGCTGGCGTTAATGCCTCCTCGCGCCGCCCCAAATCGAATAAACAACCCGACACAGCTAGGAGAAAAACCGCTAGAAACGGTTGGAATATCTGGGGATTGTCGTTCACTAATTGATGGAGAATTGCCGACGCCTCGGTGATTGGAGCCAGCGCTTCCTGGGGGTGCCCGGAAAAAGAACAGCAGTCCGACAGAACTCCGAGTGAACTCGCGAGTAGTGGAAGGATTGCTCGCGGATTCGGTTCTGCCAACTTCCGGAGAATCGCAACTGACGTGGTTGCCGGCGTCATCGCTTCCCCGTGTCGTCCCAAATCGTTCAAGCAAGCCGACAGGCCTCTGAGCGAAATCGCCAGGTGCGGAAGGAATCTGCCGGGGTCCTGATCCGCTAACTGCTGGAGAATTGTTGTCGCCTCCGTGACAGGAGCCAATGCCTCATTGGGTCGTCCCGAACCACATAATGATCTGCTCAGGTCGACCAGTAATCTCGCATAGGTGAGTTGGAAGACGTCGGGGTTTTGTTCCGCCAATTGGCGCAAAATGGCGGCCGCCTCGGTGGCAGGCCCCAATGCTTCATCGAGTCGTCCCGAACTGATCAGGCAATCCGACACGATTCCGAGTGAGATTGCGAGGTAATGGCGGAATGCTTGTGGAATCCTGTCCGCCAAAAGGCGGGATATTTCGGCGGCCTCGATGGCAGGTGCCAAAGCTTCCTCGTATCGTACCAGGTCGGACAAACACGCGCTCAAGTTAAATAGTGATTTTGCCAAAACTGGCTGGAAGGCATCGGGATTCTGGTCTGCCAATTTCCGGAGAATTGCAGATGATTCTGTAGCAGACGCCAACGCCTCTTCGCGTCGCCCCGAACTATTTAAGCACATGCTCAAAATCGTCAGTGTTTCCGCAAAGTTTGCTTGGAATGCGTCGGAGTTTTTGGCCGCCACTTGGCGAAGGATTGCGGTCGCCTCGTTGGCTAGCGCCAATGCCTCCTCGCGCCTCCCCAAATGAGACAAGCACTTTGCCAGACCTCCAAGCGAATCCGCCAAGTAATGTTGGAAACCGGCACGATCCTGGACCGCCACTAGTCGGAAAATTGCACAGGCCTCAATGGAAGACGCCACCGCTTCCTCGTAGCGACCCGATTCACGAAAACATAGGCTCAGATTAGTAAGAGATCCCGCAAAGCTCGGTTGGAACGTGTCAGGGTCCTGGGCCGACAACTGGCGATAAATTGCGGCCCCTTCGGTGGCGGGCGGCAATGCCTCCTCGTGTTGTCCGAACTCGCTCAGACGAATCGAATAATCAACAAGCGCAGCGGCATGTTCAGTCTGCTCAAGTTGAGGAATATTACGTCCCAGATTCTGAAACTGCTTGATTCTTTTTAAGGATAAATGCCGCGATGAAAACCGAGTCAACAGGGAATCAATCGTGTCGATGAGGCGGCCAGCGGATAATTTATATGGGAGAGTCACCTGACTCTGTCTGGTGGATGTCTCGACTGTGGACTGAATCTTGCGCTCCACTTCTACGGCAGCCTCGCGCAAGGCCACCGTTGACTGAGGGATTAGATCATGCAAGCTAGCGCAAAGATCATAATCGCCGTGCTGGCGGATAACCGACGCAAGAGCACGCCCAATTGGGCCTTCCTCCTCCATCGCGACTTCCATAGCCAAAATGACCAAAGGGAGCATGTCTTCAGGATCGGACGTGAGCTGTTTCTCCAATAGCGTTTGATCCTCCTGACGCCATTCGGCCAGGCGATTGAGATTCACCAAGGCGTTTTTCGCGTAAGTTGAGTTCATCCAGGATTCATTTGCGGGCCATTTTATGGACCAAGGCAAATATTTTATCCATGAGACGCTTGTCGCTGTGGAAGGCGCGATCAAACAGCCTTTGTCCGAGCAAGTCAGGCTGGACCGGGTCGATCCATTTATCGGCCCCGTAACAGTCGTGCAGCAGGGGGGAAAGCGCATGCACCTTCCTGGCGACTTCGTCCGAACTCAATCTCTCCCAGGAAGGCAGAACACGCAGAAACTCGTTGGCGTCTGCCTCTTCATTGATCCCGCCCACGAAAGTCGCCACGGCCATTGCTTGTTCGAACTCCTCAATGCCGATAATGGTTTCCGCAAATTTGCGTTGCGCCAAGACCTCGCACCAATAGCGCCTTTCCCGATCCAGAACGTAGTCGAGTATTTCGTCGCCGCCCTTGATTTCGCTGCCTTCGACCAGGGCCAGGGCATGCATGTGCAGAAGGAGGACTCGATCAAAGTACGACTCGGTGAGCGTAGTCCGGGATGGGGAACTGGATAGCGATTTTTTTAGGATTTTCGCGAAAGCCTCCTGAGCCTGTCGATGGGACTCGCCTCGGTCCTCAGGAGTCAGCGTTACGGGTTTGAGCCGGACGAGTTCTTGCGCCGGTCCTTTCACAAGATCTCCGGCCAATCGTTTCATCCGCAATTGGTCCCACCAATCCCCCGGCCGGCCCGCGTTTCTCGCCAGCAGCAGGGTGCGCACCTTTTTAGGATTATGCTTGGCGATTCGGGTCAAGACACTTTCCACAGCCTCAACATTATTTTCAGCATAATCGAACACCAGCAGCAGGGGTTGGGGAGCGTCAAGCAGGCGGGACCAGGTTTCGTCGCTCAGACTGAGGGTGGCGTAATCAAAGAAACCGCCGCGCCACCCCTGCTCAAGCATGTTCCGACAGATCTCCAATGCGAAGCGCGTTTTACCCATACCGCCCGATCCCACGACCGTGCGAACTCCAAACCATTGAGGCGTTTTGCACCAATTCGTAAAGTCATCCAGTTCTTTGTCGCGATAGTGAAATCTAACCACCTGCATTTCGGCAAGAAGGAGGGCACCGGGAGGATCAATGGTCGGGTCCCACTTGCGCGAGGGGAGTCTCCATGGCTGCTGCCCTTCGGCCAGTAGTTGATCCACTGAAATATTTAACACGACGGCGATCCTGTCCAGAACGCTCGGACGGCATCTGCCTGTGCCTTCGATATTCTGATAGGTGCGCACTTCGATCAGCCCCTTGAGTTTCTCCACCATGTCTTCTTGGGTAAACCCGCTATCTCCACGCAATTTTTTGAGCCGTGCAGCGTTGACCAGCATAGTCTTTTCCGTAGGTCCTTTGCCTCCCTCGGCCTCTTTTGTGTTCATTGAGTTCAACCCTACATGCTCCGCAGGGAAAAGCACCTTTAAAACTGGTTATTGGGAAAAAAGCCGCTGCGGGTCGCTGCGGGTTTCCCAATCAAACCCGCTGCGGGTCGTACCGTTCAGGTAATAAACCAAACCGCTTAAGCTCGCCAATAGTTAGAGGTCCTTGGGGACCCAGAACATAGGTAAACAATAAAAATGAAAGGACAAAAAATGAAAAGTAAAGAAACCTGCGCAGCACCGGGATCGAATAGTCAAACGCCCTTGGTCATCGCAGAAGCAGTCCCTCAACCTGAAACAATCCCCAATGTGGGGGATCGCGAAAATTCCGACCCCGCGATTCACCAGCAGATATCCGGGTCGGAGCACATTAACAAAAGGAGATCGAAAGTTATGAGCCTCAAATCGGAGAGCAGCAATGGCACGACAAGCCACCCCGAACCAGCGGATAAGCTCTGCACCCAAAAGGATGAACCCCGTATGGGGGGTCTCAAAGAACTGGGAATTGAGAATGAAACCTTCCTTGAGCGGCTCAAGGAATTTGGGATCGAGTTTCGTGACGATATTCATGGCAAGCCGGTTTTCGTCGTGCAGAGCGACTCGGTAATCAATCTGGACAGCGAATTCGCGCATAAGAAACTGTGTGATGGCCCAACGTTCACGACCGGCCACGCCTGTGTCTTTTCCTGCGAATTCTGTTACGTGAAATCGGTTCTGTGCCGGAATAAAAAGATCTGCGCCATCCTGAAAGAAACCGGTCTCGGGTTCGAGGATATCATTATTGAACTCGCAGACCCGGCAAAGGTGGCTTGGAAATTCCTCAGCGACAAGAGCAAGCCGAAATTTAACGATCCAAATGACCAGCGCGTCATTTTTGGCAGCCCTCTTGTGGACGTCGCAGCCACCATGGGTCACGTCAAACAGACCGTTGCAGTCTGCTTGGCCATCTTAAAGCTGACCCACTGGCAAATTCGCCTGTTGTCGAAGAGTTCCCTGCTGCCCCAAATTGCGAAGGGACTCCCGGAGGAATTCAAGAGCCGGGTAATCTACGGCTTGTCGACAGGTACGTTGGATGACGGCATGGCCAGGGTGTTCGAAAAGGGAACGCCTTTTCCGTCAAAACGAATCGAGGCATTGCACGGGCTGCAAGATAACGGTTTCCGAACTTTTGGGATGCCGTGCCCGATACTGCCCCAACGTGATTACGATAAATTCGCCGCTGAAATGGCCGCTACGATTCGCGTGGATCAATGTGAACACGTCTGGGCGGAAGTTTTAAACTCGAGAGGTGATTCGCTGACAAGGACGGCTTCCGCGCTCCGCCAGGCGGGATTCGGGTGGGAAGCGGACCAATTGGAAAATTTTGCCGACGACGGAGCCGCCCGCGAGAAATACGCCCGCAACACATTCGAGGCGTTTGCCAAGGTTGTTCCCGCCGGCAAGCTGCGTTTCTTGCAATATACCAACGAAGAAAATTACGGTTGGTGGAAAGAGCGCGAAAATGACGGCGCCATTTTGCTGGGCGCGTACGTTAATAAACTGAACGGGAAAGGAAAAGCCCCGGCGAAGCCATTATCCGAGGCGGAAAAAGAACTATGGTCCGAATGTCAAAAGGGTGTCCGCCGCAATTTCAAGGCGTGTTTCGGTGCTTACGTCCAATTGGGAGCATTTCTGACCAAAATCCGCGACCAGCGGTTATATCGAGAGGAATATCGGTCATTCGAAACCTATTGCCACAAGGAGCTTGAGATCGCCCGGTCGACTGCTTACGGCTATATTTCGGACTACGCGCTTATCACGGAACTGTCCGAAATTTCGGACACTTCTAAACTCACCAAAGAGATCCATTTGCGGCCAATCATAAGTCTGCAAGAAACTGAGCGACAACAAGCTATAGCACTTCTGAAAGACAAAACCGGAGAGGAACCACTGACGCCGGGAATGCTGGTGGATGTTGCTGCCGAGGTGATTGCCATGCGTCCACCGCCGACCACGGAGCCAAATGCGAACAATGGGGCGGGCCCCCATGTTAACGGCTACTCTCCGACCGAACCTATTATGCCTGCCCCGGTTTCGCCGGAGGCGGACATGACTGAATCAACCGCCGGCGAGGTGAACCGGATCGATCTTGTCACCTCAGATAGTCTATCCGGTAATGGAACAGGGTCCCCTGGCCACGACATCAGCGCCCGCCAGCCGGCTGATTCCACGCCGGTCCCACTGGCTGTCTTTACCGCTGCAGTGCGCCGGATAGTTAAAACCACTCAGGACAAGTGTCCAGGGCAGGCCTTGGAAATGGCCAGGGAGCTACGGGCCATCGCCGACCGTCTCGAACAAGCGACCCATAAATCCAACCAATCAACCGTCACGGAATAAGGAAAAAGACCAAGAACCACGTAAACACTGATCAATGCATTAATACTATGAAACAAAACAACGGAACATCAAAAAGCCAACAAACGAAGCTCTATAAGAATCCTGAATCCTTTTTAAATCGGCTTGGAATCAGGTCGAGCGAAAATGGCAAATACTCCGCCCGATGTGATACAGCCTTCGGAGCATTGGAACGTGAATGGGGAAGGGATTCATTGAGCACCATGGGGATGAACCCGTCGTATGCGGACGAGCAGAAGGCCGGGGAGACGCCTGGCGGTCTTTTTGATCGCCTGTCGAAATCGATGGAACTGCTATCCAACAGTACGGTTTTTCGCGACGGTAAGCTTGACAGTATCTGTCAGCTTAGAGGTGGCACTGGGCTCTTGGGAATGTGGCTCTCCGCTCAAGGCCTGTGCGATTCCTGTCAAATCGCAGATCCTGCAGGGATCCCCATCGCCTACGGATCCAAGTGGGCGGGCGAACTTTCCTTGGCCAACATTCGCTTCCTTCAGGCGAGTTATACCGAGATCGCGTCGGCTGGCTCCCATGATTTCGATTTCGCGTTTACGGAGGCCGGCATCGACCTCCACTATTTCCCAGCAGACGCCGGTTTTCCGGGCGTCGACCGCAGCAAAACGGATGCTTTTTTCCTCGAACGTTACAAGCAATTGGCCGCAGCGATGCATAGCCAACTGCGTCCGAACGGGGTCGCATTGATTGCCGATCGCCACCCAAGCCTGGCATCGCTCACCCTTTTATGTCGAGCCTTGCGTGCGAAGCACCTGGCGATTGATTGGAGAATTACCTACAATAGGGATCGCTTGCAATTATACGTTCGGCCGGACGGACCGATAGTCATAGATTCACCCGAAGACGAAGCCTTGGCCCTCCTCGCCGATGCGGTTCCTGCGGAACACATTGACATCTCTCGGCTCTATTCATTTGAGACAATGTTCCGCCGAGGTAAAAAGTACTTCGAGCTTTGCTCCAAAGTTGACGGCGTGACTTACACGACATCGATTTTTCAATGCGCGGGACTTGCCTGCGTTTTTCAAAGAAGTTCGGCGGGACACTTTTCCGCCAGGCTTGTTAGTGCGGCGAGAATGCATTTAGGTGCAGTGCAAGTACTTCTCATGGCAAAACCACATACCATCACCTCAAAATTCATCGACGACCGTTTGAATGCGCTAGTGAACGATACCAGGTTTTTCGGGCTGACGCCGCCGCCTTCAGACGGTGACAGCCGCACTGCGTCAGATTGGAAGGATCCCATGCTCGACGCGGAAGAGGAAAGTGCATCGGCCGGGCTTGACTTACACATTGCGAGCCTCAAAACCGAGAAACAGCCTGAAAATAAACCGAGTCCTCGTGGTGGCGGGAAAAAAGGCAAATATCGACGCCAGAACAAAAAATGCCGCAACGACATCCTTGCAAGCGGACCAGCCTTATCGACTCAACAGGAAGGGGTGAATGTAACGAAATAACCGAGAAACAATGAATAACGTGCCGGGGGAAATCTCAGCGGAGAAATCCCCCGGCCCAAGCAATTACATCAAATATGAAAACAATTGATACAAACTCTGAAACACGACAACCATCGGTTTCTGCCCTGCGTCGCAAAGCCGCTCGTCGGGAATACAAACTTACCAAACTCCGCGAGAACTCGCGCTGGTTCAATAGTTATGGACCGTTCATGATTGTTGATCCGTACACCAACAGCATCATCCTGTCGAGTATGACCCTGCAAGAGGCAGCGGATTGGATCGCGACTGCCCCGAAGGTCGACTAGTTGGCATTGTGCCTGCCCCGGTAAGGTTGGGAATTCTCAGCATGGAGATCTAAACCGGTCCGCAAACAAGGGAGGTGCCTGGTCCCCCCAGGCGCCTTCCTCCTTCCACGGCTAAATTCATTTACAAATTATTATGCCTGATAAAACACCCGAAGTTTTCACAATCGGCTTCACCCGGAAATCGGCGTCAGTCTTTTTCGAAATGCTCCGCGACGCCGGCGTCAAGCGCGTGGTCGACGTCCGATTGAATAATGTTTCCCAACTCGCTGGTTTCAGCAAAAAAGATGACCTGCGGTATTTCTTGAAGGAAATTCTCGGGGTCGATTACGTCCACTTGCCGCTGCTCGCGCCGACCAAGGAGATGCGGAACGAATATAGGAAGACTGGCTCGTGGGAGGATTATGAGCGTGGCTTCCTTGCCTTGATGGAGGAACGGAAGATTCAAGACAACATCGACCCGGCCCTGATAGCGGGTGGCTGCCTCCTTTGCAGCGAGCACGAGCCGCACCACTGTCACCGGCGGCTGGTGGCGGAATATTTGCAACGCAAGTGGGGAAGATTGAGTATCACGCACCTGGTATGAGGACGTCGGCATATAGAGTGCGATCATCCCGGGCCCAATAGCCCCATCAAAGGTGGTCATAGCCTCCAAAGCCCTGTTCACCCACTGATGAGGCCGGCTACGGCCCGCATCAACCTATGGCCTCGTCTACTGCCCGCCAGCTTGCTTTGGCTAAACAAAGACGGACCAAGCCGTCAAAAGCTCTCCTGCGGTCTGCAGGGCCCCAACAAATGGCCTTGTAGAGTCAATCGGTCAGACTCCATGCAGTCCGGTCAGGCTGTTATTATCCGCTTCTTGGCCCTTCCAGGCTTATGGGCACCCACACTGATAGATTCACCCACGCACGGGAAGACGGGATAAGGATGCCGCCAGGGAGGCATCCAATTCTATCCGCTGGCAGTGTGATATCACAAAAGCCTCATTGTAATTTTACTTGGGGCATTAGCGCGAGTCTGGTAATGGAACATGACATCACACCACGCAGTGAAAACTCGTTAACCAGATTCCGCTTATTGAGTGAGATGAGATACACGCTATTAGTAGGGACGGGTGACATCAGTTCCGTAAAAGCTTGACATTGCTATTAGCTGTAAATATAATGCGCACCATGCAAACAAAAGAACTCAGTATCTTTCACTATGATGATCTCCAATTCGATTTATTCCGCCTCTCCAAGAGCAAGGAAACGGTCGACATCTGTTCCAACACCCTGCGGAGCTATCACCGCCAGGGGCTGCCATTTTATCGGCAGGGCAAAGCGGTCTTTATTTCCCGAACTGAGCTAGTCCAATTTATTCGGTCCAAAAACTCGAAGACGCAGACAGCAGAAGCGATTCCTCCTGTTTCCCATAGCCTAGTAGTAAACCAAGGAGTTAGTGATGCTAAAGGCTGAAATATTTAAATCGAAGTGTCCGATGCCGGATTTATTGCATGCGAAAATTCTCGGCGGCAGTGCCGGCGAGATGAATGCCTTGGCGTTGTTCGACCATGAACCAACGTCTTCACCTGACCGGGCTACCCAAGCGGCAGAGTGCCGAGAGGATGAACCTTCGCTGGTGCAGGGTTTCGATTGGAATCAGTGCGTGGCTGACTTCAGCGAACAGCGCATCCAGAAGCTTTCCGGATGGCGCGGGTATTCCGAGAAGTTTTGCCGCTGGCTGCATTCGAATAACCTGGTCGGTCTCTACAACGGCTGCATAGCGTTTCCGGTCTTGAATCCAGCCCAGCGGGCGGTAGCCTGTCACTGCCGCAACGAGCGCGGCGGTTGGTTTTATCATCCTGGCGGAACGACCACCAGCGCCTTGATCTTGGGTAATCGCGATGCCAAGGAGGTATGGGCGTTTGAGAGCCAATGGGATGCCTTCGCTATCATGGACCGGGTTGGCTGGCACACCAACGCCGATCTGCGCCACGACACCGGCGTGGTTATCACCCGAG
>Ga0182013_10007809_pt1 | contig 11667 bp, 4 predicted proteins | sample 612S2MmetaG_FD_120487 | JGI IMG/M metagenome (GOLD analysis project Ga0182013, IMG submission 120487) | Permafrost microbial communities from Stordalen Mire, Sweden - 612S2M metaG | ecosystem: Environmental > Terrestrial > Soil > Wetlands > Permafrost | place: Sweden: Stordalen | collected...
CAACTTTTGCAAACGCTCGCGGGAAAAGGGTCATTTTCAAATATTTATTCTGTGCGTCGAAAAAACCTGATGCAAAAGTGTCTGCGTTGCCGCCTACCTGTATAAAGCACCTCGGCTTGAACCGGCTCGAGTCTCGAGCCGGCGATGCCGACGGATAAGAAGGGGTTTATGGATTCCGCAATCGGTTATCTGCGTACATTATTCGTTGGCTTGGTGGCCGGTGCGATTCTGTGCTGCGCGGTGGAAGTGCCAGCGCAGACGTCCGCGATGGATTCGGAGAAGCGGGCAATCCGCATTGTCGACTCGATTGACGAGACGCGGCTGGTGACGCTGACGGGCAGTACGCATCCGCTGGCGCGAGCGGCGTATGACACGGGGCGCGTGAGCCCGGACCTGGCGATGGGTGACCTGGTGTTGGTGTTGCGGCGCGATGCGGAGACGCAGGCGGCCTTCGACCAGTTCGTAGCCAGCCAGTACAACGTGAAGTCGCCGAATTTTCACCAGTGGCTCACGCCAGAGGAAGTGGGCGAAAAGTTCGGGCCGGCTGAGGCGGACATCGATACGGTTTCAAACTGGCTCATCGGCCGTGGATTTGTGATCGACGAAGTATCGAAGGACCGGCTTTCGATTCGCTTCAGCGGCACGGCTGCGCAGGTGGAGACCGCCTTTCATACCGAAATCCATAACCTGGATGTAAAGGGCGAACAGCATATCGCCAACATGACGGATGCGCAGATTCCCACGGCAATTGCGCCCGTGGTGGCGGGAGTGAAGGCGCTGCATAACTTCTTTCCCCGTCCGCTGCACCGGTTGGGCTCGCAGGTTGAACTGGACCGCGCGGCGGGGACCTGGCAGCGAGTGGGCGGTCCGAATTCGGTGCCGACGAGACGGCCCGGACAGACGGCGCCGACCGGTATACGGCCGCAATTCGGCACGGTCGATTCGTATGACGACGTGATTGAGGACGTTGCGCCGTACGACTTTGCCACCATCTATAACGTGCTGCCATTGTGGAAAGCGAGCACTCCAATCGATGGCACGGGCCAGACGATTGCCATCGCCGGCAGGAGCAACATCCATCTGACGGATGTGGCTTCATTCCGCAGCGCATTCGGGCTGCCCGCCAAGGCTCCCACCGTGGTAATCACCAACAGCGATCCGGGCGCTTGCCCCGGATTCTTGCCTTCCTGTGCGGACGATCTGATTGAGAACACGCTCGATGTGGAATGGGCGGGGGCGGTGGCCAAGGGCGCCAACATTGTGCTGGTGACTTCAAGCGCGCCTACCCCAACTTCGGACCCGCTCTATCTTTCAGAAAAGTACATCGTGGGGCATAAGACGGCCCCGGTCATGAATGTGAGCTACGGAAGCTGCGAACTGGTGCTGGGAACGGCGGGAAATACCGAATACAACAACCTGTGGCAGTCGGCGGCGGCAGAGGGGATTGCGGTGTTTGTGGCATCGGGAGATGCAGGTTCGCCGGCCTGTGACCAGGGGTTCGATGCCGTCTACGGGGTGCCGTACCCGGCGGAGTTTGGGTTGGCGGTGAATGGGATTGGTTCTACGCCCTACAACACCGCTGTTGGCGGAACGGACCTGAACTGGGGTGCGACGGCGGCTCCCTATTGGAGCGCGAGCGTCGGGACAGGACTTTCGAGCGCGACGGGATACATTCCGGAGGTGCCGTGGAACTCGACCTGCGTGAACCCGCTGGTGTTGCCGTCGCTGGCGAGCGATGCGGCGTATATCGGGGTTTCCGGGGTGGTGGATGCGGAGTCGGCGTGCAACTTTGTGATTGAGAGCGGGGAGTATATCCAGACGAACTTTGGCGTGAACCTGGCGCCGCTGGTCGATACGATTGGCGGCGGGGGTGGGGCGAGCAATTGCACGGTCAGCTTGAACGGGAATCCGGAGAGCTGTACTGGGCACTATGCGAAGCCGTCCTGGCAGGCGGGGGTTCAGGGGATTCCGGCCGATGGGGCTCGGGATGTGCCGGATGTGGCGTTTTTTGCTTCCAATGGATTTCTGGGGAGTTCGTACCTGATCTGCGTGGCGGAGGCGGGGAGCGCCTGCACTTATTCCGCTACCGAGGAGCCGACGGCACAGGAAGTGGGTGGGACGTCGGTGGCTTCGCCGGCGATGGCTGGGGTGATGGCGCTGATCAATCAGCGTTCGGGTGGATCGCAGGGGAATCCGAACTCGGTGCTGTATGAACTGGCGGCGCGAGAGAGGTATGCGAATTGCAGTGCAGAGACAGTGAAGGCGACGAGCACAAGCTGCATCTTCAACGATATCGATACAGGCACGAACGCGATGGCTTGCGTGAACCCAGAACTGCAAGAGAGCCCAAACTGCGCGGTGAAGTATGCGGGCGACCCTGCGGGAATTTTGACGGGGTTCAGCGCGGGTACAGGGTACGACGAGGCGACGGGGCTGGGCTCGCTGAATGTGGCGAATGCGGTGAATAGCTGGCCATCGATTGCTCCCTATGCAGCATTTTCGGCGACGGAGCTGACGTTTGCAGCTACTTCAGAGGGGTTCGCGAGTGCGAGCCAAACGGTGACGCTGAAAAACTCGGGGATGGCGGCACTGAGTTTGAGTGGGACTGGCCGCGGGATCACGATCACCGGGACTTATGCCAGTTCGTTTGTCCAGACGAACACATGCGGGACGAGCGTCGCGGCGGGAGCTTCCTGCACGGTGACCGTGATTTTCAAGCCGGCGGCAATTGGGGCGCTCAGGACGTGGTTGAGTTTTGCGGACAATGCGTTTGGTTCTCCGCAGGCTGTGACGTTGCACGGAACGGGTGTAACGCCGGCGCCAGTGGCGAAGCTGTCGGCGCAGACGCTGAGCTTTAATTCGACCACAGTGGGATCGACGAATACGGCGCCGAGCATTACGCTGACCAACTCCGGAACGGCGGCTCTGGCGATTACGAGCATCGGCTTTACCGGGACGGATGCGACGGCGTTCACGGAGACCAACACTTGCGGGACCGGCCTGGCGATCGGGAAGAGCTGCGGGATTGTGATTACGTTCAAGCCGAAAGCCGCGGGAACGTTGACGGCGACGCTGGATGTGAAGGACAACGAAGCGGGTTCGCCGCAGACGCTGGCGGTGAGCGGGGTTGCGGTGGAGCCGGCGGCGAGTCGTTCGAAAAAAACGCCGACCTTTGCGAGCACGGCGAAGGGAACGGCTGCCGGCGTCAATCCGCAGATTGTGGGCGAATATGGGCGTTTGCCGCTACGGTTTGAAGCGAATGAGGGACAGACGGACGGCCAAGTGAAGTTTCTTGCCCGGGGGAGCGGGTTTTCGCTGTTCCTGACTGGGCGGGATGCGGTGCTTTCGCTGCGCAAGCCCGGCGAGGATTCTGCAACGACCGACGTGGTGCGGATGCAACTGAGCGGGGCCAAGGATGACACGGAACCCGAGGGATTGGAGCGGCTGCCAGGAATTTCGAATTACATGATGGGGAACGATCTGTCCGGTTGGCATACAAATGTGCATAACTACGGCAGGGTGCGGTATGCGGGCGTGTATCCCGGTGTGAACCTGGTGTATTACGGGAATGGGCAGCGGCTGGAGTATGACTTTCAGGTTGCGGCTGGGGCTGACCCTAGGGCGATACGGCTGAAATTCGACGGGGCGCAGCAACTGCGGCTCGATGCGGACGGAGATCTGGAGATTGTGGCGGCGGATGGACAGATTGCTTTCCAAGCGCCCGTGGTTTACCAAAAGATCGATGGGCGCAGGCAGTCGGTTGCGGGTAAGTTCAAGCTGTTGGCGAGCAATGCAGTTGGATTCGAGCTAGGCGCATATGACCGGAGCGAGTCGCTGACGATCGATCCAACGCTGGTGTATTCGACTTATCTGGGCGGCAGTAACTCAGATACGATTACGGCGATTGCGGTGGATGGCTCGGGCAATGCCTATCTAACTGGCTATACTTCTTCCACGGACTTTCCGGTAACTCCAGGGGCTTATCAGACTACGGACAAGGATGCGGCTTCGAGCGCATTTGTGACCAAGCTGAATTCCTCAGGGAGCGCACTTATTTATTCGACGTTTCTGGGCGGCACGCGCGGTCCTTCCGGCGGGGATTCGGCGCAGTCGATTGCTGTCGATTTGGCGGGAGATGCTTATGTGACGGGTTACACGTACTCCAGCAACTTTCCGACGACTACAGGTGTATATCAGACGACCAACAATGCAGCCGCGGCTTCGGGCTCGAACAGCTTTGTAACCAAGCTGAACCCAACGGGAACGGGGCTGCTGTACTCGACATACCTGGGCGGCAATGTGGGCGACGATGCGACTTCGATCGCCATCGATACGGCTGGCGACGCGTATGTTGCCGGGGTTGCGTTTTCAGCGAATTATCCGACGACGACGGGGGCATATCAGACCACCAACAAGGGCGCGGCCGACTACTACGGAATTGCTTTTGTGACCAAGCTGAACCCGACAGCCAGCGGGTTGGTTTACTCCACGTTTGTGGGCGGCAGCACGGATTATATTTCTCAGTCGATCGTTCGGGTGGCGATTAACTCGGCGGGTGATGCGTATCTCTTTGGGGTTTCAGGCTCGACGGATTTTCCGGTGACTACGGGGGCGTATCAAGGCACCAATAAAGGAATTGCCGATGGCGGAAGCAACCTAACTTTGACTGAACTGAATTCGACCGCGACGAAATTGGTTTATTCGACTTATCTGGGGGGGAGTGGCGCGGGTTATCGCTGGGATGCTCCAAACGGCCTCGCGATCGACAGCGCGGGCGACGCATATCTGACGGGAATAACTTACGAGGCGAATTTTCCAGTAACAACTGGAGCTTTCCAAAAGACGAACAATGCCGCGGCCGGCAGCTTGCCTACTTGTTTCGTAACTAAGATGAATCCGACCGGAACGGCCCTGGCGTATTCGACATTTCTGGGAGGGAGCGGGTCTGATCGCGCGGTCGGTATAGCGGTTGATAGCGCGGGAGATGCGTATATCACGGGTTCGGCGGGGTCCACCGATTTTCCGGTGACCAGCAACGCGTATCAGACGACCAATCTTGCGGCGTTCAATAACGGCGCGGTGGTGTTTCTTACGGAGTTGAATCCGGCCGGCAGTGCGGAGCTTTATTCCACTTACTTCGGAGGCGGGAATTCCTTCTCCGACATTGGGAATGGCGTCGCTCTGGGCGCGAATGGCGCAGTGCTTTTTGCCGGGGTAACGGGCGCTTCCGACTTCCCGATTACTTCGGGTGCCTACGAGAAGGTTTTCAACTCGACGAACTTTTCAACTGGCTTTGTATCGGAGTTCACGTTCAGCACGGGTCCGGCGACAGCTCCGACGGCGACGCTGCTGACTTCGAGTGAAAACCCGGCGACTGCTGGCACTGCGCTGACTTTTACGGCGGCCGTGACACCGGCTACGGGGACGGTGGTGCCGACTGGGAATGTGATTTTCAACATCGACCAGAAGAATGTGGCTACCGTGGCGCTGAACAGCCTCGGATATGCGTCGTATACGATTTCGACGCTGACTAATGGGCAACACGCGATTCTGGCCAGTTACCAGGGAAGCACGACTTACTCGGCCAGTGGCGGAAATATTGTGGAGAGCATAACTGCGTTAACGCCGGTGATCTCGCCGGGCTCGGGGATTTATCACGCGGCGCAACTTGTGACGATTACGGATTCTACGGCCAGTGCGGTGATTCATTACACGACCAACGGGAGCGCGCCGGGAACTTCCACGACCGCGGTCAAGTATGCCGGGCCATTTGTGGTGAGCACAGGGGTGACGGTGCAGGCTGTGGCGGAGCTGAGCGGCGCGCCGAACAGCAATGTCGCTGGGGCGAGCTACCAATTTATTAATGCACCGACGGTGCTGGCCGTTCCGGCCTCGGCGGTGAGTACGCCGAATGCGACGCTGAATGCGCTGGTGAATACGTATGGGATGTCGGGGAGTTATTACTTTGTGTATGGAACGAGTCCGACGGCGCTGACGCGGAGTACGCCGGCGACGCCGCTGGCCGGCTCGTCGATTGGCAGCCGGATTAACTTTGTTCCTGTGGCGGTGAGCGCGAAACTAACTTCACTTGTTACAAAAACAAAGTATTACTTCCAGGTAGTGGTGACGACTCCGGCGGGAGCAAGTGCGGGGATCGTGCTGGGCTTTACCACGAATTAGTAGTGCAGGGCATTTGGAATCGGGAGCTTGAAATGTTTAAGGGAATTGAGCTACGAGGTTGGCGGACTGGAGCGGGCGCTCTCGCGATGCTGGGGGTTTGCGGTTTGGCGTTGGCGGAGCCGCCGCAGACGGCGACTTCGTCAGCGCGAAATGTGCAGGTGAGGCGCGAATACGGACAACTGCCGATGAGCTTTGAGGCGAACCGGGGGCAGTCGGCTGAGTCGGTCAGGTTTCTGGCGCGGGGAGAAGGGTACGGCGTGTTTCTGACCGGGCATGAGGCGGTTTTGACGCTCCATACGCCGGCGAACGCCGGCGCGGAAGCGCGGCTTCATCCATACGGCGTTTCATTGCCGACTTCCGGGCCGGGGTCTGGCGGATCGGCGACTGGGCGGCGCGAAGCGGAAGCTCGCTCTGACGGCGCGGAGCAGCAATGGAAGACGGATGTAGTGCGGATGCAATTGGAGGGGTCGAATGCCGCGGTTGAGCCGGTAGGTGTGGACCGGCTGCCGGGGAGCACCAATTATTTTTTGGGGAACGACCCGGCCAAGTGGCACAGCGATATTCCCAACTATGCGAAGGTGCGTTACGCGGGCGTGTATCCCGGCGTGGATCTGGTGTATTACGGCGGCCAGAAGCAGTTGGAGTATGACTTTGTGGTGGCTCCGGGTGCGAGCGCGAAGCCGATCCGGCTGCGATTTGCCGGCGCGCGGGAACTGAAGCTGGATGGAGATGGCAATCTGGCGATTGTGGCGGCGAACGGCAGCATAGCCTTCCGCAAGCCGGTGGTTTACCAGAATTTGAACGGAGCCAGAGTTCCAATTGCGGGGCGCTTCAAGCTGCTTGCCAATAACGAGGTGGGATTCAGCGTGGGTGACTACAATCATGCCGCCGCGCTGGTGATCGATCCGGTCCTGACTTACTCGACTTACTTTGGAGGTACGGATGCGGAGTTTGTAGTGGCAGTTACTTCGGACACGGCGGGAGACGCGTATGTTACGGGGCTGACGCTGTCTGAGGATTTTCCGCTGACGGCTGGGGCGTTTCAGGCAGTGAATTACGCGACGCCTTCGAACAATGTGAGCACGGCGTTTATCAGCAAGTTCAATCCGTCGGGCACGGCACTGCTCTACTCAACGTATCTGGGCGGGGTGGCCATTTCGAGCACGCTGCATCAGCAAGGCGATTACGGCAAAGCGATTGCGGTGGACGCCGCGGGGAACGCCTACGTCACGGGTTACACGTATTCGGCGGATTTTCCGATTACCAGCGGGGCATTTCAAAAGGGCAATCTTGCGGCGATTGTCGAATTGGCAACGGGGTTTGTGACCAAGCTGAATCCGAGCGGAACTGCGCTGGTGTATTCGACATTTCTAGGCGGCAGCACCCTGGACGAGTTGACTGCGCTCGCGATCGATTCCGCGGGAGACGCGTATATCTCAGGCATTTCGTTCTCGTCGAATTTTCCGACGACCGCCGGGGCGTTGCAGACGGTGAACAAGTCCTTCACGGCGAATGGCTACAACGCGGTGATTACCAAGATGAATCCGACAGGGAGCGCGCCGATCTATTCGACCTACCTGGGCGGGGGCAGTACGGATGGCAGCACGCTGGGCAATGTTTACTGGACAAACCCAATTGTCGTGGATAAGAACGGGAATGCGTATGTGGCCGGCTTCAGCAGTTCCGGGGATTTTCCGGTTACGGCCGGGGCATATCAAGCGAAGAATAACGGGTCGATCAATATCACGGTATCGAAGCTGAACCCCACGGCCACGGCCCTGATTTATTCGACCTACCTTGGCGGCAATACGATTTCCTACTGCGAGGGGCTGGCGGTGGATAGCGCGGGGAATGCCTATGTGGCCGGATACACATCGGATCAGGATTTTCCGGTGACCAAGGGCGCGTTCCAGACGGTGAACAAGGCGGATACGAATACCGCCGATTCTGCCGAATCGAATGAAAACGGCTTTCTGACCAAGATAAATCCGACGGGGACGGGGCTGGTGTATTCGACCTATCTTGGCGGGAGCACCGGGCCCTGGGGCGGCGACCAGATTTACGATCTGGGGGTCGACTCGGTAGACGAGGCGTATGTGGTTGGGTCGGCGATGTCGGCGGATTTTCCGGTGACGTCGAATGCATATCAACCCAAGAACAAGGGCGCGTCACACTGCTGCGATTACACGGCGTATACCTCGAATGGGTTTCTCACGATGTTCAATCCGGCGGGGACGGCGCTGATTTATTCGACGTACTTTGGCGGGACTGGAACGCAGAATCCGGCGGGTCCGGGCGGCTCAGGCGATACGGCGTATGGACTGAGGCTGGGCGGCCTGGGCAGAGTCTACCTGGTGGGCTATACCACTTCATCCAACTTCCCTGTGACTGTGGACGCATTTGAAACCGCATATCACACGCAGCAGAATACGGGGTTTGTGGCGAACTTCGATCTTGCGGCTACTCCGCCGTCGACCGCGGATACGGAGACGACGCTGACGCCAAGCGCGAACTCGGTAACGCCCGGTACGACGGTGACGTTTACAGCGACAGTGAAGCCGACTTCCGGAACGGTGATACCGACGGGAAATGTGGTCTTCAGCTTAGATGAATCCACCGTTGCGACGGTGGCTCTGAGCGCCGGCAAGGCTACTTATACGAATGCGACGCTGGTAGCCGGACAGCATTATGTGTTGGCCAGCTATGGCGGCAGTACAGAGTATGGGGCGAGCGGGGATGGGTTGAACGAGATCGTTTCTCCGATCAAGCCGATGATTTCGCCGGCGAGCGGGACGTATTATGCGCAGCAGACGGTCAGTATTACCGATGCGACCGCGGCATCGCCCTTGTATTACACGCTGGATGGTTCGACGCCGACGGTCTTCTCGACGGTTTACGCGACGCCGCTTGCGATCAACACTTCGAAGACGGTGACCGTGGTCGCGGTGGCGGAGCACGATGCGACGAGTCCCGAGGCGAGCGCCACGTACACGATCGTAGGCTCGCCAGCGGTGCTGGCCGGACCGGCGACTGCGGTTGGAACAACTGGCGCCACGCTCAATGCGTATGTGAACACGGCGGGCGTGGCGGGGTCGTATCTCTTCCGCTACGGTACGAGCAGCACGGCGCTTACGACGAACACGGCCTGGACAGTGCTGAGCGCGTCCGCTACGCGTGCGACTGCAAGCGCAACTGTTACGACGCTGGCGGCGAAGACGAAGTATTACTACCAGGTCAAAGTGATCACGGCGGGGGGTACGACGGTGGGGGCGGTGCAGAGCTTCACTACAAATTGATAAGTAACCTGGTTGCCGTTGCGATGGCTAGACAGTGCAAATGGAAGAGCAGTCGGAATTCTTGGAACGAATTCAGCAAGTTAGCCCCCGCTTCGCGGGGATAGCGAGTTAGCAAGTCAGCGGGAGCATTGGTCGCCAGAAGTTTCATGCCTCCGCGGGCCGGCGATGCTGAAGGATGACCAGGGCGGCTTCTTTCGATATAAGAAGGCCCCTGGCTTGGGAGGAGCCAAAGGCCTTTGAGGATTTGTTCCGAACTGCGCGGATTTGCTAGGCGCGCAGAGCCATTTTCCGTCGCAGGAGAAGGGCAAGGCCGGCTAGCCCGGTCCCGAGCAATAGAATCGAACCCGGCTCCGGGGTGGGGCTGATAGCATCCTTGGCGATGTCGCCTTCAGCGCCACCAAGCCCGGTCAAGTACGGGATATCGATCAACGAGATGTGGTTTGGATTCTGAACGTCAAAGTCCAGCGTGAGAAGGTTCTGCTCGGTGACCTCGTGTCCATGAACCTTTACGTTCCAGGGAGTATCACCCGCCACCACCCCGTCCACTGTGCCGAAGAGGTCAACGCCGCCGAAAACAAGATGCAGGGGATCTGATCCAGATCCCTGGAAGCCCAGCCTTTTGGGGTCATAGCCGAGAAGGTTTCCGGTCAGACTCGTGACTTCGTTGAGCTTGGTATTGAAATCGACGACACCAATGAATTGGGCGCCGTTTGCGAATGTCAGATCGACGTTGTAGGCAAGCGTATCCGCTTTGGCCGAGGTGGCGAATGCCAGGGCAGCCAAAACGATAAGAACAGTTGCAAAACCTCTGAGAGTTTTCCGCACAGCGTAAGTTCCTTTCAAAACTGAGTTGTGCCCGCGACCGATTAAATTACCTGCATTTGCAAGATAGGAATTCCTTTGTTTTATGGCTTAACTTCGATGCCAGACAATCTTCGGTCGCCGGGCGTTGGAAGCATCCGCGGGAATCTTTGCAGTTTTTGTGCCAATGCATTTGATAGATATTAAACGACTTATGCTGTATCGGTTCAGCCGATGTGCAAGTTTATGCACTTTATCATGAGAAGGTCTTTACCATTTATTCGCTATCCCAACCCAAAATTGGTCGCTGGCCGGGACGGGATATTCTTCCCGGACGGGACCGCGCGCAGTTCGCAATAGCAGAAAAGCCAAGGGCAAACTCCTCGCGTTCGCGCTCGAAGTTAAATCCATCTTAGGATGCTTCGCTCTTCGCCTTTTCGATATTTTCATGGCGAAATTGCCCTTGCTGTGGGGCAAAAGAGGATCTATTTAGTAAACATATGTGCAAGTTGTTGCACATATGCGTTGGCTAACGAAGGCAAGCTATTGAATATAAATGTCTTAAATTTGGCATTCAACTTGCATGGAAGATGGCAACCCATTGTGGCCAGATTCCGCGGATTCGGACGAGTCTCCGTAAGCGGTTTGGGCAGGGTGACCGCAAAACCGGGAGGATATATATGAAGAAGATCTCGATTGCTTTGCTCGCTTTGGCTGCGGCCCTTGCGATTACCCCTGCTCAGGCTGACACTTGGATATATACCATTTCTGGGTCAAACTTCACCGCCGATTTTACCCTCTATACAAATAGCAACACTCCTACCCAGACCATTACGGACGTGTCGGGGACGTTCGACATTGTTGGCAATTCACCTGTTTCATTCGGAGAAACGGCAACTCTGAACGCCGGAGGCGCTACCGCCAGCAACCTCGCATTGTCGCCCGGTGGCGGTTTTCTCTTCGACAACCTGCTTTATACGACTGCCGCAGGGAATGCGATTCTGGATTGGGGCGGATTCCTTGTTCAGTTGCCCGATGGATACGAACTCAATATATTCTCTGGTGCTGCTGGCTTAGGAGGACCGGGAAATGGATACTTCTACTTTGCGGACAATGTTAACTATCACAACAACATCGCGATCCCTGACTCAAAAAACACCAACCTCCCAGCCTCAAGCGGAAGTGCTGATGGATCCGAATCGCTGACCGCGACCCCAGAACCTGGTTCTTTATTCCTTCTCGGCACCGGCCTGCTTGGCCTGGCATTGATTCTTTTTCGGAAGGCTGGCAAACAGAATTCCTCCGGCTTGGTTCTGAGGGCGTGATCTGGCAGATTGGAGAAGGGCTTCTCCTGGGGTGTTTGCTTTAGTTGGGTTTTTGGGCGAGATAC
>Ga0182013_10007813_pt1 | contig 11666 bp, 10 predicted proteins | sample 612S2MmetaG_FD_120487 | JGI IMG/M metagenome (GOLD analysis project Ga0182013, IMG submission 120487) | Permafrost microbial communities from Stordalen Mire, Sweden - 612S2M metaG | ecosystem: Environmental > Terrestrial > Soil > Wetlands > Permafrost | place: Sweden: Stordalen | collected...
AGGTAGGCGCAGGTTCCCAGCAGCGCATACAAAACCGGAAGAATGCAGGTCGTGATCGCGCCATAGAAAAACGACTCGTCGTCCAGCAGGTTCTGGGCAAAGTACCGTATGTCCTGGTAAAGCGTGGTCCGGTCTTGCGCGGCCTGGGCCAGATTCGGCAGACCCGCAGGCAGTTGGAATACCGCGTGCAACTTTGCCGGCTCTCTCCGGATGGAGTTGCAAGGGTCGGATTCGCTGTTCGGCACCAGCAATTTCAATTGCCGGGCGCGCGCATCGATGGACCGAATCGTGGAGGCATAGAGCTGGAGTTCGGTGATGATCTCGTTCTTGTCGACCGACGCCGGTGGCTCCTCCGGCATACCCGGGGGAAACGGGGTGCACGGGAAGGTCGGGGCCTTCCCCGGCTGAGTTTCCTGCTGCGGATAGCCAAGCTGTCCCTGGAGTTTTACCGCCAGGTCGTTCGCGGTGGCAAGGTCGGTGCGAATATTGCCCGAGATGGCCACGGCCAGGAAGCTGGCCACGGAGAAAGGCACGATAAATGCAGCCAGCCAAATGGCCACCGTCAGGTAGTTTCTGACCGTGGGTCTGGTTTCATCGCAACATGCTTTCAGGCTGGCAGCGGTCACCGGCTTCACGCGAGCGGCAAGCATGGTCAACGCGGTGATCAGATTCGCAGCAGTCTGTTCGCTCCAGGCTCCGCTGCTGGCTGCCGTTCTTGCTTGCAGCACGTGATCGCGCGTGGCTTGGTCAATCTCGAGGCCGAATTCAGCCGCGTACTTGAGCAGTCGCTCGGCATCCTCCAGCATATCGGCGAAATAGGCCGGCGACTCTGCATAAACCTGCGCTGCCGAGTGCGCATCCTGCTCAGGAGCAACCGGCGCAGCGGCCTCACCCACGGATTCGGGCGTCGTCCCGTTCTCAGACTCTGTCATCGAATGACCTCACATTTGCTCAAAGGCCGGACTTCAGCGCCATCGTACTCTGCAACCGGCGCTCAATAAAGAGAAATCGAAGCGTAGCTGTTCGGTTTGATCGGGAGCAAGTTGGCTCAGAAAAAGAGGCGAACTGCGCGCATTTCCTGGAAAAGCACTGAATTCGGGGAGTGACGGGCAAACCAAAAACAGAAACGCTCTCCGGACCCGTTCTTGCAGGGCCCGGAGAGCGCGTAGTTGGACTGGCTGTTGTTAGCTGGTAGCTTTGCCTTCGAAATGAGCTTCGATCTCTTCCAGCGTCTTGCCCTTGGTCTCCGGCAGGAAGAAGACCGCAACGATGAAGTAGACCACCGTAAAAGCGGCAAACAGGAAGAAGATCGACGCGTAGCCGTGCTTGCTGACATAGGGCAGGAAGATACCGGCCAGCACCGTCGAGGTCAACTGGTTCAGCACCAGCGCGATGCTCATGCCGTTTGACCGGATCCGGGTGGGCATCAGCTCGGTCAGCGCCAGCCACACGCACACGCCCGGTCCCACGGCGTAGAAGGCCATGAAGAGGAAGAGGCCGATGGCCACCAGCCAGCCGTGATGTGCGCTGGGAACCTTGCCAATGAGAGCCTTTTCGATCTTCAGAGGAGCGGTTTGCGCGGCGTCCAGGTTGCCAATGGGATTCTTGAAGAAAGCCACCACCTTGTTCGCCGGCACGCAACTGGCTCGCGTGATCTCGATGTTGGGCCGGTCGGTGGGGACATCAGAGCGAACAAAGCTGGTCGCGGCCGTGTAATCGCCATAGGAGTAAATGATCGCCATCGAGGCGCGTTCCGCCCCAATCTGCTTGCCGGCGTCGCCCTGCGCGGCCAGCAGTTGCGCGGCCTGGTCCCGGTCAAAGCGCAGCGTCAGTTCCTGGTTCGAGGTCACCAGGGTCTGCACCTGCGCAACCGCGTCCAGACTGACCGTCTCCGTTCGATGGAAGAGAATCCCCACGCCGATCAGCGAAAGAATAATGCCGCTGGTGCCCACGGTGAGCAGGAACTTGCGCCCCCGGCGATCCACCAGGAACATGCCCACCATCGTCAGCAGGAAGTTCATGGACATGAAGATCACATAGGCCCAGTGCGCGTAGAGATCGGAGAGCCCGCTCTGCAGCAGGATGCTGGTGTTGTACGCAATGATGGAGTTGATGCCGGTGGTCTGGGTGCAGGTGAGCACCAGGCAGGCCAGCACAAATGGCACCACGTACTTGCGGCGTAGCAGCGACTCCTTCACCTGCTTGCCGGTCGAGCTGACGGTCGAAGCCTTGCGCGCCGACTCTTCCATCTCCTGCAATTCAACCTTGGCCTGCTGCTCTGTGCGCGAGCGCAACAGGGCCGCATAGGCCTGCTCCTTTTTGCCGCGTTTGTAGAGCCAGCGTGGCGACTCGGAGACCATCAGGCTGCCCAGCAGAAACAGGATTCCCGGAGGCAGCGCCACCCAGAAAAGATTCCGCCACGCATGATCCTTGTAGGCAAACAGGGCCGCTGCGTCGCCGGTTTGAGCCACCGCCATGACGTGATAGCTGAAGTAAATGCCGGCCAGGGCCGCAAAGACCATGGAGCAAACCGGGATCCACTGGAAGACCGCCGTGCCCTTGCCGCGTTCCGAGGCAGCCAGGCACTCAGCCAGGTAGAGCGGAATCACTACGCCAATCAACCCCGCGCTTATGCCTTCGAGCAATCGCCCAAAAAACAAGGACGTATAGCCGTGCGAGAGGGCGATCATCGGGATGGCCACGACAAAGGTGGCGCCGCACAGGTTCATCAGCGGCTTGCGGCCCATCCAGTCAGCCAGCATGCCGGCAAAGAGCGTAGAGAAGACGCCGCCCAGCATCATGGCCGCCACAATCACGGAAAGCTCCGCGGTGGTCAGTTGCGAGGTGGCCGCCAGGTAAGGCAGCGCGCCGCCCACAATGCCGATGTCCATCCCGTAGAGCAAGCCGCCCAGTCCGGCGACCACAAGAAGAAACATGTTATAGCCGCGCTTGGTGCGCGGATCGGCAGAGGTGGGCGTGGAGGCGAAACCGCCGGCGTTCGAGGTCATCGTGAAAAGCTCCCTTTGCGCATGCTCTCTGCAGGCGGCAGCCATCGAGGGCAATCTGGCGCCAGGAAATCATATCGTCTCAGGCCATATCCCGCATTTGCAGATGGAAGGTGCGCGCCTCCAGTCTAATCGGTCCGATTCTCGATGAAACGCTCAATCCTCTGATCTTTATAGGATTTCAACAGCGTGGACCGGGAGGTCGGCGTTACTGATTCGTAGGACGATCAACTGTAGCGTAGGCTGCGCAAGGCTCTCGTGGCTGGAGTTTTGTTATCAAGGCCTGAATCCGCGTCCCGGTGACCAATTAAAACCCGGTTGGACCAGCCTCCGGAGAACGTTTAAGCGGGCGGCGAAGCGGATGGGGATTCTACAATAGGGCACAATGATCGCTCACCTGCGCGGAAAGCTCATTTACAAGCAACCCGGCCAGGCCATTCTCGAGGCCGGCGGGGTTGGCTACGACGTTGTTATCTCGGTGCCCACCTTCACGGCCCTGCCCTCGGTGGGCGTCGAGGCCTCGCTGCACATTCACACCCAGGTCAGCGAGGATCAGATTGCGCTGTTCGGTTTTCTGGAGCGCGAAGAGAAGCGCCTCTTCGAGCGGCTGATCACGGTCAGCGGCGTGGGCCCCAAGCTGGCCATCAAGATGCTGAGCGGCCTTCCCGTCGATCGCGCGGTGCAGGCCATTCGCGGCCAGGACCACGCGCAACTGACCCGCATTCCCGGCGTGGGCAAAAAGCTGGCCGAGCGCCTGGTTCTCGAACTCAAAGACAAGCTCGACGACTTTGCCGTCGCGCCCGTGCAGTCCGCCGTCCAGGGCCCAGCGGTCGACGACGTGCTCTCCGCACTGGTTAACCTCGGCTATCAGCGTGCGTCCTCTGAAAAAGCCATCGAACAGGCGCTTGCCAAGGACAAGACTCTGGCTGGCGACTTCGACGGCCTCTTCCGCGGGGCACTGAAGGTGATCCGCTAAACTGGGTCCATCATGGCCCGTGCCGAAAACCCCGTTGCTCCCGTGTCTGCGCCCTACTTTCGTCCCGGGGGCCTCAAGTTCCTCCGCAGCCTGGCCCGCCACAACGACCGCGAATGGTTCCAGCCGCGCAAGGCCACCTTCGATGCCGAGCTGAAAGAGCCCATGCTGGCCATCATTCGCAAGGTCACCGACGCCATGGCCTCCTTCGCGCCCGACTTTGTGCGCCCCGCGGAGAAGTGCATCTTCCGCATCTATCGCGACACCCGTTTCAGCGCCAACAAGCTGCCCTACAAGACCCACGTGGCGGCCTGGTGGGTGCACCAGGGCATGGAGAAGACCTCCGGCGCGGGCTACTACTTCCACGTCAGCGCCAAGGAAGTCATCATCGCGGCCGGCGCGTACATGCCGGAGAAGGACCAGTTGGCCGCCATCCGCCACTGGCTGCTCGACCATCACGCCGATTTTCGCAAGGTGTTGCAGACGGCGGCGATCCGCAGAGTTTTCGCGGAATTTGAAGGCAACGCCCTCACCCGCCCCCCGAAGGGCTTCCCCAAAGAGCATCCGGCCATGGATTTGATCCGCTGCCGCCAGTGGGGCCTGAGCGCCACTCTGCCCACCGAAGCGGCCCTCGATCCTGCCATTGTGGCCACCGTAATTCGCCATTTCCGCCTGGCCGCGCCGGTTGTCGATGCGCTCAACACCCCCATCGCCGCCTCGCTTCCCCAAAAAAAGGTGCTCTTCGGCCTGCGTTGAGGCGCCGTGCGCGGAGGCTATTTTCAGCGGTTCCCGCGCAGCCGATGCCCTCCAAAAGGGGCAATTCCGGGCAAAAAACGGCAAATATCGGGAAAAATAGCATAAAACCCTAAGAAAATTGTGGAAATCCGGGATTTTCCATTGACTTTGCCCGGCTGAAAGTCGCATTGTTACCAACGACGGGGTTTCTGTGGAACCCGCATGAATACAGGGGTTTGGTGCCAGCGTTGCTCGCTCGCCCTCTCTCCATGCGGTACGCGCCTCGCAAAATGAAGCCCAGGCAACACCGGCGCGCCCAAGGGCACGCCCAGAAGGAGAACATCACATGGCAACTGGAATGACCAAGACCGCCCTTACGCGGCATCTGGCCGAGAAGCTGGAAATCACCAACAAGCAAGCCGCGGCTTTTCTTGACCTGCTCGCGGAAACCGCCGTCAAGGAAACCAAGAAGAACGGCGTCTTCGTAATTCCCGGCATCGGCCGCCTCGTCAAGGCTGATCGCAAGGCCCGCATCGGCCGCAACCCCCAGACCGGCGCAGCCATCAAGATCAAGGCCAAGACCGTGGTGAAGTTCCGCGTGGCCAAGGCTGCCAAGGACGTCATCGCCCCGACCAAGAAGTAGCTTCCTGACCGCAGACCAAAAGGGGGAGAAGCCTTAAGCTTCTCCCCTTTTCTGTTCAGCTCTTCGCGTGCTACGCCACCAGCCTGGCCGCGTCTCGATCTGACGGCAGCAGCGCCCGCACCACCAGCGAGAGCCCAAAGCTCACAATGATGGCCTTGACCATCAGCTGGTTGTTGTAGCTCCAGGAGAGAAAAGCCATGGTGACAAAGATGCCGATGGGGTTGATCTCCGCCAGCACCGCAAGCAGCCAGCGTGGCCTGGCGCCAGTTGCGGGCAGACTGGAGCGCAGGCGGGGAAACAGGCGCGGCACGGCGCGCAGATAAGCCCGGTAGGAGTCGCCAAGCTGATTGCTGAGAAAAGCCTCTTCGCCCAGAATCAGCCGCAACTGAAACACCGTGATCGCGCCCATCGCGAACACCGCGCCCGTGACCGGCATCAGGAAGGCCATGGCGGTAAACATGCACCACGAGCCCAGGTAAAGCGGATTGCGCACGTAGCGGTACGGTCCGTCGGCCATTACGGCGCCCGCCTTCATCTCCATGTGGTTCACCGTGGTCGCACCCAGCCAGGCCGTGCCCCAGATGCGCAGAACCGCACCCAGGGCGGCCAGCAGCGCTCCCGCGATGATGACAACAGGAATCGCTGTGCCAAGCTGCATCCCGCCCGGCGGGCTCATTTTCAGAGCCAGCCACATCAGCAGCGGAATCCGCCGCCCCATCCCCCACACCTCGATCCACGGCGCCCAGAAACCCAGCGTGATGATCGCCGCCAGGATGACGACGCGCAGGCGAAATTCAATAGCCGTACCTTGCATGAACCGCTCCTGTGGACGGAGTGTACCATTCGCCGGTTCGCTGGCAATGGAACCAAAAACCACCTTCAAGAAACTCTGCATAAGCTCGTATACTCTGGTTTCGCTCTACAGTGGGCTCTGGAGGAGTTCTTTGACCAACGTGCGGTCCATCCGGCAAAGGCCCGTTCGCCGTTCGCGGCACAGCAGAGGTTCGTCCCGCAGGCGCCGGCCAGTCTGGCGCCGGCGGCTGATCCTCTGGAGTCTGGCAGTATGCGCGGCCCTCGTCACCTGGGCCATCCTGGCGCGCCATTTTGCGCCCGTTTCCAACACTTCCCTGAATCACTTTGACGCCATTGTTGTGCTGGGCTACAAGGCGGATTCAGACGGCAATCCGACGCCCACGCAGTTGGCGCGCGTAACGGAGGCGGTGCGCGAGTACGAGCTGGGGGTGGCGCCGCGGCTGATTCTGACCGGCGGAGCCGTTGCCAACCGCTTTGACGAAGCGCAGGTGATGGCGCGTACCGCACAGGCGCAGGGCATACCGTCCTCGGCGATTCTGTTGGAGCCGGCGGCCCGCGACACCATGGAAAACGCCTGCTTTTCGGCCCGGATCCTGAAGCAGCACGGCTGGCGCTCGGCAGAGGTGGTTTCCAGCCCCCAGCACCTGCCGCGGGCGGCCATGATTTTCAGCGGGCTGGGTCTGGAGTGGCGCACCCACGCGGCCCCGCCGCTTTCTCCCCAGCCGGCGGCTTACGGACCGGTGCTCGAAACCGTCGAAACACTGAAGACCGTGCGCTATCTGGTTTGGTCGCGCTGGTTTGAGCGGTGTGAGCCCTGAAAAATTGAGCCCATGGAGAGCAGTATGACGGGAGTTCGCGTTGTCCCGCATCGGCACAGTCCTGTAAGCTGTGTGGTGATGCGTCTTTCAGTAAGATACTCAGCCTCTCTTGTTGCCGCCACCGTCCTGACCCTTTGCGCCGGAATTTGGGCTCAGGCCCAAAGCACCGCCTCGCAGACTGCCGGCAATGGCACCTACATTGCCGTCGACCCGCTGGCCAATGTTCGCTACGACAACCGCTACGATGTTTCGCTCGGCTTGGCCTACGACCACATGAAGGCCGGACCGTCCCTGCTGCAGGGCTCGAACCTGGGCGGCGCGGATCTTTCCGCCTCCTACTGGTTCAGCAAGCACTGGGCCGTCGAGGCCACCGGCCGCGGTTACGTGGGCACCAGTGGCGCCGCACCCAACACGGTCGGCATCCAGGGTCCCTTTGTGGCACAGTACCTGTTTGTGGGCGGCCCTGAATGGCTGGGACCGCACAACAAGCACGGCGCGCTGATTGCTCACGCCATGATCGGCGGAGCGCGTGGCGTTTTCGAGCACGATCTGCGCGGAAATTCGCCCTCGGTGGTGGATTTCTACAATAATCAGACCGCTCCGGCAGCGATTATTGGTGGCCATATGGACCTGAACCGCTCGGCCCACTGGGTCTTCCGGATCACCCCGGATGCGGTGCTCACCCGCTATAGCATCAACTACGGGTCGAAGATTACGCAGAACGACGTGAATTTCGCCATTTCGGTGGGAGTGCTGTACAAGTTCAACAAAAAGCGGTAGAACCAAATCCGCGGCACTGCTCCCAAAGAGCATCGGACCGTCGGCAGTTCATTCCAACAGAATTCGACAGCAATCGGGACCCAAAGCGACTAGGTATGCCGCCCCGGGTTCCGGTTTTGTTTTGGAAAGGAAAAGGGTTGGGCCCGCAAGGGGGCTGCCAGTTTCATCTTGATGTGGTATTCTCCACCGTTCGGGTAGCTCCCTGAGTTAGAGTGCTACCGGAAGATATGCTGTACCGGATGGCGACACTTTCCCTGTCGTAGGAGCTTTCCGGACAGTGACTGAAACGAAGGCAGGATGGCATGGCAATGAAAGACACACTAGGAGTTTTGCTTGCGGGCGGAGCTGGAGAAAGACTCTTTCCGCTGACCCGCGATCGCGCCAAACCGGCCGTGCCCTTCGGCGGGCACTATCGCATCATCGACATCACGCTTTCCAACTGCATCAACTCCGGGCTGCGCAAGGTCTACATTCTGACCCAGTACAAGGCCCTGTCGCTGAATCGGCACATCCGCGAGGGATGGACGGGCATCGTGGCGCAGGAACTGGGCGAGTTTGTCGAACTGATGCCGCCCATGCAGCGTACCGGCGCCAACTGGTACATGGGAACTGCGGACGCGGTTTACCAGAACATCTACTCGATCGGGAGCGAGCAGCCGAAGTACGTCATTATCCTGGGCGGCGACCACATCTACAAGATGGACTACAGCCGCATGATGGCGTACCACCTGGACAGCAAGGCAGAGGTCACGCTGGCCACGCTGCCCGTTGCGCCCGACGAGGTGAAGCAGTTCGGCGTGGTCGAAGTGGCCAAGAACGGCGAGGTGCTGGGCTTCCAGGAGAAGCCGGCGGCGACCAGCTTCCGGTCGCCCACCAATCCCAATGCCGTGGATGCTTCCATGGGCATCTACATCTTCAATACCGAAGTGCTGCTGAAGGCGCTGATCTCTGACGCTGAGGACCCCAACTCCAAACACGACTTTGGCCACAACATCCTGCCCAACATGCTGGGCAAGAAAAAAATGATGGCCTACAGTTTTGTGGACGAGAACAAGCAGCAGGCGCTCTATTGGCGGGACGTGGGCACCCTGGACGCTTACTTCGACGCCAACATGGACCTCTGCTCGGTTTCGCCTGTCTTCAACCTGTACGACAAGAGCTGGCCCATCCGCACCCGCGTGCGGCAGTATCCGCCGGCTAAATTTGTTTTCGGCGAACCGGGCCGCTCGGGCATGGCCACCAACTCGGTGATTACCGCCGGCGTCATCATTTCGGGCGCCTCGGTATCGAACTCGGTGCTTTCGCAGGATGTGCGCGTCAACTCCTACTCCGACGTGGACTCCAGCATCATCTTCTCCCACGTGAACATCGGCCGCCACTGCCGCATCCGGCGCGCCATCATCGACCGCGACGTGCATATTCCGGAGGGAACGGTGATCGGCTACGACCCCTTGGAGGACAAGCGGCGCTACTTTGTGACCCCTTCGGGACTGACCATCGTCACCCGCGAGGCTTCGCTGTTTGAGAATCCTGTCGATCCGGATTTCCAGCAGCACTATTAGAGCTGGATGCCCGGCGAATACCGGTAGAAAGTCATTGGCCCTTCTCGCCGCGAGAAGGGCCAATGACTTTTTGGAAGCGAAAAAAATGGGGGCATTTTGGCATCGATTTGGGGCTTTTTAAGGCGAAAAGTGCCAAAAAACGGCCAAAATCGGGGAGTTTTAGTTACCGATCATTTAACTATGTAGTTTTGTATGGTGTTCATTCTTTGATGGTTACATGAATTTTATCATTGAAAAAGCAGTGAAAAAACATAGGGGGGTGGGTGTAAAGGCGATTCTGGCTGTTCTTTTGCTCAAAATCGGCCTTGGAAAAGGTCATCCCTGGGGTACAGTCCGGGGCTATTGATCCGGCCTCATTGGGTGGATACGGAGCAGTGGAAAAGCAACTGCAGATCCTTCGCTTCGCTCAGGATGACAGCTCTCGGGCAATCTTCCTCGCTCTGACACTGGCTGGAGGCGAGGACGCCGCCAGTAGAGCCGGTCTGGAGACCGGCGTTCCTTCCCGCTCTTGCCGGTCATGCCACTAAAGACATCATGCGCTCATGGGGCTTAATTCTACGCAAGGGAAATCGCACTCCATCTCCTTCGTTTTCCGGAGCGATGGTGGGCGAGATGCGCTCCCTGGGAGACGGGCTGGGGGGCAGCCTTTTGCCGCAGTGGTTCCGGGGGACAGCAATTGTAGAACCGCCATAGAGTGTGACGGAAGATTTTGTCGAAAGGATCGGTGACAATGCCTGTCGCTCCTATCTAAGCGATAAGGAGATTTCTCGTAACCCCAGAAGCATTCCCGGCGACAAGAGTGTTTTCCGGAAGTGACCTGTGACTTGTAGGCTGCCGTGCTATCCCAGGTCCCCAAAAGCGAGGGACCTGGGGCACCCAGATTTTTGTGTGGGGAGGTGGGCCACCCGCCAAGCGGCACGTATAGAGCCCAAACGTTGGTTTAGATTTCAATACTCCTAAAATATTAGTTGACATCTTCTACTGTTGAGCGTAAATTCCTAATAAATTAGGAGGACAGGCATGGCTCGGCCCAAAAAGAATTCACACCTACTCACTCCCCTCGAATTGCGCATCATGCAGGTACTTTGGTCCAGCGACGAACCGATGACTGTGCAGACCGTTCAAGAGGGACTCGCGGAGGAGTTCGCGTACACGACCGTCCAAACGATGCTGAATGTTCTGACACGCAAAGGGCATCTGGAACGTGAACGGACGGGACGTGCTTTCGTCTATCGGACGCTTAAGTCGCGCGAAAGCACGAGTGGCGGGGCCGTACGCGACCTACTCAATCGGATCTTCGACGGCTCAGTGGAAAGCCTGCTGATGAATCTCGTTCAAACGCAGCAGATTGACCGCGCCAAACTCGCCAAACTGGCCCAAAAGGTCGCCGAAGCGGAAGGAGAGTCGGATGCAGACGCTCATTGATTTCCTGTTTTTGGCTGTTGTCAACGCGTTATGGATGACACCGCTTCTGGTTCTGGCCGTGGAAGCGGCGGCAAGGCTTTTCGGCCCAACCCGCAGCCGTATGATCTATCGGCTATGGATGCTCTGCTTTCTACTTGCGCTGGCGGCGCCGATGCTGCCTGCCCTCCTGCATCAGGCTGTTCGCAACCAGACATTACCACTAGCCACTGCGGTGTCAAGCACCGGGGAACAAACATCACGTCAAGTCAACGCGATGGAGAGAATCCAATCGCTGACCGCAGCCATCGATCAGCCGGCGGGTGCTAATCCAGGCGGCCACATGACGCTCGAAACCGTCCTTTGCGTGCTCTACGCAGCAACGGTTCTCTTCGCGCTCTTTCGGCTCGAGATCGGTTTGGCGCACACGCATCGTGTGGTTGGCGACGCCGGGGCCGCACTGATAAGTCCCGAAGTGGATCAGGACCTTCGTGCCATAGCCGGGCAATTCGGGCTAGCGCCCGTCGACGTGCTGACCTCACGGTTTCTCGATTCGCCAGCCGTTGTGCACTGGCCGCAGCCGATGCTGCTTCTGCCCTCGACGTTGACGGCCGAGGACAGCGGCGAGATGCGCACCATCTTCTGTCACGAACTGGCCCACATCCGGCGCCGCGACTTCTTCGCCAATCTTCTCATCGAGTTGTTCGGCTCGCTGCTCTACTTCCATCCCGCGGCGCATTGGATGCGGCGCAGAATCACCGAAAGCCGCGAACTAGCCTGCGACGAACTGGCGGCCACAGCCAGGGAGAGCAGGCCGGCCTATGCGCGCGACCTGCTGCGCCTGGCCGAGCGCTTTAACTCCACAAGCATCTTTCAACCTGTCTGCGTCCTTGGCATCTTCGAGGGCGGAATTCTGGAGAAGAGAGTGATGAACCT
>Ga0182013_10007817_pt1 | contig 11664 bp, 12 predicted proteins | sample 612S2MmetaG_FD_120487 | JGI IMG/M metagenome (GOLD analysis project Ga0182013, IMG submission 120487) | Permafrost microbial communities from Stordalen Mire, Sweden - 612S2M metaG | ecosystem: Environmental > Terrestrial > Soil > Wetlands > Permafrost | place: Sweden: Stordalen | collected...
ATCCTCAAACCCATCTCCCCGGATGGCAAGGATGAAGCCGGGTATGTCGTGTCGGTGGACACGGTGAGCGCCGGGTTTCGCGAACGGGTGATCGCCGTGGCCGGAAGCTCCGCGCGTATGGCCGAGGGCTGCAAAGATACGCCCGTGGATAGCGCGATCGTCGGCATCGTCGACGAAGTGCATCTGGATTAGCTCATGTACCTGGGACGCGTGATCGGTTGCGTCTGGGCGACCGTCAAACATCCCGCGATGGTGGGACAGCGCATGCTGGTGATCCAGCCGCTGACTCCCGAGTTGCAGGCTACCGGGAAGCGTCTGGTGTGTCTCGACGCCACCGGCGCCGGGGCGGGCGAGATCATTTATTATGTGAAGGGCAAGGAAGCCAGCTTTCCGTTTCTGCCCGCCGAACCGCCGGCCGATGCTACGGTGGTCGGCATCGTGGATTCCGTCCATGTGAAGCGTCCGCCGAAGGTCGCGGCGGTGCGTAATCCGGTGCAAAAGAAGGCGCGCAAATGAAGCCCGTGTGCAAAATGAGGGACCTGGTGGAATGCTGATCGCCCGGGTCATCGGAGAATTGGTGGCCACTCAGAAGCACGCCAGCCACGAGGGCCGCAAAGTGCTGCTGGTGCAGCCGCTCAATCTCGACGGCAGCGATCGCGGCGACGCGGTGGTCGCGCTCGACGCAGTCGATGCGGGCGTGGGGGATAGGGTGCTGCTGGTGACCGAGGGCTTCAGCGCCATGACGGCAGTGGGCCGTCCGCAATCACCGATCGATATGGCGGTAATCGGTTTTATCGATCAGATCGACCTGCTTCCGGGAGTTGAATGACCGGCGGCGTTCCTGCCAGATGAGGAAGACTGCCGCCACCGCTCCGAGCGCGAACTTAACCCATTCAGCCATTTTGTAGCCGTAGTTCAGAACGTCGTTTGCCAGGCGGGCCCGATGCGACGGGTCGAGGCTGAAATCGTTGTGTTGCCCCACTAGTTCCAGTTGCGGCGTAATGGCCACGCGTTCCCCGATGACGATTAGTAGCATCGTCAGGGCCACCGCCAGAGGGAATTTACCTAAGTGCGTGCCGAAGACCAGGAAGCAGAGGAACAGGCCTCCGAGGACAATCTGTACGACACCCCAAGTCTCAAATAAAGCGCGATTCTGCTCATTCGCCAGGTAGTGCGTCAGCGGGCTGAGTGGCGTTCGGTCCAGGGTTTTCAGGTATGCCGCGGCGTAGGCGTTGGGAGCCAGCAGCAACCGGTCGGCCGCTGCCACATTGTCCGCCGCCACCCACAGCATCCACAATCCGGCGCCCATCCACAGTCCCAGCAGAAGGCACGCGATTCTTCGCGAATGCATCAGAAGTTGATTCTAGCAGGGAAGCTGCCGGCTATCAGCTATCGGCTTGTGGGTTCAATTCGCTGCTCGCGGACCTCTTCTCTTCGCCCCGGCCAACCTGGATGGCGCCGCAGGCGCTGAGAGAAAGCAGATAACAGATAAGAGATAACCGATAATGGCCGCTTCAGTCAGTGGCTCCATGGTTAGCGCGTGCAGGCGCGTCAGGGGTGCTGATAGCTGACTGCTGACAGCCTCCCTGGCTAAAGTCCCACTCCCGCGCCGCCGATCACTCCACCAGAGAGGCGCGATGCCCGAAACCCAAACGACCAACTTTGGAACCATTTCCTTCGCCCCGGAATCGGTTTTTGAATTTCCGAACGGGCTGCCCGGCTTTGAGGAGCGGCGCAGATTTCTGCCTGTGCAAAATCCGCGGACCGCGCCGATTGTGTTTCTGCAAAGCCTGGAAGAGCCATCCTTGTGCTTTACGACTCTTCCTGTCTGGGTGGTAGATCCGCAGTACCGGTTGCGCGTCATGGAGCAGGACCTGGAAGTCCTGGAATTAACGGCCGATCGTCAGCCTCGGATTGGCGACGAAATCCTTTGTCTCGCCGTGCTGTCTATCAGGAATACCGGCACAACGGCCAATCTGTTGGCGCCGGTGGTGGTCAATCTGAAGAATTACAAAGCTGTGCAGGCAGTGTCGGCGGAGTCGGGGTATTCCCATCGGCACCTCCTGTTTCCGCAAGAGGCGGTGGCATGCTGATCATGTCGCGGCGTCAGGGTGAGACCATCCTGATCGGCAGCGAGATTGAGATCGTGATCGCTCACATCGGGCGCTCCCGCGTGAGGGTGGGAATCCGCGCACCGCGGCAAATGGCGGTGGTGGCGCTGGAAGTCAAACTGGTGAGCGAAGAGAATCGTGCGGCCGCGCTAGCGCCCCCGGCCGCGGTGTTACAGACAATTTTGGCGCAATTACTGCCCGACCCTCATACTTTCCACACGCTCACCGATGAGGGAAGTGTACGGCAAGACGCCGGAACAAAAACCTGAAAGGATTTCACAAATGCTCTCTATTCAAACCAACGTAAATTCATTGATGGCTCAGCAGAATCTGAACGTCAACAACCAATTCCAAAGCAAGACTATCGAACAGCTGACGTCCGGCTATCGGATCAACTCTTCGGGCGACGACGCGGCCGGTCTGGCAGTTGCCAACCAGCTTCGCGACAACATTTCGCAGGTGACCCAGGGCGTGGCTAACGGCAACGATGCCCAGGCGCAGCTCCAGATCATGGACGGCGGTATCAGCAACATTTCACAGATTCTCGACCGGTTGCAAACCCTGGCGGCCCAGTCGGCCTCGGGCACCTTTACGGGCGACCGCTCGGTTTTGAACAAAGAATTCCAGACGGACATCGGAGAAATCAATCGCCAGTCGCAGGCCATCGGACTGAACACTGGCGGCACTTTCGCCAAGAGCCTCGCCGTTTACCTGGGCGGTGGTTCGGGAACGTCTTCTGCGGCTACCCTTTCGAACGCCACCGTTACTGTGGACCTGAGCAAGTCGACCGTGGATGCCCAGAGCTTAGGGCTAAATGGCGTGCAAGCCAGCGCGGCTGTCACCAATACTTCTTACGATCTGAGCTCGTCCAGCGCCACCAGCGTGGCGGACATCATCGCCGCTAACGGCACCGCCACCGCGGGGGCAGCGTTCACTTTCCAAGGCGCCGGGTTCGGCGATTCCAACGGAATCAATATTGCCGTAAACCTCAATGGCGTAGCGAACACCACCGACTTGGTGACCAACATCAACGCCGCGATCCAAACCGCCGCTCAGGGAACCAGCGGCGCCGCCGCCGCGTTCAAAGCCGCAAACATCACGGCTTCCGTCGTTACCGATTCGGCAACAGGAAAGCAGTCCCTCGCTTTCAGCTCGAGCAATTCCGCGTTCACGGTTACATCCGGTGCTACCGTAGGCGGCGTGGGAACCGTCGACAAAATGGCCGCGGCCCTGATGGGCGACGTTGCCGTGGCGGGTGCGCCTCTTGGCAATGCCACTGCCGGAGCTGTCACCCAAGTCGCCGCCGGCTCGACCGAGGTTGCTACCGCGGCAACCTCCACTACGCCGAACGTCGCCGCCGACTTGAATTTCCTGGGGACCGTTTCAACAACACAGGCGATTTCTTTCAATGCGCTAGATGCTTCGGGCAATCAGCACAGCCTTACGGTCAATCTGACGACCGGCGAAACGCTGAACCAGTCGCTCGATACCATCAACACCGCCTTGCAGAAATCCGACGATTCCACCCTGCAGCAGATCACTGCGGTGCAGACCGGCGGCACCACCTCAACCACTCTCAACTTCATCAGCACGCTGTCTAACTTTGCGGTGAACGTGGGACCGGATTCCGTTGGAGTTGGTAACGGCGTTTCTACTTCCGCGGTTGGCGTCGGCGACACCCATACCGCACTGCAAGTGGGAACTGGCAGCACCGCCGATATCAGCACCCTGGCTGGCGCCACCAGCGCCGTATCCGCCGTCTCGGCCGCCGTAGGTGCTCTGGGAACCGCGCAAGCCGCTATCGGTAAGGGCGAGAACCAGTTGAACTATGCTGTCAACCTGGCAAGTTCGCAAATCACCAACTTCTCCGCCGCCGAGTCGCAGATTCGCGATGCCGACGTGGCGCAGCAAGCCGCTAACCTGACCAAGGCCCAGACTCTGCAACAGGCGTCCATCGCGGCCATGGCGCAGGCCAATTCCGCTCCTCAGGCGGTTCTTTCTCTCCTGAAGGGTTAATAACTTAAACCAATCCGGCGGCGCGCTCTGAAAGTTCGGGCGCGCCGCCGATCTAAAGTTTTCGGGCCGGGTCGGACGATTAGCCCGATCTGGCCGTGAGTAATTTATGGGGACAGTTAGCAGCGTATTATCCAGCTTGAATAGTCTGACTAGTTCGCCGTCGGCCACGGGCAGCAGCAGTTCGAGCAGCAGCGCTTCAAGCAGCAGCTCCGGCAGCAGTCTGTTCACCGGTACGAGTGCGTATTCGCAGGACCTCTCAGGCGCTGTCAGCCGCGCCGTGTCCATCGCTTCTCTGCCTATAGACCTCCTGCAAGCACAGCAGACCACGCTGAACGGACAGGCGACCGAACTCACTACACTCGACACCGATTTCACGGCGGTGCAAACCGCGATTCAGAGCATTTCTGACGCGTTGGGCGGTTCGGGAATGAGTAGCACTGTCTCCGATCCTGCGGTGGCCAGCGTAACTGTCGGAGACGGGGCGGTGCAGGGCGCCTACTCCATCGACGTTTCGAGTATCGGTGCCTACGCCACGAGTTTATCTACCACCAATTGGAACGCTCCAGCCGATGCATCCGGGCAAACTACTTCTTACAATCTGGTAGTCGGCGGAAGCACTTATTCTTTCACCCCAACGGACAACAGCGCTGCGACCGTGGCCTCCACGATCAATGCGCAATACGGCAATTCGGTGCAAGCCACTGCGGTGAATGTCGGTTCGTCCGACACTCCCGACTACCGAATCTCCTTGCAAAGTGCCAGCTTAGGGCCCATGACTCTGGGTATCCAAGCGCAGTCGGGGGCCAGCTTGCAATCCGCGCAGACCGCAACCACCGGTTATGCTACCAGCCAGTCAGCCAGCACATGGGTGTCTTCGGGCAGCGCCTCCACCTACACCCTGGCAGTCGACGGCACGAATTACACGATTAAGCCCGCGGACAACAGCGCCGCCAGCGTGGCAGCGGCCATCAACGCACTGTCGGGCACGCCGGTCCAGGCTACCGTAGTGGATGTAGGCACCGGCGACAGTCCCGACGAGCGCATCCAACTGCAAAGCACCAGCGCGGGCGTCGCCACTGTAAACTTGCTCGACTCCTCCGGCAACAGTTTGCAGCAACAGGAAACGCCGGCCGCCGCGAGTTCGGCGGTGAGCCAGACTTCCAGCACTTGGGATCCGACTGCCGACGCCTCCGGCAATCCGACGCAATACACTCTCACGATCGGTGGCACGACCCAGACGTTCTCGGCGACCGACAACAGCGCCGAAAGTGTTGCCGCGGCGATCAATGCTTTGTCCGGCAGCCCGGTTCAGGCCAACGTGGTCGACGTCGGTACCGCCAGCCAACCCGACTACCGTCTCCAACTGATCGACAATACCGGCAGTGGTAAAGCGCCGCAACTCACCAGAAGCACTCCGTTCAACCTGCAGACACAGGGGACACCGCCCGGATCGCTGGCCACATATGAGATAGCCAACTCCGGGAAAACGGTGTCGAGCGATAGCCGCGATGTGACGATCGCGGCCGGAACCACTCTGACATTGGCTGGCACGGGAGAGACTGACGTCACCGTGACGCAGTCGGCATCCACCCTCAGCACTGCCCTTTCCGGATTTGCGGACGCTTACAATGCTGCTGTCGCCGAACTGGCAAAACAGTACGGACAGGCGGGCGGCCCCTTGCAAGGGGAAAGCATTGTCTACGAACTCTCACAGTCACTCGGGCAGATGTCTACTTACTACAGTTCGGCTTCCGGGTCGGTCAGCATGGCAGACCTGGGCTTCACCCTGAACGATGACGGCACCCTGACCTATAGTCCCCTGAACATGATGTCGACCGACTTGAGCAATTCAGCCGGTGTGATCGCATTTCTTGGATCGGCGACCGGCGGTGGCTTTCTCCAGGCGGCTACCAACGCGATGAACAACATCGAAACGCCCACCACGGGGCTGCTGAAATCGACGGAGACGGCCTTACAATCGCAGATCACCAGCCTAGGCACCACCATCGCTACCAAGCAGGCCCAAGTGCAGCAATTGCAGACCAATCTCACGAATCAAATGGCGACGGCCGATGCCGCGATTGCCAATATGGAGCAACAATACTCCTACATGACCAGCGTCTATCAGGCGCAGCAGACCGCCAACCTGATGTACGCCAATGAATAGCGAATGAATACCGCGCGAACCGACGAGATGCGAGTGGCCGTGGCGGCAGGGGATTGGCAAGCCGTCTTGCGTCTCTGGGATGCCTACGCCGCCGGTATCCTCGACGAGATCGGCCGTGGAGCCTGCACGCCAGCCTGCTTGTCCGAAGCGCGGGACTTCCTCGACTGGGCACAACGCGTCGCCTTATGCGCGAGGGCGCAAACTCAACAACGTCTGGACGCAATTCATGCCGTCAGACAGTACGACGCCCAGCCGCCACGGCCGCGATCTTCGCTACGCGCCAGCTTGTAAGCCCTATCGGCGCGGCCGGGAGGCCGGCGCAGAGCCGAGTTACTTCCCACCCGGCTCCGACTTCACCCCTTCTTCGGAGAGTATCACTAGATCTACGCGGCGATTGCGCGCGCGGCCCTCCTCGCTATCGTTTGTATCCACTGGAGCGTTTTCCGCATAGCCCGCTACCGATAGCCGCTCCGGCGCGATGCCGAACTTCTGCCGCAACAACTCCAGCATGGCGATGCTGCGGGCCGCCGAGAGCTCCCAATTGCTCCGAAAGCGGGAATTGTGGATTGGCTTCGAATCGGTGTGGCCCTCCAGCCTCACGGGGTTGCCGAACCCTTGAATTTCGGCCGCAATTTTGGCCAAAATCGCCTCGCTTCCCGGCGCTACGGCATCGTCTCCGGATGCGAAGAAGGTAGCCTCCCGCAGGTTGATTACCAGTCCGCGGCCCTCCAGTTTCAGCCCGATCTTGCCCGCCTTCAACTCCCCGTCCAAGCCGCGCTGCAGCGTAGAGAGGGACTTCGCCAAATCCGCGGGCGGCTGCCGCTGCGGGGGCTCATTCTCGGACTCCTTGACCTTCTCGGGATTCACCGGCGGCTTGCTGTTATCGTGCTTCCCACGGCCCAAAGCAGTGGCCAGTGTGTTGCTGAATTGCCCGTGCTCCAGAGCGTCCTTGACCGATTCCGATACGGCTTTGGCTTTGATCTTGTTGGACTGCGTGGTAGCAAACATCACCACAAAAAATGCGAACAGCAGGGTGATGAAATCGGCATAGGACACGAGCCAGCGCTCGTGGTTTTCATGTTCGGCGATTGGCTTGCGCCGCATTAACTTTCGCCCCGGGCCGGCTGGCCGGCCAGCGCCGCCTTGTCCGCGCCTGCAACAGCTTTGGCCTTCCCCGGTTTTGGCGAATCCTGGTTGTAAGAGTCGAGTTTCATGCGCAGAAGCGTAGGGTTCAGCCCTTCCACCAAGCCAACCACCCCTTCGAGAATCAGCTCCTTCACCAGGGCCGCGGCCCGTGTGCGCCCCTTGAGCTTATTGGCTACCGGCAGAAAGAAGATATTCGCCGACGCCACTCCGTATACCGTCGCGACGAACGCCACCGCAATTCCGTGACCCACCGCCTTGATGTCCTCCAGGTTCTTCATCACCTGGATCAGCCCCATGACCGCTCCGATAATCCCGATAGTCGGCGCGTATCCTCCGGCCGCCTCCCAAACCTTGGCTTCAGCCTCGCCAATCATTTCGCCTAAGCCGATATCCAGCTCCATCATTTTGCGGAGTTCCTGCAAGTCGGTGCCGTCGACGGCCAGGTTGAGTGCTTTGCGCAGGAATGGATCGGCAACGGCCTCAGCTTCCGTCTCCAGACTGACGATGCCGTGTTTGCGCGCCATGGCGGCATAGCGGATCAGGGATTCGATAGTCGCGGCAGTCGAACTGCCCTTCTCCAGGAAAGCTCCGCCCAACCCCTTGCAGGCGCGCAGGAACACCGGAAGCGGTGTTGTCACCAGGACAGCGCCGAGGGTGCCCCCCATCACGATCATGGCGGCAGTCATCTGCGCCACGTCCTGAATGCTGCCCTTCTCCAGAATCAATCCGCCCAGGATGCCGGAGAGCGCGACGGCAATTCCCCCAATCGTGGCGAAATCAGGCCTCGCACCGCGAGGTTTGGACGGCGTGGGAGCGGACGAAGCGGGCTTCTGAGCGCTTTGGGGAGACGGGTCAGCCATGGGCGATCAGTCCAGTTCCTCGGGCAACTCCGGGAGCACGACGGGTTCTTCCGGCGCGGCGAATATCCTCCGCCGGAATGCCACGATGAGCTCCACCACTTCTTCGGCCGTCTCACGGACCCGCAGGATCTGTCCGTTAGTCAATGTAATGACGGTATCCGGCGTGACGTCGATGTGCTCGATCAAGTCGGAGTTCAGCACTAATGAAACGTGATTGAGGCGCGTGAGCCGGATCATGTAGTCTGCTACCTTCTTATCGACTCGCTATGCCCGAATCATTAGCCCGCGAATCTTCCTCCGGTTGGACTACCGCTTTGGGGGTATCATAGAACTTCCAGAGATCTCGTATGGCATTCCTACCCAACTCTCCCCTTGGATCGGCCACCATAGGCCAAATCGGCGTGACCATCGCCGACGTCGAACGTTCCATTGTGTTTTACCGCGATGTGCTGGGGATGAAGCTGCTGTTCGATGTGCCCAATATGGCCTTTTTCTCCTGCGACACCATCCGCCTGATGCTGAGCGTCGCCGAGAGACCGGAAGACCATTTCGGATCGGCCATCTATTTTAAGGTGCCGGACATTCAGCAGTCCTACCAGGCTTTGTGCGAGCGGGGCGCTTCCTTTGACGGCCCGCCTCATGTGATCGCCCGCATGGCCACTTACAACTTGTGGATGGCTTTTTTCCGCGATCCCGACCTCAATTTGCTGGCTCTGATGTGCGAGATCCCGCGCGCGTAAATCTCCCCGCCGGAACGGCTAGCTATAGATAGCCTAGTAGCTAAGCTAGGCCCTCTTCGGAGGCCGTTCCAGCTCATCCAGCAGAGCCGAGAGCCGCGGCGCTCGGTCCCGGCGGCCTCCATAGCGCACGGCGTTGTAAGCCGAGGTGAATTCTTTCACCGTACGGCCCATTGGGGTTGCCGGGAGCGAATGGGCGAATTCCATGGGTGTGAACCAGACCGGCTTTTGATATCCTTGCCGCCGCAGCACCTGTAGCATGCGTTCATAGAGCAGCGTGGCGTCCTCTCCGCTGGCCTCTCCGCGGCGCACGCGTTCCACTCGTCGCCGCACCCGCATGGCCCGCAAGAGCTCGGGCCCGCTCGCCCACAGCCAGTAGGCGAGCAGCATCGCCAGGAGCACTCCAGCTCCAAACCGCCGCGACCACGCTTTGGCCCCCGCGGCCCAGCGCGCTCCGGCGCCGGACAGCGAGTCGCTCCAGCCCATTCCCAGCCGCCGGATGGTCTGTTCGATCCGGTCCGCCAAAGTGCCCTGATGGTTCGGATCGTAGCCCACTACCCACTGTTGCCAAAAGGTCTCCGCGGCATCCAGATACAGACTGAATTTGGAGAACAACGTGAGCGAATGGGACGACAGATCGGGCGGCGTGGGGTCGAAAGTAGTCCAGCCGTGCCCGGGAATCCAGGCCTCCACCCAGCTGTGGGCGTCGGATGCGCGTACCAGCCACAAATCGGAAATCGGATTGTACACGCCCATTTGGAATCCTGTAGCCAGCCGCGCCGGGATATTCATGGTCCGCAACATCACCGCCATGGCCGACGCGAAATACTCGCAATAGCCTTTGCGGCGCACAAAAAGGAAGTCGGCTAACGGGTCCTTCATCTCCCGTTGAGGCAGGTCCAGGGTGTAGGTATACTCGCTGCGCAGTCCTTGCTCGATGGCGCGAGCTCGTGCCAGGTCGCTCGCGGCGCCGGCGGTCATCGACTGCGCCAGTTCGCCGATACGAGGGTCGATGTCCGGCGTTCGCAGGTATCGCTCCCGGTGCCGCAAATCGAGAATGGGTGCGGGATAGGCCGGCGGCGCGGTTTCCGGAGGCTCTTCGAGCACGCTGAAGGCGTCGTAGCGGAAGCCCGAAGGCGGCGACTGTGCCAGACGAAAGCAGCCGGTTTCCGCTTCGAAAACGGTGGCATCCGGCAGTCCCTCGACACTCTCCGGCGTCCCGGCGAAGAACAGGGTCCGCGATTCCAAGTCGGTAAATTCGACGCGATAGCTACGTTGTTGGCGGCCTGCGTGGGGGACCAGAGGGATGTGGCCGCCGATCGCCACGACGCCACGTTCACCGGGAGCAGGGCGAGACCGCGACCACACCCGCCCGTCGAAATCGGTGAGCACGTCCCCGCGCCATTTGCTCGAACCCATCGGCTGGTTGCCGTAAATAGCGACGTGCATTACCGCCCGCGAGCTCGTCTTGAACTCCCCAATTTCGCCCAACGTCACGTGCTCCGAATATCCAGGGACGCGGAAATGGTGCGACGTCAAGGAGGAAAGGGCCGCGTCGGCGGTCCGCGGCAGCAGGAAGAACATGCCCGCGGTGAGGGTCAGAATCCCCAGGGCGATCCAACCCGCCAGGAGGGCGAGGCGCGAATGGAAATGCTTCAAGCCGGCGCGTGACGTGGTGGGCGCCTTGCGCATGGCACGCCGGATCTCTCCGCTCGAGAGCGCCGCGATGGCGAACAGCAGGAACAGAGCGAGACACAGAAAAAAATTGATATTGATGGACAGAATGGCGGCGGCCAACAGTTCCAGAAACGCAATGATCGCGATATAGAGATTATCGCGGTTGGTGCTGGCGGTGAGAATCTTCACTACCGCCAGAAAAAAGACCAGGTGTACGGTGGCGGCGAGAAACTCGTGCGAGAGCAGAAAATAGTCGATGGGGAAGAACGCTGCATATGCCGCCGCTGCTATAGTGGCGCTGCGTTCCGAGAGATTCAGCCGCACGACACCGGCCACCAGTAGCGCCCGCAGCAAAATGCCCCCACCCGTGAGGACGATGGTCGGGACGTCCAGGTATGCCGACCCGGCGACTGCCAGATACCCGCTGGCCAGCAGGCCGAGCAGGGAGAACTGGAAGAATCGCTCCACCGGAAGGGGAAGCCGGGCGCTGGCATCGGGGCGCACAACTCATTATAGCTATCAGCTCTCAGCTCTCAGCTTTTAGCTTTTAGATGGCCGGTACAGATCACGCGCCGCTAACCGATAGCCGATAGCCGATAGCCGACTTTTTCTCCCAGGTACGGATGAGCGCCACGAGCGGAGAATACTCCAGCTGACAGCTGAAAGCTGACAGCCGACAGCTATCTTCTCTTAAACTTATCCGCCAATGCTGCCACCGAAGACTCGATCGTGGGCTTTGCCGCGGGCGCCGGCTTGAAATTCTTTCGTTTCGGCTCGGGCGGCGCCGCTTCCAGCGCCTTCACGGAGAGCGCGATGCGTTTGGCCTTAGCGTCGGCGCTGATCACCTGCACCTTCACGATCTGCCCCACCTTCACCACGTCGCTCGCCTCTTTCACGAAGCGATTAGCCAACTGGCTCACATGCACCAATCCGTCCTGATGGACCCCGAT
>Ga0182013_10007820_pt1 | contig 11660 bp, 6 predicted proteins | sample 612S2MmetaG_FD_120487 | JGI IMG/M metagenome (GOLD analysis project Ga0182013, IMG submission 120487) | Permafrost microbial communities from Stordalen Mire, Sweden - 612S2M metaG | ecosystem: Environmental > Terrestrial > Soil > Wetlands > Permafrost | place: Sweden: Stordalen | collected...
CGCGGCGCGTCGGGCCGGTCGGAACGGGCTCGGGTTCTTCGCGCAGACGGACGACGAGTCACTCCGGGACGCATTCGAGGACGCCTCGCGCCAGGCCGGCCACGAGCCCGGCTGGTGCTTTCTCCCCCCGAGGGACCTGCCCACGAGCCTCTTCGTCGCCGACGACCTGGACCGGGCGTGGGACGAGCTCGGCCCCCACCTGCTGCACGACGCCCGCAGCTATGCGGCCATGAACGCCGGGGACACCACCACGACCAGCATCTCCTTCGCCGGCTCGGTCGAGGCGCTCCGGGCGGAGGGGAGGAGCCACCGCGTCGTCACCGTGGCGGAGGCGGTCGAGCTGGCCCGGTCGGGCCTCGCGCTGCCGCTGCACCCGCTCGTCGGAGGGCTCCCTCCGGAGATCGCCTGGCGTTACCTCCGCACGGTCACCGACGAGGTGATCCCGGCGCTCTGAGCACTGCGGGGTCGGCGCCCGGACCGGCACCGGTGTTGGCTCCGGCCGAGCCTCAGGTCCCGGCGGCGGCGTACTCCGTCAGGTTCATCGGCTCGTAGTACTTGGTGGTGTCGGCGGTGACCCGTTGCGTGGTCGTCCGGCCGGGCACCGCCTGCAGTGCGCCGGCGATCAGTTCGCAGCGCAGACCGTAGGTCTGATAGCCGGGCTCCCATACCAGCCACACGGAATGTGAGGGACCGGCCCGGTGCAGGAGATGGGTGGCGAACGCCCCCGGGTCGGTGCCTTGGACGGCCTGGGCGTAGTCCACCCAGTCGACGATGCGCGGACCCGTCCCCCGTGGATAGGTCACCAGCTCGTAGCGCTCCGGCTCGACCAGCAGCCGCTGGACACTCGGACCGAGCTGATCCGGGCAGAAGGCGATCACGTCGCCCGGTCGGGCCTGGGTGTTGAGCACCGTCGCCACCTCGGGCGCCTGGGTCCGCTGCGTGTTCACGTTCTGGAACGAGATGGCCAGGCCGGCCGCGACGGCGACGGCCACGAGCACGGCACGGCCCTTCGGATGCAACAGCGTCGTCGCCCCCAGGCCGACGAGCAGCAGGACCGGGAGGAACACGACGGCGGCGTACCGGGACGAGAACGTACTGGACGACAGCAGGCCACCGGTGATGGCCAGCAGCAGGGTGACCACGACGGCGAAGGTCAGGCCGCGTCCCCTCGACCGGGTGTGCAGGTCGAGCTCGATCAGGCGCGTGGACCGGCCGACGCCGAAGAGGGCCAGGGCGGCCAACGCGAAGTAGATCAGGGACAGGACCCGGCCCTGGTTGGTGGCGGTCGCCGACTGCACTCCCTGATTGGCGGTGAACCCCGTGACCGCGTTGGTCAACGCCGCGAAGTTGGCCGGCGTGCCCCAGGGGGTCCCGGTGTGCTTGGACTGGTAGAGGAACGTGGGTACCCAGGGGGCGAACGCCAGGACGCCGACGGCCAGCGCCGCCAGGACCTTGGCCGGGCGCTTCCAGCTGTCGTCGCCGCCCCGGTGGCGGAGCACGACGACCAGCACGAACATCCAGAGTGCCGTGGCCGCCACCAGATAGAGGCCCCAGTACTGCGTGTACAGCAGCAGCGCCGTCACGACGGCCGTGGCCACCAGGTTGCCGGCCCGGGGCTCGGCCAGCCCGCGGTGGAGGGCCAGGAACCCGAGGCCGGTCAGCAAGATGACCAGCGAGTACATCCGCGCCTCGGTCGAGTAGAAGATGGCGAACGGGGCACTCGCCACCAGGACGAGGACGACCCAGGCCGTCACCGGCCCGCCGAGCCGGCGCCCCGCCAGCCAGGCCACGGGCAGGGTGGCCACGCCGATCACGCCGGCGAGCGCCCGGGTGGCCAGGTCGGAGGTCCCGAACACCGACATCCAGAAGTGCAGCAGCACGTAGTAGGCCGGCGGTGCCCCGTCATGGCGGAGAGCCCCGGGGATCGCATGGAGGGGCAGCGACGAGATGTTGACGGTCAGCGCCTCGTCCAGCCAGAGCGCCGAGCGGGTGTCGAACCGGAGCACCAGTCCGACCACCACCACCAGGAACACACCGACCCCGGCGACCACGCGGGTCCGCCCCTGCAGCTGCGGAACCCGCAGAATCCCCCCCGGGTCCTCCTCTGGCATGGGGGCATGGTACCGGGTGTCCGACGTCCCACTGACGGGCCTGGAGCATGGTTGACGCCCCAGTAGGCCACGACTAACTTTTGCGCGTGCGCGGTGGATCAGGTCGGACATCGACTCGCGCCGGCTCCCCTTCTGCCACGCAGTCGTCCCCGTCCACGGCGGACGTCAGCCCCTCCCCGGCGGAAGGTTCCGCGTTCCCCACCAGGGAGTTCGTCGCCTGCGCAGCGGTGGGCGTCGCGGCCGTAGTGGTCACGACACTGGTGGCCTGGTTCGTGAAGTCGAAGGGTGTGAACCTCACCGGAGACGAACCGTCCTACATCATCGAGGCCCAGGCGTACCTCCATCTGAGCCCCCACGTCCTCAGCACCATCCGATCCGACCTGGCCCGCAACGCCCTGTCGGCGTTCGCCCCGGGCACACCGGTCTCGGCGGTGGAGTCCTTCACGGGACCCCACGGAATGGTCAGCGCGTTCGAGCCCGGCCTCGGCATCCTGCTGATCCCCTTCGTCGCCACCGGACGCCTCTTCCTGGGCGGCACCGTCGGCGTCATCACCCTCAACACGGCGGGGTTGATCCTGCTGCACCGCCGGGCGACCCGGCTCGCCGCCCTGGGCCGGCGGGGCCAGGTGCTGTTCGCCCTGCTGCTCACGGCGCCGGCCCTGCTGGTCGTGGCCAACCAGATCTACCCGGACCTGGTGTCCGGGGTGGCGCTGGCATGCGGCCTCGTGGAGGTGGCCCTCATCGAACGCCGTGCAGTGGTGCGGCGGACCAGCGCCATCGTGGTGCTGGTGGTGGCGGGGTACCTGCCATGGCTCCAGGTCAAGAACCTCTTGCCCGCCGCGGTCCTCCTCCTCGCCTTTCTGGTCGCCGGCCGTCGGACCGGTTCGGCCTGGCGGCGGCTCGTGGTTCCCGCCATCGCCCCGGTCGTCGCCTGGCTCCTCCTGCTCCTCTACAACCACTACTACTTCGGGCACCTGGGCGGCCTGCCCGAACCCCTCCCCCGGGCATCGAGGAACGGGCTCGAGTTCACCCTCGGGCTGCTCTTCGACCGTCACCAGGGGATGTTCGTCCAGGTACCGTTCGCGCTGGTCGGCCTGATCGGGCTGTGGGTGGCCCGGAGGCGACTGCCCGTCGCCGTGATCGCGTCGGTGCTGGGCGCCGGCGCCATCCTCCTCCTGAACGGCACCTACGTCTCGAACCCCTACGGCGGCCTGACCCTGGCGGGCCGCTTCATGTGGACGATCCTGCCCGTCCTGCTGCTCTGGACCGCCATCGTGATCGGCAGGTGGCAGCGGGCGGGCCGGTTGCTGTGGACACCGATCGGGGTGGTCGTCGCCGCGTGGATCTACCAGGCGGTCCCCATCCTCACCGGGAACCACGTCTACTACAACGCCTACAACCCCACCGCGACCCCGTGGGACCCCTCGTCGTGGCCCGGGTGGTGGACGGGTTTCAACAGGATCCTCCCGCAGTTCGACCTCCCCGGTCACCCGTTGGGTGCGCCCTCCTGGGCCCTGCTCGTCGAGCTGGGGCTGTGCGCCATCGTGCTGATCGCGGCGTGGGAGTACATGCGACCGGACCCCTTCGCCCGTTGGTCGGTGGTGACCATCGCCGTCCTCGTCGTCGTGGTGGGCGTGGCCCTGGTGGTGGCGGAACCGCTGCACCCGACGACGGCCCTCACCTACGACTCCCAGCAGCTCGGCGCCCCGGTGGTCGGCGGCACCGGCGGCGGGACGTCACCGCTCGTCCCACTGCAGGGCGTGGCCCCGAGCACCTACCGGCTCACCCTGGCGTACTCACTGGCCGGTACCGCGCCGACGGGGTCGATGACGATCTCCTGCGACGGGGCCGACGGGTCGGCCACGACCACGGTCCATACGACGTTGGCGGCGGATCGTGCGACAGCCGTGGCCACCGTGCACTGCGCACAGGCCGGCACGGTCGCCAGTCGGCTCGGGGCCGGTCCGGGAACGGTGCTCCACGTGTCCTCGCTGCAACTCGTCCGCTCGGGACCCTGAGCGACTCCGCCGCCCTGTGGGGCGGAAGGTGTCCGGACGGCCGGAGCCTCCTCGATGACGGACTCGCGGCCGGTGTCCGGAATCGGCTCAAGGTTCACCTCGTCGTGCCGATCAACAAGATGGGATTCGTGTCGGCCGTATCGTCGCGGCTGTACGATCGCCGCGGCCAGCCACAGCATGAGGGGAATGACTATGCACAGCTATGAGCGGAAGCTGCACGGTAGCGGTCGGAAGTCGAGGCGGAGGTTCGGTGTCGGGGCCGCGGCCGTGGCCGTGGCGAGTGTCACCCTGCTGTCGTGCATGATCCTGCCGCTGGCGGAGGGATCCTCCGCGGTGGGTGCGGCGCCCCACGCCACGCCGACGTTCAATCTGGTCTGGTCGCAGTCGGTGAACGGACAGAACGGCAACCCCAACGACGCCGGCCTGGCCATCGCCTTCTCCTCGCCCAACGTCGCCTGGCTCCAGGGGAACCAGGCCGTCGTGGTGGGTGACCGGGCCGGCAACGTCCTGGCCTACAACCTGGCCAACGGTTCGATCGTCCCCGGATGGCACTACAACGACGGAGGGATCTCCATCGACTCGTCCCCGTCGGTCTCCCCCGACGGGACCACGGTCTATGTGGGACTCGGCAACGCCAGCGCGCCGGACCGGGGCAGCTATCTCGCCCTCAACCAGGACGGGGGCGTGATGTGGGACGTGGTCCCGCACAATCCTCCCTCTGACTACGCCCACCCGGTCTCGGGCGTGAACGCCTCGATGTCCGTAGGTCTGCTCCAGGGCGTGACGTCGGTCACCGCCGGGGACCTCAGTCAGGCCCAGTACGCCCTCAACGCCGCCAACGGGGCCGCCCTCCCCGGCTGGGACCCCTGGTTCTCCGGCGACACCGAGATCTCCACGCCGGCCATCGCCGACCTGTACGGGACGGGACAGAACGAGGTGATCGAGGGCATCGGCACCTCGGCGGGCGTGCTGTTCGGCAAGACGTACACCCAGGGTGGCCACGTCCGCGTCATCTCGCAGACCGGCAACATCGGCCAGCAGTATCCCAACGGCGGGCTCGACTGCCAGTACGACACCGACGAGGCCGTCAGCTCGTCCCCGGCCGTCGGCCACTTCCTCGGCAACAATGGGGAGGGGATCGTCACCGGGACCAGTGACTTCTACGGGAGCCAGGGTCAGGCCGGCTTCGACACCGACTCGGTCATCGCCATGGCCCCGACGTTCGGTGGGAACTGCACCCAGGCGTGGACCGCCCATCTCGACGGCAACACCTCCTCCGGCCCGGCCCTGGCCGACGTCCTCGGCAACGGGTCGCTCCAGGTGATCGAGGGCACGTACTCGCCGAACACGTTCGCGGGGTCCATCTACGTCCTGAACGGCGCGAACGGGACCGTCGCCTGGACCCATCCCCTGAACGGCGGCGACCTCGGTTCGGTCAGCACCTTCAATCCGGGCGGGCAGGACTACCAGGACCTCCTCGTCCCGACGACCTCCGGCGTCGAGGTGCTCGACGGCCGCTCCGGCAACCTCATCACCACTCTCGGTGCGCCGTACGGGTACCAGAGCGCCCCGCTCGTGACCAACGACCCGAACGGCACCATCGGCATCACGATCGCCGGGTCCGACTACGGCCCGGGCCAGGGTCAGATCGAGCACTACGAGATCAGTGTTCCCGGCCACGCGAGCGTGAACCAGTCCGGGGCGTGGCCCCAGTTCCACCATGATCCGCAGCTGACCGGCAACGCCTCGGGTGACACGCAGCTGGTGCCCATCCCGCCGGGTGTCGGCATGGCGGCCACCAAGGACGGCAAGGGCTACTGGATCGTGGCGTCCAACGGGGGCGTCTTCGCCTACGGCGACGCCAAGTTCTCCGGGTCGGCGGGCGGTCTCCGACTCAACCAGCCCATCGTCGGCATGGCCGCCACCGCGGACGGCAACGGCTACTGGCTGGTGGCGACCGACGGAGGCATCTTCGGCTACGGCGACGCCGGGTTCTACGGGTCGGCGGGCAACATCCAGCTCTACAGACCCATCGTGGGGATGGCCCCCACCAAGGACGGCAAGGGCTACTGGCTGGTGGCCTCCGACGGGGGCATCTTCGCCTACGGCGACGCCGGCTTCTACGGGTCGGCGGGCAACATCCGCCTCAACCAGCCGATCGTCGGCATGGCCCCCACCACTGACGGAAAGGGCTACTGGCTGGTGGCCTCCGACGGGGGCATCTTCGCCTACGGTGACGCCGGCTTCTACGGGTCGGCGGGCGCCATCCGCCTCAACCAGCCGATCGTCGGCATGGCGGCCACCCCCGACGGCAAGGGCTACTGGCTGGTGGCCTCCGATGGCGGCATCTTCGCCTACGGCGACGCCCGGTTCTGGGGGTCGGCGGGCAACATCCAACTCAACAGGCCCATCGTCGGGATGGCCGCCGCCCCGGGTGACCTCGGCTACTGGCTGGTGGCGTCCGACGGCGGCATCTTCGCCTACGGCGACGCCGGCTACTACGGATCGAGGGGCGGCGTCAGCAGCTGAGCCGGCGGGGGCCGTCCTGGTCCGGTGAGAGGGGATCGGGTCGGACCGGCACCGGTCCGCCGTTCCGGCGTCGGTACACTGTGCCATGGACCCGGAATCCGGTGGCGTCCGGCAGGATCCGGGAGCGGTAGCCACCCTTCCGACACCGGTGGAGCGTCCGACACCGGTGGAGCGTCCGACCCGGGCGGACCTCCGGCGACGGGCACGGGGTAGCCGCAACTCGGTCCTCATGCCGGCGGCGGTGGCCGTGGTCACCCTGGTGCTCCGGCTGGTCGCCGGCGCCACCGGGCCCACCGACTGGGACTCGGCGCAGTACGCCGCCGCCGTCGGCCACTTCGACGTCACCCACGGGGAGCCCCAGCCCCCCGGCTACTGGCTGTACGTGCAGTCGGGGCGGTGGCTCCACCAGGTCTTCGGGCTCGGCACGATCCACAGCCTGGTCCTGGTGGCCGCGCTGGCGTCGGCCCTGGCCGCCGGCCTCACCGCCTGGGCCGGGCGCGACCTCGGGGGCCGATGGGTGGGCCTGGCCGCGGGCCTGGTGATCGCCGCCAGCCCGTTCGCCTGGTTCAGCGGCTCGATCGTCGCCACCTATTCCTTCGACATGGTGGCCGCCAGCCTGCTCATCATCCTGGCGTGGCGGGCCCGCCCGGGGAGCTGGCACGGGGTGGCCGCAGTGGTGGCCCTCGGGTTCCTGGCCGGGTTCCGCCCGTCCATGGGTCAGGAATTGGCCCTCCTCGCGCTGATCCCGGTGGTCGGATCGACCCGCACCTGGGGTCGGCTCGTGGTCACCCTGACGGCCGGCGCGGCCAGCGTGGGCCTGTGGCTCGTGCCGCTGGCCATCGAGCAGCCCGGGGGCCTGAGCACCTGGATCCAGGCCACCCGGATCGAGACCATCGGGGCCGAACGATCCACGTCGGTGCTCGACCATGCCGCCGGTGGACCCGGCAATCTGGGTACCTTCGCCGCGTACACGGTGCTGGCCCTCGGACCCCTGGCCCTGCTCACCCTGGTGGCGGTGCTCGCGCTGGTGGTGCGACGCGGGGTGGCCCGTCACCGCGGTGGCCCGGACCGCCGACCGTCCGTGGGACGCGCGGGTCCCGGGTGGGACGGCCCGGGGAGACGGCCCTGGTACCAGTGGCGGGCGGCGATCCTCACCGCAGCGATCGTCCCACCGATGCTGGTGGTGTCCCTGATCGAGTTCGCCAAGGGCGGCTATCTCCTCGCCTACCTACCCGGCGCAGTCATCGCCCTGCTCCTGCCGCTGGGTGCACTCAACCGACGGTCCGCGCGGTCCGGGCGGGGCGCATCACCCTGGCTGGTCCTGACCTCGGTCGGCATCGTGCTCGTGGTGGCCTTCGGTGCCCAGCGGTTCATCAGCGGGGACGGCGTGCTCCCGGCCCGGTTCCTCGAGTCGAGCGGGTGGCTCTGGCTCGACCAGCCCCGGTACCAGGCTCCGTACACCGACACGCGATCCGCCATCCGGACCGCCGACGCCACCGATGCCGCGCTGCGGGCCCTCACCCCGTTGCTGCGATCGCGCACCGACGTGGTGCTCTTCGACGCGGTCGACGGAGGCCCCGACATCTACCGGAACGCCGGGTGGGAGCAGCCCGACGTCCGGATCGCCATGGTCGCCCCCGGGCAGGTCGCCTACAACCAGCTGCACGGCGCCCTCTACTACGCCTCCGGGGACACCGTTCCGGTCCGCCCGGGCGGCACGGTGCTGCTCGTCGCCTCACCGGCACTGCCCAGTCTGTCCGGACTCATCGCCACGGGACAGGCGCAGGCCGTGCGCACACCCCTGCCCATCACCGGGTTCCAGGTCTGGAGGATCCTGCCGGGGACGAGCATCCTCGGTGTGCGGACGGTGACCAGCACCGTCCCCCCGGACCTCGGGACCGGCATCTGACGGTCGCCGTCGGCGATCGAACACGGTGGCCACCCCGGGAGGACAGGACCCAGGCGCCACGACGCCGGCTGTGTATCATCCGAGGGTGATCGCAGGCGACAGACGGCCCGCACGCCGACTCCGGCGTGGGCTCCGTGGCCCCGTCGCTCCCGACCGGTCCCGTCCCCCTCGATGAGCGACGAGGTCCCGGCCGTCGCCGAACCCCTCCCGGTGGCCGGACACCCGCCCGCGGCGGACGGGGACGAAGGCGGTGCCCCCAGGTCCGACCCGTCGACGGGGCTCACGATGGCCCGACTTTCGGACCTGTCGGATTCGCCCCTCGTCACCGGCGGGGTGCTCCTCCTCGTCGGCGTGTGCTTCGTCGCCGCCCGGCTCATCCTGGTGGCGCACGGTCACATCTCGTTCTTCGTCATCGCCGGATCCCAATTCGTGAATCCGGCCCAGGCTCCCCACGGCCTGGTCATCATGAAGGGCCAGGGCTATGACGGGCAGTTCTACTACCGACTGGCGCTCGCACCCTGGAAACTCGGTCCCACCGCCTACGGCATCACGATCGACTCGACGCTCCGGGACGGCCGGATCGGCTATCCCGTCCTGGCGTGGCTGGCGTCCTTCGGCCAGCGCGCCCTGGTTCCCTATTCGCTCGTCGCCGTCAACGTCGTCGCCCTGGCCTTCACCGGTTTCTTCTCGGGCAAGTGGGCACACTCCTTCGGGCGGCACGCACTGTGGGGACTCCTGCCCGCCGGCTATTTCGGACTCGAGTACAGCCTCAGCCGCGACCTGACCGAGATCACCTCGATCGCACTGGTGATCGGGGGGATCGTCGCATGGCGCCGCGGGCACGCCATCCTCGCCGGACTGTCGTTCGGCGGTGCCGTCCTCTGCCGCGAGACCGCGCTCGTCGTCGTCGCTGCGCTGCTCGTCACGCGAGTGTTCGAGGTGGTCCGCCGACATCAGCGGATCGGCCGGGACGATGCGGCCTGGGCGATACCCCTCGTGGCGTACGGGGCATGGGAAGTCGTCGTCCGGATCGCCACCGGCGCCTATCCGGTGAGGACGGGTCGGGGCAACATCGGCGTTCCGTTCGCCGGACTGTTCCACGCCGCGCGCTACTGGGTGGAGCATCCGCATCGGGCCGAGCTCATCCAGCTGCTCCAGCTCGCCGTCCTGTTGACCGTCGTAGTGCTCGCGCTGGTGAACCTGAGGAGAACCCAGGCATCATCGTTCGAACGACTGGCCTTCCTGTTCGCGTTGGTGCTGACCGTGTCCTTGTCCACGTCCGTCTGGAACAACGACCCGCGCGAATTCCGCACGATGATCGAGTTGTTCGTCCTCGGGTCCGGCATCCTCCTCGGAACCCGGGCGTTCCGACCCCTCGTCGTCACCGGCATGACCTGGGGTCTCTGGGTGGTCGTCGCCGGCCTCACCTTGAGGGCAGCGTAGGTCCGCGCCGGATCGAGAGCGCTGAGGCGATACGTGTCGATCAGAATCGTCGTGTCAGGTGCACGTGGGGTGCCCACCATGGAACGGGCTACCCGTGGATCGGACTGACCGGGCCGGACGTGGCTGGTCGCGCCCGGGACGATGGGCCGTGCCGGCGAAGGCCGCCTTCGCCGCCACGTGGCTCCCGTGGCTCATCGCCCGCGTGGTCACGGGGCTCGCCCTCTGGTTCGCCCGGTCCGAGGTCACGACGCTCCGCGGTGGCAATCCCAAGGCGGTCGGCGCCGCCCGGGACGGCCTGCTGAGTTCTGACGCCACGTGGTACCGCGCCATCGCCGCCGAGGGATATGGCATCGCCCATCAGAGTCTCCGGTTCTTCCCGCTGTTCCCCCTGCTGGCCCGGGGACTGCACCACGGCACGGCGCTACCCGTCGGGGGGTCACTCCTCCTCGTCTCGAACGCCGCCGCCTTCGTCGTCGGAATGCTCGTGTACCACCTCACCCAGCGGGAGTCGGGCGACGCACGGTACGCACGGAATGCCGTGTGGCTCATCTGCCTGGCGCCGCCCGCGTACGTGTTCGTGATGGGTTATTCGGAGTCGCTGTTCGTCCTCCTGTCCGTGGCGACGTTCCTCAGCATCCGCAGCGATCGGTGGTGGTGGGCCGCGCTGTGGGGATTCCTGGCCGGCACCTCCCGTCCCATCGGAGTCCTGCTCGTGCTCCCGGTGGTCATCGAGGCGGTCCGGCTGTGGCCGGCGGCCGACTGGCGGGCCCGCGTGCCACGGGTCCTGGCCGCGGTCGCCCCCCTGGTGGGACTGCTCGCCTACCTGTCCTGGGTGGCCGCGACCTACGGAGGCTTCCTGGCGCCGATCCGGCTGCAGCGGTACGGGGTGTCACGTTCGGTGTCCGATGATCCGTTCGTCAACGTCTACCGGGACGCGCGTAGTGCGTTGCACGGCTCACACATCGGCACGGCACTGCACCTCCCGTGGATCGCGGTGGCGATCTTCCTCTGCATCGTCGTGATCCGACGGCTGCCGGCCTCCTACGGGGCCTTCGCGGTGGCGATCGTCGGCGCAGGCCTGCTGGGCTCCAACTTCGCGTCCTTCGAGCGGTACGCGCTGAGTGCGTTCCCGTTGGCGATGGGAGCCGCGACCCTCCTCAGCTCACGGCGCGTCGAGGTCCCCGTCCTCGTCGCGTGCGGCGTCGGACTGTTCGGCTACGCGCTCCTCGCCTTCCTGGGCCTGAACGTCCCGTAGGGGACGGGCAGGCGGTTCCTCGACACCTACGAGCCGCCGGGACGGGCACCACTCCGGTGGCGCGGCGCCCGGTGGCGCGTGGTCACGGTCGTGGTCCGGGCGGCGGTGCTGCGCCGGTGTCGTCCCGGGCGCTCCGGAGCGCGGACGGCGACGGTGGCCTACGCTTCGGTCGTAGGCGGAGATGAAGGGGGAGTCGTGGCGGCGACCGAAACCATCACGGTGCTGTTCACCGACCTCGTCGGTTCTACGGAGTTGGCCTCCGCCCTGACCGCGGAGGAGGCGGACCAGCTGCGTCGGGCCCACTTCGGCTCGCTCCGGAGTGCCATCGTCCGATCCGGCGGGAGCGAGGTGAAGAACCTCGGCGACGGCCTCATGGTCGTCTTCCCGAGTACGTC
>Ga0182013_10007825_pt1 | contig 11654 bp, 10 predicted proteins | sample 612S2MmetaG_FD_120487 | JGI IMG/M metagenome (GOLD analysis project Ga0182013, IMG submission 120487) | Permafrost microbial communities from Stordalen Mire, Sweden - 612S2M metaG | ecosystem: Environmental > Terrestrial > Soil > Wetlands > Permafrost | place: Sweden: Stordalen | collected...
ATACAAACTTTCCCTACGCGAACGCAAGGGCGAAATGGTTGGGGCGCTATGGATCGTTTTTGCGGCTCGAAGCCTGCTTGGCTCGATAGTCCCATGGCCAGGCGAATTGGCTGGACCACAGGCCCTTGTAGGCTTTCCGTGCCTGTTCCTGGTCTTGGGCGTAGGAACGAACGCGCTGGTCCTCGCTGTCGGGAAGGCATACGGCGAGGCCCTCCTTGATCATGTCGCCAGCAAGATCGAGATGTTCGGACGATGAGCAGCGGGCGATGCGCCGACCGTCTTTTTCGCGCAAGGCGTTACAGGAAACCCATTTGTTGAGGGTCGCGGTCGTGAGCCAGGCGATCGCGGCGACGCCGCACTGCCAGGGCTGGCGTCCAAGATTGGCAATCTGATCGCGCTGACACGCGTCGACGCCGAAAAGGCGGAACACCAGCCCGGTTTCGATGTCGCGAAACGTCACGCCGTCGATGACCTCGACGCGCATGGGCGCCGATTGCGTCAATGCTTTGGGCGTGTAGACGCTCTGGCTTGCCGCGTTTTCGGCGCGCGCCGCGAACCCCTGGAAACACAAGGCCGCTGCCAACAGGATTTTGTGAATATGGCTCACGCGGCTTCGTCGTCGAGAGCGCGGTCGGCCCGCGCGGGATGCGCGTCGAGGCGGGCGATTTCGAGGTCCATCGTGTAAATTCTCTCGCCGCTCCTCTCATAGCTGTTGGCGCGGATGTGGCCGTCGATCGTGATTTGATCGCCGATATTCACCTTGTCGACCAGGAATCCGCCGATCTTCGGATTGAAGGTGAAAGCAGTCAGGAATTCCGTCCGCTTTTTCCGCTCGCCCGATTGTCTGTCGGTCCAGAATTCGTCGACGGCGACGGTGACGACGGTTTTCGCAGCCTTGCCCGCGAATTGCCGGGGCTTTTGCGCGACATTGCCAGAGATGACAAAAAAATTGCGGGAGGTCATGGACGGCTCCGGTTACGACGTTATACCGTATAGCATAGATCAGCGTAATTGGTGGCCGCGTCAAGGGCCCTTTTAGGGGTCGGTTACCCCGACGTGCTGGTAGCGCAAGCCGCTCAAGCTTGGTGGCCGCACAGCGCCAGGGAACCAAAATTTGACATGACCTCATAATTTTTCTATGAGGGCAATATGGATGCACCTCTAACACCGGAACAAGTCAAGGCCGCCCGCGCCCTGCTAGCGTGGTCGCAGCAAGAGCTCGCCAATCAGGCGCGGGTCTCCTCTTCGACGATTGCCGACTTTGAGAGGGGCTCGCGCACACCGGTTGCCAATAACGCTCAAGCCATACGTGAAGCCTTAGAGACCCAAGGGTTGCAATTCATCGCGGGTGGGGTGGTCGAAAAGACCATGCTGGCCCCGCCGCCTCAGGCTCTAAAACCGGGCGCCCTAATGCGTTGGATTGACGCGACCCATTTGTCCCAATGGGGTGAGCGGCGCGACGGTCAAAGCGGCCTGCCCGAAGTTTTGAGGCGGCTGATTTTTGCCGCAGTCGGACCGGCCGCGACCGTCCTATTTCCGTCCGACGAAAGTGTGCAATTCCCCGGCTGGGATGGCGTCTGCACCGTGCGCGCAGGCGCCGAGTTTATCCCAGAGGGAACGTCCGTTTGGGAAATCGGAGCCCAACGGAATGGTGTCAAATCGAAAGCCGACAGCGACTACGATAAGCGTTCTGCCGATCCTATTGGCGTCGATCCTGCGCAAACGACGTTCGTGTTCGTGACGCCGCAGCGTTTCGCCACCAAGGCTGCCTGGGTGGCGGCAAAGCGCGCTGACGGCATTTGGCGTGACGTGCGCGTGATCGACGGTAATGATCTGGTCCATTGGCTTGAGAACTACCCTGCCGTCGCTCAATGGCTGGCGGTCAAGATCGGCCGCCGCCCTCAAGGCTTGCGCAATGTCGAAGAGGCGTGGGCCGAGTGGATTCGTGCAACGGTAACGCCGCTAAGCGCTGATATCGTCCTGACCGACCGGGATGAGGACGGTGCGGCCGTGCTGAAGTGGTTGAAGGATTCACCTTCTTTGTTGTCTATCCAGGCCGAAGCGCCTGACGAAGCGATCGCGTTTCTCTACGCCGCCATCAGCCAGCTCCCCGAAAACCATCGAATGTCCTACTGGAGTCGCTGTGTCGTCGCCACAAGTGATGACACAGCCCGCGAGCTGGTGGGCATTGGCTGCCCCTTGATCATAGTGCTGACCGATCCGGAGCCCGGCCTGGCTCTGCGCCTGGTCGAAGATGGTCACCACGTCTATTCGGCCCATGGACCCAATGTTGCCGCGCTGGCGGCGACTAAGCGACTGGCTCGTCCTTGGGCGCACAATCTCCAGATGGCGCTGATCCGAGCCGGTTTGAAAGAGGAGGACGCCCACCGATTTGCCCGTGCTTCTGGTCGCAGCATCACGGTATTGCGGCGATTGATGCCGGCGGCCCCAAACTACATACCCAAATGGGCGACCGCCGCGCCGCCGGAGCTTTTGTCCGCAATGTTAGCCGGTGGCTGGGTGGAGACGTCTGCGATGGACCGCAAGGTTGTCAGCGCCCTGGCTGGCCGACCATACGAGCAGGTGGAAGAGATTCTTGCGCCGCTCGCCGCCGCCATGGACGGACCCTTGAGGCGGTCGGGATCGGTCTGGAAGGTCGTCTCGCTACGGGATATTTGGTCTTTGCTGGGACCGCAGCTGACCATTGGCCAAATTGAACGTTTCGAAGCCGCATTCCAGCGAGTGCTCGGCGCGATAAATCCGCGGTTTAGTGCGGCGGCCAAGGAAACTTGGTTCGAGCGCGATGGTCAGTTCGGAGAGGAGGCGTCGCCTGCTCTGCGGCGCGGACTTTCAGAAGCCATGATTGCCCTGGGTGTTTATCCCCAGGCCGCACCTCAGATTGGGAACGCAGCCAAGCGTGCTGATCGAGCCGTTAAAAAACTGCTTGAGACCGCCGAGGCGCCGCTTTGGTGGTCGCTCTCTGGTGATTTTCGTCGACTGGCGGAAGCGTCTCCCTCCGCGTTCCTGGAGATGGTTGAAGCGGGCCTGGACGGTGAAGATCCGCCTGTCATGTCGCTTTTCCGCAGCGACGAAGGCTTCATGTCGCCGACCGAGTACCTCGCCGAGCTGCTCTGGGCGCTTGAAATGCTCGCCCGTAGTCCGGACTATTTGATGTCGGCGGCGCTACTCCTGGCGCGCCTCGACGAGGTAGATCCCGGCGGGAAATGGGGCAATCGTCCGGCGGCTTCCCTGCGACGGATTTTTGTGTCCTGGTTGCCCCAAACATATGCCACGCCCAAGCAGCGCCTGAAGGTCATCGACGCCATCGTCAAACGTCGTCCCTCTGTCGGATGGAAGCTGCTCGTCGCCTTAGCGCCGCGCTCCCACGACACCTCACAGCCCTCACCACTTCCCGACTGGCGGGATTTTACCCCAGACGAGCGCGAAGAAATCACTTGGCCCGCTATTGGCCAAGCGGCCCGGGAAATCGGGGTCCGCCTCCTGGCTAAAGTCGGCGATGACGGTTCGAGATGGCGCACGCTGCTGCACCGCTGGGCCGATTTTGAACCCAGTTGGCGCGGTGAAGCGGCGAAGCGGCTGTCGACCTACGCGCGCGATATCAACAACCCAGGCGAACACGAGGCGATGCGCGACGCGCTACGAGAGCTGCTGCAGAAGCATCGCGGGTTTGCCGACGCGCAATGGTCTTTGTCCGAGAAGGATTTACAACCTCTGGACGCCATTTTTCGGGCTTTACAGCCGATCGGACCGGAAGACCGCCACCGCTGGCTGTTTTGCCCCAATCCAAATTTCCTGCGCCCAAACGTGTCATTGGAGAATCTGCGGGCGGAGCTTGAAGCCGATCAACTAGCCGCCACCGAGGAACTGGTCGCCGTTCTCTCGCCGGAACGACTGTTCGAATTCGCAAAAACCATCACCAGGCAGGCCGCGCTCGGCCAATCGATCGCTAACACCGGGATTGGCGAAGCGATGAAGCAGCGCATCCTGAAAATGGCGCTGCTCGCCGACGATGACGCAGGCGCGGAACTCGGCATGGGCATGCTCTTTGGCTTGGCGAATACGCGCGGCATAGAGTGGGTGGATCGTCTATGGGAAATGGCTGCGTCTGAGGGTTGGGGCGAACGCGCCGAGCTACGCATCATCGGGATGCTTCCAGTCAACCCGTCGACTTGGGAGCGTATCGCGGCGCGGTCACCGGCGCTGGACCGTGCGTATTGGACCACCCTCAATGTCTACGCGGTCCCCAAGGGGTCCGACGTCGACCAGGTCGCCACGAGGCTGATCGAAGTCGGCCGTAGCCGTCCTGCTGTAAACTGGCTGTGCCATCATCTTGCGGAAGGACCTTCGGGAACGCTGTTAGTCCATGCCTTGCGGGCGGCCGGCGACGAAAAAGCGCCGTCCGATTCAAACGACACGACAAGTTTCAGCTATTCAGTTGGTAAAATTCTGGATTTCCTTGAGAAAGATCCGACCATTAGCGAAGAAGAAGTGGTCCAGCTTGAATGGATTTACTTCCAGGCGCTGCGTTACTCGCAGCGACCAGCGCGGACCTTGCACCGGGCCTTGGCCCGCAACCCCGACTTCTTCGTCGATCTCATAAAGATCATCTTCCTACCGGCTAAGGACAGCGAAATCGAAGAACCACAGGTGGAAGATCAGGAGCGCGCGCACGCGCTCGCCAGGCAGGCATACGACGTAATGCATGACTGGGCCATTGTTCCAGGCTCCGACGATGCAGGCTTGATCGACGGAGCCGCGCTCGAAACTTGGGTTAAGCGTGCAAGAAAGCTATGCGCGGACGCCGGCCGTAGCGAGATCGGTGATCTGAAAATCGGTGAAATCTTGTCCGCCTCGGTTCGTCAGCCGGACAAGCCATGGCCGCCTGAACCGGTCCGCGAAGTCATTGAGATAACCCGGAGTCGTGCGCTGGAGCGAGGACTAGAAACTGGCGTCTACAACCGTCGCGGCGTCACCGTGCGCTTGCCGTTCGACGGGGGCGACCAGGAGCGTGGCCTCGCCGAGCGGTACCGCCGTGATGCTGAGGCGCTGCGGTTCGACTGGCCGCGAACTGCGGCCTGCCTTGACCGCATCGCCGAGACCTATGAGCGTGACGCCCGCAGTGAGGACCAAGGCGCCGAGCAGCGGGATTGGCTATGAACGGATTCCCTCTCCCTCCACCGCTCCCAAAAAGCGCCCATCGACGTTATTGTTTTGGCCACCGAAATCGCGCATATTGGAGCTATGAGCCCGTCAAAGACGAAACCTGCCAAGCCTGGACGCAGTTTGGTGAAGACTGGCGCGACGTATCGTGGCGTCAGAGTCCAGGTAACCCCTGGGCGCACCCGCTTCACGCTCGAGCAAATCAAAAAAGCCGTCGAGGCGGCGGTCGTGAAGAACGCCGATGCCCTCGCCCGTAAGGCCTAAACCACCCCGGACGCGGTCAGTCTTTATCAACTGTCCCTTTGATCCAGACTACCAGCCGCTGATGCGCGCCGCATGCTTTGCCATCCTCGCTTGCGGCTACGCCCCTCGTTGCGCACTCGATTATAACGATAGCGGTGTCGTGCGGTTCACCGAGATCGTCAAGATGATCGCGGAGTGCGACCTATCGATACACGATATTTCTCGGGTGGAGCTCGACAAAGATTCTCATCTGCCGCGGTTCAACATGCCTCTGGAGCTCGGTGCCGATTTGGGTTTGCGTTTGGAAGGTCCGGCCCGACAGCGACGGCGAAAGACGCTGATCCTCGACGCCGAGGCCCACCGCTATGACAAGACGCTCTCGGACATCTCCGGCATGGACATCGAAGCCCATGGCAATGACGCCGAGCAGATTATTCGCCGCGTCCGCGACTGGCTAAACGCCAATCGCGAGGTTGACTCCCAAATTCTTCCAGGGGCCTCTGCAATTTGTGACGATTACGAAGCTTACCTGGAGATTGCCCCGGATATAGTTGCAGGTCTCCGACTAGATCCTCACGATGATCTTCCGCATGGCGACTATCTTCACGTGGTGCAGATTGCCCTGCCACGCATAGAAGCCGCGCGTGCTGGTGCGCGCTGAACTACGGCAATGCCGAACACTTTCAACAGGAAACTCGGTCAGGTGACAAAGACTTTCGCTGCATGCCAAGCCAAATACCGCCTGTGCTTGTTAGTTAACGGACGGTCGGACCGAAGCGCGCTGTCATAGAGCCGAGTGCGAGCTGCCTCGGTTAGCTTCGGGCGTCGCGTTCGTAGGCACGCTCACCCGGCTGGACCGGCCTGTTGAGGAGTTCACTGCTCGTTCGGTGCTGCGGTTCGCCACTGGGCTTCTTCCCCACACTTCCTCGCGGACGTGCAGTTGCCCTCGCCGATTTCTGGACTCGAATGAGTTTATGGACGGGTTTCTGGACGCAATATCGGCTGCTTTTCGCGCCCTTGTTCGGGCCGCGCGTTGCGGGCGCCGGTGGACGCTAGCGGCTGCTGGGCTTTCGGTTCTGCCAAAGCCGATCAGCAACCGCCGGCGGCTGCTCGGTTGGACTCCGGTAACGCATCTCCTTAACGGAGACACCAAGGTGCCTGTGAAACAGCGCTACATAATCCAAATCGTCCCGGAGGTCGGCGGGCACGTTGCCCATACGCTGCGCAACGTCGAGAACTGCACCCCCCGTCGAAATAACCGGCAGCGGCGCTGCGTTTGGCTGCAACTGTTGAAGAAGGTCAAACTCCTGGACGATACCACCCATCCCTCCGATGAATACGGCCGCCGTGAAGTTGAAGTCCGAAAACATCCGTTCTCGCATCAGCTGTAGGCTATGTTCGCGATCGCGCCCAACATCGTCGGTGTAGGTAATGTTCTGGAAGCGCTGATTGTCTTCGGGATATTCTTCTTTGAAGTGCTTACTTTGGTAAAGCTTGACCCAGCCTCCATATTCGATACCGAGCCCTTCGGCGATGACCCAGATCATCGGCGTGATTGCGGGCTGCCCGCCCCATACGAGCAAACGCCGACCAAGCGTCACATGAACGAGCGCCGAGACCGCAGCCGTGATTGCGACCGTATCTGCCGTCTTGGCGTATTGCGGGCCCCGTTTGGGATCGGGCACGCCGGCAGATAGGAAGATAGCGTCGGTCATGCTTGGCCCTCCCACGCAGCAAGCGTCCACGCTGCCTCCGCGACCCGAATGGCGCGAACCACACTGATGTTTTGATCCAGCCATTTGAGGTGTGCAACCCACTGATCGCGGATGCCAATGTGATCATAAACGAGGATCGGCCTTTCGCGCTGATCTGCTTTCAGGGCTTTCTCGGCAACGTCGTTGAATAAGTCCGCGGTCGGAATTCCGACGATCGGATAAGCCCAAAGCTTGCTACTGTCTGGCAACCGCAGCGAAATTGCGCGGTGTGCGCCGACACCCTCGACCGCACCGCCGATCTTCTCGACTTCCGCTCGGAGCTTGCCCGTAATTGACATGTATCGGGCGGCGATACTGCGGCTCCGTAGGCTCTCAATCGCAAGGACGATCTGGTCGGCAACGCGGTCTATGATCGGCCCGTCGCCACCACTGAGTTCCGCTCGATCCAGGTAGATTGTTTCGGCGAAATCGGTGTGCTTGGTCGGCGAATGATCGGGCCAGACTACCCGGAGCACATGGATCTCTTTCGCCCGGGCACGGCCAAGCTCTTGACGCGTCCACTTGCTCTCGAAATAGGTCGGCGTGTCGAGCATGACCATAACATCGGAGTCGCAGAGCCGGTGCCAGAGCACGTCTTGGAATGGCTCGCCTGGGCGAATGTCGTGCGTATCGAGGAAGACGTCGAAACCACGCCCGCTCAGTAGGTCGTGGAGCTGGACGGCCGCATTGCGAGACTCCACCCGTCGGTAGCTCACAAACACCCGGCGTTGGCGCCGGAGAAGGCCGATACATTCCAGGAGCGCCACGGCCAGCTCCAGCATCTCAGGATCATCGGCTCGGCGGCGAAGGCCATTAGCTCCTTGGAGAAAGGCGGGTATCATGCCACCAAAATCACCAGCAGCCGGTACGGTTGGGATCACCGGCAGGCTGGAAGCGTAGGCGCGACGCGTCAACTCCTGATCAGCCTGCACCGCGCCGCCGAAGTAGGCCGCCGCGGATGCGGCGTGCCCTTCGCGCTCGTCAAAAGAGTTCCCGACCCGGATCATGACGTCGCGACCGATCTCCAAATCGAAATCGGCAATGAGCTTCGTTATAGCCGCGGCGAGTGTGTCGCGGTCGGCATCCGTCACATCACCCAGCAGGCCGATCTCGTAGGTGCTCACGTAGTTTCCTCTGCTGTGGGCGCTAGTTGCTGGCCCGTACGCGGATGGCCTCTTCGATCCACGCCTCGATATTGTTGGCGATGGAGGCATAAACGGCCTTGCTATCAGCTCCGCTCGGGACCTTGAGCGGCGCTACCTCGGCAAGAGTCCGCGTGGTGCCGGTAAAGGTGATTTTCGAAAGAGGGTTCATCCCTGCGGTGGACTGGAGACTGTTTGTGTCGAGTAATTTGTCGATGCGGATACCCAGGACACCTCGTTTATCGTTCCAGCCCTGAGAGATCTCATGGATGACCCATGGCCGGTTTGCCGTCTCCGCGCCGACCAATACGACTACACAGGTCTTGCCGTGCATCTGATCACCGATCCACTTCTCGATCGACGCATCACCCTTACGCTTGACCTCCTCCCAATCGTTGGCAGAGCAGAGCGCCTGACCTTCGAGGGAATTTATGTTGCGCACTTGCTGGGTACGCCAGAAGTCGTTTGCAAAATGAAAGCTGAAGAAGACGCGCCTCGCCATCAGATGCTCCCATATGTGACCTAATCTTCATCGCAGCCGTTTTCGTTTGTCTGTCTCAACCACCAATCCCGGCGCGGAGACTAGGTCGTTTTTCAGACAAGCCGAGCCGCCTCCTGAGGCTAAATTTCCTGACGCACCGCAGGAGCCGGGTTTGGTCCTCATTGCTAGAGCAATAGTCTAGTCGGCGGAACAGGGTCGTAAAGCTCCGCAATTTGGCGCAAGAACTGAGTCTGCCCGCCGTAGCTTGGGTGCCGGACGCAGACCACCGGTACGATATTCACGACGCGGTTGGCTGCGGCAGCCGCATCGTTCCCAATCGCGATGATGCGTGCTGGCCTCAGCAATACAATAAGCGCTTGGAGGAGGTCCTCGCCAGCACGCCGTTCGCGCGCGTTATGCTGGCGATTGGTAAACGGATCATCCGCTTCGTGAGGGTGGAGTGGAAACACGTTCCACAGGAATATTCTGGAATCAATCTGATCGAGCATGCTCCAGATGACGGCAGCCGTCCGCTCGGCAACCGCCGCACCAATCGTAGGTCGCTGGGTTACAAGATCCCAACGCCTAGCATGCCGATCGATATGGACATCGTCAGTCAGCGCAACGCCAGTCCGGCGTCCACCGCGATACCCAAGATCTCGACCAACCCAGATCGCGTCGATCGGCTCTCGCGCCGCACTTTCCACCATCGCTGACAAGACCGTCGCGCGCCGGTTAGGCGCGTCAGGGTGATCGTGGATTTCACAACGATCAACGTAAGGATTGAAGCAATTCTCGAATTGCAAGGCAGCGACGGCATTCACGAAAGGGTGCAGATTCATTCAATTGACTCAAGCGGCGCATAACGGATCGTGCGAAGTGCTCGATCACCGATGACCCAACCGCCTTCGGCGGCACGGATTTGGCGGAAGACTTCATAGCCTTCGAGGATAGCTCGTTCCCAGAGCTTGAGTGGACATTGTGACACCTCATAGCCGGCCACGAACTCGCCGATGGTCTTGAGCATGCCAAGTGAGACGCGGTCCTGTCCTTCGAAGAAGTTCAACTCTTTGGCTCGGGTGAATATCCAGGCGGTCAAGCCCTCCTCGACCACGATCGCGCGACCGCCATCCTGTACTTCGTCGTAGTCGGGCTTGCTCTTGCGCTTATGCTTGATTAGGGCGCGCATGACGGGCGACCAATGAAGGATCGCGCTATATGCGAAATGAAATACGTCGTGGAATCGATAGCCATCCGGATCAGCGATATTGTCGGTCAAAGGATCGCCAATGAATACCCCGTTCCACTGGAGATAGCTCCTGCCGCTGCCCCGTTGGTTGATGCGGATTCTAAACGTCCGGGGTAGCTGCTCTTCAACTCCAAATTCTGCGTCGAAATCGACCAGATCCTCTGGGCCGGGCGCGATGAATGCACCCCTGGCCTTCCGCAAATTGCCTCGTGCGACTTCGGCGAAAGCCAATTTAGCGGCGTGTAGCGCATCGAGATAATCGCTCGCAAATGCCACGACTTTTGCATGATCTGGCGTGGCTTCCAGCAATGCCGCCGCCGAGCGCCCAAGTCTGAAAAGTGTTATATCGACCGTATCCGTCGAAGTTGGCATTGCCACATGGGCGAATGCCCCTTCAACCATATCGCTTGCAGCACCAACCGTCTTAAAGCGCTCGCCGCTCGCTGCCTCAGCGAAAAGTTGATCGAGCGGAATGCTCAGCCGCCTGCAAAGCCCGGCGAGATACCAGAGCGTGTCGCCGAACTCTTCCTCAGCGGCCCGCTTAAATCCGGGATAGGCGGATTTCTCACGAATGTGCTTCTTGGCGGTCGACATGATACCGCCGACCTCACCATAAAGGCCTTGTAGGATTGGATTAACGTCTGACGGGTCAAGCACATCTGTGTCGGCGATCTCGGCAGCATAATCCGCCAAACGAAATGATCCCGTCATGGGAGCGATTGGGTTAGCCACGGAGCGAAATCCATTCTTGTGGCGGCCCCTGGTACCCGCTCACCTCAAAGCTACGCATCCAGTGTTCCAGGGCTTTAACCAACCGGGAATCGTCAAAACAGGATCGACCAATCCCACTCTTGCATAGAGGTCTGCCGTCCCGATCCTGGAGATCATCGGGGAAAGCCGGGCCTGTGCCACCGAAATAAATGAAATCATTACTAGCCAGCACGCGGTTTACGCCGGTATCCCGCGCCACATGCTGCTGGTGGAGCTGGCCATCCGCATGCGAATGGAATGAATCACGCTGGCGCCAATCGCCGTCAGGCGTGTTACGAAAATAAATGTTGTCACCGCAGCTCTGCTTCCGGCTGCCCAAGCGAAAAGGCTTCTTCGCGTCAAAGCGCGCGTCCTTGGAATAGCCATCGAACGTCATTGTTTCGGTCACCCGCATGGCGTAAACGAGATGCCCGCCTCGCCTGATGCTACGGTCGTTACTGGCGCTACCAACAACCCAATCGCCGACATCGGCCCTGCGCCGAATATCCGGCTTACACGTCGCTAGTGTGCAATAGCCGTAGAAAGGGTTCGGTGCGAACCCGCTATCGTAGCGCACCACGTATGAGTAGATGCGAGCCATTAACAGGGGTGGCGCTTGAGGGGCACTGGCGCACAAGGACCGCCATCTGGCTTTTCCCAGCTGTCCTTGCCGTTGATCGCGTCGATGATCGCATTACCGTTCCATCCGACCATCGCGTCGGCACACTCCTGCAGTGCGGTAGGAAGATCGCACTCCTTCTCGCCATGCTCCCATACGCCGATAATCCGTTTGCCTTGCTTGGCTGCATACTCAATTTCCCAGTTGACCCACTCACTGTCCTTCGTCTGCGGCG
>Ga0182013_10007826_pt1 | contig 11654 bp, 5 predicted proteins | sample 612S2MmetaG_FD_120487 | JGI IMG/M metagenome (GOLD analysis project Ga0182013, IMG submission 120487) | Permafrost microbial communities from Stordalen Mire, Sweden - 612S2M metaG | ecosystem: Environmental > Terrestrial > Soil > Wetlands > Permafrost | place: Sweden: Stordalen | collected...
CAGCAGCGCGCTCACACACCCCATGGCGACGAGAGCGCCCATCCGGGGCTGACTTGAAGACAGCAGCCAGGCGCCGGCAAATCCCGCGCCACCCAGGGTGCATCCGGCAACGAAGACGCGAGAAGGCGTTCCGTTTGCCGACTCCCAGCACCGAATGGAATAGGAATTGAGCCAGGCGACCATCACATAGAAAGCGCCGGTACCGCACAGGCCGGCGAAAGAAGGTCCGAACGCGGCCGGCAGGCGACAAAAGACCGGCAGCAAACATCCCGTGGTAAAGACGCAGGCGATAAAAAGCTCCACAGGGAAGACCAGTTGCTCGAAAGGCCAGCGAAACGAGAAGGCTCGTCTTCCAGATTCCCGCGGAGTATGCACGCTGGTGAAGTAGGCTAGCGTCACCGACGCGAGCACAAAGTTGCGCTCCATCGCCGCGCGCGGCATGACGCCGATGATCAGGCTCCCGGCACCGCACGCCGCGGCCAACGCCGATGGAAGCAGAACCCGCCGATAGCGCCAGTGGAATCGATGACGCTCTCGCAGCCGGTGCACCCTGGGCGCGCGAAAACCCCGGCGCGCGTCAAGAAGGCGATCGACGACGTAGACCGCCCATGTGGCCAGCGCCAGCAGGATGGGAATCCAAACCGGCAGGGCAATCTGCGCTGCCCAGGCAAAGGCCAGCGACCACACGACGGCGACGGTCGGCGCATCGAGGCTGGCCATGTGCCAGAATCGGAGTGGCGCCGGGCCGTTGAATCTGCGGCAAATGAGGGTTGATTGCGCGGTGACGCCCACTCGCGCCGGCGATTGGGGAAAAGATTGCGGCACGTATTCATTGTAGGAGAGCGATTCCTTGAAGCCGCATCCTGGAGGCCGGTTGGTTGGATCTGAGCGGATCTTCAGGCTCGCGCACTCACCGTCTCTTGCACCAATGAGCGGATCTTGGCATTTACGGTGTCGGAATTCATGAAGAACGGGGCGCTCAAGCACTGAATTGTGAGGCGCAGAGACTCTGGCGCATAGTCCCAGGCGAGTTCGATGCCCAGTTTAGAGGCGGTCCCGGCATTTCCTTGCAACGCCAGACCGGCGCTGTTGGCCTTCTGGATAAGCGTTTGGTATTGTTCGGCGGTTACGGGAGTAAAGATGAGTGGTGCGGTAGGCGGCAAGGTGCAGCTCCTTCCCATGTTTGGATGATAGGAACGCGAGCGGGTTGCGTGGGATCCTGGCAGCTCGCGGACTTTCTTGAAGTAACCCAGGCGGATGGTAGCAGCAAACGGGTAAATTCTCTGCAAAAGCCCTGTAAATAGCTTCGACCGAGACGACCGCTCCGTACAGGATCCCAATCACCGACGCCGTCAAGGCGCACCCGATCGTGATCGCAGAGCGCCTGGCGACGAAGTGACCGCGCTGCAACAAGTGCTCGTAGTGCCGGGAGGCACGGCGAATCAGTAGAAGCTGGAGTTTTAGTCTGCGGCGTCAGACTTTTTCGCGACGGCCTTTTTTCTGGCGCGGACTGGCTTCTCCGCCGCGACAGGTTTCGGGGGGGCGGTTTTTGGAATCGCTTCCAGTTCGGCCTTGCCCTCGGCGAGTTGCATGAGATAGGCCTGGCTCGAGAAGGGAACTGGCTCTTTGGCCAATTTCGCGGCTCGCAGATACGTACCGTCGGGCTGCTGCAACCGGGCCTTCAGCGTATCGGCCAGATAGGCAGCCACGATTTCATCTTGAATGCGGGCCTTGGCGGCCGCGTCGCGCACGGGGAAGACCACTTCGCAGCGCTCAAACAGGTTGCGCGGCATCCAATCGGCCGAGCCCAGGTAAACTTCCTGCTCCCCGCCATTGGCGAACATGAAAATCCTGGAGTGCTCAAGGAATCTGCCCACAACCGACCGCACCCGAATGTTTTCCGACAGGCCTTTCACGCCTGGCCTTAAAATGCTAAGTCCGCGGATGATCAGATCGATCTCGACGCCGGCCTGCGATGCGGCGTAGAGCGCTTCAATCACCGAAGGTTCGAGCAGCGCGTTCATCTTGGCTATGATGTGCGCCGGCCTGCCTGCCTGGGCGTGTTCCTGCTCGCGGCGGATGAGCCCGAGAAAGCTCTCCGCCATGGTAAGCGGTGCTACCAGCAGCGGCTTGTAGTCGTCGATTTCTGCGTGCGCCGTGAGGTAATTGAAAACCTGCGCCACACGCTCGGTGATCTGCGGGTCGCATGTGAGCAGGCTCAAATCCGTGTAGAAGCGCGCGGTGTCGGGGTTGTAGTTGCCCGTGCCCAGGTGACAATAGCGGCGGGTCACACCGTCTTCGTCATGGCGAACCAGCATGGCCAGCTTGCAATGCGTCTTGAGTCCCACCACGCCGTGAAACACCTGCACGCCGGCGTCTTCCATGGCGCGCGCCCAGCGAATGTTCGAAGCCTCATCGAAGCGAGCCATCAACTCGACGACGAGCGTTGCTTCCTTGGTCGCCGCGGCCTCGGTCAGAGCCTGGCACACGGGCGAATCCTTGCTGGTGCGATAGAGCGTCTGTTTCATTGACAGGACAGCCGCATCGGTTGCGCCCTGCTCGATGAACTCGACCACCGGATCGTACGCGTCGTAAGGATGGTGCAGCAGCACGTCGTGCAGGCGGATCTCGTCAAAAATATTCACCGACTTCCGGCTGAGGTGCAGAGGCTTCGGCAGGAAGGGCGGAAACTTCAGGTCGGGCCGTTTGACGTCGCCATAAAAGAACATCAAACGCGATAGGTTGACTGGCCCTTCGCCTCGAAAAACCTGGTCTTCTTCGAGCTCGAAGTTCACGCGCAGCCGCTCAACAATTTCAGGGTCTGCAATGGATTCAATTTCCAGCCGCACGGCATCGCCCTTGCGCCGGTTGTGGAGTTCGACGCGAATTGTCTCCAGCAGCGATCGAGCTTCTTCTTCTTCAAAATAGAGATTGGAGTTGCGCGTGACTCGAAACGCACCGCGGGCCATCACTTCATATCCGCGATACATTCCGCTCAGGTTCTGCGCAATCAGGTCCTGGAGGAGCAGGTAATCGAAAACGCCTTCTTCGGAGGGCAAGCGCACGAACCTCGGCAGCGCGCGCGGTACCGTGACCACGCCCAGGACGAGCGGGCCCGAACTGCGCCGCTTGGCCCGGAGCAATATGGCAAGGCAAAGCGCCTTGTTCAGTACGCGCGGAAACGGGTGTGCGGGATCAATCGAAATCGGAGTCAGCAGCGGGTCGACTTCGCGCTGAAAATAGTTCTGTGCATGCGCGCGCGCTTCGTCTCCCAGTTCCTTCCAATCCAGAAGCCGCACCCCGTGCTTGCGCATCTCGGGCAGCAGTTGCAGGTTCCAGCAGCGATATTGCGTCTGGATAAAATCGTGGATTTCCGCCGTCAGCACAGCCAGCGACTCTTCCGGCCGCAGGCCATCGTATCCCGGCTCGCGATAGCCGTCTTCGATGCGCTGCATCAGGCCCGCCTGCCGCACTTCAACGTATTCGTCGAGGTTGTTGGCGGTAATGGCCAGAAACTTTACGCGTTCCAGCAGGGGATTGGTCGCGTCCTCGGCCTCTTCCAGCACGCGCCGGTTGAATTGAATCCACGAGAAATCGCGTCCGTTGAAGAGCCTTTGTTTGTTTGAGGTTCGGGGCATTGTGCGGTTCCGGTTCGCCGTGTTGGCAGTCTACAGCGTTTCAGCCGAGGTGCGGAACCGGGAAGTGGATTCCCGGTTAAAACAGCCACTCAGCCAATGCATATACGATGCACCCATGATCGGTTGTGAACAGCATGCAAAAAGGTGGATTCTCGATTCGCCCGCGGAAACTTTCTATTGAAGCATAGCCGCTCCCATTTATCGTATTCACACTATGGCCAACCTCTACGCACTCCTTGTTGGAATCGATAGCTATCCCCCCCCGATCCGTTCTCTATCGGGATGCGTGAACGACATAGCCGCAATGCAGGACCTGCTGGGGAAGCGTTTCGGTGGCCCAGGCCTGAAGATCCTCACCCTCGCCAACAAACAAGCCACGCGCGAAAAAGTTATCGGCGCATTTCGCAGCCACTTCGACCAGGCCTCCAAAGACGATGTTGCCCTGTTTCATTTCTCCGGGCACGGCTCGCAGGTTCCCAACAACGGCCTCTTTACGGGGATCAAGCCCGGCCGGCTTCTCGAGTCCATTGTCTGTTATGACAGCCGCAGCGGCGCGCCCGACCTGGTTGACAAGGATATTGCCACCCTCATCTCCGAGGTCACCTCCCGCGGTGTCCACATGACGGTGATCCTCGATTCCTGCCATTCCGGCTCGGCGACGCGCGATCTGGTCGAAGTCGTCCGTGGGATTCCGGCCCGCGACGACGCGCAGGAGCCAAAATACAAAATCGTCGCTCGGCCTCGCGGTGTCCAGTCGGACTCGGATGCCGCGGCCGCCGCCGAGGCAGGTAAACTGACCCTTGCACCAGCCGATTTCGTACCAGACACCACCGGTCTCCACGTGCTGCTTGCTGCCTGCAAGGACAATCAATCCGCCAAAGAGTACCTCGTCGGAACTGACCATCACGGCGCCTTTTCCTACTTCCTGGTGCAGACCCTGAACGCAGCCAGCCAGCCGCTGGGTTACCAGGAATTGATACGACTGGTTCGCCAGCGCATCCAGGCCAAAGTGGCTGACCAGGTGCCGCAGCTCGAGTCGCTCAACGGCGACGAGGCCTTAAGCAACTTCTTTTTGGGACTCACGCCCAGCCCGCTCGTCGAATTCAGCATCGCCAACTACACCATCAAGCGCCACTGGCAGATCGACTCCGGCGGGCTGCATTCAGTTTCCCTGGGCGACCGCTACGCCCTCTTCCCAACCACCGCCTCAGCCGCTGACCTGGCCGATTCCAGCCGAGCCATCGCTACAGGACGCGTGGCCACGCTCCTGCCTGCCGCGGCCACTCTCCTCATCGACAATCCCGCCGCCCTCAAGACGACTGAAGCCTATAAGGCGGTTCTCACTCTGCGGGCCTCGACCATCGGCGTCGCGTTCCAGGGCGAACCCAAGGGCATCCTCGCCTTGCGCGCTGCCATGGCCACTGCCACTCTCATCCATGAGGACTTGAATCCGCGCTTCATCGTCGTTTGTGAAAACAGCACATTCACCATCATCGCGGGATCCCGCACCGTCTTCGGGCCACACACCCAAACTCCCGAGAATGCCCGGGCATTCGTCATACTTCTCGAGCACATGGCCAAGTGGACCATGCGCCTCGAACTGCAGAACCCGTCCTCGAAAATTCCGTCCAGCGCTGTTCAATTCACCATCATCCAGCCCGACAATTCTGAGCTCGAATGCCCTCCCCTCACCAAGCTCGACCTTGCCTATTTCCGCGACGCACTCGGACAACCCCAACCGCCGTCCTTCCGCGCCCGCGTCACCAACCATTCCGCGCAGCTCCTTTACGTCGCGCTTCTCGTCTTCACCGAATCCTGGAGTATTTCCACCGGGCTCGTTGCCAGCGGGACCCAGAAGCTGGGGCCCAGCGAATCCTTCTATCCGCTCTCCGGGCGACCCATCCACGCTTCCATCAAAGATCCCGATGCCGATAAAACGCAGGATGAACTCTTCCTGATCGTGAGCACCGACGACTTCGACGCCTTCGCGTTCAAGCAGCCGCCACTCGATCTGCGGCTCGATATGGAAAATACGCGCGACCTCGATTTCGGCGATCCCGTAGACTTGCCTGTGCACGACTTTCAAACCCGTCGCATCACTCTCCTCACCACCCGCAATCTCTAAGACACGATCCGCAAACGGCGCCGATTGGACTTTGAAAGCCGACCATGAGCCTTGCTATCAAGCCGATCATCTACGCAGCCTTCGCCAACCCCGAAGACAATTCGGGAGCTCCGCTTCCCGAGCTCAAAATAGAAGAAGCCAGAATTCGCGAAGCGCTCACAAATGCCATCGCCGAAGACGCTTCGTGGGATTACCAGCAAGGGCTCGAAGCTACGCGCGCCGCCCTCGTCGAGCGCTTCTACTCCAACCAAGTCGCCGTCTTTCATTTCGGAGGACATGCCGACCCGCAGCGTCTCCTTCTGCCCGGCGAAACTCCCGGTCGCCAGTTGTCCAATGCGGTCCTCCTCGAAGACTTCCTCTCCCGCCAGGAAAGCCTGAAGTTCGCCTTCTTCAACGCCTGCTCTACGCGCGAGTGGGCGCAAAACCTGGTGCGCCTCGGAGTCCCCTGCGTCATTGCCACTTCGCGCGATGTCAACAGCGAAATCGCGCTTGAATTCGCCTCAGTCTTCTACCAATACCTCGCCCACGACGCCACGATTGCCGAGGCCTTCGCGAAAGCAAAAGCCTCCCTTGGCTTCACCGAGGATTCCTCTTCGAACGCCGCGCCGCACCTCGGCACCACAACCCGCGAGATCGATGAAGCCGAAGATAGCAATCCCGACGTAACGGGCTTTCCCTGGGACATTTATCAACGCGATGCCGAAGCCGCCGCATGGAAGCTCAGCATCGGCGCCAACGATCCGCTCATTGGCCTGCCGCCTCTCAAGATCGATTCGAAAAAACTGCCCGCATCTCCCTACGTCTCCATCAAGGGCCACACGCCCGCTGACGCGCCACTCTTCTTCGGGCGGAATGCTGAGATTCGCAGCCTCTATGACTGGGTTCTCCGCTCATCGGACGACCCGCCGATACTGCTCTTCTATGGACAGTCCGGCGTCGGAAAATCGTCTCTCCTGAACGCGGGTCTGCTGCCTCGCCTCAACGATCAGGCCGACATTGTTTATACGCGCCGAACCCTCAACCTCACAGACGACCTTCACAAAGCCATCGGCGGACCTTCAAATGACGATGCCCGGGCCTGGCTCACTGCCGCCAAGCCAAAACTCATCATCCTCGATCAGATTGAAGAGGCCATCACCCACAGCGACGGCTCAACCGCGGAACTTCACGCCTTCATCACCCGCGTGATAGAAATCTTTTCTCTGCGCGGTCCAGACTCCACGGCGCGTTTGATTCTCAGTTTTCGCAAGGAGTATCTTGCCGAAATCCGCAACGCCCTCACCGTCGGCACTCAAGAAGACGCACCGCCGCTCGAGAAAGACTTCTGGCTCGAACGCCTCGATCTGGCCGGAATCAAGCAGATCGTCGCTGGCCCCACTCGCCTGCGGGCCCTTCGCGAAAAATACAAGATCACCTTGGCCGACGAAGATCTGCCCGCCGACATCGCTCACGACCTCGAAGATCGCAACTCCCCCATCGCAACCATCCTCCAGATCATCCTGAACCAGCTCTGGAAGGCCGCAAAAGCCAAAGGCGGCGACCCTGTCTACACGCGCGCGCTCTACAAGAGCCTCTCCAACACCGACAACCCGCTTCAAGGCTTCTTCGATGCGCAAATTGTGCAGCTTGAGCCGAATTCCGGAGGCACGGTCAACAACGATGGGCTCGAGCTCGACTTTCTCTACGAGCACACTACCCAACTGGTTACGTCAAAGCCACAGTCGCTCACCGATCTTCAAAAGGCCTATCCGCAAATCACCAACCTGTCGCAGTTCATTGCGCGCAATAAAGAACTTTATCTGCTCACCGACGCAGTTCAGGATGCCGGCCCAGCCGCTGCGCCTGGCTCGGGCACAGCGCTCGCCCACGACACCCTCGCTCCTGTCATTCGCCGCGAGTTCGAGCTCTCGGTCCAACGCGGCTCGCGTGCTCGCCGCCTGCTTGAGAACCGTGCCCGCGAGTGGCCGCCCGGCAAATCGGGCGACACTCTCGACGCCGCCGACCTACGCGTCGTCGAAAAGGGCCTCGCTCACATGCGCGCCATGACCGGCGATGAGCGAAGACTTGTGGCCGCAAGCCGCAAACGGAATCTGCGCAACAGCGCAATCAAAGCTGCCGTGTTGATCGTGCTTCCGCTTTTGCTCTTCGGGTTGCTGGTCTCCCAGGTATTCGCCAAATGGAACGACCTCGAGGAGGCCAATTCCAACGCCACGCGAAGCCTGGCCGCAAATGACGGGGCCATCGCATTGGCCGAGGCACTCGAAGCCGAGAGACTGCGCACCGCCTGGCAGTTGCGTTTCTTTCCGCTCAAGGCGCTGGACGAAACAATCGGCGAGAACCTCTTCAATGCTTTACAAACTCGCGAAGTGTATCGGGAGAAAATTGGCCACACCGCCCTCAACCTGCGCGACTGCGCTGTTGCCCTTGACGAACACAATCGCCCGCTGTTCACGACGCGCAACGGCAAACCCACCTTCGATGGCTTTGCGCTTCCCGATGGCTTTGCGCTTCCCGATGGCTTGTCATCGACTGCTCCGTCCGCCGGCAAAACGACATGCGACCCGGTGAGCCGAACCATCGCGCATCTTCAGAATTCGCCCGACGCGCCGAAATACGGCTACAAGCCAGAACCCTTCGTCTTCATCTGGCAAAAAGGAAACGTGAGCAACATTCCATTCCCCAACCCAACAGTCGAAGCGAAACCTCGGCCTCCACTTGGGTTCGTGATCGCGCCGGGTGGAATGAAGATTGCATTCTCGCTCGATTTGGGCCTGAACGCGAGCGCCATCACGGTGCTCGACCGGGCATCGGGCACACAAACTCTGCTGGCCGGTCTCGGTGACGGCGAGATGCTGGGATTCAGCCAGGACGGCCGCTACCTGCTGCTCAACGATTACCCTGGGGTGGATTTCGTGGATATTTCGAGCCCGAAGCCGCACGCCTCGGAACTGGTCCGCCTGCACGACTTCAACGATGTTGCCGCCGGCAAGGTCGGGAACTCGCAGGTCGTCGCTGTATCCGGCGACAAGGATTTGCTGGTGCAAAGCCTTACCGGCAATGAGAAACTTGTCTTTCTGCCTGCGGGTCCGGACAGCGTGGTGTCGGGTCTGAAGCCGACGGGCGTCGCGATCAGTTCTGACGGCAAGATGGTTGCATCCGATTCGGGCGGACGCATCGACTTATGGGGAATCGAGCCGGACGATTCCGCGCAGGGATCCGGATGGCTGGGCATGCCGAGCCACGAGGGCAACTTCAAGGCGGGTCCTGAACGGACGGAATACCGGGCCTTTAGTCCAGACTCGCAGTTTCTGGCAACGCTCGAAGTGGGCCGAAACCACATCGGGCCCTACGTTACCTACAGCTACGGGAACAGCCAGCCCACAACTGCGGCAGACATCAACGTCCTTCACGTGAGCGTCTGGAAGGCGCAGCCGTACTCGAGCCAGGATCTGAAGGGCAAAACGACAACGGCGCTGTTCGGCATGGGCTGTGCGCTGATCGGCAACTACATTGCCGATATGGCTACGAACCCCGATATCCGCGAAGACAACCAGCATTTTGATTTTGGCGGATTGCAGAAAGCCTGCACCTCCGCGCAGGCCGGCAGATAATGCCGACTCCGCGCGAAGAAGAGGGGCAGCCTTACAGTCCTCTGCCCGTCTTGCTGTCCCCGCCTCGTGCGTCGGAAGAAAGAATCGAGAGGATGGGGTCGTCTTGAGGAGGCGGACAGTTGATCGGTCCCACTGGACTTCCCTCTGCGAGAACCTGGCAGCAATAGGCCGCATTCCCCGGGTTCAGAAATGTGAACGCAACGGAAGATCCGCCCGCAATCACCAGCTGTGTCGACGGCTTGGGCGACAGGATGCTTGCGGTCTCTCCGGTTATGGACAGAATCGTGCCTGCCGCGCCTTGCGACGAAAATTCGATCGTGTCTCCTTCTTCGATCAAAACCTGGAACGGCTCGGCCGCCCTGTAACTGCCATCTTGCTTGATCTGCACAACTGTCTTGCTCATGGCCGACCTCCATCGTTCCTGGTTGCGGGTTAATTGCGAAGACTCGAAGGGGCTTGGGGATCTTGTCGAAGGGCGCGGAACGCCGCGTCGCTCCTAGCGTACTCGACTGAATAGCCAAACTTCAACGCCTGACTCAGAAATTTCAGCGCCTCTTGCCTATTACCGAGCGCTTCGTACGATTCGGCTACGCGCGCCAAGATGTCTGGATCGTTCGGTGCCAGAATCAGAGCTTTTCGCAGCAACGGCGTTGCGTGCCGCTCGTCTCCGACCTTGGCGTAATACTTGCCCAAAACGGACACAAGGTATTTATCGTCGGGTGTCTGCTTCATTTCCGCCTGAGCCAGTGCGATCGCCTTTCGATACGCATCTGTGGCCTCGTTCGGATGCTGCCCGCTTTCGCGATAGACTGTCGCCAGGTTGCCCCACGGATTATAGTCGGATGGACTTAACTCGACCGCTCTTCGGTACGACGCGATCGCGCTCTCGAACTTGTTTTCTTGCCGGAACACTTGGCCGAGTTCCATCATCGGCTCTGCCCGGGGATCGAGTGCCACAGACTTTTCCAGCTCCGCCTGCGCTTCCGCCAAGCGGTTCTCTTTGCGGTAGACCAGGCCCAGGTTATAGAGGATCCGCGCATTATCTGGCGTTTTGCCGAACGCTGTCTTCAGGCTCTGCTCCGCGCCCGCATAATCGCCACTGTCGATCTGCAATGCCCCCAGGAGATATGGCCAGCGCCAGTCGTCTGGGTCGAGGTCCATCGCCGTCTGCAACTCGGTCTTTTCGTCTGCAGGCCGACCATCTTCGCGGTAAGCCTCGCCGAGGGCCGCGTGCACTGCGGCGCTGTGTCCATCCAGTTGCTGCGCCTTTTCCAATTCCTGCATACCCAAGTCGGCCTTCCCCTGGTCCACATGGATCGCGCCCGCCGTCATCTGCACCGCTGCCAGGTTGGGATTCATCGCCATGGCCTTGTCGCTCGCCTGGCTCGCCGCATCGGCCCACCTGGCATCGCCGGTATCACTGTGCTTGCGCCAGTTAGCACGTGCTAACCCCGCCTCCGCCAGCGCGAAATCCGGAGAGCGCTCCAAAGTCTTTTGGTAAAGCGCGATGGCCTTATCCGTATTGCCCGGCTTGTCATAGCGCACCAGTGCATCGTCCGCCGCGAGGTAATCCTGGTTCGCCGGCGAACCGGCGCTGGGTTCGCCATGCCCGGCCAGTTTCATCAGCTTCGGCGTCAGCACATACACGCCGCGCAGCGCCATCAGCCCGAGTGCAACCAGCAACACGATGCGCGCTGTCTTCGAACGCCTTGAGCTCAAGCGCACCGGGGCAGTCGCGGGAGCGACGACGACTGCCGCCAATGCCGCGCCCATCTGCGTTGCGCTGGCGTACCGGTCCTTTGCATCGCGGCTCGTTGCTTTACCGATCGCTTCCTGCAAAAGGTTAGAAGATAAATCCCCGCTGCGTGCCGGCGCATTCTCCAATGCCAGCGCCGCATTCCCCGTCGCCAGGAAACGCAGCAAAATCCCCAATGCATAAAGATCGCTCTGCACGCTTGCCGGCTGCCCTGCGCGCACCTCGGGCGCCATGTAAGCCGGGGTACCTGCTACACCGCTGGCCCGCCATAACTCGTGGCTCAGGCCGAAATCCATCAGCAACACGCGTCCGTTCTCATCGCGCATGGCATTGCTGGCCTTGATGTCGCGATGCAGCAGCCCGGCCCCATGCACCGCAGCCAGTGCGTCGCAAAGCGCCACGCCCACCTGCGCTGCCGCTTTCGCGTCCATCGGTCCTTGCGTGGTCACTAGCGCGCTCAACGTCTGGCCGCGCACGAAATCGCTCCAGAAGCCGACGCGGCCCTCGCGCCGGTCGACACCGTA
>Ga0182013_10007830_pt1 | contig 11649 bp, 11 predicted proteins | sample 612S2MmetaG_FD_120487 | JGI IMG/M metagenome (GOLD analysis project Ga0182013, IMG submission 120487) | Permafrost microbial communities from Stordalen Mire, Sweden - 612S2M metaG | ecosystem: Environmental > Terrestrial > Soil > Wetlands > Permafrost | place: Sweden: Stordalen | collected...
AAGGGAAGCCGGACGTCCACCGCGGCAGGACAGTATCAATATCTCGCCCTGGCGGCGTCGGCCATCTCCATACCCACCGCGGCCAACACGCCCTATGGCAACTGCCCCCGCAATGTCGCCCGCGCCCCCGGCTACGCTGACCTCGATCTCGGCATCCACAAGCGCTTTCCTCTGGGTTTTGAGAAAGTTGGTCTTGAGTTCCGGGCTGAAGCCTTCGACGTATTCAATCATCCCAACGCGCAAGCTCCCGACAGCGTCGCAACCGACCCCGTTTCCAGTTACGGCGTCGTGAATTCCTACTTTCCTAGCCGCGAAGTGCAACTGGCTCTGAAGCTGATCTTCTGAGATGGCGGGGGTGACACCGGGCTGTGTAGTTGCAACGGGATGCCGGGCGCCCGAGTTCTCGATTCCGGGAACTCGGGCAGGCATTGCTATCATGACGAAAGGAATGGCCCGGTGGCGGCGTTCGCCAATGATCAAGATGCTTTGTCGCGCAGAAGGTCCACAATGCCTGTGGGCCTTTGCGGCTTTGAAAATGCGGTGAACAGCTATGCTTTTCCGATGCCGCAAAGGGGGGTTGTGCCGATATCGAAGGAAAAGGCTGCGTGGATGGCGGCTAGATTGAAGCAAGCTATCGTGCCTGTTCAGAATCCAACGGTAGAACTGCTCAATTCTCAAACGGCGCGATCGGGAAACGAAAGTCCAAGCGGGAAAGGAACAAGCAAGATGAAGGTGAAATGCAGATTCTGGGTCAGTGCCTTCGCCTTAATGGGAATCGTATCGGCTTTCGTGTCGGGTAAATCTGCAAATGCGCAACAGGAAGTTAGCGCCTTTGCTGTTGCCGCGAGTTTTAACCTCACCACCGGCATTGCCGCCGATAACGCAGGCAACATCTATGTGGCAAACTCGCACAACACCATCCTCAAGATAACGCCGGCAGGGGTAGTAATGACATTCGCGGGCAAGCCGGACGTGAGAGGGCACGCCGATGGCATTGGTTCCGCGGCAAGTTTCGTATTCCCCATTGGTATTGCCACCGATCGCGCAGCCAACGTCTACGTGACGGACAAGGTCTGCAACACCATCCGCAGAATCTCGCCAACTGGGGCGGTAAGTACCGTGGCCGGCACTGCGGGCGTGGCCGGACATGCAGACGGAATTGGCGGGAGTGCAAGTTTCCTGGGTCCGGTCGGCATTGCCACCGACAGTGCGGGCAATATCTATGTGGCGGACACAGGCAATAACACCATCCGTAAGGTCACTCCAACCGGCGCGGTGACAACCATCGCCGGCCTGGCAGGTGAAACAGGTGAATCGGATGGCATTGGCGGGGCGGCAAGGTTCACTGCGCCTTACAGCATCGCCACTGACAGTGCTGGAAACATCTTCGTAGCTGAGATGTCCAGCCATATCCTCCGCAAGATCACTTCGGAAGGGGTAGTGACAACGATCGCCGGGAGGGCAGGCGAGACTGGTCATGCCGATGGAATTGGCGCGAATGCGACTTTGTATGCCCCACACGGAGTGGCAACCGACAAGGCGGGCAACGTCTTTGTGGCAGACTTTGGCAACGACACCATCCGCAAGGTCACCCCGGCTGGGGTGGTAACGACAATCGCCGGCCTGGCAGGCGAAAGTGTCGAATACGATGGCGTTGGCGGGGCGGCGCGATTCTCGGAACCCGTGGCTGTTGCCACCGATAGCACAGGAAATGTGCTTGTGCTTGAAGCAGACAATATCCGTGAGGTCGCTCCATCCGGCGTAGTGACGACAATTGCCGGTGCGGTGTTCGGCCCGTGGCACTTTCAGGATCAGTTCTGTGAATGGGATGTTCCACCCGAGAATAGCGGCGCTGCGAGATCGGGCACAAGACGATGCTCTCTCAATATTGGAACAACATACTGTTCATCGTCGATTGAAGTTACCAGTGCCAACCCGAGCGGCGCCCGGCCAAAGCTGAATTTGGTTTACGACGGGGCACATGCTGTCACCGCGGTCGATACGAAATTCAAAGTTGAGCGTGCTGCTGGAGAGGGAGCCGCTGTGGGCGGCGATCCGAACCCCGGAGGGTCCAGCGCCAATTCCTGGCTGCATTACGTTGTCAGAATCACAGTATCCTCCACCAGTTCGTGCAAGTAGCCAGTTGGCAGGCGCGATCACTGTTGCAATCGGGAAGAAGGCTTGAGAGCATCTTCGCCGGTGGATTTGTTTTCACGCGTTTTGCGGGGTACTGAAGCGAGCCGAAAACGAGAGTACCCGCGCCCAAGGTGAGGGCGGACCGCTTGATCGGTTGACGCGCAACGGCATGGCCCGTGTTGCGTTCCCAGATGGCGGTGAAGCTCTGGCCAGCCACCAATTTCACGAATCCCTGATTCGACTGCTCGGAGGCGCTCGCTCATTTCTGGGGATAGCGGTCAAGAGCGGATGGGATGGGCAGCCTCAGGTCGCGAAGGGCGCGCCGTGCCCCGTCCGGGGAAACGTGGCTGCTGTCGATAAAGAGAAGGCTATCGCCCGCACGATAGGCACATTGGAAGGAACTGGCGCATAGCGCCAGCCTTGGGTCGAACAGCCTGACGCCGGAAAAATGCGCAACGGTCTGCTCAAGCAGGGTGGCGGAAAGCAGAACGCTTGGTGTGGCGACAGGAGGAGCAAAGCCTGGATCGGCACTGTCCGGTACTCCCAGCCAGAGTGCGAGTGTGCGCCGTGCGGAGATGTTGGAGGTGCGGACCTTCAACATAGGATCGAAATCGAAGTTGGGAGTGTCCTCGAGGACAACGACCTGCTTGCCGGAGGCTTGGAGGGCGCGAATCGACGCTGCCAGCGACTCGGTGAAGAGTTGGCGCGAAGCCTCCAGCGAGGGTGCCGGGGACTGCGGGGCGAGGTCGGGCGTGAGCCATCCATCCCTTCGGGTTCGATTGAACGGAGAGGCCCAGGAAGCAGCCAGAATCACGATTCGGATGCGCTGGTCGGCCTGTAGCAGCGCGAGGGCTTTTCGGTTGAAGCGGACGCACCCCGCGGCCCAGAGAGGCGCAAGTGGCAGGTAGTGGGTTGCGCCGATGAGCGGAGGACAGGAGTTCTTTCCCAGTTCGACAAGACCGTACCCCTGGGCGTCAGCGGCAGAACGCAGGCCCGGCGCTAGGGCGGCCGCATGGCTGTCACCCCAGATGGCGACCGAGGGCCTCACCGCCGAAACGTCGTAACAAAGTGCGGAGAGATCGGGCTGGTCTTTCTCCCCGACAAGGCATGGATCGGCCTTGAGGGTTTGCTCTGCGGACTCCATGCGGGCCAGTGCGGGGAGCCGCCGCGGCAGCCCATGGGTTAGCCAGGCCCCGGCACACGCGGCCAAAACGGCGAAGCCGGCCCAAGCGTAGCGGATGAGCAGAGGCGTCGGCGGCCGACTAGAGCGCCGGAAAGGCCGCTCGATGAAGTAGTAAGAGAGAACTGCGGGAAACAGGGACGCGCCAGCCGCAAGCAGGAGAGCCGCGCGCGGCGCTTCTCCTCCATAGACGATGCGCAAGAAGGCCAGCATTGGCCAATGCCAGAGATACCAGGAATAGGACACCCTGCCGATGAAAGTGAGCGGCGCCAGTGATAGCAGGCGGCGATTGATCCAACTGCCCGGGACGGCCAGCACTATGGCTGTTCCCAGCACTGACGGCAAGGCTGCGGGGCCAGGGAACGGCGTGTCGGCGGTGAGTAACAGAATTGGCGCGAGCAAGAGGGTTACGCCGGCCATGCTCATCGGTTCGGCAAGCAGGGCGGGTATCGATTGACGCTTGCGGTTCAATTCGGTCACAGCGAGAGCGACGCCGGCGCCCAGTTCCCAGGCGCGGGCCGGGAGCATATAAAACGCCTGCATGGGAGCGCGGTCGAGAAGGCTCCAGGCCAAGAGGAACGACAGGCTGCAGGTGGCAAGAATCGCGGGCAAAAGCCATTTGCGGCCACAGCGGGTGAGCACAGCCATGAGCAAAGGGATCGTGGCGTAAAACTGCTCTTCCACACCCAGAGACCAGGTCATCAACAGGGGATTCAATTCGGTCTTGGGCGCGAAGTAATTCACGGTAGCCCAGAATAGGATGTTGGAAGCCGAGACCGTGGCCGCGAAGGCCGAGCGCGCAGTTTGAGCGAACTCTAGGGGTGAAAGCAAAACCAATGCAATCAGTAGGATGAAAGCCAGAGCGGCGAAAAAGGCAGGCAGGATGCGCTTGGCGCGGCGGCTATAGAAGCGCAGAAAGCTGAAGTCCCCGGCGCGGAGTTCGGAGCAAATCTGTCCGCCGATGAGGTAGCCGGAAAGAACGAAGAAGATGTCCACGCCGGTGAAACCGCCGGTGATTCCAGGCACTCCAGAGTGATAGGACACCACGCTGAGGATGGCCAGGGCACGGAGGCCGTCGATATCGGGACGATAAGAGCGATGAGAGAGGCTGGGCTTGTCGGCGCACACGCAGACTACTCCCGGAAAACAAGGGATTTGCAGGGGGAGAAGCGCGCAGTCCTACAGTTGAAGCATTGAGCAAGCGAAAGCCAAAAGGAATTCTTGAACCATGTTATATCACGGTGTTTGTGTCCCGTGGAAAACGCCGCCTGGCTGGCCGGCGGTTGGGACTTGTGGTTGTGCCAAGCCGCATCGGACAAGCAGGGCCGGCTCCTCTCGCACAAGTGAAAGTTTAGCGGGCAACCGAATGAGGAGCGAAGGTCTCCAGCGGCCGCTGCACTGCGGTTTGTCGCCTGGCGGGAAGAGTCCTGGCGATTTCTGCTAGCATCCCCATTGGAGACTTTTCAGGATGGACACTCTTACGGGTGCGGGCCTTGGCGCCCGCCGCAACGAAGATATCGCACTCGATCTGCTCAAATTTGTGGCTGCCACGGCCGGCGTAGGCCGCCCCGCCGCACCGTCAACCGGGTTCAGCGGCGCATCGGCGCCCAAGCCGGAGGAGCATGTGACCCAGTTACTCGAACTCTACAGCCGCTGCCTGAAGGCTGTTGAAGGCGAGGGGACAGAAATCGAGGCTTCTAAATAGCCGGCGAACCCATCTTGCGCGTTGCCGTTGCGGGAGCCGGCGCCTTTGGCCGCAACCACCTCCGTGTCTATCGCGAGCTGGAGATGGCCGGGCAAGGCATTGCTCTGGCCGCAGCCGTCGAGCCGGACGCCGCCCGTGCCGCCGATGCCGCCGCCAAATACGCAATCCCTGTCTTTTCGACGGTGGACGAACTGCTGGCCGCGGATTTGAAGCTTGACGCGGCCACGGTTGCCGTCCCCACGGTGCATCATCATGCGGTGGCTGCGGCGCTGCTGGATGCGGGCCTCGATTTGCTCGTCGAAAAGCCACTGGCAGCTACGCTGGCCGAGGCTGACGATCTGATCCGCATTGCGCAGATCGGCGGATGCATTCTGCAGCCGGGACATTTGGAACGCTTCAATCCGGCGGTGCTGGCCGTGCAGCCGCAACTGCGCCGGCCCATGTTCTTTGAGGCGCACCGGCTCTCCGTCTTCACACCCCGCGCGCTCGACGTGGATGTGGTGCTGGACCTGATGATCCACGACCTCGACATCGTGCTCACCTTTGCCAATTCGCCGGTGCGCGAGGTGCGCGCCGTGGGCCTGCCGATCTTGTCGCCCAAAGTGGATATCGCCAATGTTCGAGTGGAACTCGAGTCGGGCTGCGTGGCTAACTTTACGGCGTCGCGGGTCTCTACAGAGCGGGTGCGCAAGCTGCGTTTCTTTGAGCCGCGCCAGTACGTTTCCATTGATTACGCGCGGCAGGATCTGCTGGTCATTCGCGTGGAGGCCGGAACGGGCAAAGCTTCGCCAGCCGAACTGATTGCGTCGCTGCCGCCGCAGGTTGCCGCCATGCTGCCGCCAGGGATCGCAGAGGGAATCGCGTCGGGCAAGATCGACCTGGCCAAGATTGACCCGGCAATGATTGCTCAGTTTGCCGTCATGGCAAAGATCGATCCGGCGGTGATCGCACAACTGCTCGCACAGTTCACAAATCCCGCGGAATCGAAGGCCGGCTTGAGCTTTTCCAAGCCGACGGTCACTCCCGGCGAACCGCTGCGGCTGGAGATCGAGTCGTTTCTCGATGCCGTGCGCACCCGCCGCGAGCCGGAGGTTACAGCCCGCCAGGGCCGCAATGCATTGGAACTGGCGCTGGAGATCCAGGCATCGATGGCTGCCCACGCCCATCGCGCCGGACTCGATGATTTCTTCGAGCCGGGCGCGTAGAGCGTGGTTTCTGGCCGTCAGGCAGCGCCTAGAGATTCAGTGCTCTTCCCATTTTGAAGAGCGCTGGGATGCACGTAGCAAGCACTCCAGCCACTCCTACCGAATAGGCCGCGGCCTTCCAGCCGGATACATACCCTTGCCTGAGAGCCATCACCGCCAGCAAAGAGAGGACCGGCAGATTCAAAGCCACGGCCGTTGCAAGCCCCGGCATGAAGCTCCGCCTTATCACGGTTGCCGCAAGGTGCGGAGCCAGGACATTGGCTAACACGGCGACCATATATCCAAAAGCCAAGTAGGTCCAGACGCTCTGCTTTCCCGATTCCGCACTCAGCCAGGTCACAGCGAAGGCGAGGACTGTGAAGACCGTCACGGCAAAACGAAAGGCTCCCGGCGAGACGGGGGACCTCCAGAAGCCCACCCGATTCGCCCACTCCGGAAGCCAAATGGCCTCTTCCGTGTTGTGAAGAGTTATGACAACCGGAAAAAGCCACTGCAGATTCCCGAAGCTCATGACTGTCTCCTTCCTCATTGCGATGGGCCGAGTCTGCTTCACGCAATTCCCAGCACCCCGTTCAAGAAGCCCACCACGTACTTCCAAACCAGATAGTAGCCCGCCACCGCGGCCAGGAACATGGGCGCGATCAGCGTGTAGGGCACCTGACAAACCTGAAACCAGGTGACGCCATGAGAGCCGATGGCGAGCACGCCCAGACAGGTTGCCAGTGTCGCTCCGACGGGCATCAGCAGGAAAGGAAGAATCGCTCCATGGAGGCCAAGGGGCAGATGGGTGCGGGGAGACGACCAAAGCCATAGCACGTTCCAGAGTCCCCATAGGAGCGGGACAACGGCCATGGGAAAGATCAAGGCCTGCTCGACCGGTACGGGCACCTGAAGCACAAGGCGCAAGATGACGAAGGTCAGCAGCAGCGGCAGTACGAACGTAGGCAGGAATATACCCGCCAGGTAAGCGCGGAGATAGGGATGCGTGTTCATGGAATCCTCCTTTTGCGAAGTTAGTTTCGCAGTTAGACTGGTAGTTAGTGTCACAGGTAGACGCCGAGATAGTATCCAAGCCGGGCAGCGGGCTTGGAAAACCCTTCACAAGCCAGCCTTGTAACAGGGCACGACTTCAGTCGTGCCGAGAGTGACCACTATAGATTCCGGCTTTAGCCGCTGCCGAATTGCAAATAACTGAAAATACCGCAGGGGCTAAAGCCCGACATCTTCTTGTTGTCTCTTCGGCACGACTGAAGTCGTGCCCTGATACAAAGCGCTTCCCGAACAGAGTTTTTGCGCAGCCTGCCTACCACCTGTGCGAATGCTGAATACGCTACTGACATTTGTGCGGAGTCTCCTCAGTCCCCGGCTTCAAAGGTAGTAAAGAATGACGGGGATCGAAGCCGGCATGAAGGCCGCAAAAGCCAGCAGGCCGGCCAGCAGCGCCCCGTCGAACCAGGCCGACGAAGATGACATATCCGCTGCCGGTCCTGCATCGATCCTCCGCAACACGGACGGCCACAGATCGCGGTCTGGTTCCGCGCCGGCATCCACGGGCGGCAGTGCCTGTTGCAGTAGCTTCTTGATGCGGTCCTCTTCGTGTGCATTCATGGTGTAATCCCCTGTTGTTGAAGGTCTTTTCTGAGCAATCGGAGCGCGCGAAAGACGCGCAGTTTGACCGCCGCGACTGAAATGCCAAGCGCCTCGGCCACTTCTTTGTGCGGCCGTTCCTCAACCACGGCCAATACGGCCGCAATCCGCAGCTTCGGCGCCAGCCTGCTGAAGGCCAATGCGATCTTGCGCCGAACCTCAGCGGAGATGGCCGGGTCGGCAGTTGCTGGCGCCGGAAAGTCCACCGGGAACTCACTCTCCGCTCTCGCCGTCCGCAGCCAATCGAGCGCCGCGTGAGTAGCGATGCGGCGCGCCCATCCCTCGAATCCATACGCCGGCTGAAAGCGGGCGTGGGCTTGATACATGCGCCAAAAGGTTTCCACGGTAAGGTCCTCGGCCGTGGCCGGGTTGCGGACGATGCGCAGAATCCAGCCGTAGACGGCGCGCCGATGCTGGCGGAAGAGCGTCTCGAAGGCGTCCACATTGCCTTGCCGAAACTCGTTGAGGACGCTGCTCGATTCGTTCTGCATTCGCCCTTCCCCTTCTATCTACGCTTACGGGCCAGACACAAGAAAGGTTACATCGATTGGGCCGAATGGCCGGAGCACTGACAAAAATCCCGGCGCGCTGCCGACGCCGGGAACAGTTTTGCGCGCCGCGGTGTCTACACAGATACAGTGGTTCCGATTGGGAGAAACGGAGTGCCGGGTTCCCCGGCGACAGAGCTTCGTCGCCGGGGCGCAGTGCCCAGAGCCCCGCTCCTCGCGCCCTAGACAGCGCGCAGAGCGGTAAGCCCGCTTGCGCCTGCGAATGCTTGCAAAGACCCGGTACTGCGGCCCCCCGGCTGGCGCGGCTGATTCGCAGTCTCAAGGGAGGCAGGCCATGTTTGAAGACTCCACATTCGAATCCGCAGGTAGAATCCGCACCCGCAGCCGCCGCTGGATGATCGCGGCCTTCACCCTCAACAGCTCCATCCTGCTGGCCCTGATTCTGATTCCGCTCATCTGTCCCGAGGCGCTGCCACGGCAGTGGGTCCCGTTTCTGATGGCAGTACCGCCCGCGCCCACGGTGATGGAGCAGCCGAAGCCTCAGCCGGCGCACACGCAGGCCACATCAACCGACATGGATCATGGCCACCTTGTGGCTCCCAACAAGATCCCCATTCTCATTTTGACGCTTGGCAAGCCGGAACCGGCGCCCCCGGCGGACAACTCCGATTGGGGACCTGTCGCCAACGAAACCGGCGGTCCCGGCCCGGTGTTTAGCGGCCCAGCTTCACACCCGGTCGTCCGCAATGAACCCAAAGGCCCGCTGCATGTCTCCACCGGGGTTGAGAGCGCGCTGCTGGTGCGAAAGACGGTTCCAGTCTATCCATCTCTGGCCCGAGCCATGCACGTCGAAGGCACGGTAGCCCTGGCGGCCACTATCTCCAAGGGTGGAACCATTGAGAATCTGCGCGTTGTGAGCGGCCCGCCGATACTACAGGGGGCCGCGCTCGATGCGGTGAAGACCTGGCTCTATCGCCCCTATCTGCTTGATGGCGCGCCCGTTGAAGTGGAGACCACAATCAATGTGATCTTCAGCATGGGCCGGTAAGCGCCAGTTCTCTGAACGCATGATTTCGTGCGTTGCAATCGAGGATTGCGGTATCCCACCCTAGGCGCAAAAACAGAGACGCGCCGAGGGTGGGGCACCCGCAGCGGATTCGCCCGCCTGCCGGCTTCGCTCCGCCTGCTGGTTGCGCGTGCGACTGGCGTGCTCCGCGCCTTATCGGCGACAATCTCTTCTGCCATGACAAAACTTCCGCGCCGTGATTTTCTGCTTACCGCCTCCGCTGCCACGCTCGCTTTCGCAGCATCGCCCAGCTTTGCCGCAACCGGCCGCCAGCGGGTGCTGGTCGGCTCAGGAACGCCAGACGGAATCCTGGCCTATGACTGGGATCAAGCCAGCGGCACGCTGACCAAGGCCGGCGTCGCAGCCGGGTTTCCGCACACCACCTGGATTGTCCTGTCTCGGGACGGCAGGTACTTGTATGCGGCTTCGGAGGTGGACTCGTTCAACGGCAAGCCGACCGGCGGAGTGGCCAGCTTTCGCTTCAATCGCGACGGAACCCTGTATCCGCTTTCTACCCAGAATTCAGCCGGCATGGGCACATGCTACGTGGGCCTCGACCACACAGGCCGCGTGCTAATCTCCGCGGATTACGGCGGTGGCAGCGCGGCCAGTTTTCTTATTACTGAGGGCCGTCTGAGCCCAGCCGTGTGGACCGAGCACTACACGGCCCACGGCCCTAATACCGATCGTCAGCAAAGCGCCCACGCCCACTTCACGTCGTTCTCGCCCGACAATCGATTTGCCTATGTCAATGACCTGGGCGGCGATGCAATCCACATCTACGGCCTTGACGCATCGACAGCCATGCTTACGCCAGCCGGAGCTTATCGATCCCAGCGTGCCGCCGGCCCGCGCACACTGCACTTTCATCCCAACGGCCACACCGCCTACTCCGTCAATGAGCTCGACTCGACGGTGGACGTGCTGGAATGGAACAAGAAGGACGGAAGCCTGACTCTCCTCAAGCGCATCGCATTGCTGCCCGAGGGCTATGAAGGCCCCAGGCGCGCTTGCGACACGGTGATCTCTAAGGATGGAAGGTTTGTCTACTTTGCCAATCGCGACCTGGATTTTCTATACAGCTTCCGGGCCGTTCCCAGCACCGGAGATCTTACCCCGATCGCCCGCTCCAACTGCGGCGGAAAGACGCCGCGCAACTTTGTGCTGGATCTCACGGAGCGCTGGATGCTGGTGGCCAACCAGGACTCGAATCAGATAAGCGTGCTGGCTCGCAATCGCGAGACGGGAACTCTGGCCGATGCGGGCGTGAGCGTTGCTGCCCCCGCGCCCATGTGCATTGTGTTTGCGGAGGCGCAAGGTTCGATCTGAGTTCTGGGCCAAAGGCTCGGCGTTCTGTTGTATATTGACGCTATGCCCACGACCATGAAGGACATAGCGCGCGATTTGGGAGTCTCAGTTGTCACCGTGTCGAAGGTGCTGCGCAACCACGAAGACATCGGCGAAAAGACCCGCAAGCGGGTTCTAGATCGTGTAAAGGAACTCCACTACACTCCAAATCTTGCCGCGGTCGGCCTGGTTACTGGCAGGACATATCTCGTTGGTCTGGTGGTGCCCGACCTGCTTCATGCATTCTTCGCACAGATTGCGAAATCTCTCTCCGCGGTGCTGTTGAAGAAGGGCTATTGCCTCACCATCTCGACATCGGAAGAGGATCCCAAGCGCGAAGAGCAGGAACTCGACCGGCTTCTCGGCCGCAGATTGGACGCGCTGGTCATTGCCTCAGCTTGCGCAAGTCCCGCGGTATTTGAGCGCATCGAGAAGCAGGGAACGCCGCTGATCCTGATCGACCGCAGCTTTAGCGGATTCGAAGCGAATTTCGTCGGTGTCGATGACGAGGCAGTGGGATTGCTGGCGACGGATCATCTCGTTCAGGTTGGCTGCAAGCGGATTGCCCATTTGCGCGGGCCGGAGAACAGTCCGGGGATAGGACGGCTCAAGGGTTATCTCAAATCACTGGCCAAACACAAATTGCACTCGCTGCCAGATTATGTTTCCGTGCCGCGAACCGTGGATATTCAAAGCGGGGAGAGCGGCGCGGAGGCGATGAGAAAGCTGTTGGCCCTGAGCCCCCGCCCCGATGGAGTGTTCTGCTTTAACGACCCCATGGCAATGGGAGCGATTCATGAGATTCTCGATGCCGGCCTGCGGGTTCCGCAGGATATTGCCGTGATCGGTTGCGG
>Ga0182013_10007832_pt1 | contig 11648 bp, 8 predicted proteins | sample 612S2MmetaG_FD_120487 | JGI IMG/M metagenome (GOLD analysis project Ga0182013, IMG submission 120487) | Permafrost microbial communities from Stordalen Mire, Sweden - 612S2M metaG | ecosystem: Environmental > Terrestrial > Soil > Wetlands > Permafrost | place: Sweden: Stordalen | collected...
CTTCGCGACGGACTATTCGACCTCTCGAAGATGGCGGTCATTCCCGACGAGGGCTCCGGCGTGACCTTGCAGAACCTGCTCGACGCCCAGATCCAGCGTGCCAAGGCTGACAACGCCGCCGTCGTGCTCGCCTGCGGCGAGTTCTTCAGCGATCCGGGCCAGACCGACAAACCGTTCGGCTTTTCCCCGGAACTCGGCGTCCACGATATCCATATGATGCAGGGCAATCCGGCCACAAGCTCCGACGGCCGTAGTTTCGCCGACGACAATACCGTCAACGGCGACGGCGCCCTTTTCATCCGCTTCACCGGCGGCGAAACCGTGGCTCTGTTCGTCCGCTTCCAAACCCAGAGCACTGAGACCGGCAATCGAACCGGCCAACCCATATGAGTCGCGCCCGCGCCTGATTCCTCCGTAGCCAGCGTTCTGATGTTCGTCGCCACTTGCTTTTCGAGCCGGCTTGGCCCCTCAGGTAAACGCTTCGGCGTCAGGGAGGATCTATCCGCCGTGGCTGGCAAATGTCAGCTACGGGCGTTATGCGTCAATTTGACCGCCTCGGTCCAACTTCCGGTTGGCACGTCATCCGGGAGCAAGACGCAAGCACCGCAACTGTTCGCACCATACCACCGGTAGCTGGCACCGTGGCTCAACCGCCCGGCGACCCCCCGTGGACTCATTTCGAGATGAGCGCACGTCCGGCAATGACGAGGTTGCGGGGACTCTCTCCGATGCGACGGGCGGTGTACGGCCACCAGTGCGCGCCGTAGGGCACGTACAGCCGGAGTTGCTCTCCGGCAGCAACAGTCCTGGTTTGCAGTTCGGGCCGAACGCCGTAGAGCATTTCGAATTCGTACTGTCCGGGGGCGAAGCCGCGTCCGCGCGCGAGATCGACTATCGAGTGAATGAGATCTTCGTCGTGGGTCGCGAAAATGGGAAACAGTCCGCTCTCCCTCGCTGCGTCGGACAGCATCATCCCTGCCAGCCGCAGGTACGCCGCCGTGATTTCGGCGCGACGCGTCCACGCAATCGCCCTGGGTTCGGAGAAGGCCCCCTTTACCAGCCGAACACAGGGGATCTGGGCACGCAGGAGGCCTGCAAGGTCAGTCTCGGTTCGGCGCAGGTAGGCCTGAAGCGTGACAGCGGCCGGGATGCCACGGCTCGCCAGGAGACTCCTCAGGGTAAGGGTGCGATCGACGTAGGAGGAATCCTCCATGTCGAGCATCAGAAAGCTGTGCGCGCTGTGCCGCGCAGGAAACGACGCGGCCAGACACAGAGCATTCTCTTCCCCGAGATCGTCCCGAATAGCGTATCCGATTTGGGTTGGATCCACCGAAACGTGAGTGTCCAGACCGCTCCGGCTCAACGCCTCGATAACCTGCGTCAGGCTTCCAATTGTCCGACGGGCCGTTGCCTCGTCCGTAGTGTATTCACCCAGGAAAAACAAGGATGCGCGGACGCCCCGCCGCCGCAGCATGAGTGCGGTGCGCAATGCTGCGTCCTCATCGGGTCCAGCCACGAACTGGCTTGCGGTCTCCGAAATGCGTCGATTGCCCTGTAGAAGCCGCGTCAGGGAAGAGCTACGCGCGAGCGCGATCATCAGACTCTGCCAGGCGGAGACCATGGTTAGCACAGGATATCTAACGCTGGCGATCCTCGTCTTGAACGGGATTGCTCTGCTTCCGCGAACGCAGGCTACCGGGCGTGACGCCGTACACGCGTTTGAATTCGCGCGTCAGATGACTCTGATCGGAGAACCCTGTCTCGTTTGCAACGTCAGCCAGGCTCGCTCCAGCGTGGATAAGGCTTCTGGCTCGGCGAAGCCGGACGGATCGGGACCAACTGCCTGGCGTCAGGCCAATGGCGTGACGGAACAGGCGATGGAAATGGTAACTGGGGCGCTGACTGAACCTTATCGATGCCCGCTATTTTGCCTGCCTTTATATAGGCGGTCATGTCCGGGCTGAGATGGCCATCATGAGTGTCGACAGTCGTTACGTGCCTCAGCACCAAATTGCGGCCGGGATCGACGAGTGGTGTTGGCGTCTTGCGGGCCGGGCAGCCCGGGGCCAGGGTAGCGACGAAGGCCGCGCCCAGAATCGCAAACCTCAAGCGCTGCTCCCGCTGCTTGGACCTGTCGATGCGATTGCGGAAGCGGCCGAGGCGGTATTGCGCAATGCAGGACATCGTTTCCTCCTTGATATCGAACGATTCCATATTTACAACATGACCTCGGGCGCGTGGGAAAGCACTCCGCCCAGGTTTCAGATCGGTACCGTAAACGCGCCAGGGTCTGGCCAGCCACATAGCTGGATTTCCGCGTTGTCAGACTCTATTTGCATCCGCCAACGGCTGCTCTGAGCGGATTGCCGGTTTATCCTAAAACCGGCAGTTGCGGCGTGAAGAAGCCCGGCTCGGTCTTCGGCCGCAGCCGGTTACGCCAGAAGCCGCTATCACCCGGAGGGTGATCTGCGCAGCAGTTGGAAATTGGTGTCAGCTAAGGCCGCGCCTGGCGGGGCGGCGGCTGAACTGCCGGATTTAGGTTTATACGGAAGTTCCCTCCCACGGTGTGTCTTTGGATCGCTCGTCCCCGGTCGCGTCGGGCCTGGTCAAACTGGTTCCGCTCGGAACCTTTCGTCGAAATCCGCGGCGATCTCGCCGAATTAGGGCCGGCAGATTGTCGAAATGGACGTTAGTCAAGAATGCGAATTGCCAGCGCACGCTGGGCCGTCAATCTCGAGAACGCGGCAGGCTCAAACGATAGGTGCCAGATCTGCAAGAACTACCAGGCTCTAATAAGTACGGCATCTATCTTACCGCCAGAGTGACCCCGTCCTGACTCGTCACTCCGCCCACAGTAAGATGTACCGGCACCGCGTTACTCGACTGCACATTCGGCGACATCTGCGCGTTGATCTGTAGCACGCCGGGCGGGAACCCCGGCGCGGCGCCCGCATATTGCACCGTCGCCGGATAGCCCCCGATATCGACGGTGACCGCAGCCACCGGGGCGGGGAACACATCCATGGCGAGCCGTCCATCGACGCCCGGAGGGTCGGTGAGTCCTTCGCCTGTTGCCCACAGCACCACAATCGACCCGCTGGCCGCGGGGTTCGCCACCGAGTTGATACTCTGATCCTGATTCAGGATCGACCCCTGTCCCGTACCGGACGCGTTCGCCGTAAACATGCCCGGGCCAGTCGCACTTACCGTCACGGAGAACGGATCGCTGCGCGCGCCCTGATACTCCACCTGCACGTGCGTAGTGGCGTTGGATGCGCCGAAATAGGGAACCACCGCCGAGCATTGCGTCGCCGAGACAAACACGATCGGAGCCGGTACGCCGTCGAACAGCACGCGCACACTGCTCACTGCGGTGCTCACCATGCCGTTCGAATCGAGCGTGAGCTTGGCCGCCGCCGTCGGACCGAGTCCCGTGCCCCAGATGTCCACCATTTGCCCAGGTGCGATTGCCGCGGCGTACGAGGCCGCGTTGGTCACTGCCTGCACCACCGGTTTCGGCACCGGCAACGTCGCGGGTGGGATTACCAGTAGCGTAATCGAATTGGCCGGAAATACCGTGGAGAGCGCATTGGCCGCGGTGGCGACGTCGGGCTGCGCGACGATGGCGCCCAGGTTCGCGCCGCTATAGCGCCAGGCGTGCGCCGCCGGACCTGGCGAGAAGTTGGCCAGGCTCAGCGTGCTGCTGAGATCGTTGCCCGTCTTGTTGATCACCATGGCGGTGAGGTTCAGGTCCGCGCGCACCGCTCCGTAAATCGAGAGGCTGCCGCGGTCCGCGCTGGTCGCCTGCACGCTGGTCTCGCCGAACGCGCCGCCGATGCCATCGTAATTGCGGTACATTTGGAACGCGAGAGCAACCGGATCCATGGGACTTGGAGGACCCCAAAGCGTCGCCATATCCAAGCCCTGCCATCCGAAAATTCCCAAAATTTCGGCCTGCGTGAGTCCGCCGTTCAACGTGCCGAAGCCCGTCCAGTTGTATTCTGAGATGGCGATCTTCGTGCCCTGATAATAATCCCCGACTATCTTCTGCAACCGCGGAATCAACATCGGCGCAATGGGTGCGCCATTATTGGCGGTGTCGACAATCCAGTAGTCGCCGGTCACGGTATAGGTCGGGTCCCAGAATTCGCGCGTGGAGTCGAGACGCAGCGCGTCAAGCGCGGGAGTTTCGGTGCCGCTGAGCGAGGCGGGCTGGTAATACGCGTGGACGTCCAGGATGTCGAGGATGCGCGTCCCATGCTGCTGCTCGTACTGCTGCATCTGTTGCAGGTACCACGAGAGGAACGGCAAGCCGTTATGCGCATTGCGGTCGATGGGATTGGAGTAATACTGGCCGGCCTTGGAACTCCAGCCTGCGACGATGTCCTTCTTCGAAAAGAATAACGACGCCCAATTGTCGGCCACCGGACCGGAAACCAGCGCCGTCGGATCGGCCTGCTTGATTGCCGCGGCATACGCCGTGTTGGTGCTCAGATTCTCGTCGTAGGTATAAGGGAGGGGATGGATGTCGCGATGCGTGGAGTCCCACCAGATCGGCTCGTTGTCGAGGCTCCAGATGGCCACCCCGCCCTGGCCGCCTTTGCCGTAACGCGAGATCAGCTTTTGCACCCACTGCGCCTGGAAATTCTGATCGTATTGAGCATACGTGTCGGTCGGGTCGTTGCCGATGTAGGTGGGGTTCGACGGTGCCTTGCCGTCGTTTACATTGGGCGTGCCGCAGGCCGACGTGTACTGGATGCCGTTGCCGCAGGCGTTCCAGTACGGGTCCACCTTACACTGGTTCGGGTACTTCGACGTGTTGAAGCTGCACATTTTCGTGTTGGACTTCGGAAGCCAACCCAGAATCGGCATGGTGGCCAGAATCTTGCCGCCCGTTGTCCGTACCTGGTCCGCAAACAAGTTGAAAGATGTGGACGGGGTCGGGCTTCCCGGCAGCACTTCATAGAACCAGTCGGCATCGATATTCCAGACGTCGAGCTGCCAGTTGTAGTCGCTGGTGTTATTGCCGCCCCATCGACGCACCGTGGGGCGCAGAACGGGCGCGGCGGCCGCTTGCGCGGGAATGACGTGATTGTTGCTGTCGTTTATATTCCAATAAAAGTTGATCCCATAAATATCCGGAGAGATGGCGTGTCTACCGGCATTGGCGTCGATCGATAGAGCAGGCCCGGCCTGCTGCGCCGCGGCAACGAAGCTCGTCAATAGGCCGGCGGCAATTACAAGGAGTCTCATGCACCACTATGTTACTTCCCGGCACGCCTTTGGAGTATGCTGGTAGGCACTCTGGGGGATAAATGATCACACTCAAAATCAACGGGGCGGCCCACCAGTTCGACGGCGATCCCGATATGCCGTTGCTCTGGTACCTCCGCGACGTCGCAGGCCTCACCGGATCGAAATTCGGTTGCGGCATGGGACTGTGCGGAGCTTGCACCGTCCATCAGGATGGCGTCGCCATACGCTCTTGCGTCACGCCGGTCCGCAGCGCGGCCGGCAAGGAAATCACCACCATCGAAGGACTGGGCGACCATCCTTTGCACCAGGCCTGGGCCGCGGAGAATGTCGCGCAGTGCGGTTATTGCCAGGTCGGCCAGATCATGCAGGCCGCTTCGCTGCTGAAGACCAAGCCGAAGCCCACCGACAAGGACATCGACGATGCTATGGCAGGAAACATTTGCCGCTGCGGCACCTACCAGCGCATCCGCGCGGCCATCAAGTCGGCCGCGAAGGAGCACGCATGAAAACCATCGACAACTTCAGCCGCCGCACTTTCCTGCGGCAGTCCTTCGGCGCCGGCGCTTTCGTGCTAGGCGCGCGCTTCCTTCCCACCGCCGCGATGGCAACGCTGGAGTCCGCGGTGTTCTCGCCCAACGTGTTCGTGGGAATCAAGTCCGACGGCACCGTACTAATCGTCGCCAGCCGCTCCGAAATGGGGACCAGCAGCCGCACGGTGGTGCCGCTGATCCTGGCCGACGAGTTGGAAGCCGATTGGAAGCGCGTCAAGATCGAGCAGGCCATCGGCGACGCGAAATACGGCTCGCAGGACACCGACGGCTCGCATTCGGTCCGCGATTTCTTCCCGGTGATGCAGGAATGCGGCGCCTCCGCCCGCACCATGCTCGAACAGGCTGCCGCCAAGCAGTGGAATGTTCCGGCGTCCGAATGTAAGGCCAGCTTCCACCAGGTGATTCACACGCCCAGCGGCAAGAAGCTGGGGTATGGCGAACTCGCGGCCGCCGCGGCCAAGCTCCCGGTGCCCGACAAGAAGCAACTCGTCTTCAAGAAGAAGTCGGAGTACCGCTACATCGGCAAAGATTTTCCCATCTACGATCTCGCCGACATCACGCACGGCAAAGCGATCTTCGGCATGGATGCCAAGGTCGATGGCATGGTCTACGCGTCGGTGGAACACTCGCCCGTGCTCGGCGGCAAGATCAAGTCGGTCGACAACAAAGATGCGCTGCAGGTGCGCGGCGTGTCGCAGACCGTCGTCATCCCCGATTTCACACCGCCGCATGCGTTCCAGGCGCTGGGCGGCGTCGCAGTGATCGCCGACAACACCTGGGCCGCGTTTCAAGGACGCAAGAAGCTGAAGGTCAGCTGGGATCCCGGTGCCAACGCCAGTTACACATCGTCGGAATACAAGAAGGAGTTGCAGGCCACGGCACGCAAGCCGGGCAAAGTAGTGCGCAACTTTGGCGACGTCGACAAGGGCTTCGCCGGCGCGGCGAAAACTCTGGAGGCGGACTATTACGTCCCGCTCCTGGCGCACGCGCAGATGGAGCCCGTGGCAGCCGTCGCCGATTTCCGCGACGGTAAGTGCACGCTCTGGGCGCCGGTGCAGAATCCGCAAGCGGTGCAGGACACCGTCGCGGCGGCGACCGGCATCGACAAGAAGGACGTGATTTGCAATGTCACGCTGTTGGGCGGAGGCTTCGGGCGTAAGTCGAAGCCCGACTTCTGCGCCGAGGCGGCGATCCTTTCGAAGCAACTCGGCAAGCCCGTGAAGGTAGTCTGGAGCCGCGAAGACGACACCCGCTTCGACTACTACCACAGCGTCGACGCCATGTACCTGAAGGCCGGGCTGGATAAGGGGGGCAAGCCGGTCGCCTGGCTGCAGCGTAGCGTCTTCCCCTCGATCGACTCCACGTTCGCGCCCAACGTCAAGTACGCCGGCACGGGCGAGCTCGGCATGGGATTGATCGACACCCCGTACGATATCGCCAACCTGCGCGCCGAAAATGGCGAGGCGGTGAACCACGTGCGTATCGGCTGGATGCGGTCGGTGGCGAATATCTACCACGCGTTCGCCATCTGCTCGTTCGCCGATGAGTGTGCCCACGCCGCGGGGCGCGATCCGAAAGATTATCTGCTCGATCTCATCGGGCCGCCGCGCATCGTCGACCTCAAGGCGCAGGGCACCGAGTACGCCAACATGGGGCCGATCGAGACGTACCCCATCGACGCCGGCCGCTTGCGCAAGGTGATCGAACTGGCCGCCGAGAAGGCCGAATGGGGCAAACGCAAACTGCCGAAGGGCCATGCGCTCGGCATTGCCGCCCACCGCAGTTTCCTCAGCTACATCGCCACGGTGGTGGAAGTGGCGGTGGGCCCCGATGGGAAGATCTCGATTCCGCGGGTCGACACGGCGGTGGACGCCGGCATGATCGTCAATCCGGATCGCGTGAAATCGCAGTTCGAAGGGGCGGCGGTCTTCGGCGCGTCGCTCGCGCTCATGGGCGAAATCACGGCGACCAACGGTAAGATCGACCAGGGCAACTTCCACAACTACCCCGTGGCGCGCATCAATGAAGCGCCGCTGGTCACGCACGTGCACATCGTCGACAGCGACGCGCCTCCGGCGGGAGTCGGAGAGCCCGGTGTTCCGCCCTTCGCTCCGGCGCTCTGCAATGCGATCTTCGCCGCCACGGGGAAGCGCATTCGCGAACTGCCAATCGGCAAGCAGAAATTGGTTTAGCGCGTCGGCGCCGCGCTATCGGCCATCAGCCATCAGCCATCAGCTATCAGCTACCAGCCATCAGCTATCAGTCAGCTGGAATAGGCAAAGGCCCCAGTTTTCATTACGGCCCGGCCGCCGCCGGCGTCGGGGAGCCCGGTATTCCGCTATTCGCCCCGGCGCTCTGCACTGCGATCTTCGCCGCGAGCTATCGGTAGAGCAGCCAAAGGTCCCGGCGAAGCAGTCTTGGCCGCCGATGAACGCCGATCGAACCGATGGTGCCTTATCCGCGTGTATCGGCGTGTATCGCGGCTGGTATTTCTCAGTAAGTCGCCCGGCCGCCGCTCGCGTCGTAGCATTGCGCCGTCACGAACGAGCACTCGGGACCGCATAAAAAGTGGACCACGTTGGCGACTTCCTCCGGCGTGCCGGTGCGCTTCATGGGAATTTTGTCAGTCATGTATTGGATCTGCTCGGGCGTCAATTGACCGAGGATCTTAGTCCGCACCACCGCGGGCGCGACGGCATTCACGCACACGCCATCGGTCGCCAGTTCCTTTCCCAGCGATTTGGTGAGCCCGATGACGCCCGCTTTGCTCGCCGAATAGGCGATCATTCGCGGATTGCCTTCCTTGCCGGCGATCGACGCGATGTTGACGATGCGGCCGTATCCGCGCTCGCGCATGTGCGGGACTACCGCGCGGCAAAAGTAAAAGATGGCCGTCAGATTGAGGGCGATGTTGCGGTCCCAATCGTCGTTCGACTGTTCCCAGATGGGGGCCGCCTTGCCCGCCATGCCGGCGTCATTTACCAGAATGTCTATGCGTCCGGTACGCGCCAAAACGCCGGCCACCGCTTGTTCGACTTCCGGCGACCGCGTGATGTCCGCGCGAATGGCAAACGCCCCGCCGCCGATGGCCGCAGCGACGCGCTCGCCGCCTTCCAGATCGCGGTCCACGATCGCGACGATGGCGCCGGAAGCGGCCAGACGCGTGGCGATCGCTTCGCCGATTCCTGTTGCCGCGCCGGTGACAATGGCCGTCTGGCCGCTTAGTAGGTGAGTCATGGAAGCGGCCAGACGCGTGGCGATCGCTTCGCCGATTCCTGTTGCCGCGCCGGTGACAATGGCCGTCTGGCCGCTTAGTGGGTGAGTCATAACCGATTGTAAGCGGGTGGTGTATCCTGTAGCATGCCCATCGGAATGAAACAATTGGAGTCGGGGATTGCCGTGGTGACCATTTCGGGCAGGCTCGTCCTCGGCAAGGACGAAGAGCACCTGGAATCGATCACCGGCGATTTGATCAAGCAGGGGCAGCAACGGTTCGTGTACGATATCTCGACTCTCGATTACGCCGACAGTTCCGGCATTGGAACGCTGGTCTCATGCCTCACGAATATCAAGAAAGCGGGCGGGGATTTGCGCATGGCCGGCGCCAACGCCCGCATGATGCGGCTCTTCACGATGACCGGCGTGCAGAGCCTGATCGCGCTCTATCCCACTGTGGCGGCAGCGACCGAGGGGTAGACTTCGTCACGTCCGCACTGGCGTTGACCGCTCCCTTCGGTCACGGCTCGAAAGCGTAGTGGCTTCAGCAGGGGCGGTCCCGTGTGGGAACGTCTCTAGCGTCAGTAACCACTGCGCCAAGAAACAAACAGACTGGATTGCCAGCACACCCCTCAGAATCAGTAGCTTGTCCGATGGCTTCCAGCCTGTGGTTACGGGAGAGCCGGGCCGCTCTGCCATACGAAAGGACCGAACGTACGGTCGAGCTGCGTGGGCGCCTCCCCGCCGCGGTGCTCCGCTCCGCCAAGAAGGGACCGAACTTAACTTACGGTCGAGCTGCGTGGGCGCCTCCGCGTCGCTCCGCTCCGCTACGAAAAGACCGAACTTAACTTATGGTCGAGCTGCGCTCGACTGGACAAGCTAAAGCATGTCCTGCTTAGTGGTCGCGTTCGGTTACCATCTCGGTCACTGCTAGCAGCGCGCGCTGGTAGGGTGAGTCGGGGAATTCGTTAATGATCTGGCGCGCCTTGTCGGTGAAGGTCTGCGCGCGTTCCTTCACGCGTTCGATGCCGCGATATTTTTCGAGCAGTGAGAGAATCTGCGAGAAGCGGACTTCCTCGTAATTGCGTTGGCGCAAGATGGTCTCCACCAGCCGGCGCTCGGTGGGCGTTGCCCGCTCCAGAGCGTACACCAGGGGCAGCGTCACTTTGCCTTCGCGGAGATCGCCGCCCACCGGCTTGCCGAGCGTCTTTTCGCGGGCGGTGAAATCCAGGACGTCATCCACCAGTTGGAAGGCCATCCCCAAGTTCCACGCATACTCGCCGAGACGCTCCTGCACCTGCGGGTCGGCATGGCTCGCCAGCGCGCCGAGTTGGGCGCACACGGAAAACAGGCAGGCCGTTTTGCGGTCGACCAACTCCATGCAGTCGGCCTCGCTGACGTTGATTTTGCCGATGCGGTCGAGCTGCAGCAGCTCGCCTTCCACCATCATCTGGGTGAGGCCGATCAGCAGGTCGAGCATCTGGAAGTTGCGTTCCCGCAGCGCGATCTGGAAGGCCTGCATGTATAGCCAGTCGCCGGCCAGCACGCAGGTATGGTTGCCCCACTTTACGTTGGTCGAGGGGCGGCCGCGGCGCGTCTCGGCGGTGTCGATCACATCGTCGTGCACCAGCGTGGCGGCGTGGACCAACTCCACCACCGCTCCCAGTTGGAGCGCTGTGCCGTTCGAATTGCCGTTGGGGGCGACCAGTTTGGAGGAGATCAGAAGGAGCGTGGGCCGCAGCCGTTTTCCGCCGCTCGAGTGGAGATATTGTCCGATGGCGGTGACCGCACCCACCGATGCCACCGACTCGGCGGTGATCCGCTTTTCTACCTCCTCCAGCTCGTCGTGGATGAGTTCGAAGATTTCGCGCGCGGTGAAGGCTTGGCCCAGCTTCCCTAAATTCATGTAAGTTAACCAGTTTACCTGCTACCGGACCCGCCCTGCAAACAGCAGCTGTTCAAAATTGCGGGTGGTGGCTTCGGCGATGGCTTCGGGCGGCACTCCGCGGACCTCCGCCAGACGGCGCGCGGTGTCGACTACGAAGGCCGGTTCGTTGCGTTTTCCGCGGTGCGGCACGGGCGCGAGGTACGGGCAGTCGGTCTCGATGAGGATGCGATCCGCGGGTGCGATGCGCGCGGATTGCCGCACTTCCTCGGCCTTCGGAAACGTGAGCACGCCGCCGAAACTGAGATGGAATCCGAGGTCGAGCGCCTGCCGCGCCTGGGTTTCGTTGCCGGTGAAGCAGTGCATGATTCCACCGCCGTGCCACTGTGCGCGCAGAATTTCGAGAGTGTCGTCCCACGCTTCGCGGGTGTGGATGACGATGGGCTTGGCGCACTCCGTGGCAAGAGCCAGTTGCTGCTCGAAGATATTGCGCTGTATATCGCGGGGCGAGAAATCGTAATGGTAATCGAGGCCGATCTCGCCGACCGCGAGGACCTTCGGGTGCCAGGCAAGTTCGCGCATACGTGTCCACGTTTCGGGTGTGGCCTTCGATGCGTCATGCGGATGGACGCCGATGGTGGCGTATATAAAAGGGTAGCGATCGGCCTGGCGCACTGCGACTTCGAGGTCGGGCGGATTGCCCGTGCCGATGGCCATCATGCATTCCACGCCGGCCGCGC
>Ga0182013_10007833_pt1 | contig 11644 bp, 9 predicted proteins | sample 612S2MmetaG_FD_120487 | JGI IMG/M metagenome (GOLD analysis project Ga0182013, IMG submission 120487) | Permafrost microbial communities from Stordalen Mire, Sweden - 612S2M metaG | ecosystem: Environmental > Terrestrial > Soil > Wetlands > Permafrost | place: Sweden: Stordalen | collected...
CTTCGCCAGCAATGGCTTGGTGTCTTCGCCCTTGGCAACGCCCTGCTCATAGTACGCATTGGGAACGCCGGGGTGAATTTCGATCGCGTCGGGAGCCAGGGCTTCGTAGCCGCTCATGTAAGCCGGCAGAACTTCCAGGTCCACCTTGACTTTCTTCGCGGCGGCCCGGGCATGCTCCTCGGTGTCGGCAGCTACGATGGCAATCGCATCGCCGAACTGGAAGACCTTCTCCTTGCAGAGAATGGGACGGTCCCAACCGTCGCCTTTGTTGGTTGGGAAGGTGATCAGGCCGGTGATGGCGTTCTTGCCCTTCACGTCCTTCCAGGTAATAACCTTGACCACGCCAGGCATCTTCTCGGCTTCCGAGGTGTCGATGCTCTTGATGTTGGCGTGCGAGACCTCGGCCTGGGTCAGAGCCAGGCGCAGAGTACCTTCGGGCATATGCAGAGCCAAATCGGCGCCGAAATCCCACGTGCCGGTAACCTTTGCCAGAGCCGACGGGCGCACAGCGTTGCCGCCTACGAGGGTCTTCGGAGCGTCTGATGGATTGCTGATTGGATCGTTAAGGATGTCTTCGGGCTTGATTTCGCCGCGGATGAGCCGGGCGGCATCCATCACAGCGTTGATGAGGGGCTTGTAGCCGGTGCAGCGGCAGAGGTTGCGGTTCTTGTTGAACCAGTTGCGAACCTCTTCGCGCGTCGGGTTGTTGTTGCTGTCCAGCAGCACCTTGGCCGACAGGATGAAGCCGGGGGTGCAAATGCCGCACTGCGCGCCGCCATGCGCCATCCAGGCGATCTGCAAGGGATGCAGATGACCCGGGATGCCAATGCCTTCGATGGTGACGATCTGAGCGCGCTCCGCAACCTTCTCCATCTTGGTGAGGCAGGCCTTGTTCGGCTTTCCGTCGACGATGACCGTGCAGGTACCGCAGTGGCCTTCGTTGCAGCAGACCTTACAGCCGGTCAGCATCAGGTTATTTCTTAGCACTTCGGCCAAGGTGATTTCGGGTTCAACTACCAGCCAGCGGTCGACGCCGTTGATGTTGAACAGCCTTCTTTTGAATGTTTTAAAAGCCAATTTTTACCTCTCCTCTGTTTGAGTATTCAAGAGTGTGGGGCAATACTACCACCGCCAGCTTGGAACTAGACTAATTGTCGTGAATATGATATAATAGTCTCCTTCCAGCGAAAGGTCGAGATGGTGGCAGTCGCTGCATTCAAGACAAAGTCCTCCATGGCATATGCTGGCTGGTCTCAAAATCCAAGTGCAACAAAGGCGAATTGGGCCAGATCAAGCGGTTTTGCTCTCTGTTTGACGAGCATTTCTGGATGAAATAGCGAAAAGGGCCATGGAAAAGCTGGAAAGCAGAAAACGCTTCCCACTTTTCCACAGCCCCGACTACGACTACTGTTGATGCTTTGGCCCAGGAATTACGCTCTGACATTTGTTGCACTTGGAATTTGAGCGCGGCCAACCAGCCTCTCTAATCGGAAACATACAACGAAATTCACATGGGCCCGGTGTTGACCTGGGAAACGGACACCATGCTCGATGGCCGTTTCTCGACCGGCAAGGTCCAGCACGCCCTGATTGCCGGCTATATCCTCAATCAACGCGAGAGCTCCGCTATGGCCCAGATACCGACATAGAGCCCAGGCTTGATGCGACGCAGCAGATTGACTTCCTCAAATCCCTGCCCGCGTCCGATGTGAATCTGCAAGGCAGAGGCCTTCTGCTGATAGCGCCGCAAGGTTTCTCCCAGGTATGCGCTTAATGTGTCGAGATGCTTTTCACGGCTCGATGGAGATCTCCCCGAAAGATTCATATCAGTTTCTTCCCAGCCTTATTGACCACTGCATAAATAATGCAATATTAGATATTGAGGTACAGAATAGTTATGCCCAGATTGAAGGGGAGTGCCGATCGAAAACTTCTGCGCCAACATCGCCGTCTTCGCCTCGAAAGTTTTCCTTCCTACGCTCCGCAACTCAATCCCGATGAAAAAGTCTGGTCGCTGGACAAATGGGAACTGGCGAACAGCTGCCCAAACGATGTGGACGAACTGATGGAAGACATCCTCGGCTCCATCGATGGTATTTGCAACTCGCCGGAGAAGCTGCGTGGCTGCATCGCGCAGTCCGAGTTGACCTTTTCTTTGCGTTAAACCATCGCATTATATTTGCAGCGGTCTATAGGGAACCTCTGATGAAGTTCCGCTTTCTTAGGAAATCCATCCCCCAGGGGCTTAAGCCCATTGATTTTGCAGCCTTTGTGGCACGGCTAAAGCCGTGCCCTTTCAAAACAACGACTTGTTCAGAGGTTTCCTAACGAAGCTCCGGGCGAGTTGTCGCTTACTCGGAAACTAACTCACGTCCAGAAAGTAAAGAATCTTTACCGGATCACCTTCAGCGCGCCACGGAAGAGGCCGTCGAAATCGGCGGCGAGGGCCTTGTCCTTGGCGACGGCCTGCTCGATGGCCTTCTCGGCGGAAGGGCGCTGGTAGCCGAGGTTGACCAGGGCCGAGAGCACATCGTCAACGGCCGCCCCCTTCACGGCAGAGGGTGTGGGCGCGGCGGCGAAGTCGTCCAGTTTGTCCTTGAGCTCGACCACCAACCGCTCGGCCAGCTTTTTGCCCACGCCGGGAATGCGCACCAGTTGCGCGTGGTCCTGGCCGCGGATGGCCTGGACCGTCCGCTCCGCGGAAAGTCCGCTCAAAATCGTGACGGCCAGCTTGGGGCCGACGCCCGAGACGGTAATCAGCCGCTCGAAAAGCCGTTTTTCCTCGCGGTCGAGAAAGCCGAAGAGGGCAATCTGGTCCTCGGCGACCTTGGTGTAGATGTGCAGGGCGGCCTCGGCGCCGATGGCGGGCAGCAATGTGAAGGTGGGCACCGAGATGGTGACGTCATAGCCCACCCCGCCAGCCTCGATAATGGCCTGGCCGGGCTGTTTGTGGATGAGTCTTCCGCGCAGATGAGCGATCATCGTGCCCTATTGTAGATTCTCCAGCCGCCCGGCGAACACCAATCTCGCCCAGCCGAGGTCCCGGCCGCGTCCCAAGATAAATTCAGATAAATCCGGAAATGGCTCCGGCCGGCCCCCGCCGGATACAATAGGATTCTAAGCTGCGGCAAACGGGCGGCGCACGATTTTGAATTTTGGAGCAGGTGCACGTGAGAGGCAAAAACTGCCGCGGTCTGCGGCTCAAGCTGGTTGCAGGATTGATTTTCGCGCTCTTGATGCCCGCGCTGGCCGCGGTCGCGGCGCACGCGCAGACGGCCACGGCGACGACCCTGACCGCGGGCACGCTGAGCGGTTGCTCGCAGGCTCTCACCGTGGCTGTGACCGCCGGTGGAAGTGCGGTCTCCTCTGGCACCGTGACCATCGAAGACGAGTTCAACGGCAGTCAGATTCAACTGGCCTCCGCGGCTCTGAGTTCCGCCGGCACGGCCACCCCGACGCTCTCCCTGGCGGATGGCAGCCACATCCTGACTGCGGTCTTCAACGGCACCACGGCCGACGGGGCCTCGACCTCATCGCCGGTTAATGTAACCCTCAACTCCCAGTGCGAATTTATGGTGGGGGTCTCAAATTTCACCGCCACAACTCCCGCGAATACCCTCACGCCCGGCCAGTCGGGCACGGCCATCGTTTCCGTTGTCCCCTCGCAGGCGTTTGTTAACTCGCTGAAGGGATCTCCGGCGACCGTCACGCTCTCCTGCACGGGCCTTCCCGATAATTCCTCCTGTGGCATTAACCCGTCCAGCGTGGAGATTCAGAGCACCGCCACGGGCGCGCTTACCAGCACGATGACCATTCAAACGGAGGCGGCTTCCACGACCTCGGCCTCGTCGGCTCACCCGCAGCGTAAAGGCTCCACTCCCATCGCCTGGGCGTTTCTGTTGCCGGGGGCTCTGGGATTTGGCGGACTGGCCTGGGGCGCGCGTCGCCGCCGGGGTGGTGTCCGTGGGAAGGTCAGCCGCTGGCTCAGCCGGATTTCTTTCCTGATGCTGGTTGGCCTGGTTACCCTGCTGGGCACGACCGCCTGCAATCCGCGCTACGACTACCTGAATCACGGCCCGTCCACCAACTCGGCGACTCCGGCTGGAACGTACAATGTGACCGTCACCGGGGTGTACAACAACGGCGTCAGCGCCACAACACGCTCCACCACCTTTGCGCTGACGGTAAATTAGAAGGCAGGCGACAGCCCGCATGAACCGCTGGCACTCTCTTCCGGCGCAGGTGTACGCGCTGGTGGAGCTGAGGCCGGCCACCGTCTTGCTGGAGTGCGCCAAGCCCGGCGCTGCCGAGCCCTGGACCCGGATTTTTACCCAGCCCACGCGCATTATTGCGGCCAATCAGCCCACGGAGATTCCCCGCCTTTTTGCTGAAATCGAAGGCGCGGTGGCGGCCGGCCACTTTGCCGCGGGGTTTTTCGCCTACGAGTGTGGCGGCTGCTTTGAGCCTACCGCGGCCGTGCGGCGCAACCCCGCTCCCGGCGAGTCCGGTGCGCCGCTGGCCTGGTTCGGCCTCTACGAGCGCTGCTATTGCTTCGACCACAGCACAGGAGCCTTTGTGGACGGCGACCCTCCGGGGATGGAGCGCTGCGCGACTGGCCACCGCGGCCAGGAGCCCGCTGCCGAGGCTTTGCTGGAGGCCGAATTTGGCCTCTTAGAGGCCGAGTATGCCGAACGCATCGCGGCCATCCACGAATGGATTTGCGCGGGCGAGATTTATCAGCTCAACTTCACAGTCCCCATGCGGGTGCGGACCTCAGCCACTCCGACGGCGCTCTACTCCCGACTGCGCGGCCTCCAGCCGGTCGAGTACGGCGCCTTTCTGCACACCCGGCCAGGCCACCGCATCCTCTCCTTTTCGCCTGAGCTGTTTTTTCAGTTGGAAGACGGCGGGCCCATGCGCCGCATCACCACCCGTCCGATGAAAGGAACCGCGCCCCGCGGCCGCACCACCGGCGAAGACCGCCAACTGGCCGAGTGGCTGCGCAACGACCCCAAAAACCGCAGCGAAAACCTGATGATCGTCGATTTGCTGCGCAACGACCTGGGCCGCCTGTGCCGCTTCGGCAGCGTCCGGGCCGAAAGCCTCTTCGCCGTCGAGCGCTACCCGACCCTCTGGCAGATGACCTCGAACATCACCGGCGAAGTGCGCCCCGAGGTGGGATTCCAGCAGATCTTCCGGGCGCTGTTTCCCTGCGGCTCGATCACCGGCGCGCCCAAGGTGCGGGCCATGCAACTGACGGCCAGAGTCGAGCCGGAGGCCAGGGGCATTTATACCGGCGCCATCGGCTACTTCTCGCGCCAGCGGACGGTCTTCAACGTGGCCATTCGAACGCTGGAGTTGGACGGCGAAGGCCGGGAATTGGGGCGACAAAGCGAGAAATCGAAAGACAAAAACGGGGTATTCAAGGGAAAATTTGAGGAATCGAAGAGCAAATTTGTGGAACCGAAGAGCAAGGGGGAGGAACTGGACGGAGGCGGCGAGAATTCCGGTGGTGAACTTGACAGACAAACCGGTCTCCAGTTTGGGCGGATGGGCGTAGGAGGGGGCATCATCGCCGACTCCGATGCGGCCAGCGAGTTCCGCGAATGCCTTTTGAAGGCGGAATTCCTCACCGGCCCGCCCAATCGCTTTCCCGAGCGCTTTTCGCTGGTGGAGACACTGCTCTGGCGCGAGGGCTTTCCGTTGCTCGAGTTGCACCTCGACCGGCTGGAGGATTCGGCCGGCTACTTCGAATTCGCCTGTGAGAGAGCCAGGGTCCGGGCCGCGCTCGTGGCCCACGCCGCAACCTTCGCAAGCCCAGTTCCGAGTCCAGGGCTGAGCCCCAAGCCAAGCCTGGAGTTGAACCCAGAGCCAAAGCCAGAATCAAGTCAGTTCCCGAATCAGCCGCCAAGGCCCGCCCCGCGCAAGGTCCGCCTGCTGCTTGGCCCCGAAGGCGGATTGCGGATCGAGAGCGCGATTCTGCCCGTTAGCGCGATTCAGCCCGAGAGTGCAACGAGCACGGACGCCAAGCCCGCGCGCGTTCGCATTTCGACTGCGCGCACCGACCCGCGCGACCGGATGCTCTTTCACAAGACCACGCACCGGCCGGTCTACGCGGCGGCCTTCAAGGCGGCCACGGAGGCCGGCTTTGGCGACGTACTGTTTCTCAACCTGCGCGGCGAGGTCACTGAAGGCGCTATCAGCAACATTTTCATCGAGAAGGACGGCCGATGGTTTACACCGCCCGTGGAATGCGGTCTGCTGGCCGGGGTCTTCCGGCGCCATCTGCTGGAGACCCGCCCCGGCATCGAGGAAAAAGTGCTCTATCCCGGCGATCTGCGCCAGGCCGATACCGTTTATCTGACGAATGCCGTGCGCGGCCTGCGGCGCGCGATCATCGACTGGGAAAACTAGTCGGTGTGAGCGACCTTTTCTCCAAATTGTGAGCGCCACCGGAACTTTTGATCGCCGCCTCGGCCGTCAACGCCGAGTGCCCCAGCTCTCGGTTTTGAGAGCCGGGATTCCACGAAAACCGGCAAAACTCAACTCACCGAAGGCAGTCCGGCCAGCGCCATGGCGATTTCCTCGGCCGGATACTCGTAGTTTTCCAGCTTTCCGGCCTGGTAGGCGATGTAGGACTGCATGTCGAAGTGGCCGTGGCCGCTCAAAACAAAAAGAATTGTCCGCTCCTTGCCCTCTTCCTTGGCCTGGAGGGCCTCGCGAATTGCGGCGGCGACGGCGTGGTTAGCCTCCGGCGCGGGGATAATGCCCTCGGCGCGGGCAAACTGAATGCCGGCCGCGAAGGCGTCCAACTGCTGCACAGTTGTGGCTTCCACCAGTCCCAGGTCCATCACGTGCGAGACCAGCGGGGCCATCCCGTGGTAGCGCAGCCCGCCGGCGTGAATCCCCGGCGGAATGAAGGACGAGCCCAGCGTGTGCATTCTCATCAGCGGCGTCAGGTGCGCGGTGTCGCCGAAGTCGTAGGCGAAATGGCCTTTGGTCAGGCTGGGGCAGGCCGAGGGCTCGACGGCCACCACGCGCGCCTGGCTCAGTCCCTTGAGTTTGCGGCCCAGGTAGGGCATCGCCAGGCCGGCAAAGTTCGATCCGCCGCCCGCGCAGGCCAGGATCACGTCCGGTTCATCGCCCGCCAGCGCCATCTGCTCGATGGTTTCCAGGCCGATCACCGTCTGGTGCAGCAGCACGTGGTTCAACACGCTGCCGAGCGCGTACTTTGTGTTGGGATCCTTGGCGGCCACCTCGACGGCCTCGGAGATGGCGATGCCCAGCGAGCCGTTGGTGTCAGGGTACTCGGCCAGAATGGCACGGCCCGACTCGGTTTCGATGCTCGGGCTGGAGGTGACCGAGGCGCCATAGGCCTCCATCAGCGCGCGGCGATAGGGCTTCTGGTCGTAGCTCACGCGCACCATGTAGACCTTGCACTCGAGGCCGAAGAAGGCGCAGGCCATGGCCAAGGACGACCCCCACTGCCCGGCGCCGGTCTCGGTCGAGAGCCGCTTGGTGCCTTCGATTTTGTTGTAATAGGCTTGCGGCACGGCGGTGTTCGGCTTGTGCGAACCGGCCGGGCTCACGCCTTCGTACTTGTAGTAGATTTTGGCGGGCGTATCCAGCGCCTTTTCCAGCCTTCGAGCGCGGAAGAGCGGCGCCGGCCGCCACTGCGCGTAGACCTGCCGCACCGGACCGGGAATCTCGATCTCCCGCTCCCGGCTCACCTCCTGCTGAATCAGGCTCATGGGAAAAAGCGGCGCCAGATCCTCCGGCCCAATCGGCTGGAGCGTCCCGGGATGCAGCACGGGCGCCATCGGCTTGGGCAGATCGGCGGCAATGTTGTACCAGGCAAGGGGAATGCGGTTTTGCGGAAGGTTGTACTGGATGGATTCCATGCGGAAATTCTATCAGCCCGAACGGCAGACGGGAGGGGACTTTGCCAGCGGCCAGGATTGCACCTCGCCCCTTCCCTCTGATCGAGTGGCTCCAGAAAGCCTCAGATCAACTCGTCACGGCCCGCCAGCCCCAGCTCCTTGACGATTTTGCCCACATCCTGGGAGCGGTCGCGATGGGCGACCAGCAGCGCATCCTCAGTGTCCACGATGACCAGGTTTTCGACGCCCACCATGGCCACGAATTTTTTCGGGCTGTAGGCGTAATTGTTGGCGGCGTCCAGAGCCATGTGCCCCAGGGAGTCGGACACGTTGCCCTCGCCGTCTCCGCGCAGCCGGGTCTCGAGCTGGTACTCGTAGAGCGAGGCCCAGGAGCCCAGGTCGTTCCAGGCAAACTCGGCCGGGACGCAGTACAGGTGGGAGATGTGCTCGCCCTTGGCCGAGCGCGGCTCCAGCACGGCGTAATCGACTGAAATGTTCTCGCACTTGGGGTAGGCCGTGTGGAAGACCTCTTTGAACTGGGGCGTGCCGTAAGCGGCGGCGATGGCCTCCAGCAGGGGGGCGGTCTCCGGCAGGTGCTCGCGGACGGCGTTGGCCAGCGTGCGCGCCGTCCACAGGAACATGCCCGCATTCCAGTAGTAGTTGCCCGCGGCGACGAACTCCTCGGCGCGGTTCAGGTTGGGCTTTTCGATGAAGCGGCGGACGTGGAGGGCCGTGTCGTCCTTGGTGGGGTCGCCGGTCTCGATGTAGCCGTAGCCGGTTTCGGCACGGGTGGGCTCAATGCCCAGCACTACCATGTGGTCGCCGGCCGAGGCCACGGCGATGCCCCTTTGCAGCGCCTTGAGGAAGCGCGGCTCGTCGGCGATCACGTGATCGGAGGGAAAGATTCCCAGCACCGCGTCGGGATTCTGCCGCTCGATGATGAAGGCGGCCAGTCCGCAGGCCGGAGCGGTGTTGCGCGCCACCGGCTCCTGCACAATCTGTCTGGCGGGCACACCCTTCAACTGGTCGGCGATCTCGCCTGCCAGGTACTCGTTGGTGATGACCCAGGTCTTCTCCGGCGTGGCCAGCGGCTTGAGCCGCTCGACAGTCTGCTGGATCATGGAGCGCTCGCCATCCAGCGCCAGAACCTGCTTGGCATGGGCGCGGCGGGAGCGGGGCCAGAAGCGCGTACCACTGCCTCCGGCAAGAATCACAGGACGAAAATCAACAGGCTTCGACATTGCAGACACATCCTACCCGACAGGAAGTACATTTGCACAGCGATGAATGAACTTTTTCGCATAAAGTTCAGTATCTTTGCTGGAAATAGACGAAATTTTAGATGAAATGCAAGAAAAAGCATACCACGGGCTCCCCCAATGCCGGGGAGGGCCGGCTGGGGAGTAAAACAGGGCGAACTCATCCTCAACAGGGAGAACTTATCCTGAAGTGGAGAACTTATCCTGGAATCCCGGATGAAAATTAAGAGAGAACGAGCAAAAAAATGGAGCGGCGCACTCGAAGAGCGAACGGGAGTGGAGTGCCTGAACCGCCTCCGGCGTCCACCCCGGTTTGCTCCGTTCGCGGCGGTGTGCTAACCTTGATTTCTGTGCCGTAGTACGGGCGAAGTGGTGGTGTGCCCGTACGTTTTTTAGGGTCTCCGGGGCGGTTTCCGGGTGGGATGGGCTGGCGTAGCTCAGCTGGTAGAGCATCTGATTTGTAATCAGAGGGTCGGGGGTTCAAATCCCTTCGCCAGCTCCACTGAAGGGAAGCGGAATCCACTGAGGGTAAGTGGAATTCGGAGTTGAAGCGGCAAAAAGTTTTACTGGCGCCAGAGTTTTTTTGAGGTGCCGGGCTTGGCCTCGGTGACGATTCCGCTGAGACGTATGCTCCTTGTGAGCCGGGGATTTCCGGGTGAGCCGGTGACTTTTCGGTGGGGCAATGCGCCGAAGAGGGTGAGACGCGGCAGGCAGGCGGGTTGGCGGGATTCCCGGCAAGCGATCTTTGCTTGCTGGGGTGAATGGGCACAGGTGGCCGAGTGGTTAATGGCAGCAGACTGTAAATCTGCCGCTCCTTGGAGCTACGGAGGTTCGAATCCTCCCCTGTGCACCATGATTTCGAGGGGCGGGAATGCGCCGAGAACTGGAGAAGCGCGAGGGGCGGATGAACGCCGGTTCGGCTTCGAAGGATTTGATTCCGGCGGATTCGGGTTCCAAGGGGCCGGAAACGGCAGGATCGAAAGCTTCGGCGGGTTCGGTGGTTTCGGATCTTGACCGTCGGTTCCGGTTGGCCTTGCTGCTGTATGTGGCGCTGGCGGCGCTGGCTTGGTTTACCCTAGGCGAGGGCAAGGTTCTCGTCGGGGGCAGGCTGGTGGATTTGCGGTGGCTTCCGCTGGTAATTCTCGGCGGGCTGGCACTGCGCACCGTCATAGCCCATCAGGCGGAGAAGATTCGCCGCGAAGGGGAGGGGAAGGCCGGTTCGGGGCCCCGTGGGTTGCAAAAGAAGGGCTGATGTAGCTCAGTTGGTAGAGCACTCCCTTGGTAAGGGAGAGGTCACCGGTTCAAACCCGGTCATCAGCTCCAGAAATTCAGCTTCTAGCTGCTAGCTTTTAGCCTCTAGCCAGTGCGGTAGCGGGTTGGGCCGATGCGGCCAAACCGGGCAAGAACAAGCTGGAAGCTAGCGGCTAAAAGCCAAAGGCTGTTTTCGCGGGAGTAACTCAGTGGTAGAGTCACAGCCTTCCAAGCTGTTGGTCGCGGGTTCGATCCCCGTCTCCCGCTCCATTCGAGGGCCCCGAAAGCAGGGCTACAACGGGCGCCGCCGGTCTTGAACCAGGCCCTGAGAAGCGCGCGCTGCCTGCCGCGGTTGGAAGAGCGGTGCCGCCGGGGCGATACGGCCAGCTGCAGGCCTGCTCTTGAGGGGCGCATCAGAAGCTTTAGTGCTTCCGTTATGCGGAGGCGCAATGAGAATTTTTAGTCTAACGGAAGGAACTGAAGGGCATGGGCAAGGAAAAGTTTGACCGTTCGAAGCCGCACGTGAACGTGGGAACGATCGGGCACATCGATCACGGCAAGACGACGCTGACGGCGGCTATCACCAAGGTGCTGGCCAAGCACAACCCGAAGAATGCTTTCCGTTCGTTCGATTCGATCGACAATGCGCCGGAAGAGCGGGAGCGGGGCATCACCATCGCCACGGCGCACGTCGAGTACGAGACGGCCAACCGGCACTACGCGCACGTCGATTGCCCGGGCCACGCCGACTACATCAAGAACATGATCACCGGCGCGGCGCAGATGGACGGGGCAATTCTCGTCGTAGCGGCCACCGACGGCCCCATGCCGCAGACCAAGGAGCACGTTCTATTGGCCCGGCAGGTGGGCGTTCCTTGCATCGTGGTCTTTTTGAACAAGTGCGACGCGGTCGACGACGAAGAGCTGATCGACCTGGTGGAGATGGAAGTTCGCGAGCTGCTGACCAAGTACCAGTTCCCCGGCGACGACGTGCCGGTGATTCGTGGGTCGGCTTTGGGCGCCTTGAACGGCGAGCCGAAGTGGGAAGCCAAGATCGACGAGCTGATGGATGCGGTCGACAAGTACGTTCCGCAGCCAAATCGCGCCGTGGATCTACCCTTCCTGATGCCCATCGAGGACATCTTCTCGATCTCCGGTCGCGGCACGGTGGTCACCGGCCGCATCGAGCGCGGCAAGGTGAAGGTGGGCGAGGCGTGCGAGATCGTGGGCTTCCGCGAGACGCGGCAGACGGTC
>Ga0182013_10007835_pt1 | contig 11644 bp, 9 predicted proteins | sample 612S2MmetaG_FD_120487 | JGI IMG/M metagenome (GOLD analysis project Ga0182013, IMG submission 120487) | Permafrost microbial communities from Stordalen Mire, Sweden - 612S2M metaG | ecosystem: Environmental > Terrestrial > Soil > Wetlands > Permafrost | place: Sweden: Stordalen | collected...
CGACGGATGAAATCGCGCCCTAAGAAACGTTGACCGCGGTTCAAGCCCAATTCAAGAGATGAGTAACGGTAAACGCCAATCCAGCATGGAAAGCGACCGAACTCGATCCCTTCGCCCGTCTCTGGGCATTGGACTACTCCTACCAGCTTGCGCGACAGTACGACGAGGCTCTGACCGACGCGCTCCAGCGACTGGATTCGACTCGCAACGGCTGCTTTTTTCCGAGATTCGTCCGGGACAGGGAATCCATATGGGGGTGGTTACGGCGACGGTGAACCGCGCGGGGTTGCACGAGATCTACTTTCCTGCGCACGAGCGCGGGATGGCGCATTACTCGTATCCGTCGCCGGACCGCCACTGGGCAGTGGTGGTGGAGATGAACGGGAACGGCGATTGGGCGCAGTGCCGGCTGGTTGCTCTGGAGGGCCAGGGCGCGGTGAGGCCGGTTGGACCGGCGGGCGCGTGCACCTCCGCCGGGTGGTCGCCGGATGGCGGCTGGATGTATTTCACTGCCAAGTTGAAAGGACAGAGCCACATCTGGCGGCAGCGATTTCCGGATGGAGAGCCGCAGCAAATCACCTTTGGGCCAACGGAAGAAGATGGAGTGGTGGTGGAGGCAAACGGACGGACATTGATCACCTCGGTGGGAGTGCATGAGAGCGCCATCTGGATTCATGACGGCAGCGGGGAGCGATCACTCTCTTCGGAGGGTGAGGTGATGGACGGGATATCTCCTGCTTCTTTCAGCCCGGACGGCAGCACGATCTACTACCTGCTGCGGCATGGAGAGGGTCCGGGAGCGGAACTGTGGCGCACATGGGTGGACTCCGGGAAAAGCGAGGCGGTGTTCCCTGGAGTTTCAATGACTGCATTCGATCTGCCGCCGGATGGCAAAGAGGTGGTGTATACAACCGCAGCGTCGGACGGAACGACGCAGTTGTGGCTGGCGCCTGTGGACCGAAGCTTCCCCGCAACGACGGTGGGAGTTTCCGGTGCGCGGTGGCCCCATTTTGGTGCGCGCGGACAGATTCTGTTTCAGCAACCGGAGGGAAACGCAAACTACTTGGAACAGATCGATCCGGACGGGTCGCACCTCTCGAAAGTGTTCCCTTATCCCATCGTGGAATACCAGGGCGTTTCGCCGAGCAGGCGGTGGGTAATGGCCGTGCTTCCCAGGACATCAGGAGAGAATCTGCCCGCGATAATGGCAGTTCCGCTGGACGGCGGAGTCCCGCGACGCATTTGCGCGAGCTACTGCGCTCCGAGGTGGTCGACCGACGGCAAGTTCCTGTTCGTGCCGGTGGAAGATTCGTCGCGGACCAGCCCGGGACGCAGTTTGGCGATTCCCATCGGTCCTGGAGAAACCCTACCGGATCTTCCGGCGGGAGGGATTGCGCCGCTGGCTGAACCGAGCGTGGTTCTGGGAGCCGAATCGGTAGGACGCGGAGAGTTGGTGCCGGGCAAGGACCCCGAACACTATGCCTGGGTGAACACGACGGTTCACCGAAACCTGTACCGAATTTCGCTTCCCTGAGCGCTTCCTGGATGGATCGGCCGGAATGCGGGTCTTTATCCCGATCCAAAGTAGCACCGACTTCGCTCCTGAATAGCTCGCAGCTGGCTCAACTGTTGCTAACAGCCCGATCCCGTTCCCGGATTCGAGCAGGCCCAACCCTGCGGTTGCGGCCTACTGGTCGCCAATTCAGAAACTGCACCGCTGCCCGAAAAGAGGGTTTCCGGCAGCGCATTTCGCGGCGAAAACCGAGCGGTAAAACCATCCGGCAGGAACCAACTGGCCCGGCGGGCCCTGTTCGGCCAACCTGGACGATACAATAGAGGTTGAGAGTCTTCAGTAAGACTTTTTGCGTCTTGAATGAATGAAGGGTCGATTGCAGGGAATGGCGGGCCGCACAAGGAGAAGAAGGAAGAAATCGGGTTCTGGCGCGGCGGGAGTCCTGAAGGCGGCTTTTCTTGTGGCTCTGCTTGCGGCTGGCGCGGCGGCTTGGTTGCTTCTTGCACCCTTTGGACCGCGCACTGAGACGTTTGTCGAGTTGACGCCCGGCTCGTCAACAGCGCGGATCGGCCAGCAACTGGAATCGGCAGGAGTGGTGCGCAGCCGGTTTGCTTTCGATCTTCTGCGCTGGTTCAAACGGGGAACGCTACGGGCTGGCGAGTACAGGTTCGATCATCCGGTCCCAGTGACCGACGTATATGCGCGCATTGTGCACGGGGATGTCTTCACCAAGTCGATCACCATTCCCGAGGGCTCGAACATATTTGAAATTGCGGCCCGCGTCGAGGAGGCGGGGTTTGGCACGCGGCAGGACTTCCTGGATGCCGCGACGAAGCAAACGGGATTGGTGGCCGATTTGGACCCCAAAGCAAAGAGCCTGGAGGGCTATCTGTTTCCTGACACGTATCGCTTTCCCCGCAAGGCCGGCCCGGCACAGATTTGTGCGGCGATGGTGCGCCGATTCAGGGCGGTGGCCAGCCAACTGGGATTGAAGGGGAACGTGCGCGCAATGGTGACCATGGCTTCACTGGTGGAGCGGGAGACGGCGGTGGATGCGGAACGGCCCCTGGTTGCCAGTGTCTTCACCAACCGGCTGGCGAAGAACATGCCGCTGATGACCGATCCCGCCGTGATCTACGGACTGGAGCTTGAGGGCCACTGGCGGGGCGCAATCCACCAGAGCGACCTTGGCCGCGATACGCCATACAACACCTATCTGCACACCGGCTTGCCGCCGGGTCCGGTTGCGAATCCCGGCGCCCGGTCGCTGCGCGCGGCCATGGAGCCGGCCAAAACCGACTATCTTTATTTCGTCGCCGCTGGAGCTAATCCCCAGGGAAAGTCGCTGTTTTCGCGCACCCTCGATGAGCAGCAGCGCAACGTGGCCGGCTATCGCCAGGCCGTGAAGAAGGCAGGTGGCCGATGATGAAAGCGCGATGTTGGCTTTCTTCCGCTTTGGCCCTCTGTCTGCCTCTTCTTTTGGCCGGCTGCTCGCTCTTTCCTACGACGCGCAAGCTGCCGATGCCCAAGGCGCCCTCCATCACCCAAACGGCCACGCCTGAAGAGTTGGTTGCCCTGCTCAACCGGCGCTGGGACGGGCTGAATGCACTCACGGCTACGGTTGAGATTCAGGCAAGTGTCATCAAAACCAAGGAAGGCTTGGCCAAGGATTATCCCACGCTCCGCGGATGGATCTTGATGCGCAAGCCCTCCATGCTGCGCGTGCTGGGGCAGGATCTCGGCGTGCGGGTCTTCGACATGGCCAGCGATGGTAAGGAGTTTCTGCTCTCCATCCCCCTCCAGAAACGGGCCATTCGAGGCTCCAACGCATTGAAGAAGAAATCGCTGAATGCATTGGAGAATATCCGCCCTGGGTTCTTTTTCGACGCCATGGCGGTGCGCGGGCTGGAGCCGGACGATTTGTACTCGGTGGTCGCGGACTCGGAGACGGAGGAGGATACCGCCCGGAAGCACCTCTACACTGTCCCCGAGTACATACTAAGCATTAGCAAGCCCAAGCCGGGCAGCCGGCAGTTGACGCCAGTCCGCGTGGTCACGTTCAATCGCAACGATCTTGAGCCGAGTCAACAAGATCTTTACGATAACGAGGGCAATCTCGAGACCCAGGTCTTCTATTCCGGTTATCGCGATTTCGGCGGATCTACCTTTCCTTCTGCGATAACGATCAAGCGGCCCCAGGAAGATATTCAAATCGTGCTGACAGTTGAGGAAGTGACGGAGAATCCGAATCCGCCTCTGGGCGACGACCAGTTCGTCGTAAAGCCAGTAGAAGGCGCCGCCGTTCAGAACCTGCAATAGCAGGGATCAGGGGTCAGGGATCAGGGGTCAGAGAGGGGGTACTTTCTGAGCAAAATCCGGTTTCTATGCCTGCCCGGTCATGGCAAAGACGATGGCGCGCGCCGTGGAGTCCTCATCGTCGCGGGAAGAGATCATCAGGTCGTAGAGGTGGGGATTGCACCAGCTCTTACCGAAGTACTCCTGCAGATACTTGGCGCGCTCTGCATCCACCGTGCGGATGCGCTGCTCGATATTCGCGCCTGACTCCAGGCGGCTCCGCAAGCGGGCGATGCGCTCCCGCAGCGGCGCATAGACAAAGACGTGAAAGACATCAGGCCTGTGCTGCAGGAGGCATTGCGCGCCCCGGCCCACCACGACGCAGTTGCCGTCGGACCAGGCCTGTTCGACGATCCTCTGCGTGAGTCTGACGGTTTGGTCAGCGTCGAAGACTGCGTCCTCACCGGGTTCGATGCCTGCGGCCAGTGCGGCCGAGCGCATGGCCTGGTGGTTGAAGCGGCTCAGCCATGAGCCCACATGCTCATCGAAATGGCGGACCAGCCTCGCTTCCACGTGCGCCTCGTAAGCGATGGCGTCGATGATGTCGCGGTCCAGCAGCTTCCAGCCAAGCCATCCGGCGATGGTTTGCGCTATTCGTCCTCCGCCGCTCCCAAACTCCCTGTTGACGGTCAATACCCGGTATTTCATGCTTGCCCCCTGCAACCGGTTTCTGTCGAGCGGGTTGGGGCGCGCGGACTTGTTACCTCACGGTTGGCTCCATCTCACCGGCACGGTCATAGACTATACCCAACGGCGAACACGGAAGCGGCGAATCGGGTCAAATGGCAAACGAACGGGCAAAGAAGGGCAGAAAAGAACAACCCGCGCGAATGCCGCGCGGGTTGTTGTGAAAAGAAAGTTCAGATTCTAGGTCCTTGACCGTTTGATTTTGTGCCTTCCCACCCATTCCGCGGTGAAGCTGCGGAATGGATGGGGCACCCATATTGGTGCAACATCATGCAGTCAAAGACCTAGTAGAGAATCTTCAGACCGAACTGAATGATGCGCGGCTCGAAGGTGCCGGTGATGGTGCCGCCGGCTATGCTGGTGGGCGCGGAGCTGTTGTTGTCGGTTCCGGAGACGCTGCCGCCGCCCGAGCCGCCCGGCATATAGAGGTTGGTGTGGTTGAAGATGTTGTAGAACTCCGAGCGGAATTCTATCTTGATCCGCTCCACCGGGGTATTGAACCGCTTGTTGAAGTCCAGATCCGTCTCGTAGAACTTGGGCGTGCGGCCGTAGTTTTTGGGCAGGTTGCCGAAGGGGCTTGACGGTCCATTGGCGACCACGTTGCCCACATAGGTTGAAGGCAGAGTCAAAGCCGCCGGGTTCACATACTGAACGTACCCGTTGGCGAGCTTCGTCTTCGCGATGTAAGGCGTTCCGGGGACGAGGTTGGGGCGGTATTCGCTCATTCCGCGCCAGTTCTGGCTAAGCATGGGCGAAACGGCATTGGCCGCGGCTGGCGAATATTGCAGGTTGAAGGGCGTGCCGCCCTGAGCAGTGTTGATGGCGCCGATCTGCCATCCGCCTAGAATCGCATCCAAAGCCGGATTGGCGCCGGCGAGGAGCTGGCGTCCCTGCCCTACCGGCAGGTCGTAGACCAGGCTGGTGACGTTGGCTACCGGCAGGTTGTAGTCCGACTGGCCGTAATCCGCCCTCAGATTATTGCCGTCCTGCGGGCACGGCGTGTTGGCCTCCAGCGTTGAGGAGGCATTGTCCAGCGCATGCGACCAGGTAAAAGAGTTCAGCAAGGTCAATCCGGCTACAAAGCGCTGCTCGTATCGAGCCTGTAGCGCATTGTAATGGGAGTAGAACTCGCTGAGTGCCTGGGTAATGTCGCCATTGTTAAAGGTGGGATAGAGCGTCGGATTGTTCAGCAGGTATCCGCCCCAGTTGGGGTACGGGCGAGACCAGCCCAACGCCGGATTGTTATTGATGAAGCCGGCCTGAGGAATCTTCTGGTTGGCATTGACGAAGCCCTGGAGATGGACCCCATGATTGCCCACGTAGGCCACGTCGACGAGGATGTTCTTTGCCAGAGACTTCTGAACGCTCAGGAAGTAGCTTTCGGCATAGCCGTCCTTGGTGTTTGGCGGGATCGAGTCGATGTCGTCGGTCCCAGGGCTGAAGGTGTTCGCCAATCCTGTGGGAAAACCCCGCGCGAGCCTTACATAGCCGTTCGTGGAGACAGAGGACGGGTTGGTCACCGACGTATACAGCGCAAAGGGTGCGTTGATGGCGATGTTGTTGCCCGAACCCGCGCGCCAGTAATGGACGAACGCCGTTCCATAGCCGCCGCGAAGGGCGATGTCTGGCGTGATCGCGTAGGCAAAGCCGACGCGCGGAGCGTAGTCGGTCAGGTCGGGATTGACCAGGGTCTTGCCGTAAACGCCGCTGCCGTTGGTGGGAGCAATGCACGCAACCGATCCGCAGAGCGGAGAGTTGGCTGTTGTGTAGCCCGGTTGCAAAGTAACCATGGTCCCGGTTGCCGGGTTGAAGTTTGAGACGTAGTTGTCGCGCTCCAACCAGGGCGAACCGTACTCCCAGCGCAGTCCAAGATTCAAGGTCAGCTTGGAGTCGACCTTCCAGTCGTCCTGTGCGTAAACGCTGTTCATGGTCTGGTTGACGTGGGTGATGTAGTAGGTTGCCAGCGAGTAGGCGCTGCTGGCTCCGAAGAGAAAATCGGCAAAGTAAGTGTCGGCAACATTGCTGGTGTTGGGGCATGCCGCACCTGCCGACGCCGGGCAGACGCTGTAGCCCTTGCCGAAGGTGAAGGAGCCGTAGAGCGGATTCGAGTCTTCGATCTCCTGCCAGACGTGCTCGTACTCATAGCCGAACTTGAGAGAGTGCTTGCCCTTGATCCATGAGAAGTTCACCTTTGGGTCAAGCAGGGACGGGTTCTGCCACTGCGGATTGGTGCTCTGGCGTCCGAAGGAGGTAAAACCGCCCGAAATGGCCATCGAGGGTAGGCCGCCGGAGACTCCGGCGATTTGCGGTAGACCGGGGATGTCACCGGTGGGGAATGCTGTGCTGCCGACCGCGAAGGTCCACTTCCCCGCCCTGGTGCCGGAGAGCGCCAGGCGCGCGTCGAGAACCTTGTTGTCGCCCATCAGGTGGGTATAGCCGAGAGCAAGCTGCTCATCGTGAATCAGGATGTGGCCGTTGGTCTGCATATCGATCGGCTCGGGCAGGAGGTTGTAGTTCTTGCCGATCTCTTTGCGATCGCTAACCTTCAGGAACCAGGAACTGCTCTTGCTCTGCTGGAAATCCAGGCGAAGGTCGCCCTTGTCCGCGTGATCGGTAAAGGGCGCATTCAAGGGACAGTCGTTGGTGGCCACGCCCGATCCGGCCAGGCCGGCGGTTACAGTGCACTTGCCGGGCAAAGCGCCCAAATACAAATTGGCAATCGCCAAGGCGGTCGGGTCGGCATCGGCCCGGGCTTGAGCGGGCCAGTTGGCAAATGGAGTGCCCGCCGGTATATAGGTGCCCGGGCGCCACGGATCCTGCACGGCGACGGCAAGGTTGCCGTTGAGTTCATTGGTCGTAGGAACGGTGTCGACAACCGTGGGCGTGAGCGTTTGCCGGAATCCTTCGTAGTCGATGAAGTAGAAGAACTTGTTCTTCAGGATCGGTCCGCCGAAGTTGGCGCCGAACTGATTGCGATTGAAGACCGGCTTGAAATACGGGTACTGAGCGCCAGTGATGGCGTTCAATGTGACCGGCTTAATGTAACCGAAGGCGTTCAGATCGGTGTTGCGCAGGAACTCGTAGAGCGTGGTGTGGAATTGATTGCCGCCGCTCTTGGTGGCGACGTTGATGGTGCCACCGGAGGAGCGACCGTACTCGGCGCTCTCATTGTTGGTCACCACTTCAAACTGGGCGATGGAGTCGGGCGGGGGCGCGATGATCTGATTGTCGAAGCCCTGGTTGCTCTCGCCATAGGCGTTGTTGTCCATACCGTCCAGCATGAAATCGTTGAACATGCTGCGCTGTCCGTTGACATTGAACGATCCGGCGCGCGTCAGGCTGGTGACGGCGGTGGTTGTGGCGTCGGCCGGCGCCGGGCGCGTGCCGGTGACGTAATCGACCAAGTCGGAGTAGTTCCGGGTGACCAGCGGCAGGGCCTCGCTCTGATACTCGGTGATGGTCTGCCCGCGCTGGCTCGATTCGGTCTCCAGTTGAAGCGCCACGTCGGTCACTTCGACGGTGACCGCGCTCGCCTGGCCCACCTTCAGGGTCAGGTCGATATGCTGGCGTCCGCCAACGGAGACAGTGATGTTGTTAGCCTGGGCGGGCGCAAACCCGGGCGCGGTGGCCTCAATGTTGTAAATACCTACGCGCAGCGACGGAACCTCGTAGTCGCCGGTTCCGTTGGCGACGACCTGGATGACAGTGCCGGTATTCACGTTGGTGACAGCGACGGCAGCGTTTCCGACTGCCGCACCGGTGGCGTCATGGATGGAGCCGATGAGACTGCCATCCTCAAACTGCGCTCTTGCGGGAATGCCACAGATTGCGATCAAGAGGCCAACACAGAAAAGGTTCCTGAAAACATTTTGTAGGTTCTTCATGGCTGCCAGCCTACAGAGCGGCCTTCAAGTTTCCGTGAATTCGCGGTGAACGGCGTGTGAATCGAGCGTCGCCTAAAGGGATGTTTGACGCGTTTCTCCAAATAACGGGATGTCGGGCGCCTATCGCCTTGGAGACTCTACCGTCTCTCCGCCAGGGAACGGATTCACTACCGAGACGAGACCCCCGTATCGCTGAGTCGAGAACCAAGCCACCATTGCGTGGAAGAGCGGGCAGATCTAATTGCTCATGGCCGCAGAATCAGCAACGCCTTCCGCTCTGGGCTGCCCTCTGGAGCCAGCGTGAGCATGCGCCGGTCGAAGGTAACGAGTTGCCCCTGGTTATGAATGGCGAGGGCTAGCAAGTAGGCGTCGGTTACCTGCTTGGAACCTAGCCGGTTGTGCCATCGCTTGCCCACGGCCGACAGGGGAAGGTCGTCTGTCCAGAAATGATGGGCGCTTCCCGATTCAGTGGCCGCTTGTATCAGCCGGATGGCCGCCTGAACAGACGGCGGGTTCGCGGTGAATGCGGGGGCGGAGAGGACACGAACGCATCCCGCCTCTGTGATTGGACAAGTGGCCCATCCTGCCTCTCTTGAGTGGACGAACCATTCTGCGCAGGCCTTGTGAAATGGGTGCTCTTCCCAGAGGAGAGCGATGAGCACGTTCACGTCGAGCAATCCTATGCTCACGACAATTCGCCTTCCAGATCGTCTTTGAGCTTCATCACGTGCTCCGCTGTGACAGCGCCCGCCGGTCCGGGCGAGAAGATCAGAATCCCATTCTCCCACTTCGTCGGCACCTCGGCATTGAAACCGCGCTCCAGCACCTCGGATGCAGCGGCTCCGTTTGAGATGGACCGCGCCGCCGCATACTCTTTCACTCGCTGAAGAACGTCGTCCCTGATATCTATGGTGGTTCTCATCGCCGCCTCCGCATCATGTATTCAATATGATGCTTTACGGAAATTATAGCATCAAATCGCTTCATTGATGCTATCTAGTCTTTCATTCCCTCGCGTTGGCCCTCCTTGCGGCCAGTAGGTCGTTGCAGGGTTGATCGTTTCATTGCCAACTTGCCGCATCCAATCCCATGTCACGGCCACATTTCCTCCGCAACACCTCCGCATCCTCGGCAACTTCAACCTACAACTCACCTATACCGGCTTTGACACGTGGGCTGCCTGAATGAAATTTGTCCTGCTTCCAATGCACAGTGGAGCCGGGTCGAGCCAGCATACAAAGAAAAACCCCGGCCACGGCCGGGGTTTTTCTTCCAGGAAAAGTCGTACTACATGGCCGCTACAAAATCGGGGACAACGACAGCGGCGTGATCCTGCAGCAGTTGGGTCATCCGCGCTGCCATGCCTGTGTACATCTGAGCGGCGCGGAAGGCATTCACGCGGACGCCCTCGCTGGCCTGCGAGAAGGCATACTGGGCCAAGGCCATCAAAACGCAGAAGCGGATATGCATGGCATCGCTACGCAGGGTCTCCAGGAGCAAGCGGTCCACACCATCGCTGTTTCTGGAAGCATAGTTCGCCATCTCCAGCATCACGCGGGCGTTCTGATACATGACCCAAAGCCCCTTGGGGCCTTCCATGCGCTGCCACGCGTCTTCGGGAGTTGCGCTAAGCCCTTCTTTCCAAAGGAAATGCTCACTTAGATCGCGGGCGCTCCAGTCAGGACGCAACCGCGCCAGCAGGGAGTCCCAGGTTTGTGCATTGCGACGTTGGACCCCGACGCGCCACCGAACAAAGTAATACGCAAGGCCAGAGAGTGCAGCGGTTTGGAGGAGTGAGAGAATCATAAGTCACGCTTGCGCCGGATGTTGAGAACCTCAAGACTGGCTAGAACAACCCGGCTGATCCTTCCCTTACTTAATACTAGTAACACATATTTCGGCGTCCGCGGAGTAAAAACCATGCCACTTTAGCATTACTTTCGAAATTAAGTACCCGGTTGTTCACATCCCTTTGGTAATGTGAACCCTTTTGTATCACCTGACCGCCGGCACTGAGGCGGGTACTCTGGCGCGATTCCATGTGGCGAAGGCCACTGCAACCGGACTAGGCGGGACACGCTGAACGGAATTGCCGGGTAGATTGAGACAAGCTGGTGCTATGGCGCTCAGCGCCTCCGCCTTTTACCTGGCGAGGATTCCGATAGATCAATGCGCGTGTTCCGGGCGGCTCCGGCGACTGCCAGCAATACGCTCTGCATCTGTGGGCTGAACTCTTTCCTCTGCGCTTCCTGTTGCGCGAAACTCACCGCCCAATAGAGCAGGGAAAAGAGATAGCTGACCACCACGAACTGATTCAAGAGACGGTAATGCTGCTGCATTGCAGCGTGGGTATGCAGAATCTCAACGGTCAGGCTGATAAAAGAGTAGAGCCCGAGTCCGGTCGCTACCTGCAATTCGCGATCCCGCCAACCGATCGAAAGCAGTTGGCTGCACGCGGCAAGCACAAGAAAGAAAGCGATCCTGAGGACCGATGAAGTCTGCTGAAGACGCAGGAGGATCTGCCATTGCGGTGACATTACGCCAATCGCATGGACGCTTGAGAAGGGCCAAATCGCAACTCCCGCGCCCGCAATCAGAATTCCAACCCATACCAAAGCGCCGAGCGGAAGCGAACTCCGCAGTGGACGAAGGACGGACCAGGCAAGTTCAACCAGGACGCCGAACTCCAGGGCGGTGTCCATACCCGTCTCCGCCAGATAAGTCGTCAAATAGCTGGAAAGAAAGAAGGTACGGATCAAATAGTTCCCGCCGTCGCAGAGCAGAACCCATGCACAGTAGACGCAGAAAACCGGCAACAACCGCCAGACACGCCTATAGAAAAGCAGCCCGACAAGCGCCACCTCGGCCACAATTCCGGCCACCCAAAATGTGCTGTTTAGATCCACTGCCAACACTCCACCTCAACTCATCGGCATGATGGGTTGAGTCTAGCAGTGGAACCGGTGCGGACGTCAGCAAGCCGTCATTTTGTTCGCCGTTTTGCTACCGTCAGCCAACCGTTGCGCTATAGGGCGATGGCTCCGCCTTGGCGCGCATTCTTCCGGCCCTCACGCGATGGCAAGAGCCACATCCGGTCCACCTGGAGGCAGCGGGCTGATGGGCGAATCAAGCGCGACATCGGGTCCACCTGGAGGCAGCGGGCTGATGGGCGAATCAAGCGCGACATCCGGTCCACCTGGAGGCA
>Ga0182013_10007838_pt1 | contig 11641 bp, 10 predicted proteins | sample 612S2MmetaG_FD_120487 | JGI IMG/M metagenome (GOLD analysis project Ga0182013, IMG submission 120487) | Permafrost microbial communities from Stordalen Mire, Sweden - 612S2M metaG | ecosystem: Environmental > Terrestrial > Soil > Wetlands > Permafrost | place: Sweden: Stordalen | collected...
ATTTCTTGACGGCGATCTCTCTCCCGGCCACGAATCACCTCCATCGCTGCTTCGAAGCAACAGAGATTCAGAGATTGCCGTCGAAATCAATGACGCAGGCTACTAGTGTCGTCGAAAGCCGAAGCTATGGAAAGCGCGGTTATCGGGCCGACGCCGGGAGCGCTCATGAACAGGCGAGCCGTCGAATGCGATTTCGCCGACGCCATGACCCGTCGATCAAGATCTTTGATCCGATCGAGCAATGCGGTTCGGGCTTTCGCAAGAGCGATGATCACGTCTCCTATAACGGGCGATGCAGCGAGTTCACCGTTGATGATCTCGTCCACGCGCCGGGAGAAGCCGCCGACCGATTTTCCGAACAAAACTCCGAAGGTGCGCAGAAGAAGGCGGATTTCATTTTCGATTTTAACACGCGAGCGGACCAGAACTTCCCGCGCGGCCAACAAAGATCGCAGTTCGTATCCAGAGCGGGATTTGATCGTGACCTGCTTGAACCAACCCGTGCGCACGATTTGCGCGAGCCCCGCGGCGTCGTTGCGGTCAGTCTTGTTGGGCCGGACCTTCAACGCGGCATTGGCATGCCGAGCGTCCATGCAGATAATCGGCAGCCCTTTCTCGTAAAGCTCATTCCACAAACACACAGTCAAGGGACCAGTTTCCATTCCGACGCGACCGAGATCCGAGGCGTTGTTGGCCAACCAGGAAGCAATCGCGTCTGGACAGGTCGGGACTTTCCTCTCGGCGAAAATCCGGCCGTCTTGGTCGAAAACGCAAACGGCCGTGGTTTCCAACGAGACATCGAGCGCGGCATAGTTGGTCATGGCGGTTCTCCTTCGATTGCGGAGCAAAGACTGATTCGCGACACGATCAGTCTGGGGAAACGCCGCTCTCGACGCGAGGGCCGCGCCCCGCGATTACGCTAAGTGATCCAAGCTCAATGCTAGTTCATAATCCAGCAAAGAAACAAAGCTACGTGAGAGCCGCTGTATTTACCCTCCTATGTCTTCAGATTGGCTGACGGTCGCCCTCGGGTTGCGCAATCTCGGCATGCAGACCAGTTGGTTCGCTCCAGCGCGATGGTCCCGTCGCGATCAGCAAATAGACCGCTGGCAAGACGAACAACGTGAACAGTGTGCCAATGGATAGGCCGCTCGCGATCACGAGACCCATGTTGAACCTCGACACCGCGCCGGCGCCGCTGGCGATGATCAGCGGGATCACGCCGAGCACCATCGCTGCCGTCGTCATCAGGATCGGCCGCAGACGAATTGCCGCCGCCTGCTCGATCGCCTCGCGTTTCGAAACTCCGCGCTGCCGCAGGTCATTGGCGAACTCGACGATGAGAATGCCATGTTTGCTTATGAGACCCATCAGCGTCACAAGTCCTACCTGCGTATAAATATTGAGCGTGGCGCCGCCCACTCCCACGCTGATGAAGATCATCGCGCCGGCAATGGACATCGGAACCGACACCAATATGATCAGCGGATCGCGAAAACTTTCGAAGAGAGCGGCCAGAGACAGATAAATCACGATCAGAGCGAAACCAAAGGTAAGCACAAAGCCGCTGGATTCCTGCTCATATTGACGCGACAACCCGCCATAGTCGACGAAATAGCCCAGCGGCAGCTTTCTGGCGGCAAGACCCTTGAGATAGTTGAGCGCGTCGGCCTGCGCCACGCCGGGCATGACGACGCCCTGCAGCGTGGCGCTGTTCAATTGCTGAAAATGGTTGAGCGATTCAGGAACCACCTTGGTGGTGATGCGCGCGATGGTCGACAGCGGCACCGGGACGCCGTTGACGCTGGCGATGTAATAATCGAGCAATTGCTGGGCATTGAGCCGCGAGCGCTGCTGAACCTGCGGAATCACCTTGTAAGAGCGTTGATCGAGGCTGAAATAGTTCACGTAACCGCCACCGAGCATCGCGGTGAGCGCGCTGCCAACATCGCTCATCTTCAAGCCGAGCTGCGCCGCTTTGTTGCGATCAATCTCCACCGTGGATTGCGGATTGTCGATCTTGAGATCCGTGTCGAGGAATATGAACATGCCGCTACGGTTCGCTTCTAGCAACATCTCCTGGGCGACGACATTCAGGCGATCGAACGATTCGGTCGAGGTCACGACGAACTGCACGGGAAGTCCTTGACTGCCCGGTAGCGGCGGCATCTGGAACGCCGCGATGCGCGCGCCCGCGATCGCCGCGACCTGCTGCTGAACGATCGGCTGAAGTTCTATGGAGGTTTTGGACCGCTCATCCCAAGGCTTTAACACCATGCCGGCGATCGATTGGCCGGGCATGTCGAGCTGGAAGACATGAGCCGTCTCCGGATGGGAGGCGAAGGCTTCATAGACTTGCCTGGAATAGATCAGCTTTTGCTCCAGGGTCGCGTTCGGCGCCGGGGACGCCGAGGTGATGATGATGCCCTGGTCTTCCTGAGGCGCGAGCTCGCTACCCGCCTCCGCGTACAGGAAATAGATGCTGCCCAGCACGATCAGCGAGAACACCGTCGTCACCGGCAACGTGTCAAGGCTTTCGTGCAGCAGGCGCTGGTATAGACGCAGCAGCCTGTCGAAGGCGTTGTCGATAAATTCCGACAGGCGATCCTGCCAGCCGCGGCTTTCGGCGCTGTGCGCGATCAGCAGGCGCGAACTCATCATGGGCGAGAGCGTCAGCGCCACGACGGCCGAAATGGTGACGGCGCCGACCAGAGTGAACGCGAATTCGGTGAACAATGCGCCGGTCAGACCGCTCTGGAAGCCTATCGGCACATAGACCGCGATCAGCACGATTGTCATGGCGATGATCGGGCCGCCGAGTTCGCGCGCCGCTTGCGTTGCCGCGGCCGTCGGCGTCAGCCCTTCGGCGAGATGCCGGTTGACGTTCTCCACCACGATGATCGCGTCGTCAACGACAAGACCGATCGCCAGGACGAGGGCGAGCAGCGTGAGCAGATTTATGGAAAAACCGAAGAGCAGCATCATCGTGAACGCGCCGATCAACGACAGCGGGATCGCCACGGTCGGGATAAGCACCGAGCGAATCGAGCCCAGGAATACGAACACAACCAGAGTCACAATGGCTAGCGCCTCGAACAGACTCCAGACGACCTCGCGGATCGAGCTGTTAACGAAGGACGTGGCGTCGTAAACGATCGACCCGGTCAATCCTTGCGGCAATTGCGCCTGGATTTCTGGAAAAACTTTTCGCACGCCCGTGATCACGTCGAGCAGGTTGGCGGCGGGCGCGATCTGGATGCCAAAATAGACCGCCTGTTTGCCGTCGAATCCGACCTGGCTCTCATAATCGTCGGCGCCGAGCACGACGTTGGCGACGTCCTTGAGCCGCACGATCGCGCCCCCGGAGTGCTTGAGAACCAGCTCGGCGAATTGCTCGGCGGTGTGCAGATTGGTGGAGGCCGTGAGATTGACCTGCACCATCTGGCCCTTGGTGGCGCCGAGGCCGGAGATGAAGTCGTTCTGGCTCAGCGCCGTGGAGACGTCGGCCGCGGTCAATCCATAGGCGGCGAGTTTCATGGGGTCGAACCAGGCGCGCAAGGCGAAATTCTGCGCGCCGAGAAGCTCGGCGGTCTGCACCCCTGGCACCGCCTGTAATTTGGGCTGCACGACGCGCACGAGATAGTCGGTTATCTTGTTGCGGCTCAGGACAGTGCTGTCGAAGGCGAGGTACATCGCATCGATGGTCTGACCGACCTTGACAGTGAGCTGCGGTTGCAGCGTTCCATTGGGCAGCTGGTTCAGAACCGAGCTGATCTTCGTGTTGATCTCGGTCAGCGCCTTGTCAGCGTCGTAGTTCAAGCGAAGATAGACCGTGATCGTGCTGACGCCGCTCTGACTCGTCGAGCTCATGTAATCGATGCCATTCGCCTGGGCGATGGCGTTTTCCAGAGGCGTGGTGATGAAGCCGGCGACGACGTCGGGGTCCGCGCCATAGAAGATTGTCGTTACCGTCACGACCGCGTTTTGCGTTCGTGGATATTGCAAAATCGGCAATGCGCCAAGCGCGCGCAAGCCGAGCACCAGGATCATGAGGCTGACGACACTCGCGAGCACCGGGCGGCGGATGAAAATGTCGGTGAAGTTCATGATTGGCGTCCGAGCTACCGGTCGAGCGGCTGGGGATTGGGATCATTCAGCGGTTGCGCCGCGTTGTTGACCACGAGCGGCGTGTCGTTACGCAATTTCATCTGGCCCGCAGTGACGACGGTGTCGCCCTCCTTCACGCCGCTAAGGACCGAAACCTGGTCGCCTCTGGTCTCGCCCGTGATCACGAAGGTCTGACGGGCGACTAGCAATGGCTTCCCAGCTGCGTCCTTTCCCTTTTCCTCCACCAGAAATACGATATTGCCGTAAGAATTATAGGCGATCGCCGTTTGCGGCAGCGTAACCAGCTGCCGGCCCGATCCGACGTCGATGTCGACAGTGGCGAACATGCCGGGCAGCAGCCGACCGTTGGGATTGCTGAAGGTCGCGCGAATTTGGACATTGCGCGTGGCGACGTCCACCAAAGAGTTTATGGCCGAGATCGCGCCATCGAAACTATGGCCGGGATAGGCGTCGATTTTCGCGGCCACATGCTGGCCGACCTTTATCTGGGCCAGGGTTTGCTCGGGAAGGAAGAAGTCGACATAGATCGGGTCGAGCTGCTGCAACGTCACAACCGTCGTTCCGGCGGCAAGAAATTGTCCCAGATCCACCTGGCGGATGCCCAGCCGCCCCGAAAAGGGCGCCTTGATCGATTTGTAATTCACTAAAGCCTGCTGTTGAGCGACCTGCGCCTCGTAGTTTTTGAGGGTCCATTTGTCCGTATCGACCGCCTGCTCGCTGATCGCCTTTGTCTTCACCAGCCTTTGGTCTCGCTCATAGGTGAGTCTCGCCAGTTCGGTTGCCGCCTTGAGCGCTTCCAGATGCGCGATGTCGTCCTCAGCGGTCAGGTCGACCAACGGCCGTCCCTGCCTGACATCGGCGCCCGATTCGAAGTGGATGGCTGAGACGATGCCTGATATCTGGGAGCTGAGGTTTGCGCCGTTGACCGCGCGCGCACTGCCGACGGCTTCGAGCCTGGGCTGCCATAGGGCCAATGTGACGGCCGCGGTCGATACGGCCTGCGGCGGATTGGATTGCGCAGCCATGATCTGCGAGATCATTTTCGACTTGAAAGCCAAAAATCCAAAGACTGCGCCAAATGTCAACGCAACCGAAACTAACATGATAACCATGCGCTTGCGCATCATGCCTGCTCCGAAAGCTTTACATCGGCAGCGCCGCCCGAGGAGCGCCATGACTGGCCGCCGCCCCATTCGCGCACGCGGGTGTTTGGGATGGCGCCGGGATCGGTATGCCCGTGACGCTCCGGAACAAATGCAATGAGCATCGATAGGTGAGCCCGCTCCGAAATGCGAAACCCAAGCTGGTTCCGCCGGGATCGTTCTTCCGTGACATCATTCTTCAAGATTCACAAGATGCCTCCGGGAGGATCTTGAAGGCTTTCTCAGGCTTTGTCACGTTGTCGAATGACAGGCCTGCAGGGCCCCATTCACCACGAGGCTCTCGCGCCAGCGGCGGCCGCGCGCCATGTGTCCGTGGCCCAGACTCGAAAAGCTCGGTGTGTTCTTGCCGAAGTAATCATGCTCAGAGGAACTCCGTGGATTCTTGGGTGAAGCGCAACGGGTCTATGAAAACAGGATTTGCAGGTCTTTGCCAAGCTCTTTGAGGATGACCTGGAACGGGGTCTTGAAGCCGAGGCATTTTCTTGGGGTGAGATTGGCGGTCATGACGATGTCCTGGATTTCTTCGTCGGAGATTTGATCAATGTCGATATGGCGCGGCAACCAGCGCCGTAATCGGCCGTTAGCGTTTTCAACGCAGCCCTTTTGTCAAGAGGCGTAGGCGTCACAGAACCAAGTCGTCATGTCGCGCATGGTTCGCAGCAAGGCATGCTGGGCGAAGGTGGTGTCATTGTCGAACGTGACCGATTTGCGCAGGGCCGGATTGATCCGTTCGAATACGGCCAGCATGACCGAGATTGTCTCGGCGGCGGTCTTCCCCGCAAGCCTGGCGGCGAGCGTGACGCGGGATTTTCGTTCATGCAGGACGAGCACGGGCCGCGTGCGCTTGCAAATGATGAGGTCGCCTTCCCAATGGTGGATAGTTACCGCGTTACCTATGCCTATTTCCTGGCTCAGGGGAATCCTGAATACAAAGGGCCGTTTAACCAGATCCGCGACTTTGCCCGTCTCATCACGCCGGATGACAAGGCGGTGCAGACGCCCAACTCGGACACGGCCTACTCCTTTCTCGGCGTAGATCTGCGCGCCGAACCGGTTGTGATCACCGTGCCGAAGATCGAAAAGAACCGATATTATGTCCTCCAGTTCGTGGACACCTACACGCACAACTTCGCTTATGTTGGCAGCACCACGACCGGCAACGACGGTGGCAGCTTCCTCGTTGCCGGGCCACGCTGGAATGGTAAGACCCGCAAGCGCGTGAAAAAAGTCATCCACTCGGAGGCTGAATTGGCACTAGTCCCATCTCGGACGCAGCCTTTCGGACCGGACGACATTGAGAACGTGAAGCAGGTTCAAGCCGGGTTCAAAGCCCAGCGCTCTCGGCTTTCCTCGGCCAGCCCGGGCCCAAGGCCGCTCCGGCAATTGACTTCGTCAAGCCGCTCCCCCCTGACCAGCAAAGAAATTCGCTCGAATTCTTCAATATCCTCAACTTCGTCCTGCAATTCGGCCCGACACATCCGTCCGAGAAAACACTCACGGCCCGGTTCGCTAGGATTAACGTTGGTGCGGGGAAGACCTTCGATGCGGGCAAGCTCTCACCCGAAATGAAGACGGCCATCGAGCAGGACATGGCCGATGCGTGGCAGGCTTTGTGAAGATCCTATGAGGGCCATACGGCGGCCAAGGTCGAGTATCCTTGGGCTGTCGAATGACCTCAAGGAGAAGGAAAATGTTTCAATTCTCGGGATCCACGCAGACTGCCGTCGACTACGACTCCACCATCATTGGCGCTCTGGAATTGAGTGAGAAAAAATGGGTGCTCGCGCTACAATTACCTGGAGTTAGCCGGCATTCGCGACATGCGCTGGAAGCTTGCGGTGATGGGTTAGCATCGTTCGTCGAGCGGCTAAAGGCCAAGTGCGCGGCGACGGGTCCCAAGATCGGCCGGGTCATACTCACCCATGAAGCTGGGCGCGACGGATTTTGGCTGGCGCGTTTCCTTAACCGACGCGGCATCGAAGTCCACGTGATCCAGCCATCGAGCCTTCCGGTGGATCGGCGGGCACGTCGGGCAAAGACAGATATCATCGATGTCGATGATGTTGCTGCGCACTTTGATGGCTTGGCTACGCGGCGAGCCCCGGGTCTGTTCAATGGTGCCGATCCCGAGCGAAGCCGACGAGGAAGCGCGGCGCGCTTATCGGGAGCGGGAGGATTTGACGGGGCAGCGGCGATCAATCGCCAATAAGATCGACGGCATTTTGGCGACGCTGGGCATAAAGGGATACAAGGCATTGCGACGAGATCGCCGCGAGCAATTAACTTCAATGCGGCAGCCGGACGGCGATCCCATTCCTCAAAAGGCGAGGGCGCGTATCGAACGTCTGCTCGATCGTCTTGAGCTCGTTCTGAAGCTGATTGAACAAGTGGAGGCGGCGCGTGACGCCGTTCTCAAGAAGGACAGGCCGGCAGATGAAGCGGAAAGGGTGATCCGTTCGCTGACGGAGTTGCGGTCCATCGGTCCGGACTTCCCTACACTTCTCGTGCGTGAGGCATTCGTGCGGCAGTTTCGTAATCGACGCGCGCTCGGCGGATATGTCAGGCTTGGCGGAACACCATTCTCCAGCGGCGGCAGCGAGCGTGAACAAGGAATTAGAAAAGACGGCAACAGACGATTGCGCGCTGCGATGGTCGAACTCGCCTGGATGTGGTTGCGCTGGCAGCCGGACAGCGCCTTGTCCATTTGGTTCCGCACTCGCGTCGGCGCAATGGGAGGGCGGGTCAAGAAAATCATGATCGTGGCGCTAGCTCGCAAGCTGCTCGTCGCATTGTGGCGTTACGTGAAGGATGGCGTCATTCCCGAAGGAGCGCAAATGAAACCGGCGTAAGATCAGCTTCCATTTTTTACGCCAAGTGAGGTCGATGGTTGGCGGTCGCCGCAGAAACCCCAGGGCCCATCAGGGCGCCGATGTGAAGATTGGACCCGCCGCAAGTAACTCCTTCTCCCGGATGCCGGGATCGTGGTTAGGGATCAAAAGATCCCACCGGATACGAGGTCGGCAGGGAGCCACCCTGTCTCACAAATCGGAGTTCACCGAGACCAACAATTGGCGGTTGACACCAGGGCCCTCATACGAGGTTTTCGCATGCCGGCCCTTCGCGGACAACTGCCGTCGCGGCGATCCGGGGCCGCCGTTCGAAAACCTCCAAAGAAGGAAACCGCGAGTCGGAAGGGCGCCTTCGCCGCCGCGAGCTATGGGGATTTGAGCGTCGCTGGCGTCGGTTGGCGAGTGGCCGCAATGACCATCAAAGGCGGTTTCGAGGGATAGAGCGTAGCCAAGGGATGTTCTCTACCGGCCATGGGATGATATTTTTCGCGGCGGGCGTGCTTGGGAGAGGCGGCCGGAGGATGTTTGGACGAGCGCTAACGGCGCCGTCGAACGACGAGCCACAAAGAGCGGAGTTTCAGCGCTGCGGGTGATGCGATCTCAATCATGAGGTGTCGATCCTGATTTCGTCGAGCGAAGAGTCGCGCGAAGCGCGTCCGTGTTCGAATGTCTCGATGACGATCATGCGGCCGCCGCGGCATGGGCAAGGATGCGCGAGGATGCGCGGCTCCGGTTGATCCGCGTCTTTGGGGCGCTTGTCTTGTTCGCGTGGGATCGTCGCGGCGAGTAACTCGCGCGCGCGGGCGATGTTTTGGGCGCGGACGCCGCTAGCGAACAGGCCGTAATGGCGAATGCGGTGAAAGCCGGTAGGCAGGACATGGATGAGAAAGCGCCGAATGAACTCGCCCTTGGCGAGCCGCATGACCTTTTGCCGCGCGCGGCCTTCGGCTCGGTAATCCTTGTATTTGAACGCGACGCCGTCGCCGTCGTTGGCAAGCAGGCGGCTGTTGGAGATGGCGACGCGGTGGGTGTAGCGCGACAGATAGGCCAGCACCGCCTCGGGGCCGCCAAAGGGGCGCTTGCTGTAAACCACCCATTCGACCTTGCGTGACGGCGCCAGATACTTCGCGAATGCGTCGCTGTCCGCGAAGTTGGCAAGCGCGCCAAAGAATTGCAGGCTCCCGGCGGCATGGGCGGCGACGAGCCTTTCCAGAAACAGCCTGCGGAACAGCCGCGAAAGCACGCGCACCGGCAGGAAGAAGCCCAGCCGACAGGCTGCCCAGCTCTGACCGTCCAAGGAAATGCCGCCGCCCGGAACGATCATATGAACGTGCGGGTGATGGGTGAGCGCCGATCCCCAAGTGTGCAGCACGGAGGTCACGCCTATCCGCGCGCCCAGATATTTGGGATCGGCGGCGATTGTGATCATCGTCTCGGCGGAAGCCTTGAACAGAAGGTCGTAGACCACGGCCTTGTTCTGATAGGCGATGTCGCCGATCGCCGCCGGCAGGGTGAAGACCACATGGTAATAGGGGACAGGCAGCAGTTCGGCTTCCCGCTCGGCCAGCCATCTCTTCGCCGCCGCGCCCTGGCATTTTGGACAATGCCGGTTGCGGCAGCTGTTGTAGGCGATGACTTCGTGGGCGCAGTCTTCGCAGCGCGCGACATGCCCGCCGAGGGCCGCCTTGCGGCAGCTCTCGATCGCTGACACCACCTTCAATTGCTCAAGGCTCACGTGGCCGGCGTTGGCCTTGCGCCATGTCGGTCCGTGGTCACGGAAGATATCCGCGACTTCCAGAACAGCCCGCCCCATGACCGCCAGGGCTTATGCGGGCGACTTGTCGCCTCCGGATTGCAGCGGGGTCAGGCGATCCAGCGGGCTCATCACGTCGCGGATGATGTTGGTTGCGACGCGTGTGTAAAGTGCGGTCGTATCGAGCTTGGCGTGTCCCAACAGAACCTGGATCACACGGATATCGATGTTCTGCTCAAGCAAGTGCGTTGCAAAGCTGTGCCGCAAAGTATGCGGAGTGACGCGCTTGGTGATCTCGGCCATATGAGCCGCCGCATGGCAGGCGCGACTGAGCTGACGCGTCGACATCGGGTTGATTGGGTCCAGCCCAAGAAACAGCCAGACTTGTGGCCGCGCGATCCGCCACCAGTCGCGCAAAAGCTCCAGCAACTGCGGCGAGAGCATCGCGTGGCGATCCTTGCCGCCTTTGCCTCGTTCCACACGGAGCATCATACGCTTGCTGTCGATATCCGAGACTTTTAACGAGACCACCTCGGAGACGCGCAGACCGGCGCCATAGGCGACGCTGAGCGCGGCCTTGTATTTGACGCCGGGCGCCGCCTCCAGCAGGCGCGCTGCCTCCTCGGGGCAGAGAACGATCGGCAGCTTGCGCGGCTCGTGGACAAAGGTCAGATGCCGGGTCGCCTCAGCCCGATCGAGCGTCACACTGAAAAAAAACCGCAACGCCGTGACCGTATTGTTGATCGTCGGCGGACGGACGTGGGTCGCGTTCAAGTGCAGCTGGAAAAGATGCAGGTCTTCGGCCGTGGCCGTGGCCGGCGATCGGCCCAGGAAGTTCGCCAGGGTCTCGACCGCGCGGATGTAATTGCGTTGCGTCTCCGAGGCTAAATGCCGGACGGTCATGTGTTCGATCATGCGCCGGCGAAGCGGGGTGGTGCACTCCTTTGTCATGCGCTGCTCCTGTCCGAAGCGAGGTTTCTAACCCCACGATCTTCAGACAGTTCGCTGTCCACCCGTTATCCACCGCCCTCCCAAAACACCCCGGAACGTCGGCCGCAAACTACCGCGAGAGCGGTTTAGTTCGTTGGCCCGATCAGGTCCAACTCGCGAGCCGCATTTTCAGCGAAACGCCTTGCGTTTAACAGAAAGTATTGCGCCGAACTTTTGGATGACGCGCCACTTTGACAGGAGCCGTCGTCTATTATGCGTCTTCCGGCGCCAGCTTCGCCAATGCGGAAAACGTAGAGGTGTCCTTCGGCGAGGTGTTCAACGACCACCTCGGACTCAGAAAACCCCGCAAGTTCGAACTCACCCGACATGACTATCCCCACCGCGAACCGTCGCAGATTATACTGCGAGGATCACGGCTATCAAGATGGGAGGGTTACGAATTTTCTGATTTCATAGGTTGGCGCGGGACGGTGGAGGATAGCGCTCGTCGAGATTGGCGGTAGGGGCGAGTAATTTGCCCTAGCCTCGCCTAGAATTGCGCAAAACAAAAAAGCGGATGCAACAAAGTGCATCCGCAATCTTCGTCCCCAGACTTGGTAACCGCTTCGGTTGAATCCGTCGTCAAATCCAGTTGGGTAACGCCCTGATACATTTTGCGCATTGGCATGTATATGGGGCACCTCGAAAAATTCGCTCTTCCAACGATCGCGCAAATCAGATTCAAAACTTCCAGGCTCTGAACAGGGGAGTTTGGCGTGGGGCAGCTCGGGTTCTTCGATTTGAGTCGACGTTATGAA
>Ga0182013_10007842_pt1 | contig 11634 bp, 9 predicted proteins | sample 612S2MmetaG_FD_120487 | JGI IMG/M metagenome (GOLD analysis project Ga0182013, IMG submission 120487) | Permafrost microbial communities from Stordalen Mire, Sweden - 612S2M metaG | ecosystem: Environmental > Terrestrial > Soil > Wetlands > Permafrost | place: Sweden: Stordalen | collected...
CCTCCGCCTCCGCCTCCGCCAAATCCCCCCGGCCCCCCTGGACCTGAATCCGAGCTATGACCTCCGCCTCCGCCTCCGCCAAATCCGCCGGTGCCGCCGCCGGTGCCGAACACGGACCCCCCTCCGCCGCCGAAGCCGCCGTCTCCTCCAGAAGCGCCATTGCTGCTGGTTCCTGCGCCGTTTGACGCGTAGCCGTTGCCGCCGGGGCCTCCACGAAAAATTGAGTAGATTACGTAAATGTAACCGGATCCCCCTCCTCCTCCTCCGCTGCCCCCGCTGCCCCCGGCACCCTCCGCTACAGTGCCTCCACCCGGCCCGGCTACGCCGCCGCCGCCGTCGCTACCGGGGAAGGCCATCCCTCCGCCACCGCCAGCAGTAGATGCCGTGTTCTGACCCCCTCCGCCACCGCTCCCTCCGGCGACCGAGCAGTTGAGAAGGCTGGTGTTGAACACAGAGACAGCCGCGCTCGCCTGATTCACAAACAGCCCTGCGCCAAAGCCTGCGCCACCTCCCCCGCCATAACTACCTGCGCCACCTTGCGCCTTGGCATTCTGGATCACCAGGTTCTTCAGCGTCACTGTCACGTTGTCCACGAAGAAGACGCGATTTGTTCCGCCATTCCCGCTGTTGCCATCCAGGATCACCGCGCCCTCCGCGCCGCCGTCGACGGTCAGGCTGAAGCTCGAAGGATTATTGATCTCAAAGATCGGAGGCAGCGGCCCGTTCAGCGTGATCGTGCAAGGTGCGGTCGTCGAGCACCCGTTGAAATTGATGGTTGCGTTCCCGCCGGCCGCCATGGCTTGCAGCATCTCGTACCGCAGGTCGCCAGCCACGCCCGCCCCCAACCCGTCGCTGGGATTGGTATAGGTCACGTTGGCCGCCGTGTCGTCAAAGCGCGTCACCGTGTAGGTGGTCTGCCCCCACGCCCGAACCGTGCCCGCTGATAGGATCGTCCAGGCGCCGAACAACAGAAGAGAGGTAAACGCCGCATCGCAGAATGACCGACGCATACGACCAACCGAGGCCGACCTCGGAAAGGAGGAAGCAGACATGCGGAGAACTCCGTTCAGGGACACGCCCAGGCAAGCGCGAGTGGGAAGCAACTGATCGGACGTTAGGGTGCTTTGAAAAGAAAGGCCATAGAAACCATCTAAAATCGACCTAAAATCGGCCTAACATGCTAACCCCTTTGTTTTCGAAATAAATAGGCCGGAGAAGCAAAAAGCTTGTTATGCTGGGGGCATCCATAAGGCTTTATATGCTCGGTGCGCCTACACGAGTTCAGTTCGGAGCTTTTGAATTCGATTTCAAGTTGCACGAACTTCGCAAGCGCGGCTTGCGGTTGCGGCTCTCCGCATCGCAAATGCGGCTGCTGACCCTGTTCCTGGCAAAGCCCGGTGTCTTGATAACCCGGGACGACATCGCCGCGCATCTGTGGAAGGACCCGCAGAACATCGATGTTTCAAATGGCATCAATACAGCCGTGAACCGGCTTCGATACACCCTCAACGACGACACCGCTGAACCTGTCTATATTGAGACGGTGATCGGCCTGGGCTACCGGTTTATCGCCGCGGTGGAACAAGCCTCCAAGGAAGGCGAGGGACTCAGCGGCAGCAAGGCGGACCTGGAAACCGCATCAGGCCAATCCACCGACCTCGATTCTGAGGATGCACCGGCCGCAGTCTGGATGGGGATCGACGAACCAGAGAACCGGCAGCAACTCGAGACGCCGGCTGTCCTTTCCAGGATGATCGCGACTCGTCCCGATCCGGGACGCCGCCGCTGGAAGGCTGCGGCAGTCGCCGCGGTTGCCATCTTTGCAGGAGGAGCCGCGTCTGTCTGGCTTTATTGGTCGCACGTCTCCGCGTCGCTACCCCCTGTTCCCGTGATATCCGGGCGCTTCCAGAGTGTGACCTTCAACGACAGCGACGATAAGGTGACCGCCGTGGCAATCTCACCGGGCGGAGAGACGATCGCTTACAGTGACCACTCGGGAATCTCGCTCATCTGGCTGGATTCGCGCGCAACACGCCTCCTGGCATCGCCTCCGCAGTTCCAGGTCCGGCGAATCGACTGGTACCCTGACGGCAAACGTCTGGCTGTAAGCGGGACCTCGAAGATCTCCCAAAAGCAGCAGATCTGGCAACTCTCTCTGCAAGGAGCAGCCCCGAGACTTCTCGCGGAAGATGCCGACCTGGCCGCGGTGTCTCCGGACGGAAGTTGGATTGCATTCACAAAGCACCAGGACACAGAGATCGATATCGCCTCCGCAGACGGTGGCAACCCGCGTAAGGTGCTCACCGCCGGCGACAAGGAGAGTTTTCCATTCTTACTCTGGTCGCGTTCCGGGCGCTATCTAATCGATGAACGCTCCAGCAAGGGTGGATCGTCGACGGATGAGACCCCGATCGGACGTACTTTCTCTCCACTTAATTCGCTGGAGGAACAGAACAAGTGGAGCTATGAATCGGTGGACGCTCGCTCCGGAAAGGTGCTGGCCCGCGAAGAGAACATCCACTTCGACTCGGGCTACATTCTGCCGGACGGGCGTCTTTTTTATCCGGAGAGCACGGTTTCCAAAGTCGACGCCGCTACAAGGCTCATGATGGTGCGCACCGATCCGCCGGACGGCCGGTTTCTTTCCCCTCCGGTGTTGGTTCTGAGCATACCGGGCGACCAGGCCAAAGCGCTCTCCTCGTCTGACAACGGTAAGCAGATTGCGATAGTGATCAATCGAAGTACGGCCGACCTCTTCGTCGCAAACCTCCGCCAGCCCGGCCCCGTGCTGGAAGGAGTGACTCAACTCAGCCATCACGCGGTCGAAAGTTACCCGCACGCATGGACCCCGAACGACGATGGAATCCTGATTGAGAACAACACCCTCGGCAAGGATGCGGTTTTTGAGCACTCGCTCGACGGCTCCGCTCCAAGATTGATCGCGCAGCTCCCCAACGATGCCGCGATGGCGGAATTCAGCCCCGATGGCAAATGGATACTGTTTCTCGAACTGAGCGGCATGCCCAACCGCGTCGATGCAATTTTCCGAGTGTCGGCATCCGGAGGCTCGCCCCAACAGGTGCCGGTTTCGGGAGACATCGAAGAGTTCCACTGCCCCTCGGTCGCTGAAAGTGCATGTGTTCTTCGCGAGGCAATCGACAAAAAGCAGTTCGTCTACTTCGCGCTCGACCCAGTGAAGGGAATCGGACAGGAACTCGCGCGAACCGCATGGGAACCGAGCATTCTGGGCGACTGGTCCATCTCGCCGGACGGCTCTATGGTCGCCATTGCGAACCATGACAGTCTTCACCCCAGTATCCGGTTCGTCAGCCTGACGAGAGCCGCAGCGGGCTTGAAGGAAATTCCCGTAGAAGGGTTCGGTACGCTGCTCGGCCCGATGTGGGCCGTCGACGGCCGGGGACTTTTTGTCGAAAGCAAGATGGAGTCTGGCTACAGTTTGCTGTACGTCGATCTCAAAGGCCACGCAAAGACTTTGCGCGACTCACCGACCCCAATATGGGCTGTTCCATCGCACGATGGCACAAAGCTGGCTTTTCCCGCAGTCACATTCAGGAGCAATGTATTGTCGCAGAAGGTCATCGAGAAGTGATTTCCGCGTCAGACTACGAATCGATTTCGTAGCACGTCACTCCAGATTTCTTGACGTCCTACCAATTCGCTTCAAGAGAGACGTCTCCGGTTGGATTGCCGAACGGTGTCCTCCAGAACCCAAAACAGCTTCCATCTCTGATAGGCGCTCGCCCCAATTACGACTCTATATCCGCACTGTTCAGTAAGAGGGTGAGCCGCACTGGTGAACACACTCTGTGCCGTGACACTGTTCAAATTGCTGAGTCCATCATTCTGATTACCAGGTTTCAATTCGAGCGTTTTCATATGAATTTTTAGTCGAACAGCAGACAGGATGATCACGACAGGAGATTCCGGGGTTCTGTCGCAATAGGGCCCTACACCGAGATAAGCGTAAAATTTACCCATAGCGTCTGAAAACGGCTGCGACAAGAGATATTGAAACGCCTAAGCCTCCTTGACGAAGGGCAAAACGCACTGACTCGGCACCGTGTCCGGTTGTTTTCGTGGTGGCGGCTGATCATCAAGCCATGGTTCAGGTGTTTTGGCCGTGTTCAATGTGTAGTCGCCGAAGCGCTTCACGCAACTGGTAAGGTGGGGACTCAGGAAATTGAGATCTCCAGGGACGACCTCCTGGCCTTCCGCTTTCAAATGAGCGAGTATCCGGGTCATGTCAACGACATTGTGGAGAATGACGGCGGACGCCACCAGGTCGTTATATCGAAGGCGCTTCTGTTGTTCATCGGGATCATTCTCAGCCATGACACCCTCCCCGCCGAAGGACAGCCATTTCGCGAACGAGTTGTAGGACTCGATTATGTTGGTTGTGGCGGTGACCTCTCTGCGAAGCTGGCTGTTGTTGACCCATTCCAGTAAATAGGTTGTGCGGATGACACGGCCTACTTCCTGGGCGACCTGAAACAATTTGTTCTTTTCGCTTGAATTACCCAGCTTTCGCAGCAGCATGGCGGATGACACCTTTCCGGCAGAAATGGAAAGGACCACCTGCATGAGGTCCTCCCAATGCCTTTCGATCAGTGCCCAGTCGATGGAGTCTGAGAACAACGAATCAATGTGTTCGAAACGGGTGTCGGGCGAGGGCCGGAAGAACAGCAGATCCTTCCAATTGCGTATTCGCGGCATCAGCCTGATTCCAAGCAGATAAGCGAAGGCAAAGACCGTTGTCGTCTGGCCATGACTGTCGGAATGGACCGCATCCGGTTGAATGCTCAGATTGGTTTTCATGAGTCCGTCAATGACGTAGATGGCTTCCTTCACTCCGGGCGGAATGAAGTGAGCAAAGTATGCGATGTAGTTGTTGGCAACGTGGCGGTACGCCACCGCGCCCATCTTGCGGTAACGAAAGTGATAACCAGCCAGCAGATTTTGCTCATAGAAATCGTATTGGGTTCCATCTACAGCAATGGTCTTCCCATTGCCCCATGACTTCGGGAGTTCCAGTTGCAGATACAGTTCAATCAGCTCACGACGTGCGGCATCGAGCTTATCGGCGGACATATGACGTTGATTGACAAACGACAGCGTGTGCGAACTCACCAGGCCATTCATGTGACGCGCCGCCTGGTTGGGACCCAGATTGCAGCCCAGTGCGAAAACCGTGAGCAGATACCGTTCCACGGCCCGATCCAGCTTGGGGTCAGAGCCGGAAACGGGATTAAAATGGCGGGTGAAGTTCGTCCAGCTCTCCACGTTGAACAGAACGTCCAGAAGATTGCGTACCGGCATCCGATGGACGACAGTCGCCTGCAGGTTGACGGCAGAAACGGGAATCTGCCGGGCTTTGGTCCGTTGGACAACGGGCTCGCCCTGGGCGTTAATGCTGAGCTGGTCGTTATGGACAAAGTTGGCGTCTGTTTGCCGCGCGGCATTCAGCAAGTCATTTTTTAGACGCCCGGCAAATTCCTTGGCAGTGGCCGGAAGGTTCAAACGTTCGCAGTAACGGGCAAGCAGCTTACTGCACTCTTCTTTTGGAAGTAATTGTTCGCGATGGTCTGCGAAAGATTCACTTCCCCAGACGGTGATGTCGCCAGATCTTAATTCCGCCATCAAATAAGAGCGTATCCGTAAATAGTGACCTCCTTGATTCTCGATGACAATCAATATGTGTCGAGAGGATCATTGGTGAGCGAAGATAGATTCCAAGATGCCTCAGATCAAGTCATGGACTGTCTCAGATGCGTTTTGGGCGAAGGTTGAGCCGTTGATCCCAGGTGCGCAGCGTTCTGCGGATCGAGTTTACCTTCGTAGGCCTGGTGCCGGTCGAAAACCGATGCAGCCGCGGCAGATCTTCTCCGCCATTGTTTATGTGTTGCGCACGGGCTGCCAATGGAAGGCTCTTCCGAGCGAATTTGGCAGCGCCAGTGCTGTACATTTGCACTTTCAGAACTGGCAGAAGGCGGGCTTCTTTCTTCGTCTGTGGCAAGCCGGGCTGGCCGAATATGACGAGATGGAAGCCATTGCGTGGAATTGGCAGAGTATCGACGGCGCAATGCACAAAGCGCCGCTTGCAACCGAATGCGTGGGTCCCAACCCCACGGATCGGGGGAAAAAATGGGCGCAAACGAAGCCTATTGGTCGACGGGATTGGCGTCCCGCTGTCGCTCGTCGCCAGCGGCGCAAACACACATGACGTCAAACTGCTTGAGGCTACCCTGGATCAGCTTGTAATCGAGATGCCTGGGCACGCGGGGAACTACAATCTCTGCGCCGATGCAGGCTATAAGGGCGCACCCGCATCGAATGCAGTTGTCGCGCTGCTGTTAAATCCCGGAATATCAGCCGGACGGCTACTCTACGGCAGTTAAATCGCGGATGACAATAACCTCACTGCGCTTAAACCCCGGACAAACCGTAAGACTCCGAAACCGATCGTGAGGCCACCGTTTTCGCGCCCGAATGCGAAGGGCAGAGGCGAAGCGTCTTTGGAGATTCGAGGGCCAATGTCGGCTGGAACGCTCCAGGGTTGACGCGGCAGTCTCATCGAAGAAGTCGAACAAGTCGGCCCAGATTGCCAGACTCCGGCGATAGCGTAATTGCTGCTCCCGGCTGTCCAAACCCGGCGCGGCATTTGCGATGAGCTCGGAGATCATTACAAATGGGATTTGTCTGGGCCGAAGTACCTGTCGGTTGTCCCTCTTGTCATTCGGATCAGAATCCACCTGAGGAAAGCAGATGAGCAACTGCAGCATATCATCGACGAATCTGCGGAATGCGCCGTCGGTGGCCCTTCCGACCAAAGAAGGATGCGGGGCAACCCCCAAGAGCGCGGCTCTGTATGCATCTTCTACCGCCCGGACGACCGGTTCATATCTGCGAACATAGGAACAGTTCTCCGTGGGATCGACTAGAGACGCGCCGCACGCCCAGCAGTTGCGATTTGGTTCCGGGCCGGGCGAATCGAAGTTGAGAGGATCGCTTTCACCGCAAGCGGGACAGGCGACTTGTAATGGGATGCGGTGAACGCCGCAACGAATTACGCAAGCGAAGCACCATTCCCAGCGAACGTGGACCACGTCTTGAATCGCGATGCACAACGGGCAGAATGCGTAGCCGACGCGGTGATCCTTTAGGCGGGGAGAAAATAGATCTCCTCTGGGGAATCTGAGCAGGAGAGCGGTCTCAACGCCAGGTAGCCGTCGTCGAAGGTCCAGTTTCTGAATTGTTCGAACGGGCACTCTGCAGAAGCGCGAGATTGCACGAAGGAACAAAAGTGGAATGGAATGGTCCAGTGATTGAGCAGCGAGAGCCTCAGGATAGATGGACTGGGTGGCTTCTAATAGTTCCCGTAGAGAGATGAAGTTGCGCGATGCGACTCGCAGTATCCAAGAGGAGAACAACTCCGAGGGAACCGGTCTGGCCGTGATCGGCAATCGTGCAGGTGCGCAGAAAGAGCTCATCGCGAAGAGACGCGCCTGTTGCGCCGGTCGGCAATCGAGACCAACGATTCTAAAACGAGGTCATCTTTGGGCAGCGTCAGGCCGATCCGCTCCTGTCCGCCGCGGATTGCTGCCGCAGAGAAAGTCGAACCGCTTACAGAGACGGAATTCAAACCATTAGATCGTTGGCATCGGCGCCTTTTCCTTGCTTTATGCCGCCGCTATGGGTTGAAGCCTTACCGGCACCCGCGCCAACGCTACTCGACAGTTGTCCTTCGGGCCCCGAGGTCATTTATCAACCAAACGCTGTGGCCGGAATTTCTCCAGATCAGGACCGCGCTCGATGAATACCTGAACGAAGCAACCGAACGTATCATTCGAGAAGAAGTCTATGGGGACGTCGATGAAGCCGAAGAACGATTGGAACCACCATCTTTGCCAGCGTAATCATCTCGTCCGAAGACGGGTGCGTACCATTCGACCGTGTTCGCGAGCCTGGTTTTAAGGTCGCCGGACCATTTCGATGAGCACTTCACGTGCTGCTTGTGAGGTGCTGACCTCACGAGGGAAGTTAATACGCGCACCTTTGAATCCCTCATTTGTTTTCACACGCAGCGAAAAGCCCAATCGGTCGACTGCGGTCATGGTCGCTTCTGTTGCTTCGAGTTGAGCGTATTTTCGAGCAAGCAGAATCATCGAATCGACGTGGTCGGCATTCATGTGCTCAATGATGCCGGGAGCCACTTCGGCAAGCGGGTCAGGAGCAGCCCTTGCGTATTCCTCCGCTTGCACCCACCCCATGACGCCAAACCCTCCCACATAGTAAAGATTGATCGGTTGCAACCGGAAGAAGCTGAAGTCGGAGAAGTCGACCCAGTAGCGGCTATTCGCGTGGCGGGCAAGGTACGTCTCTCGAAGAGAACCAACCTCGGGCTCTTTAGCCGACACAGCATCGCCGATGATGGTCGCCCTCGAAGTGCCGAGCGGGTCGCCGTCTGCGGGCGCTTGTCCAACGAAGAGGCTGCAACGTGGATCGGCCTTCAGGTTCTGAGTATGCATGGCCATATTGCTGATTAGGAAAATCGGCTGGCCAGCCGGGTCGAGTGCATATGGCATCAGAGAGCCGAAGGGATATCCTTGATGCTTCCTGGAAAGAGTCGACAGTGTGCCGACGGAAGCCAGGAAGAACAGGGTACGGGCACGCTCTGCGTGGGTTGGTTCTGGCAGTTGCGGGGGCAGTGGCCCGATGGACGCGTGTTGGCGCGGTGTGGCGGCTTCATCCGATGACATTTTTTCCTCGCATCCCATATGCGGCGATGATTGTAGGCATCCCTCGTAGTTCGATCATGAGCAACGCCCATTGTCGCGATCCGCTTAACTATGGGAATATCGCCAGCTTGGGAGTTAACTTACGTGAATATTGACGGCCTCTTCTGGTTCTTCCTCACTTTTGGTGCAGGTTCCCACCCGCAAAAGGTGGCTAAGATATGGATCCTACAGGCGTTGTTGGTCAGCGTCGCCAGTCACGGAGAGCTGTCTCAAAACCCTATGAGATCTAGGACACATCTCGCAGCGTTTCAATTGCTTGCGGGTTTCTGGACGGAACAGCCTGCACCAAAAGTGAGGAAGAACCTAATAGAAGCGAACTACTCTACTAGTCAGCTCCCATATTCTACGAGTTATGCGGACAGATTTGTCCATTTAACTAGTATAACTTATTGATAATAAAGGGTCGATATTCTACGAGTTAACTGGTTCGCGACACCGGCAGAATGACCCCGGCGAAAGGCCGTGGAAGGGACTGAATGCGGAGGTCCGGTGAAGAAGAACTCATGCCAGCTTTCCTGGGGGCCGAACGTCGAGGGGCGGACGTAAGAAGCTGCACGATGCAAGTCCCTAGGCCCATCCGGCCGCTCACAAGTACTTTGAAGGCTGGGCCGCTTCTCACTGAACGCTATCCTGAAGACCGGTGCTCGTGCCCGCTGACAATCTATGAATTGTCGGTTTCCAGTCAAATGACAATATATAACTTGTCATAATTGATAAGAATGACTATATTTAAATAGTCAGAGGCCCGCCATGCGCAGCGAGTTCAGAGATCTCCGGCTTAGGCAGTTGGATCGCACCCTGGAACCATTTCAGGCCGCGCGGAAAGTTTCCCGTCCATCGAAGGGCTGGATTCGCGCCATCCGGCAGGCCCTTGGAATCTCCTCCGGGGAGCTTGCGCGCCGGCTTGGAACTAGCCGGCAGCTTCCCCTGCAGCTTGAAAAAGGTGAGGCGGAGGACAGGATCACCCTGAAGAGTCTGCGCGCGATTGCCAACGCGCTCGATTGCGACCTCGTCTACGCCCTGGTTCCGCGAGCAGCGAGTTTGGGGGAGCTGATCGAGAACCGCGCGCGCGCCGAAGCAAAACAGCGAGTGCTAGGGGTGGAGCATTCGATGGCGCTCGAAAATCAGGCCGTCGGCAACCTCGACGAGGCAATTGAAGCCGAGGCGATCCGCGTCGCGAGAAAGCGCGCAGGACCGCGATGACCATCTTCACTACGGGCGATGGCAACACGCCGCTCTCTCCCGAAGAGCAGGACGATCTCATCCCCGACCTCACCACGAAGGAGGAACTAAACGAGTGGGAGCGCCAGAACATCCTCGAAGCCTACACCTGGGCGCTTGAGCAGAGAAACCTGAACCGGCAGGACCCGTTCGCGGAGGCCTTTGTGCGGGAGATGCATCTGCGCATGTTCGATCAGACTTGGAAGTGGGCTGGAATCTACAGAACGACGGAAAAGAACATCGGCATTCCCCATTACCAAATTCGTGAAGCGCTGGCTGTTCTCCTGGGAGACGCGCGCTATTGGGTCGAGCATCAGACCTTCGAGCCTGATGAACTCGCGATCCGATTTCATCACCGTCTGGTCTTCATTCATCCGTTTGCGAATGGGAACGGTCGTCACGCCCGGCTTATCGCCGACGTCATCGTGCGGAAACAAGGCAGGCCGGTGTTTACGTGGGGCGGAGCGGACATCGTGAGGGCAGGCGATTTTCGGCGCAGCTACATCGACGCACTTCGTGCTGCGGATAAGAACGATATCCGGCCACTTCTGGCATTTGCCCGCTCATAGGGACACCTCAAGAAACGGAGATTTCAGCGACTCCCCTTCATCGATGCTCTTCGCGATTCTCGTTGCGAGCCATGATGTGTCGTTCAATGATGCCGGAACACCACGGTCTGGGATGGGGAAACGAAATGAACTCGATCCCAACATGTCGACACAGCGCGGGCTCTTCGAGAAGGCGAGGCACACGGTGTCGGGTAGCCAAGACGGTTGGGGATTCCAACTAGGAAATGCCCTTTGCTGATTTCGAAAGAAGGGTCTTTCTCTGAAATGTGGGAGATCCCAGTTTAAGGTTATTACGGGGAAGAAGGGAATGTTCGGAGGTTGGCTCTTTCTTTGAACACTTGCACGGCTATATCGGGCTCACCGGCACATTCGGCGTTTCTATTAATCCCGCTGAGAAAAGCTTCGGCAATTCGGTACAATTCGTCTAAAGCCGATTCGTCTTTGCGGTACAGGAATCGGAGCATCCGGTAAACGGGTAATACAAGCTCCCTGAAAACTCCAAGCCATTCGTAGCATTCCTCGCGATTTGATCTAAAAGCGCTAGGAGCCTTCTGAATGCCGGATTCGAAGCCAACAGTCATATCCTCACAATCGCTTCGAAAGACGTCGAGGAGTTGCTCAGCCAAGGTCATTTTTATGCACTGAGCCCAATCCACTACGCACGAAAGGTTGTTAACCACTTCCAGTAATTCTCTCCGAGAGCCTAGATTGAGAGAGGCCAGATTGCAGTCCTTGGTAATTTTTCCTAATTCGGATTCAAGTGGCTTTAAAGCGATTGCAATGGCTTCTTCCTTGAGCTTTTCCAAGGCTTCGTCAATTTCTTTCCAATTTTTATGACCTTCGCTGGATTCAACGCGCAACAGGGGGTCCCAATTATAATTCCGGCACAAAAAGCAGGTCCAATCCTTAGTACCTGTCCATTGAGATTCCTCGCAAAACTGGCAGGAAATTGTGAAGTTATGCAATCTGGCCGAAGGCCAGTTGAGGAATGACGACCAGCTCGCGGAGCTTCATTCCGGTGGCGATGA
>Ga0182013_10007843_pt1 | contig 11634 bp, 7 predicted proteins | sample 612S2MmetaG_FD_120487 | JGI IMG/M metagenome (GOLD analysis project Ga0182013, IMG submission 120487) | Permafrost microbial communities from Stordalen Mire, Sweden - 612S2M metaG | ecosystem: Environmental > Terrestrial > Soil > Wetlands > Permafrost | place: Sweden: Stordalen | collected...
CCGCGCACCGGCCTGGGCGCCGACGTCACCGCCCTTCTCGCCGACTGCGCCGCGCCCGAGCTGGTCTACGTCTCATGCGATCCGGCCACACTCGCCCGCGACCTCCGCGCACTGCTGTCGACCGGCTACGCGCTCCGCTCCGTCACATTAGCCGACCTTTTTCCGCAAACCTTCCACATCGAGACCATCGTCCACCTGCAGCGCTACTGACCTGCGCACGCCTACGCTCCATTTCGAGAATCCCCCATTACCGGAATTTCCCGAATGCCAAAACATTGTCGTGTGCGCTTCAATACGCGTGCTTCGGCCCTGCTTGGATTACGCTTGGCTCATTGACGAGCCTCGCCGCTCCTTGAACTTCTTCCGGCCATTTCCACGGCCTTCCCCGGATCCAATTCATGATGCATGCCAGCCGGATCCTTCCAATTCGGTTCAAGCCCCGGTGCGATGCTCGCCACGCCGCCCGCTACGCAGCTCAATCCCATCCCGCTGTTCCACGCGGCGTGGCTCTTTGCCGGTGGAATCACCCTTGCTCACTTTTTCTGGCTTCGCCCGAGTCTCGTTCTCGTTGCGCTCAGTCTTGTCGCCGCACTCTCGATCCTGGCGGCCTTCCGCGCCCAGCGCATCGCCTGGCTGCCACTCGTCATCCTCTGGTCGTTGCTGGGCTCCTGGTGCGCCGAAATGCAGCCCCGCCCGGCCCTCGCACAACCCCTCGCTTCCCTTTCCGACGGCCTGCTCCGCACTGTTGAGGGAACCGTCATCGATGCCAGTCCGCTGCGCAGCGAAATTGTCCAGAATCTCAACAACCCTGCCCCAACCGAGCAGCCGTCGCAACATATCGATCTACGCCTCTCCACGCTGGAACAAGTGACCGACGCCGCCGATCGGCAGTCTCCGATTTCCGGTACGGTCCGGATGACCATCCGGTTGCCGCTCCCCGATCCATCCGGGCCGCTGCCGCTCCCACCCTTCCATTGCGGAGATCGAATCCGCGCCCTCGCCCGTTTGCGCGAGCCCGAGACCTATCACGATGCCGGCGTCTGGAGCCGCGAAGACTTTCTCGTCGATCAGGGAATTACCGCCTTGGCAACCTTGGACGTCGACCAGGTGGTACCGCTCGGCCCATCCGCTCCGTCCTGGCCCTGCCGGATCAGCGTCTGGCAACATGCCGCCGCAAGCCGCCTGCTGGCACTGCCGCTCGCCATGCGTAGGCTGCCCGCGTCGCTGCGCATTTCGTCTGACGATGCGGTCATGCTCTCAGCCATGGTGGCCGGCGACCGGACCTATCTCACACATTCTCTCCGCGTCGGCTTCGAGCGCACCGGCTCGTTCCATATGCTCGTCGTGTCAGGCTTCCACATGGCCATTGTTGCCGGATGCATCTTCTGGCTCGCACGGCGCATGCGTCTGCCACGCGTCCCGGCAACGCTCGTTACCATTGCCGCTTCATTCGCTTATGCGCTCTTCACCGGTTTTGCCACTCCCGTGCAGCGCTCGCTGTGGATGGTGACGCTTTACTTGCTTGGCCGCCTTGTCTACCGCGACCGCAGCCCGCTCAACACCATTGGATTTGCCGCCCTCTGTCTTCTCGCCGTCAGCCCACGCAGCCTTTTCGATGCGAGCCTGCAAATGACTCTTCTCGCGGTCGCGGCCATTGCGGGCATTGCCACGCCGATTCTCCAAAACTCCATCCATCCTTACCTGCTCGCTTCTCGCGAGCTCAACCTCACCGCCATCGACGTAAAACTACCTGCAAAGCAAGCGCAATTCCGCGAGACCATGCGGATCTTCGTTGCGGTATTCGAATCCACTCCCTTGCATCGCTTAGCGCGCGGTTTCATCCCCGCGGCCGTCGGGCTTTTCCTTCGCCTGGTGGAGCTGATTGTCGTCTCCTGTGTCATCGAGCTGGCCATGACTCTTCCAATGGCAATCTACTTTCACCGCATTACGCTCTTCGCGCTTCCAGTCAATCTCTTCATTCTGCCTCTGCTTGCGGTTCTTATGCCGCTCGCCCTCCTGACACTCGCAACTGCGCTTCTCGCGCCCTCAGCGGCCGTCGTCCCCGCCGCCCTCACCGCGATTCCGCTTCACTTCGGAATCTGGCTTGTCCATCTCTTCGGCTCCATCGTCTTGGCCGACATGCGCACAGCCATGCCGATCTGGCAACAGTCGACCGCCTTCTGCGTATTGTTTGTCGCTGCTATCGCCCTCGCGCGGAGAGCCCACACGCGCTTCTGCTGGACCGCACTGGCCCTCGCTGCGGCGTCTGCCGTCGCGCCGCGGCCCATTCAGCATCCACAGAGTGCCTTGTTTCTTGAGGCCATAGACGTCGGGCAGGGCGATTCACTACTCGTGATCACTCCTGATGGAAAAACTCTGCTTGTCGACGGCGGAGGTTTCGGCGGAGGCCCAGCGCAGGCCCCGCAGGATTTCGACATTGGCGAAGAGGTCGTCTCGCCTGCGCTCTGGGCGCGCGGCATAAGCCATCTCGATGCCGTAGCACTGACTCATGCCCACTCTGACCACATGGGCGGCCTGCCCGCGGTCCTGCGCAATTTTCATCCGGATGAACTGTGGGTCGGCAACAACCCACGCTTCGGAGCTTACAATGATCTGCTCAATGAAGCCGCCACTCTCCACGTGCGCTTCCGCTCTTTCCGAGCCGGTGACGCACTCGCCTTTGGCGAAGCCCAAATTGCAGTTCTTGCGCCATTTCCCGACTACGAACCCGGACCCGAGCCCAAAAACAACGACTCGCTGGTTCTGCACATTAACTACGGCGTCACATCCATCCTCCTTGAAGGTGATGCCGAAGGTCCGCTTGAAGATGCGATGCTCAACGAACGAGGCCTTGCGAGCACGCTGCTCAAGGTCGGTCACCATGGCAGCGTCACTTCCACGCGGCCTGAGTTTCTCGCCAGGGTTGCGCCGCAGTGGGCCGTCATCTCCTGCGGACTGCACAACCGCTACGGCCATCCGCGCCCCGAGGTTCTTCAAGCGCTTCAGGGAGCAAACGTTCGCACGTTCTCGACAGATATCACCGGTGCCGCTTGTTTTCGTCTCGACGGCAAGTTCGTCACCCCCGATCCGGCCTGCGGAAGTCAAACTGCCTTCTGAACAAGCCCCGCCCAAAGAAGAAAGGGTACGGGCTTTCGCCCGTACCCAAATGAGTTCACGCCCATGTTCACTTGCAGTACCAGGGCAGCTCTTCAGGGCTTGCCCCGTACTCCCAAGACCGTCCGTCCCCAGACGGCCTTAAGCTTCTAAACGAAAATGCGTATCAATCTGCGCAATCTTGCGGCGCGCGCGCACAGCCAAATCCCCTGTGGGGAATTGCACGACTGCCGCTTGATACGATGCCCGCGCTTTCTCGCGCTCACCGAGCGTTGCCCACATGTCTCCGATGGGAAGTTGCATCGCGGCCAGGTTGAACCTTCCGCCGCCGGAAGCGCTCGTCACTGCTTCCTGCATGCGCGACTCCGCCGCTTGCCGCGATCCGTTCGACGCGAGCGCCCATGCATGGAATGCAAGCATCTGCGACCGGGTGGAGCGAAGTTCGATCGATTGCGGGTGAGCCGGATATCCGGCCAACACTGCTTCCACGAGTTCGCGAGCCCGCTCCGAATTATCCTTGCGAGTCAACAAGAGCTCGGCAAGTCCGAAATGGAAGTTTCCATTTGCCTGTGGAGTTTGAATAGCCGCCTCGAAAAGCTCCTCCGCCTTGGCGTCTTCGCCTTCGATGGAAAGAACCATCGCATAGAGGAACAGCTCGGGGCTTGTGAGCCGCGGCGAATCTTGGCGGTCAAACGCCAACGGCCGAAGATAGGTCCGCGCTTCGCTGTAACGACCGGCCAAAGCCAGAATCCACCCTTCCATCGAAGGGTTGTGACCCACTGCCCAGAAAAGCATCCGGTTGGCTTGCAATGCCAGGCCGTAATGGCCACGGCGCACCAGCCAGAGAGGCAACAGGCCGACGACTGCCGAAGCCGGAATCATCAGCATGGAAAGCGCGAGAGCCGTGCGAAGTCCCCAGGCAAGCGGGCTCCGCTGACCCATTGCGCTGGACTCCTCAAGGAGAGCGGTAAGCACGAGCCCAATGATCGGGGGGGCGATCACGAGAGGTGCGAGCTTCCGCCAGTTTCCTTGAGGAGCCTTGCTGCGCAACACGTTAAAGAAAATGTCTACCAGGACCAGCCACAGAGCGGCGCCGATGGCGAGAAATGAAGCACGCGCTGGAGCAGCGGGAATATTTGCCGAGAGAAGTCCAACGACACAAAGCATGGTTGTGCCGCCGAGAAAGGTAACAACAATCGATTTAAGCTGGGTCGGAGCTGTCCAGTAGGTCCGGGCCGAAGCCACCTTGCTTGTCGACTTGGCGCGGCTCACTGTCGACCAAAGAAGCATGCTGGCCCATGCCAGGCAGCAAAGACTGATCAATGTGCCCAGGCAAAAAGGAGTGAACTGCCAAAGTCGCTCACCGATGGACTGCGTGCTCGGAAACGAGCGCTCGCTGGCCCAGTTCATGCTCCAGGCCCAAGACAGAGCAATGCCCGAACCCGCCATCAAGAGGCGAAATGCTTTGTGTTCCTGCAACCAGATGCGAAAATTCTTACGTCCGCCTTCGACACTGACCCCAATAGCGATTGCCATTGAATCCCCCCCAGGCCTTGAATGTAAGGGACAGTAACTAAACTTGCTCTCCTCCTTTCGCTGCTCACCGGTTCACATTGGGGTTAGGCCGCATTCCCCGAAAGTTGTATGTTGCCCTAAAAACGCATCCTCACTCCCACTTGAATTTGCCTTTCGCGGTAGAAATTCAGCGCATTCACGTTTAATGGCGCCCCAAAGGCGGTTGTATTGGCCTTCAGGCCCGTCAGGAAGTTCAAAGTCGGGGGTGTACCGTCCATGCTTCCGGGCTCCAGGTAATACCCCGTCGTTTCCACCTCGGTTACGTTTTGATGATTGAACAGGTTGAAGCTTTCCACCAGCAGCTCCAGCCGCCGCATCGCTCCCAGGTCGATCGATTTGCCGACCCGCAGATCGGCCTTCCACGTCGGCGGAAATCGATAGGTGTTCCGCCCTACGCCCACCACCCGGTTGTCCCCGCCCGATCCGTTCATTCCCGGTCCCAAACCGACGATCGCGGCCCCCGTCAGTTGGTCGAACTCCTCTGCCAGTGAGCCAGAAGTCCGCATGGTGAAGGGCAGCCCGCTGCGATAGTGCCCGATACCCGAAACTTTCCAGCCGTTCGCAAGCCTTCCCAATCCCCCGCTGACCTTCCATGGTGTTTCGATCAGAGCCATCGCATTTGCCGCGTGGCGCACGTCCAGATCGCTGGTCCCGTATTCGTGGCTGAAATCCTCCGGATCGAACACATCGCTGCCCGCGACGGTCGTGGTCGCATTCGGATTCCAGTCCATGGCATGGGCATAGGTGTATTGAGCGCGCAGACTTAATCCACGCCGCGTATCGCGCACAATCTTGAAAACTGCTGCCTCGTATGTCGAGTTTGCCCGACTCATGATCTCCGAAATTTGCTGGTAATTCGGATTCGCGCGTCCCGCAAACCCGGTCGCCGTGCTTGGCGATGGCCACGAAGCGTAGAACGGGACCGTGATCTGTGGCGTCTTGATCGGTCCGGCGCCTTTTCCGTCCACCACGGCATAGGTGATCGTCCCCGGGTTCACTGCCTTATCCAGATTGGTATCGATCGACACCGGAAGCCGCCGGCCAAGACTCAGGATGCCGCTCGTGGTCACCCGCAAGTGCCCAGGGAGCGACTCTTCCAGCGCCGCCACGGCCTGGTGTATCTCCGGCGTGCGGAATTCCGGCGCGAACTCGACTGCGCCAGGTTTCACCACGCTCCCCGGCATCCCGCTCAGCACCTGCGGAAAAACGGGCGCACCCCCGCCCTGCAAATTGTCAGTCGGACGCAGAAAAATGCTCATATCGCCCGCGGCGCTGCCCGTCTGCGTGAGAGCGGTTTCAATTGTCCCGTTCTCTGTCCGCCCGAAGAACATCCCGTACCCCAGGCGCAGCACTGGCACATGAGTCTCCACGCTGCCCACTGCTACGCTCACCCGCGGTCCCCAGTCGTTCCCCAACCTAGGCAACTGCGTGGTGAGTGGGAGAGCCGCATTGTTCAACGCTGCAATCGGCGGCGGAAGCTGTTCTCGCTCCCAACGAAGACCGCCTGAAACCACAACAAACTTCCGCGGTTGCCATTGAATGGTTGAAAACGCAGCCCAGTCGTTGGTGCTTAGCCTCCAGTTCGTCGGCCCCAGCATCTGCGAATAATACGAGTAGCACGGCAGATACCCCAGCCCATGCAGCCCACCCTCCGTGTCCCGCCAGGCCTTCCCGGTCGCATCGCAATTGTGCTGGTTGTCGGGGCTCAGTTCTCCTGAAACCCCAAACGCCGAGAACGCCAGGGCATCTGAAGCAAAATTCTCAACGTTCGCGTAGGAATACGTCCCCGTCTGGTTGCGTAGCAAACTTGTCGCGTCCTCATTGTGTTCCAGTTGAAATCCGCCGCGCACCAGCAAGCTTCCCCGCACCCAGTCCACACCTTCCCGCGCCTGGTACGCGTGCTCGTCTGGAGAACTCCCCATTCCGAACCGCGACGGATTTCCAATGGTGAATCCGTAACGCGAGTCCACCCCGATCTGCGGCAGTTGCCCCCATACGTTCGGCGGCAGGAACGTCTGCTCATACGCTGAAGGTGACTCGGCATGCGTGCCCAGAATGTTTCTCCCCACCGCGCCCTCCGATATAAACAACAGGTTCGGCGTCAGGAATGCTTCCCACCGCGCAAGGAGCATCGCCTCGCTCGCCCGGCTCGATCCAAAGCTGTCCTTTCCGTAAGGCTCCGAGACCCGCGTGAGCCCGCCGCCGGGTGCATCCCAATGACCGCCGGTTCCCTCCAAAGTCGCGCGATGCCGCTCTGCTGCTTCCCAATCCAACCGCCCAAAACCCACCCACTGCGTTTCACTCCGCGGAGCCGGCCCCAGCAGCCCGGCCAGCGTCGTCAGCATATTCGAGTACGCCGACAATCCCTCCGCGACAGGATTTGCGCCACTCAATCCCAGGCGCGCGCTCAACACCTGCATCTGGTCATTGCTCGGCTGCGCAAAAAACCCCTCCGTTATCGGAACGCATGGAATCGACGGGCAATTGTTCGGCGTCTCCAATAAATAGGGGTGCTTCACCGTCGCCAGGCCGGGGTCGTTGCGGTGGTAACTATCAAATGCGCCAAACCAGAACAGCTTGTCCCGCCGGATCTGGCTTCCAAGACCCAGCCCCCATACCATTTCGTGGTCCGGCGGCGTGTACCGCTCAGGCGCGCCGTTCGGCCCATTCCCGAACACCGGAACCGTCGTCTGTGTCGCGGGCGCCGTCTGCGTAATCCATTGCGTGAACGGGTTTTGCGCTCCCCAGGTGTTCTGCCGATCGAATGCGAAGCCTTGCCCATGCAGGCCGTTCCTTCCCCTCTCTGTCTCGATGTCAAGCCGCCCGCCCCCGCTACGATCCGCATCTGCTTCCGCATTCCCGGCCGCCGTACGCACCTCGCGGATCGCCGCCTCGGCCACCGGCGATCCGCGCCCACCTGACCACGCCAGACCGAGTGCGCCTTGATCTCTCCCTCCCTGTCCGTTCGATCCCGGACGCTGCTCATCCTCTTCAGACTTGCCCGCCCCCCCGAACGCCATGCGCATGTCCATTGCATCCAGGCTTGTCTCGGCCGCCTGCAGTCCCCCGCCTGCGGTTGCCCCGCCCTGCGCTTCGCTCCCTGCCGACGCAACTTCGGGCAAAAAGCCCTGCCACCGCCTTCCCGCCGCCGGCAACCCCTGCAACTCCGCCGCGCTCACGGTCGTCGCCACCGCAGGTGTCGCCGGGTCGACCCGCACAAACTTCTTTGCACCCTCGCTCGGCGCAGCATTTTCTGGTGTTGCGCCAAATGAACCCGCACCCGGCACCGGTCGCCCTTCCAAAACGACCCGCACGAGCGGAGTTCCCTCCAGCGTGGCCATCACCACCGCGGAATCTACCTCGGGCATCGGCCCAACCGTCCGCCACGTTGACCTTTCAGGAATAGCCAGCTCGCGCACACCCTCCACCGGCAGCGCCGTGTCCACCGCAGCCTTCGCCGGCTCCGGAATCTCCCTTCCCGCAGCCGCCTTCAAAGGAACCGCCGTCGGCGGGCCAGCCGCAGGCATCCCTTCAACCACACCCGCAACCACCGCATGAGCCGCCGGCATCCCAACCGATGCCGCGACCATCGGCCGCATCGCCGGCGCCACAGCCGCCCCCGCATCAAGCGCCATCGCCGCCCGCACCTTGGTCGGCTTATCCCCAAACACAAGCACGTCCTCCAGCCGCCCGTGCCCCAGGCGCTCGCTCGTTGCCTCCAGCGTGTACGTCCCCTCAACCAGCCCACTCACGCGAAAGCTTCCATTCCCCCCTGTGATTCCGCGCGCCTCCTCTCCAGTGGCCTGGTTGCGCACCACCAGCGTCGCCCCGCCCAGCGGAACCGACTGCAAATCCGTCAATATTCCCGTCAGAGTGCCGCGCGCATCATTCCTCGTCGCCTGCCCGGCCGCACGCCCAACACCCACAGCCAGCAAAGCCGCCAGCGCCAGCGCCGTCCAAACTCGTTTTGCCTCTGCCATCGAGTTTCCCGCTCGCGGCAGATCCGGTGATCAAGCGCATCAATGGCATTCCGCCAGCCCGCTCTCCTGCCAGGCCGGCGCGGAGCCATCGCGTCCCGGCAACTTCGCTCCGGCACACAGGCTCCAAATGCCCAATAAGGAATGTTGCAACCGATTGTAGGCCCGAAACGGTAAACTGGAAAGACGCCATGACGAATGCACGCTCAACCGTGACCCCGAGCACAATTCATCCCGACTCCCTCAGTCCCTAGCCCTGAACCTTACCTCTGACCTCTGACAAATGTTCATCGATGAAGCCAAAATTCGCGTAAAAGCCGGCGACGGCGGCAATGGCTGCGTGGCCTTCCGCCGCGAAAAATTCGTGCCCCGCGGCGGTCCCTCCGGCGGCGACGGCGGCCGCGGCGGCGACGTCGTCATGACCAGTTCGCAGCGCCACAACACTCTCATCCATTTCCGCTACAACCCCGAGCACAAAGCCCAGCGCGGCGAACACGGCCTCGGCTCCAACTGCACCGGACTCGACGGCCGCTCCATCACCCTCCAGGTCCCCGTCGGCACCGCCCTCTACGACCAGGACACGGGCGAGCTGATTCATGATTTTGAAACCGCCGATGAAAGCGTAGTGGTCGCCAAAGGCGGACGCGGCGGACGCGGCAACCAGCACTTCGCCACCCCCGTCCACCAGGCCCCCCGCGAGCACGAGCTCGGCCGCCCCGGCGAAGAGCGCCACTACCGCCTCGTCCTCAAGCTGCTCGCCGACGTCGGACTCGTCGGCTACCCCAACGCCGGCAAATCCACCCTCATTTCGCGCATCTCTGCCGCCCGGCCCAAAATCGCCGACTACCCTTTCACCACCCTCGAACCCAACCTCGGCGTCGTCACCGTCGGCCAGGAGCCCGACCAGTTCTCCTACGTCGTCGCCGACATGCCCGGACTCATCGAAGGCGCCCACCTCGGCTCCGGCCTCGGCACCCAGTTCCTGCGCCACATCGAACGCACCCGTCTCTTGCTGCACTTGGTCGATGTGTCCGACGCATCCGGCCGCCCCGACCCCGTCGAAGACTTCAAGGTCATCAACAACGAGCTCGCCAGCTTCACCGTCACCCGCGCCGCGTCCGCCGAGAATCCCGACACGCCCTTTGCCGATCTCGATGCCGAGCCCGTCGACACCCATCCCTTGTCGGATAAGGTGATGATCGTCTGCGCCACCAAGATCGACTCCGCCAACCCCGACAAGCTCAAAAAACTAGCCGCCCACATCAAGCGCAAGAAGCTGGAGTTCCACGCCATCTCCGCAGTAACCGGCGAAGGCATCGAAGACCTGAAATGGTCCCTGGCCAAGCACCTCCGCGACTAATAGCAATTAGATAGAAGTCGGAGGAAGAAGGAGCCTTCAGCCTCGGAGGGAGCAGGGGCCTTTAGGCCCCTGAAGAGAGCGCCTTCAAGAAGAAGCGGCTTCAGCCGCGGGCCTTTCATTCTCTCCCGTCCGTCGCACCGGCGCCTGAACAGCTCTTTGCGCTGTTCCATTACTTCGCGAAATACATAGGCATCGAGTCCATCTCCGCACAAGGACTCGTTGGCACGCCGGAGGCTTATCCGTTCAGTTCCGCCGCATGTGGACCGTTTGATCCAATGCCTCTGCATCTTGCGCAGAAATAACGCCCGGGCCTGAAGGCCGTTCGCGAAGCTGCTGCTTCCAGGGGCCTGAAGGCCCCTGCTCCCTCCGGTGGCCGGCCTGACACCTGGCATCCCAAGTTTCCTCGACAGATTCAACCAGATCAACTAGAATTCTAGTTGAAATAGGTGAAACCATGGTCTGGCAACTCCAGCAAGCCAAAACCCGGCTCAGCGAGGTCATTGAAAAGGCCCACACCGGCGGCCCCCAGGTCATTACCCGCCACGGAGCCGAGCGCGCCGTCGTCCTGTCTATCCACGACTACCGCGCGCTCGTCGCCCACAAACCCAATCTCATCAATTATTTACTCCAAGGCCCTAAGGTCGACGACTTCGAAATCGAGCCCAGCCGCGATATGGGCCGCGAGATCGAACTGTGACCGCCGCAGTTTCCTATCTACTCGACACCAACGTGCTTTCGGAAACCCGCAAGCTCAAGCCCGATCCCGGCGTCCTCGCCTTTCTCCAATCCGCCGACCCCGGGTCCATCTTCTTGAGCGTCCTCACCCTCGGCGAATTGCGCAAAGGCATCGCCGCCAAAAAACTGCGCGACCCGGAAGCGACTGCGGCCGCCCGCCTGTCGGCCTGGGTTGACGGGCTGGAAGGCAGCTTCGTCGATCGCATCCTCCCTATCGACGCCGGAATCGCAAGCCTGTGGGGAGAATGGTCCGGCCAACGCCCGCGCCCCGTCGTCGACACATTACTCGCGGCCACCGCTGCCCGCCACAACCTCACCCTCGTCACCCGCAATCTCCGCGATGTAACCGGAATCCCCGTCCAACTCCTCAATCCCTGGAAAACCTAAACCCGACCCAGCGCCCTGGCCACCCCCGCGCGCGTGCTCGCGGCATGCGCCGCCCCTGCAAGAAACGTCAACTGGACCGGCCCTTTTCCCGATCCAACTCCCGCTGCCGCCAACGCCTCTTCCGTAGCCCGCGCCCGCAGGAACCCATACAGAAACTGCTCGGCGGTTTCCCCCGTGTCCACGCCGGCCTTGCCGCCGTCGAGCACCGTGGGCGCAAAGTACGGGTGCGCGATCCCCAACCGCAGGGACTGTTCATAAACGATCGACCCCACCAACTGCTCCCGGTTTGGAGTAAAGCCCTCAAGATCGCCCAGGCCGATCAACAACAGCCTGCCCGCATGCATCGAGCCCGGCTTCGGCGTGATCAGAAGCGTTTCGCCCAGCAAACCCGCAAACAGGTTCTCCTTGCGAATCTGCGTCAATAGCCCACCCAGCTCCCCGTCGAGCTCCGTCAGGGAGCCATGCAGCGTGTTCGCCGGAGTCGAA
>Ga0182013_10007844_pt1 | contig 11631 bp, 9 predicted proteins | sample 612S2MmetaG_FD_120487 | JGI IMG/M metagenome (GOLD analysis project Ga0182013, IMG submission 120487) | Permafrost microbial communities from Stordalen Mire, Sweden - 612S2M metaG | ecosystem: Environmental > Terrestrial > Soil > Wetlands > Permafrost | place: Sweden: Stordalen | collected...
AACTTCCCGCAGAACCGGCTGACCGACCACCGCATTGGCCTCACGCTCCACCAGCTCGACCTGGTGATGGAAGGCCGCCTCCAGCCCATCGTCGATGCCCTCATCACACACTACCAGGCCGAGCAGTTGAAGGCCGGCATTCAGGCGGCCTGAGCATTGCCTATTCTGCGCAGCCTCGTCGCCGTAGGCGCAGAGCGCCTGGTCAAGGGGCCGCACCCTGACCGCGCCCGCCAGGATGCCGAGACGCTTCTACTGCACGTTCTTGGCAAGTTCAGGGTCTGGTTCCTCGCCCACTCCGAGGAGGAACTTCCGGATGCCGAGGTTGGCCGCTACAAGGATCTGATCAACCGCCGCTACCGGGGTGAGCCCATCCAATACATCATCGGCGAAACCGAATTCTACGGCCTTCCCTTTCTCGTTACGCCCGACGTCCTCATCCCACGCCCCGAGACTGAACTACTTGTCGAGAAGATCATCCATTTGGGGTTCCAATTCCGGAGGCCAAGATTGGTAGAAGTAGGCACCGGTTCGGGTGCAATCGCAATTGCATTCGCGCACGACTGGTCCCATGCAGCAGTCACTGCAATCGATATTTCCGCGTCCGCACTGGCTCTTGCCCGCCGCAATGCCGAGCTCATCGGTTTCGCAGATTGCATCCGCTTTCTCCAAGGCGACCTGCTCGCCCCCGTGGCCGGAGAGCAATTCGATATCGTCGTCTCCAACCCGCCCTACGTGCCCACTACCGACCGCGATACGCTAGCCGTCGAGGTCCGCGACCACGAACCGGCCCTAGCCCTCTTCGCCGGGCACGACGGCCTCGACATCTACCGCCGTCTCATCCCGCAAGCCTTCGCCTGCCTCGTCCCCGGCGGCTTCCTCGTCCTTGAAATCGGCTACGGCCAATCTGAATCCATCGCCGAGCTGCTAGCTGCCTCCGGCTTCAGCCAGATCGAGTTCATCCCGGACCTGCGATCCATCCCCCGCGTCGCTTGCGCCCAGCGCCCCTGAACGGCTTTGCCTTCGCACAAATCGGGTGCCCCAGGTTTCGCTTCTGAGACCTGGGATAACGCATTTCCCGCCCACCCCAATGTTGTAGACTCATCTCCGGAAAGGATTCTTCTCATGCCCACCTGCAAAGGCTACGGTACGCCCAACGCTCACTCCCCGCTCGCGCCCTTCAACTTTACCCGCCGCGAGCCCGGCCCGACGGAAATCGCCGTTGACATCCTCTACTGCGGCGTCTGCCACACCGACCTGCACATGACGCGCAACGAGTGGGGCAACTCGATCTATCCCCTCGTTCCCGGCCACGAGATCGTAGGGCGGGTCGTTGGGGTGGGAAGCTCGTCCAAAAAGTTCAAGCTCGGAGAGCTCGCGGCCATCGGCGTCATTGTAGACTCCTGCCGCCAGTGCGCCCCATGCCATCGCGGCGATGAGAATTACTGCGATAAGGGTCCCACGCTCACGTACGCCTCCCCCGACCGCGTTGACGGCTCCATCACCATGGGCGGCTACTCCTCGAACTACGTCGTCGACGAGCGCTTCGCCCACACGGTTCCAACGAATCTCGACCTGGCCGCCGTGGCCCCGCTCCTCTGTGCCGGAATCACCACCTATTCGCCGCTGCGCCACTGGAAGGCCGGTCCCGGCATGAAGGTGGGTATCGTCGGCCTCGGCGGCCTGGGCCACATGGCGCTCAAGTTCGCCCACTCCTTCGGCGCGCATACCGTCCAATTCACCACCAACTTGCGCAAGCGCGAAGACGCCCTCAAGCTGGGCGCCGACGATGTCGTCCTCTCAACCGATGCCAATGCCATGAAGAATCACACCAATTCCTTTGACTTCATCATCGACGCCGCTGCAGCCCCGCACTCGGTCGACCCCTACACCGCCCTTCTCAAGCAAGACGCGACAATGTGCCTCGTCGGTCTGCCTGACAAGCCCCCGGCCGTCAGCATCTTCAACCTCATCTCACGCCGCATTTCGGTTGCCGGCTCCATGATCGGCGGCATGCCCGAGACGCAGCAGATGCTCGACTACTGCGGAGAGCACAACATCGTCTCCGAGGTCGAAGTCATCCCCATCCAGCAGATCAACGAAGCATACGAGCGCATGTTGCGCCAGGACGTGAAATATCGCTTTGTGATCGACATGAGTTCGCTCAAGTAACTCCGTCGTTCATCCGGCCAATATGGGTACCCCACCCACGCAGCATCGTTGTTTCTGCCGCCAGGGTGGGGTGGAGCGATACTCAGCCGCAACGAGCGATGTCGCGCGGTCAGATACTAGCCGTCTTTCTCCACCTCACCGAGCAACTCTCCCAGCCGGTCCAACCGGTTTTCCCAAATTGACCGGCGGTCGCGGATCCATTGCTCCATCGCATCGAGCCCGACGGGTTCGATGCGGCAGGTGCGCACCCTGCCCACCTTTTCGGTTTGCACCAGGCCGCACTCCTCCAACACCTGAATATGTTGAACGACCGCGGCCAGAGTCATCTCAAAGGGCTCAGCCATGCGCGATACCGACATGGGACCCAGGCTCAACTTCTCCATCATCGCTCGGCGCGTGGGATCGCCGAGGGCGTGGAAGATACGGTCGATATTGGGTTTCTTTTTCATGGCCCGCACCTTCCTGCGCCGCTCCGCGATTAGGTTTCCAGGTTTCTTACCGTTTAAAGTTGTACCAAAGCTGGGTACCCCAGATCCCGATTTTGGGACCTGGGAAAGCCTGAACTCATATACGAATTCTTTTGGTCACTGACCTAGCACCCTTGCCAACTTGTCGAGCAGCCCGCGCCATCCAGCTTCACGCATCGCGGGGCCATCCGCACCCTCCAGGAATGCGCTCTGAAATGTGAGCATCAGGTCTGTGCCCTTCTCGGATGGCAAAAGCTCAACCGTGCCCAGCGAGACCGAGATGCATTTGTCAGCCACGTCCATCGTAGACGTAAAAATGATGCGGCGGTTCGGCACGATCTCCCGATAGATGTTCTCGTTCTTGAGCGAGCGACCCGTCAGCGGATGGCCTTCTTTGAAGGCAAGGGCGTAGTGCTCTCTTCCTCCAACACGAAACTCCAGCTCATAGTTTTCGACCTGATTTTGTTCGCTTTCGGCGTACCAGCGGCGTTTTTGGGCAGGGTCGGCGAAGGCAGCGAATACGCGCTCCGGATTGACAGGGTAGCTGCGCTCGACGGCAAAGGTGTTGTGGATTACGGGTTGATGGTTCATGAGTGTTCTCCTCCAAGGGGAATGGTAAAGTGCATATTTAAGTATTGATCGGTTTTCGATTATTTGTCAAGTGAAAACTTAAGTATTTTTCAGGCATTACCTCCAACGGCCCGGTCGGGTCCGGAATACTTAAAGTTCAGGCATTACCCTCAGAATGGGCTTTGAATGCATAGAACTCCTCCCCAGGGATCAAGCGATTGATTTGAACCTCGAGAAAGCCTGCATGGTGCAACTGGCTGACGAGTTCGTTTTTGGTGGGCAGTCTCCCGCAATTCATGGTCGCTGCTCCCCACAGATTGAGAACTTCAACCCCCAAACTCCCTCCCTGACAACAGGTAATCAGTAATAGAAAACCACCCGGCTTTATAAACTCCTTAATATGTTGGAGCAGTGAGACACGGTCCTCAACCGGGAAGTAGTAGATATTGTTGTACAGCGTCACGATGTCGAAATGTTCATCCGGGGCCTTTAAGCGAATATCAACGGTTTCGATTCTCACTCGGCCGTTCAGATCCCATTCAGAGATGTTCTTGCGAGCAATATCGGCGACTTTGGGCTGCAACTCCAAACCCAGGGCAGCCAGAGACGGGTTTCTTTCTGCTGCGTACTTTATGTAGAAACCGGATCCACAACCAATCTCGAGCAGGCTGGAAACTCCTGCAACGGGGAAAAGACGTTCGATGGCTTCGATCTGGAATTCTTCAAGAATCCGAGATGACCGCGCAATGATCGCGCCATCCTGATCATCGAGGCTCCAAAGTTTTCCGTGACGAAGTTTCTCAGGTGTTTGTGAGATTAAATTGGAGTGAAGTCCCGCTACCTCCTGAAGCATGGCCATCATAGCATCGTTCTTGGGCAATGCTAGTTTCCTGGCCAGTCCCCTAAGTGCATATCCCTTGGCGCTCGATCTCAGATAGCCGAGCCGAACACCCAAATGCAGCCAAGCCTCAAGAGCTTCACGAGCCTCGTCCTCTTTGCAATATGCTTCAGCAAGCTGTTCAAAGCTTTTCGGCGCATCTGACAACAGGTCGAAAAGACCGCACTCCCTGGCCGCCACTATGTAATTAAGTTGATAGAAGTGTTTGAGCAGAGCATTGCCGCCCAAAAACGCCAAAAGCTGATTATTTCTTATGAGTTTGAGAAACGGTTTGAGTGACATAGTTCCTCTGAAACGGCCAAAAGGACAAGTTATTGCAGATTGCCCGATCCCGTCCCAAACAGGATATCCTGAACGGGTCGCTAAGCGAATCTAACAACTGCTGGCATGTTCGTGTCTGATTCTTCGCCCAACCTCTTTTCTCGACCCTGCCTTGACCTCCCTGTGACTCCTGGGGCCGAAAACGGTATTGGGGAAGAGTGGCCGGTGATTCAGGTGCGACACCGGAAATCAACCATCAAAGTTTTCCGTACGGAATCCATTACGGAGTGCCCCAATTCTTCAAGCGCCCCGCACTCTCTGGCTTCATGGTCGGCGTAATGCCTGAGACGCAGCAGATGTTTGACTATTGCGGCCAGCAATATAACGTTTCCGACGTAGAAGTCAACTACCGCTCCGAACACCTGTTCACGCTCAAGCAATCGCTGGCAGCCTACAAGCATTATCAAAGACTTCTGGCCGAGTGCGACAGCGAGATCGAGCGGTTTACACGCGAACTGAACAGTAAGATCGATCTAGCTCAAAAGGAGCCGATGCCGCCCGCCGATCCCTGCGGGCAAAAGCGCCGCAAGAATCAGTTTTACTTCGAGATGAGTCCGGAATTCAACCGTATCTTCGGTGCCGACCTGACGGCCATCCCCGGCCGGATTCCCCATAACTTCCGCGTTCTTTGCGGTAGATGTGGGATACCACGTAGCCCAATCCGCCCGGTGTTGTTGCACTTGAAGTTTGAGCGCGGCCTGTATGAGTTTCAGTCATCGAGTCCTTTATCCCCCACCTGCCCAAGGTTGAACTCAGTTCTGTGTGCCGATACTGAATGCGGTCGGCATGTTGTTCGCACCGGCGATAGGATGCGGAGCGGGACATGAGACTAGAAGTAAGCATTTCCAACAGGTCGAATATTCGCCCTAACCGTGCAAGGTTTTCGGCTGTCAAAGAGAGAGTTCCAAGATGAATTTTTTCGCGGAGGTTGGAATGCGCACGCTCGTGTTTTTGCTCACCTTGGCCGGATTCGTGCTTCCCGCATTCGCCGCAAAACGCGTCACAGTTGCGCAACTAGAGCAGGAACTGGCCGCCAACTCCGGCGGGACGGATGCCGAAGTGGCTCGGCAACTTTCCGATCGGGAGTTGTCCGAACGGTTGAGTACGGCCCGGCTTGACCGCCTTGAAACGAACCTGCCCGGAGAGAAGGCGCGACAGGCACTCACGATCCTCGCGGACGCGTCGGCGTTTCTTGACCCTCCCGCGGCGGAGATTTCAGCCCAGCCCGCCCCGGATCTGGCCGCGCAGCGCAAGATTCTGGCACTGACCGTGAACTATGTCACGCAGACCGTTCACCAGTTGCCAAACTTCTTTGCCGCCAGGGTGACGACCAGCTTTGAGGACACGCCGAATGCGCAGAGACCGGGCGCGATCTCCGCTCAGGGCTTAACCTCCGTTATTAAGTACCAGACCTTGCACCCGGTGGGCGCCGAGAGCGTAACGGTCTTCTATCGCGACGGCCACGAGGTCATCGAGACCGTTGCGGACAAGTTGAAAAATCGGCCGCCGGCAGCGCGGACGCTTACTACTTCAGGCGTTTTTGGGCCCATCCTCGGCACGGTGTTGGTCGACTCTGCCCGGAGCAACCTGGCCTGGAGCCACTGGGAACACGGACAAAGCGGTCCAGAGGCAGTTTTCAGTTACAAGGTGCCAAAAGAGAAATCCCACTATACAGTCATTTACGAATCACGCCCAACCGATCCATCGGCCGCCGATTGCTCCACGAAGGCACAGACATTTAGCCCGTTGGTGGCCTATCACGGAGAGATGGCTGTCGATCCCGCGAGCGGCACCGTCCTCCGACTGATTTTGGAGGCAGATTTGAAGCCAGGCGACTTCACCGTCAAGTCCGGCATCGTGGTGGAATACGGCGAGGTGAACATCGGTGGCAGGAACTATTTCGTTCCGCTGAAGAGCATCTCCTCCACGCTTGCGCGCTCTCTTCAGCGCGCACAGATGAACCCAGGCTGCTTTGAGCTCTTGGTCAGAGAGGATCTCAAGGCTTCGTTGAACGATGTGGTCATTGGCCAATACCACGTCTTCCGAGCTGATGCGACTATGCTCAGCGAGAGAGAGGCGGAGAAGCTGGAGACTCGACCACCCGCTGCGAACGACAGTGGCCCAAACCCGGGCGCCCCATAACTGCCGCGTTCCCTGCAGCAAATATGGGATACCACGAACCCCAAACCTGTCCGGCGCCTTTCAGAACTAAACTGTATGAGTGTCCGACATAGAAACCTTCATCCGCCGCCTGCCCAAGGCCGAGTTGCACCTGCACCTTGAAGGCACCATCCTGCCCGCCACCCTGGTGGAGCTGAGCGCCCGCCACGATGCCCAGCCGCTCACCCTCGAACAGGCCGAAGCCCTTTACCGCTTCACCAACTTCTCCGGCTTCCTGGACGCCTTCAAGGCCGTCTGCCAGCGGCTCATCACGCCCGAAGACTACGAACTCGTCGCCTGGCGCGTGATCGAGAGCCTCGCCGCGCAGGGCGTGGTCCACGCCGAGGTCTTTGTCTCCGTCGGCGTCATCTATAGGACCCGCAACCACGATCCGGCGGCCTTCGAGCCCATCTTTGCCGGCCTGGAACGCGCCCGCGAACGCGGTCAGCGCGAACTGGGCCTATCACTCTACTGGATCTTCGATGCAGTGCGCCACTTTACCGTCACTGAGGCCGAGTGGGTCTTTCAGAAGGCCGCGGAAATGCGCCCCCAGTTCCCTTCCATCGTCGCCATCGGCCTGGGCGGCGACGAGCGCCGCGCCGGTTCCGAGCCCTTCCGGTCCCTTTTTGCCCAGGCGGCCCAGGCGGGCCTGCGCCTGACCAACCACGCCGGCGAAACCACCGGTCCGGAGGCCATTCGCGAGGCGCTCTCCATCGGCTCCGAGCGCATCGGCCACGCCCTTTCGGCCGTCAAGGACTTTTACCTGATGGAGGATCTGAAGGCGCGCGCCTTCCCCATCGAGCTGAACCTCACCTCGAATGTCCGCACCGGAGTCTGCCCGTCCTATGCCGCCCATCCCCTGCGCCGCTACTTCGACGCCGGCCTGCTAGTCACGCTCAACTCCGACGATCCGGCCTTCTTCGGCTCCGACCTGGCCAACGAGTTCCTGCTGGCCCATACCGAGCAGGGCTTTACCCGCGCGGAATTGCGCCAACTGGCCGCCAACTCCATCCGCGCCAGCTTTCTTCCCGCCTCGGAAAAAGCTCTCTGGCTCGCCCAAATCGGCACCTCAGACTAAAATGCCCTCACCCGTTTCAAATCACACTGCGGGAGGCAAAAACCGAAACTGGGGTATCATGGTTGTGTAGGAGGCTGTCCGCCATGTCCGCCGAACCCGAACCCCTCACCATCGTCGAAGAGACCACACCAGAGGAAAAGTGCGAAGGGAGAACCCTGCGCGTGATTGGCTGGTTCTCGATCGGGATGGCGGTGGCCGCTCTGGGCATCTATCTGGGCAGCGAACTGCGCAGCCGCTACAAGTTCAAGCGCCGCACGCCGTATGACTTCTACTCCGGCGCTGGCGAGTGTCACACCAATGAGTTCGGCATGGGCGTTTAGAAGCGCCGCTCCCGCTCAAGTCGCCAGATGCCACCCCTCCGGTCGGCATTTCGCATTTGCGGTATCGTCTGGCAACATATCTGTCCCCGGAATCATTCCCCTACATCTCCCACCAATCGAACTGCGCCATGCGCGGGTAGTAAAGGCCGGCGCGGATCACCGCATCCTGGCCGTGCAGGTTGCGCAGGAATTCGCCGTAGGCTTCGAGCTGAGGTGCAAAGAGTTCCCTTAATTCAGGCAAGGCTGCGGCGGGGTCGAGATTGTCGGCGTGGGCGGTCTTGTAGTCGACAATCCACCATGCCTCCCGGCCTTCTGACTGCGGTTCGAGCCCGGCAAGGAAGACGCGATCCACCTGCACCGTACGGAGGGCGCCAGCCACGATACCCGCCCAGCGGAGTTCGCTGGCTGCCTCGGCATGGGGCGAGAGAATCCACTGGGCGATGGGCGAGCGCGAGGCGTCGATCGCCAGACGGAGCGCCTGCGCGGCGATCTGCCCGGCCTGCGCTTGGTTGAGGCCCCGCGTGCGCGCCTGGGCGGCGATGTGGGGTTCGCAAAGCTGAAGCGCGGCGCGAGCGGCGGGCCAGTCGCTGGTGGCGCGCTGGCGGGAGAGCTCCTCGAAGAGCGCGTGGACGGCGGTTCCCAGGGCGCGGGAGAGCAATCCACCCTGGTGACGGGAGTAAAGGACTGGGGAGACCGCGCTCTGCGAAGAAACCGCAGATTGAGATTCGTGCGCTCCCACCCTTTCCGGAAAAGGACGCGGAAAGGATGGGGCACCCAGCGGGGAGGATGGGGCGCCCAATTCCGGTTGGTAGCCTGACGGCAGGCGGCGCAGGATCGTCGGCTTCGCGGGCGGCGGCATTCGGAGGAGATTGCCTTCACCAGAGGCGGCGATGGCTTCAACCACTTGCTCATTGCCAACGGTCGAGTTTGCTTGTGAGGCCTTCCAATCCTCGAAGCGGGCACGCACTTCATCCTCAAGGGCCGGCCAGGCCGTGGCGAGCAAGCTGGCGGCAGGTTCCGAAAGGCTCAGGCTGCCGTTGCCCTCGACCCTGTATGCGGGGCGGGCGAAGAGGTGAAGCTCTTCGCGGGCGCGTGTGGCGGCCACATAAAGAATCCGCCGGTCCTCCTGAGCCTCGCGCTGGCGATAGACGGAATCGACCCATCGCTTGGCGCTGCCGCGGTCCGAGCCCTTGCGCTGGAACGGAGCAATCAGGAATTCCGTAATCTGCCCCGAGTCGTCCGGCAGCTCCAGTCCACGTTCCAGCCACGAAAGCATCTTGCGGCTGCCGCGGCGTGTTCCGGCCTGTAATTCGGGAACAACCACCACCTCGAACTCTAGCCCTTTGGCCTTGTGAATGCTCATCAACTGGACGCCGCAATCGCTGTCGACGGCCGGGTCGGGCAGGGCGGTCAGGCCCTTCAGCGCCGCGCCCAGCGTAGGACTAAGTAGATCCTCTTCGCCTCCCGGAAGACCGTCCAGGCAGCTCCAAAGCAGGTCGACGTTGGCGCGCGCGGCCACATCGACGCAGCCGGCCCCGCCCAGGCGCAGCCAAACCTGTTCAAGCCGCGTTCCTAAAGATCGAGCCGGCTGGGAGGCGCGGAAGGCGGCGGCTGAGTCGAGCGCCTTGAGAACACGGCCAGCTGCCCGCCGGCCCTCCTCGCCGAGTAGCGGCAGGCGCTCTGCAAGGAGTTCAGGGACGGGCCGCGCAAGCAGCTCCGGATCGTCCGCGCTGGTCAGGCGATGAAGCTCATCGAGCGCAAGCCCGCACCATGGAGCGCGCAGCACGCCCAGCCACGCCAGACGATCGTAAGGATTGAGCAATGCGCGCGCCAGCGAGAGAGCGTCGAGAACCTCGGGGCGCTCCGCCAGCCCCTCCAGCTCGACGGCGCGGAAGGGAACTCCCGCTTCGCGCAGAGCCTGAGCGATGGGAACGAGGCTCTTGCGGGCGCGGGCAAGGACGGCGATGCGATACTTTTCGCCCCGCCCGCGAGCTTCCGCGATGCGGCACATGTGGCTCTGAATCAGGCCCACGATCTCCTTGGTTTGCGAAGCTTGGACAGATTCCCTCTCGCTGATTGCATCGGGATCGCCGGCATTTCCGGGCCCGGTTCGCGGCTCGAATTCGAGATGCAGACTGAAGCGCGGGCCCGGGCCGGGTTCGTCTGCGCGGGCCGGTTCGGCGGAGGAGAAGTTGATGCCGCTGCCGTCGGGGATTGCGATGACCTTTGCAAAGACCTCGTTGAGCCGCTCAACCAACGGGGGAGCGGTACGAAAGTTGGCCGCAAGCACGACGGAATCGAACAAGAGCGGTTCGTCCTGGGGAAGTTCTAGGCCTGCCGCTCTCACGCGGGCAAAGAGCTCGGCGTCGGCGTCGCGGAAGAAGTAGATCGATTGCATGGGGTCGCCAACCACAAAACAACTGCGGCCCTGGCGCTCCGGCCAGGCGGCGATCAGTCGCCGGAGCAGCTCATGCTGGCGGCGGCTCGTGTCCTGGAACTCGTCCACCAGCAGGTGGCGGATGCCATCGGCGACGGTCTGCGCGGCGTCGGATGGAAGGCCGTCTTCGCCACGAAGCACGCTCTGCGCGATCTGCGCAACCTCGACATAGTCGGCCCTCCCCGCCTCGGCGAAGACGACCTTAAGTTGCGCGGCGGCGTGACGCAGCAGCGTGAAGCAGCTGCGGACGACGCTCCAATCCTCTTCGCTATATCGCGCCGGAGGCAGATCGCGAACCTCCGCCAGCGCGGCTTCCAGCCCGGAAACGGCAGCCAGGCGGGCAATGAGGCTGAGAATCTGGGCCTTCTCGCGCTTGCGGTCGGCAGGGAAGCCGAGGCGGACATTTACCTGTTTGCGGAAGGCGCCCTCGCCGATAAGCAGCAGGTCAGCCAGGGCCAGGTGGGCCACCCGCGCTTCTTCCAACGAGTCCTTGGAGGGAAATGGAGCGCAAGGAAACTCGGCCAACTCGGCCAATTCGAGGTGGAGCTGGCCGCCGGTCAGCTCACATGCAAATCGCGCCAACTCCAAGGCTTCTTCGCGGGCGCCAGGAACCTCGTCGAGGAGTTGACCGAGTGCGGTGAGCGCCTCGCGGACCGCGCTCCCGAATGGGCGTTCCAGGCTCTCGCGCAGCGCCTCCCAGTCGGGGTCGCGGCTCAGCAGGAACTCCTGCATCCAGCGGTCGCGAACCGAGAGCATCTCGAGCAGCTGGTCCTCCAGCTCCTGCCAGTTGTTATCGCGCCAAACCAGGAGATTCTCGATCGCCTCGCTCAGGGCTGGGTCGCCCTGCCCGATTCTCTCCAGCGTCTGGCGGGCCGCGTGCCGGTAAAGGCCGTTCGGCTGCTCCTCAATCTCCAGGTCACCGCCCAGGCCTGAGAGAAGCGGTTGCTGGAGGGCCAGCTCGCGGCAGAAGGAGTCGATGGTGGAGATGCGGAGTTGAGAGGGCAGGTCGAGGAGCTTCCAGTCGAGCAGACGCGAGTGATCGAGGGCGCGGTGGGCGAGGGCGTCCATGGAGAACTCGCCGCTTGCCGCCGCTGAAGATTCCTCAGGGGCTAAAGCCCGCATTGATTCTGTTGGTTTGGCGTACGGGCTAAGGCCCGTACCCTTCAAGTTAGCCGCGGCTTTCTCAAGCTCGGCAAGGATGCGGTTACGCA
>Ga0182013_10007845_pt1 | contig 11631 bp, 12 predicted proteins | sample 612S2MmetaG_FD_120487 | JGI IMG/M metagenome (GOLD analysis project Ga0182013, IMG submission 120487) | Permafrost microbial communities from Stordalen Mire, Sweden - 612S2M metaG | ecosystem: Environmental > Terrestrial > Soil > Wetlands > Permafrost | place: Sweden: Stordalen | collected...
GTCTTGATCCCGGCCAGATCCGATCCCGCGCCGGGTTCGGACATCGCGACTGCCGCGATGATCTCGCCGGAGACGAATCCGGGGAGCCACCGCTTCTGCTGCTCCTCGTTGGTCATATGCACCAGATACGAAGCCATGATGTCGTTCTGCAGCCCGAATCCCACGCCCGCGCTACCCGAGGCGTAGTACTCCTCGTTCATGATGGCGTTGAACCGGAAGTCGGTGATGCCCTGGCCGCCGAACTCCTCGGGAGCCTCCCAGCCGAGCAGGCCCGTTTCGCCTGCTTTGAGCCACACTGACCGATCCGTGATTCCAGCGCGTTCCCACTCCTCGGTGTGCGGCGCGCACTCCTTCTCGAAGAACGCCCGGGCCGTGGCGCGGAAGTCGTCATGCTCCGCCTCGAATATCTCGCGCTTCACGTGCGCACTCCTTGGTCGATTTCATACCACTGTTCCCCGACTCGTACAGCGTATAGTCCCACTCGGTCTGAGAGGAAGTCGGTGCGCATGACTGTCGCATGTCGAGTGGCCGGCGACCACGTTCGCTCTGACCAGCCTGCCGCTGTGCCGGTCCCAATAGGCATGACATCGTTACCGAGGTCTGACGTCTCGCAGACCCGACGTGCGACTGGCTTGCGGACCCACCGCCGAGTCCCGCGCGTTCTGGATCGGTGGCCAGCATGGCAAGTTCACGATCTTGCGGTGTCCCCGTGCGTTGGCGTTGTCGCGGTCGTCACGTCGCGCCCGACGCGGTGTCTGGGCAGGCGGCCGTCGCTGCCTTCACCGTCAATCGCCGGCAGTCGGTACTCGGAATCGAGCAGCGGTAGGCGTACGCTCTCGCGAAGCGATGATCGCGCTTGTGCAACACAGCCGCGGCCAATTCGACAGCGGCCCTTGCCCATTCGCCGGAGGTCATCGGAGCTGACTGGTCAGGGATCGTAGCGATCATGCCCTCGGCCGTCATCGATGCGGTGATCAGGCAGCTGTCGCCGGAGCCGCTGTCGCCAGGCCCAGGATTTGCCGGCCGATCTCAACAGAGCCTTCCACGGCCTGATATTTTGAATTCATTTATTATGGACTGCGGATGAACGACATGGTGATTCCACCGGCGGTGGGCGACGATGCCGGCGTCACAGCGGTCTTCTGCGGAGAGAATCATGGAGAGGGAGCGGATAATTCACAGCGTTGATGACAGATTCAGGTGGGAGGGTTTGTCGGCTCAACACCTGGGTCGCGGGCTGGTCAGCGTTGGGTTTGCGGGGTCTGTCAGGGGGGCTGCGTGAGCGAGGGGGCGGCTGGGGATGCCGGGATGACGTTGGGCGACGTCGTCGCCGACAACGCGCGACGCTTTCCTGACGTGGTGGCTTATCGAGAGGATGAGCGCGAAGTTACGCATAGCGGGCTGGCCGAGCGTGGGGCGCGTCTGGTGTCGGCGATGGTCGCTGCCGGCGTCCGGCATCAGGATCGCATTGCGCTGATGAGCCGCAATGGCCTCGAGTTCGCGGAACTGCTCGCCGCGTCGCAGATGGCTGGAATCGTGATGGCAACGATCAATTTCCGGCTGTCTTCAGCTGAGGTGCTCGATGCGCTGCAGCGGGTGACCCCCACGATCGTGTTCTGCGAGGACGAGTTCGCGCCGGTGATCGCCGGGCTGAGCAACGAGTTGACCGGCGTCCTGCGCACGGTCTCGATCGGTGCACAGTCCTGGCCTCACATGACCGGCTATGAGGAGTTCGTCGGGGAGGGTCAGTCGGAGGCCCTGCCGTTCGTCGCGCAGCCTGAGGACATCGCCTGCTTGTTGTTCACCAGCGGGACCACGGGCGCCTCCAAGTGCTGCATCCTTGGTCACCGCGAGCTGCGCCGAGTGGGGTTCGCGCTGAATGCCGCAATCGGCGTCGGCAGCGCTGACACCGGTCTGATCCCGATGCCGATGTTTCACTTCGGTGCCATCTCGATCATCGGCAGCGTGCACGCCGGTGGCGGAACCGTCCTGTTGCAGAAGCAGTTTGATCCCGCCGAGGCGGTAGGCCTGTGTGCGAGGCATGGGGTGACACTGCTTCATCTGGCACCGGTGATGCTGCAGGCGCTGTTGGATCAGCCCGCGGTGAGCAGCGGTCTGAGCACCGTGCGCTCGGTGCTGTACGGGGCGGCACCGATGACACCACACACGCTGCGCAAGGCCATGCGCTCCCTGCCGAATGCGGGCTTTATCAACCTGTACGGGCAGACCGAGGCCAGCGCGACGTTCTTGCCGCGTGAACTCCACGCGCTCGACGACGCAGACGCCGAGCGCCGATTGGGGTCGGTGGGATTTCCGTTCCCCGGCACTCGCATTCGCCTCGTAGACGATGAGGGGCGCGAGGTGCCCGTCGGTGAGCCCGGGGAGATCCTCATCCGGTCGGATTCGATGTTCCGTGGCTACTGGAACGATCAGGCGGCAACGTTGGTCACCCTGCGCAACGGCTGGTGTCACACCGGCGATGTCGGTCGGTTCGACGACCGCGGCCTGCTGTATCTGGTTGACCGCAAAAAGGACGTCATCATCAGTGGCGGGGAGAATGTCTACTCACCGGAGGTCGAGGACGCCGTCAGCGGTATGGAATCGGTAGCCGCCTGTTCGGTGATCGGGACCCCTGACCGCAAGTGGGGCGAGGCCGTCTGCGCTGTGGTGGTGACACGGCCTGGAGCGACAACGACACTCGAAGACATCCAGTTCTTCGTCCGGCAGCGGCTGGCCCGTTACAAGGTTCCGCGTCGATTGGTCATCGTTGATGAACTGCCGGTGCTGGACAGCGGGAAAGTCGACAAGAAGCGGCTGCGCGCGACGATTGCCGCGCCTGCCTGAAAAATGCGTGTCATGAAGTGTGGGGACAGATTGTGCTTGCCCCGCAACGACTTCTGATGCGGGTCATTCTGCCATGAGCTGACGTGGTGCGCGTGCACGCTCAGTGGGCGACGTCGATGTCTTGGGTGAGCCTGGGGAGTTTTAGGTGCCGGTCCAGATGGGTTGGCGTTTCTCGGTGAAGGCGAGCGCGCCCTCCTTGGCGTCGTTCGAACCGAAGACGGATGGCTTGATTTTGCCTTGTTCGGCGAACCTGGTTTCCGGTGGCCACCCGCGGGAATCGACGATGATCCGCTTCGTGGCTGCCACCGCGAGGGGCCCGTTGGCGGCGATCTTCTCCGCCAACTGAATTGCTGCCGCCAGTGCAGCGCCCGGCTTGGTGAGCATGTTGACAAGCCCCAAGTCTGCGGCGCGCGCAGCAGAAAGATTGTCGCCGGTCAGTGCTAGTTCCATGGCGATGGCGTACGGGATGCGGTCTGGCAGACGCAGCAGGCCGCCGCCAGCTGCGAATAGACCCCGCTTCACCTCTGGAATGCCGAACGCCGCGTCCGTGGACGCCACGATCAGGTCGGTGGCCAGTGCAAGCTCGGTGCCGCCAGCTAGAGCGAAGCCTTCCACGGCGGAGATCATTGGCTTGATCGGCGGACGTTCAGTGAACCCGAGGCCGCGCCCCTCGACGGTTACGGTCTCGCCGCGGGCAAAGGCTTTGAGATCCATGCCGGCGCAGAATGATCCGCCGGCGCCGGTCAGCACACCCACCGACAGCTGGGGGTCGTCGTCGAGGCGGTCCATCGCGGCGGCCAGGCCCTTGCTGACCGCGCCGTTGACCGCGTTGCGCGCGTGCGGCCTGTTGATGGTGACGACTAAGACCCGTCCCCGCTGCGCTACTAGAATTTCGGGCTTGTCGCTCACGTTTCTTTTCTTTCTTGGCAGTCGGCGATCCGGTGCGATCAGCTGATCAGTTCGACGATGGTGGCGTTCGCGGTTCCGCCGCCTTCGCACATGGTCTGTAATCCATAGCGAATGTCGTGGGCCCTCATGTGATGGATCATCCGCGTCATCAGGATGGCGCCGGAGGCGCCTAGCGGGTGTCCGACGGCGATGGCGCCGCCGAGCGGGTTGAGGCGGTCGGGATCGGCTTTGGTCTCGGCGAGCCAGGCCAGCGGTACCGGTGCGAAAGCCTCGTTGACCTCGAAGACGCCGATGTCGTCGATCGTGAGGTGGGCGCGGTCCAAGACCTTGGCGGTGGCGGGGATGGGGCCGGTGAGCACCATGACGGGGTCCGCGCCGGCGACGGCTCCGGTGTGATACCGCGCGATCGGGGTCAGCCCGAGGGCGGCAGCCCGTTGGGGTGTGGTGACTAGCATCGCCGCCGCTCCGTCGGAGATCTGGGATGCATTGCCGGCGTGGATGACTCCGTCAGGCCGAAACGACGGCTTCAGCGCGGACAAGGAGTCGACGGTCGTGCCACGACGCAACCCTTCGTCGGCAGTCAACGTCCCGGCAGGAGTGCTCACGGGCACCAGTTGCTCGTCGAAGGCGCCGGCATCGACGGCGGCGGCGGTACGTGCGTGGGACAGGGCCGCGAATTCGTCGACCGTGCGGCGATTCAATCCCCAACGCTCGGCGATCATCTCGGCACCCGTGCCCTGCCCGAAGTCGGACACGCCGAAACGCTTTTTGGCGAGAGGGCCGTATGGCTCACCGAATTCGCGGGCTGCTCCCAGCGGGACGCGGCTCATCGACTCCACGCCCCCGACGACGACCATTTCTTGGTGGCCCGAGATGATCGCGGCAGCAGCGTGATCGAGGGCCTGCTGGCTGGACCCGCAGGCCCGGTTGACCGTGACGGCGGGCACCGACTCGGGCCAGCCCGCGGCCAGCACCGCGAACCGGCCAATGTTGCTGGACTGATCTCCGAGCTGGGTCACACAACCCCACTGCACGTCTTCGACGTCGGCGGGGTCGACGCCGGTGCGGGCGGCGAGCTCGCGCAGAACGTGTGCGGATAGATCGACCGGGTGGATGTGGGCTAATGCTCTGCGGCGTTTCCCGATCGGGGTGCGCACCGCTTCGACGATGACGGCTTCGGGCATCGGTTCGGGTCCTTCGGTTGCTGGGCTAGATCGGAGAGTTCGTTGGGGCGTTCAGCGCTTGGCGGACGTCGTTCCATATCGCGCGGTCGTGCTCATAGGGCGCCGAGAAGGACACCGAGCGGGCCAGCGGTCCGAAGCGCTGCCGCAGTTCGTTGGCCACCTGCGCCGGTGAGCCGACGACGGCGAACTCGGTCAGCATGTCGTCGTCGATCAACGTTCCCATCTCCGCCCACCGGCCCTGTTTGGCCATCTGAGACAGCCGGGTCCCGATCTCGGCCCACGCGTGCAACTCGAGCACCGGGAGATACGTCGGGGTGGATGCATAGAAGGCGATCTGACGCTTGACACCGTCGATGGCGAAGGCAAGCTCGTCCTCATTGCGGCCGGTGGCCGTCAGCACCGGGCCGACCAGAGCGATGTCCTCGCGACTGCGCCCCGCTCGGCGCGCTCCACGGCTCAGTGCGGGAAGCGTGACTTCGCGCAAGTAACGCACCGTGGTGAATGGATGGAAGAACATCCCGTCGGCGACCTCGCCGGCGACCTCGGTCATCCGCGGGCCTACTGCGGCGAGATACACCGGCGGGGCGCCGTAGGCGTGCAGGGGAGGCCGGAAGAACGGCGGCATCAGGGTGTGTTTGTAGAACTCGCCGTCGAAGTCCAGGGTTGACTCGGTTTCCCACGAGGTCCAGATGGCGCGTACGGCGACGACGAACTCCCGCATCCGGGACGCCGGTGACGACCAGGGCATCGAGAATCGCCGCTCGATATGTGCCTTGACCTGTGAGCCCAGCCCCAACGTGAATCGTCCGCGACTGGTCCGGGCCAGATCGTAGGCGCTATGCGCCACGGTCAGCGGGCTGCGTCCGAACGCAATCGCCACTGCAGTACCGGTGCGTAGCGTGGTAGTGGCCGAGGCGACGGTGTGGCAGCGCAAGAACGCATCGTGCTTGGATTCGCCGACCCAGGCCGTGGCGAACCCTTCGCCCTCCAGCCGCTGCGATTCGACGGCGGTTGTGTCGATGTCCGAGTTGAGGGTCGCGTCGAGCTCAAGTGGCATCGGAACACCCTAACAAATGAATTCAATATACGTATTAAATTCATTGTTCAGATGGGCGCCGCCACTCGTCGAGCACTTCTGCGGTGTGCTCGCCGGGCGAGGGCGGGGTGCGTACAGGGGCGCGCGATGGTGCGACAACCGCGGTGCGACAGCGGGTTGCAGCACATCGGCGCGTGTAGCACGCCGGTGACTGCGATGTAGTTGAGGTCGTGTCCGGCCTCCTTCGAGCGCGGGCCGTCCTGGCCCCAGCCGGTCATGAGACCCTAGACGATTTACGGGTTGCGGTTCAGACAGTCCTGGGGGCCCAGTTGCCACTGTTCGGTGACCCCGGGCCGGAAGCTCTCGACGATTACATCGGCAGCGGCGGCGAGTTCGTGGGCAGTGGCGCGATCCTCTGGTCGTTTCAGGTTCAGGGTGATCGAGCGTTTCCCGTGGTGAAGCAGGTTCTGCGCAGACGTCCCGGGGAACGACCAGGGGTCGGCGGCGCGGTCGATGCGGACCACGTCGGCGCCGTGCTGGGCCAGCGTCATGGTGGCGAAGGGGCTGGGTCCGATTCCGCCGAGTTCGAGTACCCGCACGTCCGCGAGGGGACCGCTAGGAAGATCCCGCTCGATCGGTGCCCTCACGCCGTCTCTACCTGCTGTGGCCGCTGCATCCGCTGGTCGCTAATCTGGCCTATATTGAATTTAACTATGCGGCGGTGCGTAGCGTGGCGGTGAGTGGGCCACCGGGAGTTTTTGGGCGGCAGGGAGAGTCGGATGGGCGTCGATCACGAAGAGGTTCATTACGGCGTGCGAGTACGCAATGACGGGGCAGTTCGGATCATCGTCATCGACCGCCCGTTCCGGCGCAATGCGCTAGACATCGAGATCCGTCCCGTTCTTTCCGGGCTGCTCCGAGCGGCGGACGCTGATCGTGCAGTCCGTGCCATCGTCGTAACGGGTGCGAACGGAACATTCTGCGCGGGTGGCGATATCAAGGACATGCGGCGGCAAAGCCCCGATCTGGCCCGGCCGCGTCTGGTCGCCGCGCAGGAAATCGTGCGCGCCATTGCGGGCGGGTGCACGCCCGTCGTCGCGGCGATCGAGGGTGCCGCGTTCGGCGCCGGCCTGGGTTTGGCGCTGGCATGCGATCGGGTGATCGCCGGCGACTCGGCCCGGCTGTCGGCCGCCTTTACTAGGGTGGGGTTCGCCGCGGACCTGGGTATGACGTGGTCATTGCCGCAGCGGGTCGGCAGGGCGCGGGCCCGGCAGATGTTGATGGGCGGGGATCCGGTGGACGCTCAAACCGCGCTGGCCATGGGATTGGTCGACAGCGTGGTCCCCTGCGGGGAAGCGCTCGAAGCGGCGCTGCGGGACGCCGCGCGGTTAGCGGCCGGTCCGCCGAGAGCGCTGGCGCTGATCAAGCAGGCCTTCGCCGCCCCTGCCCGTGATCTGGATGCTGCGTTGGATCGCGAGATTGAGATGCAGGCTGAGTTGTCCGATACCGACGACTACGCCGAGGGCATCGCAGCGTTTCACCAGCACAGGCCGCCCCGGTTTGTGGGTGCCTGATCATCGAGGAGTTCTAAGGAAGGGCAGTATGCAGATCGACGGAATTTCTGCGGTCGTCACTGGCGGTGGATCAGGCTTGGGGCGCGCGACCACCGCGGCACTTATGACACCGCAACCGAATTGGGTGCCCGCTTCGTTCCGGCCGACGTCACCGACACCGATGCCGTCAATGCCGCACTTGACGTCGCCGAGGAGACCGGGCCGATTCGGGCTCTGGTCCATTGCGCTGGCCGCGGCGGGGATCGGATGCGGATCATCGGCCGGGACCGCACACCGAGCCCTTTGGAGTCATTCCGGCAGGTTCTCGACGTTAATCTTGTTGGTACCTATAACGTTTTGCGGCTCGTCTCGTCGCGGATGGCCGGCAACGACGTGGTCGACGGTGACCGCGGCGCGATCGTGTTGACCGCGTCGGTCGCGGCGTTCGACGGCCAGATAGGCCAGACCTCCTACACCGCGTTGCAGGGCAAGGTCGTCGATCGCTGCCTGCAGCTCTTCGGTGGCTACTGCTACGTCACCGAGTACCCGATCGCACGTCTGTATGCCGACGCCCGCGTGACCCGCATCTACGGTGGCACCAGCGAAGTCATGAAATCGATCATCAGCAAATCGCTCGGTCTGTGAATACGCCACGCCAATCCCTCACGAGTACAGGAGAACTGAATGAGCCTAGCTGCCCCGGCTGCTGATCGAGCCGCCGTCATCACCGGAGCGTCATCGGGTATCGGGGCCGAATTCGGGCGCCAATTCGCGCGACGGGGCCATAACGTGGTGCTGGTCGCCCGCAGCGCCGACAAACTCGCCGCCCTAGCCGATGAACTCGCCGGCCACAACGTTCGCGCCGAGGTCGTGGCCCTCGATCTGTCTGAGCGCGACGCGCGCGCCAGCCTGCCCGACCGCGTGGCCGCGCTGGGACTGACCGCCGACATCCTGATAAACAACGCCGGCTACTCCACCTCCGGTGTGATCGCGAAATCAGACCCCGCTACCGAGATGAAGATGATCGAAGTCGACGTGATGGCCGTCGCCGACCTCTGCAGTCGTTTCACTCCGGGCATGGTCGCCCGCGGCCGAGGCGGCATCGTGAACGTATCTTCTTCGGTGGCGTTTCTCCCGGTCGGTGGCCAGGCGGCGTACTGCGGATCGAAATCCTTCGTGCTGGCCTACACCCAGTGCCTCGCGGCGGAACTGCGGGGAACTGGCGTCGCCGCGACCGTCCTGTGCCCCGGACCCGTCGACACCGAATTCGCGACGACCGCCGGATTCGGAGCCGACGACACCGCCATCATGCCCAAATTCATGTGGGAAACCCCTGGTGACGTCGCCACGTTCGCCATAGACAGCCTCGAGCGAGGCCGGACGGTCGCGATCCCGGGTGTGGGAAACCGAGCGGCGACGCTCTTCGGACAGAGCATTCCCAAGCGGCTGTTGGTCCCGCTCCTCAGCCGGTTCCATCCCGCAATGCACAGATGACGACCATTACTGTCGGCATGGTCAGCACGTGCTGGTCAACAACGCCGGCATCTTGCGCGACAGATGTTCGTCAGTACGGATATCGACATGTGGGACGCGGTGATCAAAGTGCATCTCCGCGGAACATTGGCTCCGACGAAACACGCCGTTGCCTACTGGCGAGATCGCCACAAGGCCGGTGATCCAGTGCCGCATCCGCGGATTATCAACACCTCCTCACCGTCCGGCCTCTACGGCAATATCGGTCAGGCCAACTACGGCGCAGCGAAGGCGGCGATCGCATTGCTGACCATCGTCCTCGGTGACGAACTGGCCCGGTTGGGAATCGCCGCCAACGCGAGTACAGCCAGTGCCCCGACGCAGACGACGCAAGGTCTGAGCGCCTATGTCGCGCAGATGGTCGAAATCAAGGAACGCAACGGATTCGACGCAGGGGCGCTCTCGAACATCGCGCCGCTGGTTTTCCGGCTGGCCTCTGCCGAAGCCGCCGCCGTGACCGGCCGGGTGTTCAACGTTGAGGCGCCACGCGCGAAATGTCGTGGCGCGATGGCTGGCGCGGATTGGAACGGTCCGGCCGCTAGGTGATTCGTTCGTAGATGGTGGCGTTGGCCGTTCCGCCGCCCTCGCACATGGTCTGCAGGCCGTATCGGGCACCGGTTCGGCGAAGTTGGTTGATCAGGGTGGTCGCCAGTCGGGCCCCCGAACACCCGAGGGGGTGACCCAGTGCGATCGCGCCCCCGAGCGGATTGAGACGGTCGATCGGTGCGCCCGTGGCGGCCTGCCAGGCCAGCGGCACCGAGGCGAAGGCCTCGTTCACCTCGAAGAAGTCGATGTCGTTGAGGGTCAGGCCCGATCGTTTCAACGCCAGTTCGGTCGCCGGGATCGGACCGGTGAGCATCTTCACGGGGTCATCGCCGGTGACCACCGCGGTGTGGATCCGGGCGACCGGGGCCAGGCCGAGTTGAGCGGCCCTCTCGGAGGTGGTGATGAGAACGGCGGCGGCGCCATCAGAGATCTGCGATGCGTTACCTGCGGTGATGCTGCCGCCTTCCAGGAACGGTGTCTTCAGCGCGGCGAGCTTCTCGACGGTTGAGCCTCGGCGGATGCCTTCGTCAACCGTGATGTCGCCAGAATCGTTGGTAATGGCGACAATCTCGCCGTCAAAGAGGCCATCGTCCTGTGCGGCCGCGGCGAGTTGGTGGGAACGGATCGCGTATTCGTCGAGTTGGGTACGCGTCAGTCCGTACTCTCTGGCGATGAGCTCAGCGCCGGCGCCCTGATTGAAGCGGCCGCCGAAGCCGGGTGCCCGCAGTGCGTCCGCATAGCGACCGACCGCTGAGCCACCCATGTCCCCGGTGCCCTCGACCGCTGAGGCCCCCATCGGGACGGCCGACATCATCTCCACGCCACCGGCCACGATGACGTCGGCCTGTCCGGAGATCACCGTGGCCGCTGCGGTGGAAATCGCTTGCTGCGAGGAGCCGCACTGCCGGTCGATGGTGAAACCAGGCACCGACTCAGGCCAGCCAGCGGCCAGGACGGCCATCCTGCCCACGTTGCCCGACTGCTGACCCACACTTAGGACGTTGCCCCAGTGAACGTCGTCCACGAGTGAGGGGTCCACGCCAGCGCGATCCACCAGCGCCTGAAGGACGGTGGCCGACAGGTCGACGGCGTGGACGCCGGCCAACCCGCCGTTGCGCTTGCCGATCGGCGTTCGAACCGCCCCCACGATCACTGCGTCCCGCATGTTGAAAACCTTTCTTCGCGTTCACCGGTTGGTTGCGGACCGCCGCCAACCCGGCAGCTGCCGATGGGCGATCGCCTCCTAGCTATACAGCGTATAAGGTAGCCCGGTACGGCTCACAACGGTCCTGCCGGGCTGGTGGCGATCGACGAGCGCCGGACAAAGCAGAGACCGCAAGTGAGGGTATCTCGCGCTCCAATTTGCGAATGCCCTTGGTCGATGTTTCCCCACCACTCTGCCCCGACTCGTACAGCGTATAGTCCTTCTAAAAAGACCTCGATTCGGATTCGTGGTGTCGAGAGTTCGCCAAACAGTGGAGGACTAGATGACGGGATCGACGCGTGGCTGAATCCTCGTGGACCATTGCGGACATCCAGGACACACCTCGTTCCGACGCGGGAGTGCTGCTGTGCGGGGCGTGCCGGGCCTCTGGCGAATGCCGATTGGGAGTGCGACGCGAGTCACTCGATGACAGCGGTGTAGCCAGTTTCGACGTGGTGTGCCCTCGCGACCAGGAGGGTGGGCCCAACGTGGCGCACGGGGGGTGGACCGCTGCGGTGATGGATGAGGCGCTCGGGCATATTCCGCCGATGAACAACCAGATGTCCGTCACGGCGACGCTGACTATCAACTTCCTTAAGCCCGTGCCGGTGGAACGACCCCTGGCGGCACGCGCGTGGATCGACAAGATCGAAGGTTCCAAGTGGTTCATCTCCGGCGAACTCGTGTTGCTGCCCGGCCGCAGCGTCCTGGCGACCGCCAGCGGCATCTGGATCGCCCGCGACCCTTCGCATTTCACGCGACACCAGCAGTGGCTCGCCGAGCAAGACGCCCAAACCGAATTCGGCGGCTAGATCAGCTAGA
>Ga0182013_10007846_pt1 | contig 11631 bp, 12 predicted proteins | sample 612S2MmetaG_FD_120487 | JGI IMG/M metagenome (GOLD analysis project Ga0182013, IMG submission 120487) | Permafrost microbial communities from Stordalen Mire, Sweden - 612S2M metaG | ecosystem: Environmental > Terrestrial > Soil > Wetlands > Permafrost | place: Sweden: Stordalen | collected...
AGCTTGCCTATAAACTCGCGTGGCTTGGCGGAAAACTACTCCACGTCGATGCGCGAAATACCTCACGCGAATGCAATGCCTGCGGCCACATCTCGAAAGAGAATCGCTTAACGCGGGAATCGTTTGCATGCGTTGAGTGCGGCCATGCCGCGAACGCGGATACGAATGCGGCGCTAAATATTGAAGGAAGGGCTGGATGGGCCCGGATTGTCTGCGAAAGCAGAAAGCTCAGTGCCGCGTGAGCGGCGCTGCCACTGGTTCGCCGGCGGAATCCCCGTCCTTCAGGGCGGGGAGCATATCAAGTCACGATGTCTCCATACGTGGTGGCGACGGAGTGCTCGCCGCTCTCGGTAATTCCAATTCCACGGTACACGCGGGCGCGCGCGTCTTCGGGCCCACGGCACGTCAGCCGGACCGCCGGACTGGTTTCAATGGCGACCGTCACGACGACCGTGCCGTGCGGCGTAGCCAATGTTGCGCGCCCAAGCTCGGCTGCAACCCGCTCGACCGACATCACCCTTAGCGCCGTCCGGTCGACCATCGCCAACTGGTCGTGCGCGAAAACCAGCGCAGCCTGGGCGATGGGCGGCAAGCCGATTCGCCCGCGCATGAGTTCGGGTACGACCTCGCCGGCCTCGACCCGATCGGCGAGTTCGGCCGCCGCGAGCGACGGTACGCGCCCGTACAAATCGCCCGTCGGCAACACCAGCAGGTTTGCCGCAAAGCGGTCGCCGCCTAAATGCGTCGTTTCCCATACTCGACCTGGGCGGGCGTGGTGAAGCGCCTGGGCCACCGGCCGGCCGCGCAGCGCACAGCATGCGTCGTGCCGCCCGTGCGTACAGACGAGAAACACCGGAGCGCTATCGACCGCAGCCGGCGGCCGGCGCGGCCAGCCGTGCTCGAGTTCGGCGGCCATCTCCGCGAGATCGTCCGCGCGCCACCACGTGACGCTCGCTGCGTCGGGACAGGTATCGGCGATGCCGACGAGATACCCATCGGCGGGTCTACCAACGTCGAGTTTGCCGGGGCGACGAATCGCCTGAAGCCGCATGCCGGCGTTTGCGGCAGCCACGTCAATCCGTCGCGCAACGTCCGGGTCGCATCGGCTTTCGAGGAGACCGCGCGGCCCCCATGGCCCCGGCTGATGCACGAGCACCACGCGAGCATGCGGAAAAGCGGTGCCGGGCATCGAGTCACCGCGAACTTCCGCATGAACCGCGCAGCGGTATGCCCCCGACATCACGCCGCGCCTTGCTGAAAAGCGGTCACTCCGGCACGACGATCCCTTCGCCGAGCAATTGACGGAGCAGTGCCACGCCTTCGACGACGTCGACGCCGGGCAGGCCGCCGGCGGTGACGCTCCTGCCGGACGTCGCGGCGCGCACCGCCTCGGTGACCGCCGCCGGCAGCCGGAGGTCTTTGTCAAACAGACCAATGACGAGCTGGCCGTCGTCCGCCCGCAGCGTTGGGCGCAGACCACGTCGCAGGCGCACCGGACTTCCGGGACCCAGCGTCGCGGCGGCGGAGAATTGCTGCAGCGGAGCGAGGGGCGCGGGTCGCGTGGTCGCGGCGAGATGTCGGCCCACGCCGCGCGCGATTCCATCGCGATCGAGACGGTCGATCGCGGCATGCAACGCCGCGACGGTCGCTTCGACCTCGCCGCCGATCACGTCCGGGTCCGACAAGTCGACACCGACGGGAAGCGATCGGCGCAATTCCACATCGTCGGCCAGCGCAGCGAACACTTCCGCCGCCAGCGTGTGACGCGTCACCGGGTGCACGCCGACGGTGAGATGGCCGGAAACCTCACCTAAGGATCTTGCCGCGTGAATGTAGCCGCGCGGCAAGTACATCGAATCGCCGCTCTCGAGCACCGTTTCCATGAGCGGTGGATCGGCCGCACGCTCGGCAACGGCCGTTTTGCGAGAATCCCAGGGCTGGTCGCGCAGCGGAGCCGCAAGAACCGGTTCGTGCACGCGCCAGCGCTTTCGGCCGGCAAACTGCAGCACGAAGACATCGTGGACGTCGTAGTGCGGGGCGAAGCCTTGATTTTGCGGCGGCGTGACGTAAGCGTTGATCTGTACCGGATGTCCGAGCTGAGCTGACAGCGCAACCGCGAATTCCCCAAGTGGCGGCCACGTCCGATGGAGCCCCTGAAGCACGAGCGTTGCGCCGGCGCCGAATTCCGCCAGCACCTTATCGTCGGCTACCTGATCGGCGATGTCCGCGCCCGCCCCGCCGCCGCGCGTAAAGCGGCGCGGAGCCAACACGTCGCCGTCGCGCGTCATGCGCACGAACGGCGTTCTCAGCCCGCGTCGCGAGACCAATTCGTCCACCGCGGCAAGCGACAGCAGATCGGAAAAATCGCCGCCCGGGAGCGATGCGGCGCGGCGAACCAGCGGGCAAGCACCCCAATACGTTGCGGCAAACTCACCGATCGAGAGGCCGGTTGCGCGCAGGAGCGGATCCTTCATTGCGAACGGATCTTACTGAACCGAACGTCGGCGACGGACAACGCTCGATCGGCTAGCGCGGGGGCAGTCGCGCGACGCGGCCGCCCCAGCGAGCGAAACAGCGCTCAGGCCCCGCCGTCGGCTCCGCCGTCATGCACACCGGGTTTTCCCGAAGCGCCGCTGTCGGCTGATCCTTCAGCTCCGCCGTCAGCCCCACCGTCGTGCACCCCCGGCGTTCCCGACGCGCCGCCATCGGCGCGTCCTTCGGCTCCGCCGTCTGCGCCACCGTCGTGTACGCCCGGCGTTCCCGACGCTCCGCCGTCGGCCGTTCCTTCCACCCCGTCGTCGGAAGCATTCTCATCAAGCATCTTCTAAAACTCCCTCTTCACAAAAGCGACAAAAGCGCGAACCAGACGTTCGAAGTCTCCGGTCCGTAATGGCCTTCCCCAGCCAGGTAAATGGCCAAACCGGCCCCACACGCGCATGTGCGTCAAAACTGCCTGCGCGGCGTCGAGCGTTCGGCGTCATCGCAGTCCGTCCGAACGACAAGGACGGCAACGTCGTCGACCCAGCGCGCGAGCAGCTTCGGCAGCGCCGGAACAAACGCGATGGCTGTTGCGATCGAGACCGCCGCAGTCAAAGCCTTTGCAGCGCCGTCAATCCAGCAGCGCCGTCAATCCGGTAGCGCCGTCAATCCAGTAGTCCGGGTGCCAAATCGCCCGGAGGCCCCCAAGAGTGAGTCGTGCCCCAAGCGACGATGATCAGCGCGGGCATTGACGCGAGCATTGAAGGGAGCCGACGGAACGGGACGCCGCGCCGTTTACGCAAGAGATAGAACAGCATTGCGGGCATCGAGAAATCCGCAAGCGCGATCGCCGAATCCGAAAGTACGTTTAATACCAGTCAGACCTGAGAACGGCACTGGCGCACGTTCGCGGTCTTGCTCGGGCATTAGCTCCCGCACGCTGCAGCGTCGCCGTCGCTTCTAACAACACGGGCGGCCGCGAACCGTTGTGCGCGAGACCAAGGACGCCTTGCTAGCTACGGACCTGGGCACCTTACAGCTTGAGCTGCGTCGCATCGAGCCGCCGAACAAGACCTCCGTCATTCAGTGCGCAACGCGATCGATTTACTCACCGGCGGCCCGCGACGGGCGGCTCCGCCGCCAGCCGCAGGGCCGACTCGATCTTGTGGGCACATGGCATCGTCGAGCTGTGAGCGAAGGAGCCGCCATCACCAAAGGAGTCTTGATCGCTTGATCTCGGCACCGGTCTCATGTCCGCAATTTGTCGGCCGTCAGCGCGAACTGACATTCCTCATCGAGCGTCGGCGCGACCTCGCCCACACGCACGGGGGCATCGTGCTTGTCGGCGGCGAGGCGGGCATCGGCAAATCCCGGCTGGTGCGTGAGTTTCTCGACCGCACCGGCAAATCGCGCGGAGCACCGGATCTGCTGGCCTACCACTGGTGGGCGGCGGGCGACCGTATCAAGGCGCTGGAGTACGGCGAGCGGGGCGGTGATGCAGCGCATGCCGTCCACGCGTACGCCGACGCAATCGCATGCTATGCGAGAACACTGAGCTTGCTCGATCCGAACGGCCCGGATGCCGCCCGGATGCATTATAAGGTCGGTCTGAACTGCGGGATGTCCGCTTTCGCGGAGCGCGCACAGCGTGAGCTTCAAGCCGCGTGGGCCTTCTGCCAAACGGTAACCGACGATGCTCCGTTCATTATTCAGGTTGCTCACGCCCTAGCGGTCGCTACGTTCAACGACGGCCGCCCCCGCGAAAGTATCACGATTCTGCGCCGGGCGGTGGATGTCGTCGACCGCTGTGGCGATGCGCGCGTGAGCGAACGCGCGCGGCTGCTCCTTGCCTCTTACCTCGTCGATTTAGGTTTCATCGACGAAACGCTGGCACTCCTGCGCTTCGTCAGCGCCGACGTCATCGACAAAGACGCGTCCATGAGCCTTTTGTTTTGGCCAACGACTGCGCGCGTGTGCGAACTTCAAGGTGACGCCGCCGGCATTCGCGCCGTCGCCGATAACATTTTCGGCGTCAGGGACGAGGGGGTCCCACCCGGCACGGTAATCGAGGCGTTCACAGAAGTCGCGAGGGCTGCTCTGAGCATCGGTGAGGCGGCGCTCGCGCGGCGCTGCCGAGGCGTCGCGATGGAGCGGTGCCGGAAGCTCAAATCGACGCCCTATCACGGCAGTTTTCTGATCGACAGCGCGATGGAGCGCGTCCTCGCCGGCGACTTTACTGAAGCGTACGCGCTCGTCGTCGCGGCGCTGCCGATGATCGGCGAGTTCAAAACTGATCGGCACGCCGCCGTGCTCGCGGCACTAGCCGTCGGGATCGTGCGGGACGATCCGGAACTGCTGGCACACGAGCCGGACGCCGCGTTCATCGACGAGGTCTTCGCGACCCATCGCCCGTCCAGTTACGGTCCGCTCGCTGCGGTGTGTGCGCAGCTCTGGGCGGCACGCGGCGAACACGATGCGGCACGCCGCTTGTTGCGCCGGGCCATCGATGCGGCGACGGAGGCACTCCCGCTGACGGGCAGCTTTCCGCTCGTGGTCGTGGCCGCCCAGTTATGCGATCGAGGTGACTCCGGCGCGGTCATGGCACTGTGCGCGGGTTCGATCGGAAGCGGGCCCGCATCCAAGGCGGCCGCCGAACTCGCCGAAGCACTCTTGATCGCTCGATTCGGCGATGCTGACTCGGCAATCGATATGGCGCGGAGCGCCGCAAGCGGCTTCGATACGATCGGCTGGCCCGTCTACGAGGCGCTCGCGTTCGAGGCAGCGGGTGACCTCGACGGCGCTCGGCGGATCTTCGCGCGCATCGGCGATCCGCGCGGCACGATTCCGTCGGCCGAACCTACGGGAGGCTCGCGCGAGGAATTTCTCACGCCACGCGAACTTGAGATCGCCACGCAGGTCGCAAGCGGATGCACGAACCGTGAGATCGCGGGCAGCCTAAACGTCTCGGTAAGCCTGATCGAAAAATATCTGACGACGATCTACGGCAAGTTGGCCATCCGGTCGCGCAGCGGCCTCACTGCCTACATTCTGGCGCGTGAAGTCGATCGCCACCGGTCCGCGGGCTAGCAGAGTGTGGTTTCCCCCAATACGCGGCCGCCAAGCCGTCCGGTATGCTGCGCATGAAGCACACTACCTCCGAGGAGCATACCGATGCAGAATGAACCGACCTTGCCGAATCGAACCGATGCCGGCCGCCCACACGGGTCCGCCGCACGCCGTCCGCGCGGCGAATCGAAGCAGGCACTGCCAGCCTTCTCATTTGCGGCCTAACGACGATGACCGCCTCGAAAACGGTGCTCGCCGCCGACGCCTACGTCACTTTTAGGGATCCGCTCGAGCACGCGTTTCACCTTGACACCGAGCGTGTGGACAATCCGCAGCGGCATGTTCCGACTGGGCATGTCGGACCTCGGGCCGATGCTCACCTTTACATCACCCGACGGCAAGATCACCATTCATGGCGGCGACGTTGCCGTCCCCGTGGCATATGCGCTGCCGGGCGCATTTCATCCGCGCGATGGCGACGTCGAGGACCTTGGAGCCCAAGCTCAACTCGTTCACGCGCGCTACGGCAGCGGCAAAGAGTTCGCCCGCCTCGACGCGCCGCCGCGCTTCGACCCGCTTGCCGCAAATTGACCCCGCAAGCGAGTGTCGCCGAGTGATTCCTTGGATGCGGTCAATCGTCACTAAGCTAGACAACTGTACGAAGAAGGAGCCACAGTGAAAAGTATTCTCTGCTCTGTCGTTCTCTTTTCCGCGCTGGTGGCGCCCGCCGCCGCGTTCCCCGACCGATTGGTTCTGATTGGCACGCAGGGTCACGGTGCCGACGTGAAAACGGCATACGATGATGCCTTGTCGACGCTGCGATATCGATGCACCGATGTGGGCGGCATACGGTTTGACGGTCCCGTCGTGGGGAACATTCAGCAGCGGCAAACCGATGGTGGATGGCTTGTAACCCTCGATATGAACATTTTCTGCGTCATCCCGACGTAGCAAAAACATTCCTTTGAGTCGAGCCGGTTGATGGATACGAACGGGCTCATGACGAACCTGTATGTGAGAAAGGCCCTTCAGGGCCATGCGTTACTCTGCGAAAAGCGCGACGGAGCGACCGTCGCAAGATCGGGCCCGAGATGATTTCCGGCATCGGGAACGAGTGACTCGAAGACGAGGCGCGCAAGCATTTTCGTCCTGGTCGTCGCCGGAAGCGGCTTCAGCGATGTCGGCGATTGCAGCGTGCATAGCCGCAATGTGTCGGACGAGCTGCCCCACGGCCCGGAGCCTTTCACCGGCGGATCCACTGCTTGCGTAGCATGGCAACGTCTCTACGTTGTAATTGGATCACGGGCTACCGGATCTGCGTGGTGAATTTCCCGATCGACAAGGCAAGCTGTCATGTACTGCCTGTATCCGACTCCGGAGCCGTGCACCCGCTCGCGCCAGCGCACTTCCGGATCGCGATCCGGTGAGAGCGGGTCGGCCGCACCGCGATCATTCCCGAAAAAGCCCGCGATCGGACGCCACGGCCAAGTTTCGCGTGCCGCGTCAACCGACTTCACAGATTTTGATTGACGTGTACCGAGAGGTATACTATAATGTACCGTGAGGAGTATGCTAGGGTGTCGGGCGGTGTACTGTTGAGCCGACAGGCCGAACTGCGGGAATTGCCGGCTCCGGCTGTCTTTGGGTCGAAGATGCGCACTGCGCTCCTTATGCTCGTCGCTGTCCTGGAAGAGACCTATCCCGCTGAGCTGGCCAGGTATCTTGGTTCCAGCATTTCGTCCGTGCAAAGAACGCTGGATAAAATCGAGGAAGAACGGCTGGTCGCCACGCGTCAAGGTGTCGTGCGCTCCGTTACGCTCAATCCACTGTATCCGGCCGTAAACGAGCTTCGTTCGCTCCTTCTGCGACTCGCAGAGGGCTACCCGGATTACCAGCGCATCAAAGAGTCGCGCCGCCTACGCCCGCGACGTCGCGGCAAGCCCTCGTGATCGACGCGAAGTCGACGCTTGAGGACGTCTGTTTTGATGTCTCAACCGCGCTCGGCTCTAACGGGATCAACGGTGTCCTTACGGGTGGCAGCGCCGCCGCCGTATACGCGCCGCAAGCTTACATGTCGAACGACGCGGATTTCGTCTTGGATCCCGACGAACCACTTCAGCAGATCGCAGTCGCGCTGGAGCCGACCGGGTTCGTTCGTCATGGCCGATCGCGGATATTCGTCCACCCCGACACAATCTATACGATCGACTTTCCGCGAGGACCACTCGCCGTGGGACGAGATTACATTCGCGACACTCATGTTCTCAAGCGTGGGCAAAGGCAACTTCGAATCCTGACCCGATTTGACTGCGTCCGCGATCGCTTGTCCCATTTCTATTATTGGAAAGATTTTACTGCCCTCAATGCGGCGGTGGCTGTCGCAGCTGAGAACCCGCGTGAAGTCGATTTGGATCGCCTCCGTTCATGGACTGAAAGGGAAGGGGCGGCTCTGTTGGAGGGATTCGACGTGTTCAAGCGGCGACTTCAGCTCGCGCTCGAATCAAAGAAGGCTCTATAACGGGTCGCGTGTGAGGGTCAGCTTCATCGAATCAATTGTATTGCACGATGTTCTTTAGCGTTCCGCATCCGTCTCATTACGTATCTGACCGCGCCTCGTGGCTTAGACCGCTCTCAACTTATCCGCTGTCCTATCGTGAAGGAGAACAGCGGACGAAACTACTTTTGAGACGTCACAGCCGCGATACAATAGCGAAGTACACGAATGACAGCGAATGGCGAACAGAATCGTCTTGTGGGCAGCACGAGGTGGAGCGCCCCGGCGACATGTTCGCCCGTTTGCCGATCAATCGGACGACGCTACTCCATAGCCGAACTTTGCTTGCAACTGCTGGTCGAATTGGCCAATATAAGATCTGAAAACGCTTGCCGCATTCAGGAATATGCTTGACAGATATCTTGGACCGCAATTAGCGCGTGCGAGCAAAGCGCTCGTGATTCCACTTGGCGTGTCAGCAAGCAGCGGAGTGTGATACCTCTGCAAGAAGAACGTCATCAAAGAAGACCGCGTACTATGGAACATGCCTCATCCATCCGGAGCGAACGGATGGAGAACTCGTCACTCTGAACGTGATCGACATAACATGAAACGCGCCCTTGAGAAGTTCAACTCTCGTCCGCAGCAACGTCGACGTTTTACGAAGTGCACTCTTGGTTCACCATCACGACGCTAACAAGACAAAGGGACCGGCTTATAGTAAGCCAGGCCCCTTTACTGGGTTCGCCCGTTTACCGGGTTCACCCGAGAGTCACGATCAACCCATGCCAAGTCTTTGACGACCGACTTTCCCGACGCCCAAACCGATGTCGTCGTTCGGCATTCACATTTCCGCCGAATTTCACATCAAACCGATGTTTTGGTCACCTAACCGTGAGACAACAGTAAGAAACAGCTTAAAACGGCGTTGTCTCACGTTTGAGTCGAATTTCACATCAAGCGGTCTCGTTGGCCATCATTTCACATTTTCGCTGATCACGATGCCAGTGCCGAGGGCTTCTTCAACGCCTCCTCGCACGATTGCCGGAGTATCTTCAAGACGCGCTCTAGCGGCTCATCTCGAATCGCGTTCTAGGCAAAGATCGGAAGGTGCCGAGCTACCTCGTTTATCGGCAGGAGCGACTCACGCTGTCGCGCGATGAACGCGACGCCGTTCTCTTGTAGGATCGTCGAGATCCAAGCAACTTCACGCCCTGGCATGTCGCCAAAGGCGAGTACCGGCTGGGCGCGCCCGATCTCCGCCCGGTACCGCACGCCGTAATCAAAGAGTTGGCCCATGCCATAGCGCATCCTATCGACAGCGGCGCTCCGAAGGTTCAGACTCTTCGCTTCAATCAAAAGTTGCTGGCTATCGAAGGATGCCAGCAAGTCGACGTTGTTATTGAAGAAGCATCTCCCGCCGCGCGCCTCGACCATCGCCTTCACGAGTCTGAGCGTGTCCTGATGATCGCCTCGCGCTCGCTCTTGTAACCCCGCCGTCTCAAAGACGTCGATCGTCTTGCCGGTCGGCCGATAACCTGTGCCATCCGGGACCACCGTCAGCGGCCGAAACGCGTCACGCGGCGGCTGTATGCCGACATCTGGAATAACGAGCCCGCTCAGCACGTCGTCAACCGTCGGCGCCTGGCGCCAGGCCGCGCCGGTCAGACCGGCGGCATCAAGAATTCGATGATAGTCAAGGGATTCTATGTATCGAACCGATCGACCCTGAAACGCGCTTCGACTTGTGAACGTCGATTCGTACATCCTGCCTTGCGAGTCGAGGTGCGAGACCGGTCGGACAAATTGGATTGGCTTACGAATCCCCACGAAGCGGTGCGTTGGATCGGCCGGATCGCTCCACCAATCTCCCAGCTCCCCACAACCGAAATACGCGCTGGCCTCTTCTGCCTTGGCATCTCTCGCAGGACGATAATAGACAAAACCCTCACCACCGTTAATTTGATCAAAATATTGCTGCGGGTAATGATACACGCAGAATTCCGTGTCTTTGTATTTCGGGTCGTCGCGCCATGCGCGTTGCATCAGGACTAGGGGCATTACGTTAGAGTGGGCGACGGCGCGAATGTCCGCGCCCTGTCGTTGCCGATCACGAACTGTTTGGATAGGCTGACGCCATGGTGGCCGTGCCTAGTTGCACACCGCCTGCCTTCAGCTTGTACGGTCCTAAGGTCCTGGCTCTGAAAGCGACGACGGCCGGTAGCTATCGATCAGCGTAAACCACTTGCGGCCAAGCGCGTGGCATAGTGCGCTCGGCCTTCTCGGTGTCCTCCAAACGGGGCTCCGAGGCATCGGTTTATCTCGCCGGAGACCTGCGGCCGGCAGTCCTGTGGTGGCTAAGCGTTGACTGGGCGCGATCAAAGCTCCACCCGACGGGCGGTCTCTGCCCTCCGGAGCGCATCGAGCTCCATTGTCGCGCTATCCTGAGAAATTGAGCATCATACTAGCCGGTTCTTTACACGGCGTGGCACCTGTGCTACACTACATTCATGCAGCGTGAAATCACCCAACGTGAACTTCGGAACGAGAGCGGAGCCATCATGCGCGCGATCGATGGCGGAGCGTCTTTCGTCGTTACTCGCAATGGCGTTCCCGTCGCCGAAATGACTCCCGTGCGGCGCCGGAAATCCACCTCCCGAGCAGCGATAGTCAAAGCGTTCAAGAACGCTCCATCAATCGATGCGAAGCGGTTCTTTGCCGATATCGACGCCATTCTCGATCAAGATCCGACGATTTCGTGAACGATGTACGGTACGGCATCCTCGACACCTGTGTTTTCATCGACGTCGACAAAATCGAAGCATCGACATTGCCGGACGAATCGTACGTCACGACCATCAGCCTAGCAGAGCTTGCAGCCGGACCGCATGCCGCGCAGGATCCAAGCGAACGGGCGCTACGCCAAGACCGCTTGCAGAGTGTAGAAACGAATTTTGAAGCGCTTCCCTTCGACGCATCTGCGGCGCGCGCATATGGCAGGGTGTATGCCCTAGAGCTTGCCGGAGGCCGGAAACCGCGTGGAGCGCGAACGATGGATCTCCTCATCGCCGCTATTGCCGTCGCCGAGAATCTCACTCTCTACACGCGAAATCCTGAAGACTTCGCAAGCCTTACAAGCATCCTCAACATTGTCGTTGTTTGATGTGCTCGAGACGTCATGTTTCATGAGCCGCTCATCGCCGCCTAGCCAATCGCATATGTGATGGTGAGAAAAAGGCCGAGCTTTGCTTGGCCTTTTTTACATCGGCCGAGCTTGCATTGATTTAATGGGAAAGTCGCACCTATGTGATTCAACTTCTCTCCGATTCAATATGAAATTCGAGATGTCACAAATCAATGATATTATGGCTCGCACCTAATTGTTTTAGGCAAGAAAAAACCCTGCCGTTGCGGGGTTTTTTCTCTTACCGTTTCGACCTTTTGCGCCGACTTTCACACTGAATCGTCTTTTTACACTGAATCGGCGATTTCGACTATTCACCGTGAGACAGCTTCAGAACGTCTAAACGTCTAAAACGGTCAGAAAGTTAGAACGTCAGAACGGTCAGAACGGTCAGAACGTCAAAACGTCA
>Ga0182013_10007852_pt1 | contig 11624 bp, 8 predicted proteins | sample 612S2MmetaG_FD_120487 | JGI IMG/M metagenome (GOLD analysis project Ga0182013, IMG submission 120487) | Permafrost microbial communities from Stordalen Mire, Sweden - 612S2M metaG | ecosystem: Environmental > Terrestrial > Soil > Wetlands > Permafrost | place: Sweden: Stordalen | collected...
CCAGATACATCACACTTTATAAAATTTTACTGCCATAAGTTATCGCAAATGAATTTGTTAATTTCCTTTTTTTACTACTTATTCAAACTTTTCCTACATTAACTGCTGAACAGTAACAAAATATCAAGCTATATAATATTTTAAATAACGAGCTGCACATTAAATTTAAACCGATTTAGTTCGGATTAGGCTGACAATTTACAGGAAAATGATTTTATATGGGTTGCAGAGCCAGACAGTCTTGAACCTAAATCTCCAAAGACCCAAGTGTATTGGGTTCTGCTAATTCGCATATCACCCACGCTCGATTTACGCTGTTTATAATTTCGCGGGTAAAAATCCCGGCAATTTTATAATATCATACATTCTGGGGCAGTTTAAAATGAACTATGCGCTTTAATAAATTACATATGTTCAAAATTAATATATTTTACGGTGAACGTGGAATCTATTGGTAGGTAATAACTTTCGTCAACCGCTCCCTTCTTACCGGTGATTTGTTTTATAAATTGGTCTGTTCTTCTTTGTTCAGGCAATGGCGGAGGAAGTTTGGAAAGGATATCCCTTTGTAATGAAAAGGGGCTATTGCTTCCTATAATATAGTATACCTCGCCTCCCGTAGTATTATCTAGTTGAAAAGCAACGTCACCCTGCCCTTGCTTCGGTTCATATAATCTCGCCATATCTGGCTGATGCGGCAAACCAAAACGCGATTTTTGATCTATCCCAAGAAATGATATGTAGCAGGAATCTCCTACAGCAAAAACAAGATCTATTCTGTCACCTGAGTGGCAGACTGTACCATTTATTGCCATGTTTCCATTTACTTTGTAACCTAAATTAAGACTAAGGAATTTATTAACCGTTTTCTTGGTATACAGGGCGTGTATCCGACCTTTTATTACACCGGTTATTTCATCGCCAAACAAATAAGCGGCAATCCCAATAAAAATAGTAACCAGCAGAATAGCAATCTGAACAATTCGCCCTTTTGGTTTAATAAACTCTTTAAACTTAACGTAAAAATCATCTGTTACTTTATCAATAATACCCATAGCATAATTATTTTCTAATAGTTAAATAAAACTTATCGGTGTTTTCATTACCTGTTGCACCGGTACGTGCTGGTGTTTGGCGCTCACCGTACAAATTATGTACAGTTTCCTTTACATGTTGTTCCACATAATCAAAAGCTTCACCCAAATCAACGTATAAAGAGTTCCCCTCTTCCGATTTCGGAGCTTCTCCTTCAAGCGCCTTTATCAGGTAATAGGTAAACAATCCGTTTTTTATCATGCCTTTGCCTTCAAACGAAGCTTGCCCATTGGCAGCCGATGTAAATATCACTTTGGTAGAAGGCAGGCTTAAATCGTTATCAAGTAGAAAATCCGCGTATTGATTTGGGCCTTTAGTTATACCTATGGCACCGCTTTTACACGCATCAACAAAAAATATTAAATGCTCACATTTAGTACTCTCCTTTATTTTTCTGAGGTAGTTATCATAAATAATATATGGTGAGTTAGCATCAGGATTATAATCGTATGGCAATATCCAGGTTTCTTTTTTAGTTGTAACCGGACTTTGCATACCATGACCGGAATAGAAAATAAAAACCAAATCATTCTTTCCGGCATTATCCAGCACCTTATCAAGCGCGTGGGTAATGTTTGCCTGCGTAGCTTCAGGCCCTATAAGTGAATCTATAATCCAATCGCCCCCCGAATAGGTTGCATCTTCGAGCAGCTGTTTAAAATCCTTTGCATCGTTTTCACCATACTTTAAACTGATAAGTTTGCTTCTCCCATCCCGCGGCGGGTGGGCATATTTATAATTCGAAATTCCAATAACAACGGCATATCTGTGCGGATAATAATGATCTTCTTTTTGAAGCTTCGCCATTTCCTCTTTTAATTCTTGTGCACCTTTTTCCCTTACATCATTTACACAGTCAACATAAGTGGGGTCCATCTTCTCCAATTGTATTTTATAGGCATCCTTTACATATATTTCAATGAATACCTGCCGGTATATACCACCGGTATCCTCTTTTTCACTGGTGCTAATTTCATATTTTGCGTTTTCAAATCCCCTTACATCAGCTAAAACGCTTTTGGCATGGTAAGCTCTTAAAAACGATAATGATTCATTGGTTAAACCCTGTTTATACTGAATAGCTATCTGCTTTTTTTGTGGCTTACCATCTGATGTGTAGTAATGATTATAAACTTCATTAATAGCTGTGCCAAATTCACCGTTATATGGCAGCGTTCCAAATATTTTTAACCCATCTGCGCTACCTCTTATTTTGATAGTTACCTTTTCAGTATTAAAATCAGGTTCTTTCAATACAAAATCTTCAAGCACTTTCTTTAATACTGCTAATTCGTTTATAGATTTTTCACATATATATTCACCCGGCTCGAAGCAGCTAAACTTAATATTAACGCTGTCTTTCGCACCATAGCCACAGGTAATGCGTAGGTCGTTTCCTTTTCTTTGAACATTAATATTTCTATGGGGAGGCATAGGCCTTTTTTTTGCCAAATCGTCTGCCAGCTCATTGGCTAGCTTTGTAATATTCTCAGGCGCTTTCACATAGGTTTCAGCTTTATCAATAGTCTTATTGTCGTATTTAGGATGAGTGTTTGGCATGGGGACCGAAAAGTTTCCAAGAGATTGTGAATTATATGGGTGACCGAATTCAATATCCGGAGTTAATTAGGAATAAGCTACCGGCTAATGAGATACCACCGCTCTCACTAATCTCGACAGATTTAGCCGCCTTAAGTTTATCAGAAATAGATAGGCTATCAAAACATGCCGCTTTATTAACTGAAATTCAGATTAGGTTATATTGCCCATCTCTTATAAGTTCATTGTGACACAACCTAAAATAACCAGATTTCAGGCGTATCAATTGGGAAGTCATGGTTCATCCTTTTCTTATTTCGAGGGTAAACATTTTGCACTAATTAGCACGACCCTGCGTATACATTACCTAAGTAATTTAATGTTAGTAATGTAGTGGGCGCAAATAGAGCGTTGTTTGAAAACAAATCGCCAACACTCAGGGTGGGAGGAGATTCTGTATGATAGGTTCAAGACTGTCTGGTTCTTGAACCTAACGCCCAAAACCATTGGCAGCAAAGCATTTGAGATATTGGGTTTTTTGAGTGGCGCTCGATTTAAGTTCAGGTCATATAGATTTAAAAACAGACAGCAACTCCTGCTTATAGGGCTTATGCAAAGGAATATCCTGCCCCCCTACTTTAACCGATAAGCTATTGATGGTTTCAAGATGCTTGATGTTAATGGCATAACTGCGGTGTATCCTGAAAAAATTCTCATTGGCAAAGTCAGATATAAACTCATCTAATTTAGACCTTACAAGATATTTTCTTTTAGTAGTGTGAATATTAAGATAAACATTCTCGCTTTCGATATAAATAATCTCCTTCAACTCAATTTTATGAAAAAGATGGTTCTCTTTTATAAAAATAAAATCATTGCCATTGGTTGTCTTAATCACTTCCCTGTTCCTTAGTTGCTCTTCATGGTTAAACGCACTAAACGCAATTTCTATAGCGCTGAACAAATCATTTTCATTAAACGGCTTAACCAGGTAGGCATAAGGCCTTACTTCTTTAGCACGGTCAACCGTGGGCCGGTCGCTATTGCCGGTAATAAAAATAAAAGGGCAGGTATTATCCTCCCTCACTTTTTTTGCCAGTTCAATACCATCGGGGCTGCCAACCAGTATAATATCAATCAGCAATAAATCCGGGGCTTCTGCATTGATCATAGTAAGGGCATCAGCATAATTGCGCACCGGTTGGGTGGTGCGGTATCCTAAATGTTTAAGTATCTGCACAATACTTTCCGCAATTATCAGGTCGTCTTCTACAATCCCTATCTTTAAATTTTCCATAACGTCATATTCAACTAACCGGTTTTAAGCAAAAATTAAATGTGCACGTTAAATATAAATACAAATTTGGTTCCATTTTCGGTAGAAATGTCAAGCGTAGCACCTATTTGCTGTGCCAGCAGCTTTATTAGTTTAAGGCCCAAAGTACCGCCGCTTTCAAAATTATTTGCAGCATCCCATTCTGTTCCACTATCCCAATAGCTAAATTTAACCTTTTTTAAATTACTATCCTGTTCTTTTGTGTCTCCATCCATATCCACAGCGCTAAGCATCATTTTAATCTCCCCCGTGAGGCTGTTGTTAAAGGCATATTTAAACGAATTGGTTAACAGCTCGTTTAATATCAGCCCGAGGGGTATGGCGGTATCAATCAAAAGATATGTTTCAGGTATATCTGTGGTTATTGTAACAGCGGCAGATTGCCGAACGTAAACGGATTCAATTTGGTGAATCAACTCACTTGCAAAAGCGCTGAATTCTACCTTCTCCAGGCCGTCAGTTTGGTAAAGCCTTTGATGCAGTATGGCAATAGAACGTACTCTGTTCTGGCTTTCAACAATGGCATTTTTTGCCTGTTCGTCTTTAAGTTCCATGCTTTGCAGCATGAGCAGGCTGGATATAGTTTGCAGGTTATTTTTAACGCGGTGATGAATTTCTTTTAGCAACACTTCCTTTTGGCCCAGTAATTCTTCCTTTTCAATCAGGGTGTTTTCAACTAATTTCTTTTGGCCTGCAATTTCTAAAGTTCGCTGCTCAACAATTCCTTCCAGTTTAATATTCTGTTCCTTCAATATTTTCTCCCTGGTTTTAATAAACATGGCCAGTAACACAACAATGCAAATAATTATAGCCAATCTAAACCACCACGTGCTCCACCACGGTGCCCTGATGGAAAAAGGAAACTCAACTATTTCTGCACCCAAAATACCCTTTGCATTTATTGCCCGCGCTTTAAAGGTATAGCTTTGTCCGGGGTTAATATTAGCGTATGTAATTTCGTTGTTTTTGGTGGGCAAACTCCATCCGGCATCCTGCCCTTCAAGCTCGTAGGTATAACTTACATTATCGGTTGTAAGTGCCTGCAGGTAAAAAGTTAAGTGATTGTTGCTATATGCAAGGTTTAAGCCAAAGGGCAAACCCGTGCTCTTATCAATAGAATCGCAGTATTTCCTCCAGTCAACTTTTTGATAGGCCAGCCGTATTTCACTCAATTCAATTTTTGGTGGCGCTGTTTTGGACTGATAATATTTATAATTATAGCACCATAAACCGCTTACAGAACCAAACCATATTAAACCGTGGTTATCTTGTGTTATAGCATTCTGGTTAACCCCAAATGGATTAAAGCCAGCCAACTCAGTATAATTTTCAATGCTATTAACAGCAAGTTTATCCGAAAAGGTAATTTTATTAATCCCCCGCTCAGAACCAACCCACAGGCATTTTTCATTAAAGTCCCATTGCAGCGAATTAATATAATCAGAACATAAACCCGATGTGGAAGTATAATTTATAAGTTTTGGGCCATTTAAACAGTAAAGCCCGCTTTCACCGGTGCCAAAAAACAGGTTGCCTTGGTCATCTTGTGTTATTGCCCAAACTGCTTTATCAGCATTGTTTGCCAATGCTTTTATCGGGTCAAATTTACCGCCGTTATATTTAACCAGTCCAACATCCTGGGTCCCTATCCATATATTTGAACCGCTACCTGCAAATACGGTAAGTATATTATCAGAATGTAGTTCTTCCTTGATTCCAAAATGTTTCCAGTTGTTGCCATATAGCTCAAATAATCCTGAACCGTAAGTGGCAATCCAGCAATCGCCTGTTGAATCATGAATAACACAGGTGGGGCTTATTAATTTAACGCCGGCAAGCGTTTTGTAATTATGTACAAGCGCAAAAGTAGTTGCATGTTCTTTTAAAACGAAAACCCCTTCCTGGGCCGCTATCCATATTAAACCATCTTTATCTATCGAAATGGAAGAAACATTTATTTTCTCAATTTCCTTCACATCCTTTATTTTGAAAAATTCATGCCCATTCTTTTCATTTAATATATACAGGCCTTCGCCCGATGTGCCTGCATAATACCGGTGCATTAAAGTATCCCGATAAATGCAGCTTACATTGTTGGTTGCAAGCCCATCTCTTTGTGTGTAATCAACAAAAGCATCGCTGTTTAATAAGTTTGCACCACCCCCTAAGGTGCCTATCCAGATATTGTTTTCATAATCAATAGCAATGCATTGAACACTGTTTGCCGAAAGCCCTTCCTTTTCTGAATATAAAACAAAAGAATTACCGTTGTATTTTACAGCACCGTGGTCAGTAGCAAACCATATATTATTTGCGTGGTCGTGCGTAATACCGCCTATAAAATCATGCTCAAATTTTTCCGGTAACTCAAATTTTGTCATTGAACCGTCCGGTCCAGTTTTTACAACAGTTCCAGAAGTAGAGCCAAACCACACATTGTCATTATTATCTGTTGCAGATGAAAAAAAAGCTTTCCCCTTGATATAAGGTAATGACGAATATTCAGTTATCTTATTTCTATCATATTTTGCAATGCCATTGGCCAGCCCGAACCAGTAAACCCCCTTTTCATCCCCGGTTATTGTAAATACTTCATTAACCGGTAACCCGTTGCCGGTATTAAGGCTGTCAAATTTTTTGCCATCCCATATTTTTATGCCGCCTTCTTTAGTTGCAAACCATATATGGTTTGCCTTGTCGGCGTAAATGCCATAAATTACCCCATCACAAAGGCCCTCTTTTAAAGCATAGTTTTTAAATGAAGTGCCATTAAATACCGAGGCCCCGTGGGCGGTTGCAATCCAGATAAGTCCTGATTTATCCTCGGTTATAAAAGTTACGTCATTATCAATCAGGCCGTTTTTTTTAGCAAAGTTTTTAAATTCTTTCCCATTAAACCGGCTGGCCCCTCCACCCTGTGTGGCAAACCAAACGTAACCCTTGCTATCCTGAAAAATATTATTAATACTTGAACTTCCCAGCCCATTGATTACCGTGTAATTTCTGAAGTTGTACCTTTGGCCCTGCGCAATAAATGTTACAAGCGCAAATAAGCAGCATAAAATAATAGTCCGGCTAAAAGCTCTTATCATGGATTGTGGTGGATATTAATGAAGTATTAATTTCCTCACTGTTCTGGTATCTGATGTTTCAATATAAACCGAATATACGCCCGAAGCCAGCGTTTCAAAGCTTAATATTTCTGAAGTCTTTGCGGGCGTATTGTCGTCATATTTTTTTTCTAAAACCGATTGACCCAGGCTGTTATATAATTGAACTGATTTCAGGTTTTCGGCGGTGGAAAAATGGATGGTAACTATTTTATCTGCCGGGTTAGGATATAAGGAAATGGATGGGCCATCATCGGGCCCGACAGCAGAGCCTATGCCACTGGTACCCGAGGCAGGCCTTATGTTTGAACGGGTAGTGTTTACCGCAGTATAATCGCCGCAGAATATGCTCCAGTTTACATCTACCAGATAACTGGCATCTGGAAAGTCGGCATAATTAACATCGGTGAAAGTGGTATTGTTGCCCGGTACCAGGCCAATGGCCACAAAATTTCCGTTGCTGTAGGCATCTTTGTATATATTAAACGAAATAACAGGATTAGGCGAATTTTCTATATCATACAAAGTCCAGGATAAATTTCCACCGCCCAGGTATTGCAGATGCACTGTTGTGTGGTACAGGCTTAATGGCGATTCTACCCCGCAGGTATCAAGAATAGATATTTCATAACTATAAGAAGTGGCGTTGGGATTGGCCCCATAATCCTGGTATTCGCCCCCCGAATCAAAAGGAAGTGCTGCAATTTTATTAAATACACCGAGGGTTACTTCCCTGTATATAAAAATGCTGTCTATTAAAGTAGTGTGTGGCTGTTTCCAGATGATATTATTGTGTGTTGACTGGCTATCAACCGTAACCAGGCAAATAGGTATTTGAGGTGCTTCAATTTGTACAATAGTATCAGTTTGGGGTAAGCTGTACCCGCACAAATCATTATACGCCGAAACTGAAACTACCCCGCCAATACCGTTAGATGTAGCTGCAATAGAAGTTGAATCTGAACTGCCGGTCCACCCTACAGGTAAGTTCCACGTATAATTATCTGCCTCTGCTACCGGGGTGATAGAATACATGCTGGTGCCACCGCATAGGGTGGTGCTATCGCCACTAATCGGCCCGGGTTGGAGGAGGGTGCAATTATATAAGCGGGCTATACCATTACGCGGGATGCCATCGCAGGTAGTAAACATGCCGCCAATGATGATTTTCCCATCAGTTTGCAGGGCAGCGCATAGTACATCATAATTCGGGCCGGTACCCGGATCAAAAGCAGGGTTTATATAACCACTATCTGTTAACAATGCAATATGAGAGCGTGCAGTATCATTATAGTTGGCAAACTTACCGGTAATTAAAATTTGCCCGTTAGGCTCTGTTAAAACGGCATCAACCTGCTGGTCTGCTCCCGGGTCCGAATTTAAAACATCATCCAGAACACTATTTAAATCAAGTCTGGCTACCCCTCTTCTGTTTTGCAAATCAAATTGGGTAAAAGCCCCGCCAATAACTATATGTCCGTCAGTTTGTATAGCAATGCTGTAAACCACCTTGTTTGCCCCCGGTATTGCAGTAAAACCTGCATCTTGTGTACCATCTGTGTTTAAGCGGGCAACTCTGTAAATAAGATTAGAGTTATATGAAGTAAAATCGCCGCCAATTACAATAGCCCCATTGCTTTGAATGCCGATGCATTGCACCGAGCCGTTTGCACCCGTACCGGCAGAATTAAATGTAGAATCCAGCGAACCATCTGTATTAAGACGGGCGATATTATTTTGAGCAACACCATTATAAGAAGCAAAAACGCCACCGATGACGATTTTGCCATCAGCCTGAAGGGCCACAGCTTCTACCATATTATCAACCCCTGTTCCCGGATTAAATGTCGTATCCACTGAGCCATCGGTATTAATGCGTGCAATTCCCCCTCTCGAAATTCCATTAAAAGCACTAAACCGGCCACCAATCAGGATTTTACCATCACTTTGAATGACACAAAAGTAAACTGACCAGTTTGCACCAGTACCAATATGAAATGTGGTATCAAGAGAGCCATCGGTATTAAGCCTTGCAAGACAGTTTAATGTATCTCCGTTATAAGCTGAAAAGATTCCACCTATTATAATCTTTCCATCAACTTGAATTGCCGTTGCGTATACATTGCCGTTTACACCGCTACCCACATTAAAAGTAAGGTCAAGCGCACCGGATTGCGCATAGGTAATAAAATATTGTAAGTATAATATTATAAAAAATAAGTTTTTTATCATAAAATTTTTAGGTACCACATAGGCCTGACAAAGATATATTAAGAATTGTAAAACAAACCATTTCAATTAAAGATAGCGGTGCGGTATAAACCAATTCAACAAAATGTCTGCCTGGTTCATCAGAAATGCATGAGTTGGCAACATTTATTTCGTTCGTAAGAAGGATAAAAACTTCTTCGCAAAGCGATTACAACTTCAAATAATAAATTATGCCTTTTTTAATAGAGCTATTTGGCTGCCTGTTTATAGCCTTTTTAATTATTGCATGGCAAATAACACTTGCAGAAGCTCTTTTAAAAGATAATGAAGATAAAAAACCAGCCATTGCCGAAAAGCTGTAATAGAGTAGGCAGTAAAATTAAAACCATTTGCATGAAACAAACAGCATTACTCTTCCTGCTCATATTTTGTTGTTATATCAGCCGGGCACAATTAACCACACCATTATCCCTTATCAGCACTTCAGGCGGTATTGGCGCGGTTAACTCAACAACTATTGAGTGGACACTTGGTGAAACTTTTATTGGTTCCGGTACTAACGGCAATCAAACTACCACAATTGGTGAACAGCAAGACTCGCTTAACATTTTTCCGCTAGGTATCCCCGAAGCGCCTTTCAGTAAAGTCAAAGTTTATCCCAACCCAGCTAATACCTATATAAAAGCAGATAACCTGCCCGATGGCGAAAAAACAATATTGCTAACAGATATGGCAGGCCGTTGCTTACAGTCATTTAAAACTACGGGGCAGAGTGTAACAGTTTACACCTCTCAGCTTGCAAGCGGTATTTATAACCTGGAGTTAGTTGGTCAGGAAAACAGCCAGTCATCATTCAAAATTTCAATTATCAATAAGTAAAACCCAAAACTCATGAAAAAAACAGGTACCCTCTTAATAGCAGTAATACTCACAAGCATTCAATTTATGGCTGCTGCCCAAGCACCCGGCTTGTTTAATTATCAGGCGGTAATCCGGGGCGATAGCGGAAACGTTTTAGCAAATCAACTGGTCTATATCCGCTTTCAGATTTATGACGCTTCAGTAGCTGGCAATCTTGTTTATCAGGAAACCATTACCAGCCAAAGTAACCAAAACGGTGTAGTGAACCTTCAGATTGGCGCAAATGGCAATGTGTCATTAAAATCACTGAATTGGGGCTTGGTTAATTATTATATCAATATAGAAATGAGCCAAACGGGTAATTCATATACCCCCATTAACGCTAATTATACGCAGTTAGCCAGTGTACCTTATGCACTTTATGCTAACAGGGCAGATACAGCTATTTACGCTACTAAAGCCGATTCCGCATCTTATGCCCCAACGACTAACTATACAAACGGCCAGGGCATTACTATAAACGGCGATACTATTGCCGTTAGAGACACAACCTCTCAAACTATAACCCTTTCAGCAAGCGGCGATTCATTAATTGTTTCACAAGGTAACAATGTGCTTGGTTATGTTAATTTATCATCTCTCGTTCCTCCAGGAACTATACAGGCATTTGGGGGCACTACAATACCTACTGGTTGGCTACTTTGCGATGGAGGGCCACAATCTATCAACGGAATGTATCATGCTCTTTTTGCAGCAATAGGTAATGCCTATGGTGGCAACGGAACGAGTAGCTTTAATGTTCCCGATTTTAGAGGTATTTTTTTACGTGGCGCTCAAATGACATTGGCATCTGGCGGGGATCCTGACGTTAATTTAAGAACCGTGAATGGATCAAATGCAAAATCTTATCCGGGAAGTACACAAACTGATGCCATTCAAACGCATCAGCATTTGGCGAATTGCAATACTTACTCAAATACAGGAAACGGCGTTGGAGGTGCTTACACTAGTTCCACTGCCAATGTGGTTTTTGGTGCCAGCAATGGGGTAACATATCCTTCAATAACGACTGGCCCCGTTTCAAATAATGGAAATATACAAGTATCCTCCGAAACCCGGCCTGTAAACGCTTATGTAAACTACATTATTAAATACTGATTTTAAACACCCATGCGCTGCATTTGCCTTTTCATTTTGTTAGGAAATATCCTGTGTTGCTGCGCTTAGGCACAGCACAGGTCTTTCTTTTCCATTCAATAGTTAACCCATAATCATGAAAATAAAAAAATATTTTACCCCCATAACAGCTACGCCAGTTTTGCTGTTTATGTTAACCATTAGTTCGTGTTCATCTACTTACCATAGCAGCACAGCGCGCATACGTAATATTAATGAGGCCGGCATTACTGAAACGCAGAATATGGCTGATTTAACCGTAGGCGACCAAAAAGTTACCGGAACAAGTACCGGTA
>Ga0182013_10007857_pt1 | contig 11620 bp, 9 predicted proteins | sample 612S2MmetaG_FD_120487 | JGI IMG/M metagenome (GOLD analysis project Ga0182013, IMG submission 120487) | Permafrost microbial communities from Stordalen Mire, Sweden - 612S2M metaG | ecosystem: Environmental > Terrestrial > Soil > Wetlands > Permafrost | place: Sweden: Stordalen | collected...
CAGTCACTTTGTTGGCGGATACGCGGGCGCGACGAGCGAACGCCAGCCGGCGATGTACTTCCCGCTGGGCGGTGGTTCGCTCAAGGGTGTAGGGAAACCGGGCGAGATTGTCTGGAGCCGCGTCTTTGTTGAGGGTGGCGAACTCCATGTCGATCTGGGGCGGGGCACAGTGGTGAGTTTGCCGGCTGAGGAAACGGAACGCCGCTGGAACGAGACCACGCCGCAATGGCCGATCGTGCATACGGTTTTGCATGGGGTGAGCCAGAATCAGCTGATGGCGCGGCACAAGGCAAACCACATGAATGTGGCCTATGCGCCCACTGCTGAACTGGCGGATAAAGCGCTGGCGACCAAGGCGGCCACGTTCGCCGAATTGGGCGTGAACGTTCATCTGTGCGGGGTTACGCAGTAAAGAACAGGGAATAGGGAACAGGGATTGGAAAAGCTTTCGGGGTGAGTGCATTGCTGTCCCAGGTGCCCAAAAGCGAGGCACCTGGGGCACCCGGCTAAACTACGATTTGAGGGCGGCGATGATTTCGTCGGTGGTGCGGACGCGGCCCATGCGTGGGAAGATTCGCTCGAGAGAGTTGGCGTGGGCCTCGGGGCTCATGCCCGCCACTGCGTCGGATGCAAAGACGAGTTCGTAACCGCGCTCGTAGGCATCGCGCGCGGTGCTTTCGACACCGATTTCTGTAGCGATTCCACAAAGAACAATCGCAGTGCGTGCGCGGCGGCGGAGCTGAAGGTCGAGGTCAGTGCCGTAGAAGGCGCCCCACTGGCGCTTGAGAACAACGACGTCGGAAGGCTGGCGGTCGAGGTCGGGAATGAGATCCATCCAGTCGGGCGGGAATGTGCCGCTGAACGCAGGTGTGTCGGTAGGCGGATGAAGGCGATCGGCGCCATCGGGCGAACCGCCAACATGAACCAGGACTGGCTGAGCACCAACGGCGCGCGCGGCGGCGAGCAGACGGGCAGCGTTTGCGACGATGGGCTGCGCTGCGGCGCCCATGCGGGCGGCGATTCCCTTTTGAAGATCGATGACCACGAAGGCAGTGCTTTTCGGTTCCAGCTTGAGCACACTCATGATTGAACCCCCTCCTCCAGGGGCAGAATTCCCATCTCGCGATAAATGGGCCGGATGACCACGCGGATTCCAGGCAGTCGCGTGAAGAACCACGCCGCTCCCAGCAGGACTACAGCGCCGTTGGCAATTACCGTCCAAGGCGCTCCAATGGCGTGGGCCATCGATCCGGCGAGCAGGCTGCCGAAGGGCGCCATGCCCATGAAGGCCATGGTATAGAAACTCATCACGCGGCCGCGCTTGTCTTCGCTCACGAGCGTCTGGATGATGGTGTTGCTGGCTGCCATGCCCTGCATCATGCCCATGCCTGCTATCAGCACCATGATCATTGAAAGCCAGAAGACGCGCGACGAGCCAAATCCGATCAGGCCCATCCCGAAAACCGCTGCTGCAATGGGGATCATGCGAATGAGCCCGCGCACATTCTTGCGCGCTGCCAGCGAGATGGCCGATGTGAGTGCGCCAACGCCCATGGCCCCCATCAGGAAGCCAAGCGTGTGGGGTCCTCCATGGAGCACCCGCACAGCAAAGATCGGCATGAGCACCACGAACGGCATGCCCATCAGGCTCACCAGGGCGAACAGCGTGAGGATGGTGCGAATGGGCAGGAACCCCGTCACATACGACCACCCCTCAGCCAGTTCGTGAGCCATTGAAGTGACCGCGCGCCGGGGCGATTGTGCCGGGAGGCGCATGGCCAGCAGTGAAGCAATCACGGCCAGGTAGCTGATGCCGTCAACAAGAAAACACCAGCCCTCGCTGGTGGCCGCGATCAACATGCCGGCAAGGGAAGGCCCGATCAATCGAGCAATGTTCACCATCGACGAGTTGATGGCGATGGCGTTTCCCAGGTCGCGCCTGTCGTTGACCATTTGAATCATGAACGACTGGCGGCCGGGCATATCGAATGCGTTGATCATGCCCTGGCTCACTGCGAGGATCAGGATCAAAGGCAGGTTGATATGACCTGAGAGCGTGAGCGCAGCCAGTGCCAGCGACTGCAGCATCGACAGCCCTTGCGTGTAGACGAGCACCCGCCTGCGGTTGAGTCTGTCAACCCAGACGCCGGCAAAAGGCGCCAGCAGGAATGTGGGTATCTGACCCGCGAAACTCACTGTTCCCAAAAGGAGTGCCGATCCCGTCAACCGGTACACAAGCCAGGAAGTCGCGATCCGCGTCATCCATGTGCCGATAAGCGAAATACTCTGGCCGCCGAAAAAGAGCCTGAAGTTTCGATGCCGCAGGGCACGCCACGTGTGCGCAGCGCCGGTCAGCGCGCGCGCCTCCGTCGTGGGCGATTCTTCAGCCGAGTTTGCGCGGGTTGTTTCTTCAGGATGTCTCAAGCGAGATGTTTTCCCATGCACAGCCGCAGGTGCGTCTTCTTCTACTTTAACTGGCACGGATGGCCGGCTCCTTCGCGTGTCCACGACTAGTTTTCGCGCAGAAGATTCAGGCAACTCCGTTGGCGATTCTTCAGGCCCTGAAAGCGGGTGCTTTTTAAGAAGATACTGCTGGTCTAGTACAATTCGGGCCAGTCAGTGTTTAGAATATGAAAACTCCAAGGATCCCCGGTTCCATCGGCGGAAGCCTGCTCATTCTGCCGAGTCCCTCGCCGATCCAGCGGAGAGTGTGCTGCGGGAGTCATCGCCAATTTGAAATCGGAGGCTAAGTGCAAGACAGACGGGGATCCGCTGACAGTCATCAGACAAACTATCGCGCGGATTTAGACGGTCTGCGTGCGGTGGCGGTGTTGTCCGTCATCGCCTTCCACCTGTCGTCGAAAATCCTCCCCGGCGGTTACCTGGGAGTGGACATCTTTTTTGTCCTTTCCGGCTATCTGATCACGAATGTCATCTGGCGCGAGGCGCTCAACAAGCAATTCTCGATCGCGCGTTTCTATGAGCGTCGCATCCGACGAATCCTTCCAGCATTGCTTTCCCTCCTTATTGTTGTCTCCGCCTTAGCAATCCTGCTGCTGCTGCCCATCGACCTGAAGGGCTATGCGCACAGCGTTCTTGCCTCGCTGAGTTTTGTTGCGAACATCTACTTCTGGAGGGACACGAATTACTTCGCGCAGATTGCCCAGAACAAACCATTGCTGCACGTCTGGTCGCTGGGAGTCGAGGAACAGTTCTACATCATCTTTCCGCTTTTGGTGGTTCTATGTATCCGCTGGCGGCGTTCGGCTATGCTGCCTATCAGCGTGGCGCTTGTCCTGCTCTCTTTGCTGGTGAACATTGTTGCCATAAGGTCAAACGTGTCCGGGGCAGCCTTCTATCTTCTTCCCACGCGCGCATGGGAACTCGGAGCGGGCGCATGTCTCGCGCTGGCTCCGCTAGGAAGGGTTGCCAATCCATGGATTCGTCATATTCTCGGGCTCGTGGCGGGTACGCTCATCGTCGCCAGTTTATGCTTGAAGGACATTACGCTGGGGGGAATGGTTCCAGACGCATTTTGGGTGGTGATCGGCGCAACCCTGGCCATCTACCTCGGCACAAACGCCAGCAGTTGGCTTACTGTCGCACTCTCAACAAATGTATTGGTCTGGATTGGGCTGATCTCCTATTCTCTGTACCTGTGGCATTGGCCGATCTTCGTTTTCTCGCACTATTATCTTGTGCAACCTTCTCTCACGCCGGTTCAAGCAGCGATAGCTGTAGCTCTGACGTTTGTTCTTGCAACACTGTCCTGGCGTTATATCGAGCGGCCGTTTCGTAATCGCTCCATGGCAATTGGCAAAGTGCTGGTCTGGGTCGGCTGTGGGTATCTCGTGTGCATTGCCGCCGCCACCAGTGTATTCGCCTTCAAGGGATTCCCGGCGCGATTCAGCCCGGAGGCTGCCCGCATCAATGGAGCGGTTGGCGCCGAGTATCGATGCAGTCTGAGCGATTATATTGCCTTTGGAGATTTGCATGCCTGCCCTATGTCTCTGCCCAGCCGCAACCCCGCCGACGCCACCTTTGTTCTGCTCGGCAACTCCCACGCGCAAATGTGGTCGCCGATCGTAGCGGATTTTCTTCGAGAGAATAATGAACGCGGCCTTCTAATTCCATTGAATGGCTGCCGCCCGATGCCGGACCTCAACATATCGACCGACTGCATGAATTCCGCGGCCACGAATGTGAAAGCGGTCGACAGCCTTCCCCACGTCCGGGGTGTCATTCTCGCCATGTCGTGGGATCCACCGAAACTGACGCCTGAAGGACCGGTGCCAAATGGCCAGGAAACAAAATATCTGATCGAGAGTCTTGACCGGCTGATTGATCACTTCAAGCAGGAGGGCAAAACCGTAGTGCTGGTGGGCCCGATCGCGATCCCTAACTCGGAAACGGCCTCCATTGTGGCGCGCGAAATGTCGTTTCACCATAATGTCGATGAGCCGCTGTTCGCGCCTCAAACCACATTCATGGCTAAAGAAGGCGAAGTTATCCTCCATTTTTTCAAGCGTGCCGACATCGTCTTCATCCGCCCGGACCTCATCCAGTGCGAGCATGGCCAATGCGATTACATCCGCAACGGAATGTCCTTTTTTGCCGACGACAACCATATCGCCGAGGGCGCACTTCCTATGTTTCGTCCGGCCTTCGAGCCAGGTCTCGCGGAGGCGCTTGCCCGATCCAGGCAATAAAATGCGGCCTAATTGCGACCCCTGCGTTTCCCCCACATCCTAGGGAACCTCTGCGCAGGTTCCTGATTTCGCAGCGGTGAATCAATCGCAGATGGTTTCTTGCACTTTGGTCAACGATACGCCTGGGGCGGTTCATTCAAGCGTGTTTGTTTTGCTCTCTGGAAGCCGTTCTCCAGCCTTCAGAGACACTACGCCCCTTGGAGGGACCAACCGGTTGCGGTGCTGGTATAGGTTCACCAGCGCGAAGGCCGCGCAGAGCCACTGGTGGTTCTTCCAGAAACCCCGATAGCGCACCTTGGTAAATCCGAAGACGCGCTTCAGGATGCGGAATGGATGCTCGACCTTGGCTCTGACGCGAGCCTTGGTCGTGTTCTTGTGCCTGGCTTCTTCATCCACATGGGTCTTGTATTTCGTCCGGCGACAAGTCATGTCCTGCGCCTTGGGCGCGGCTGCGCGGATCGCCTCGGTCTGGCCCTATAGCCGCCGTCGCCCCACACTTTGCGTTCGTCGCCGTGCAATAAGCCGGGCAGCATATGCTTGTCTGCCACGCTGGCCGCCGAAGTTGCTACAGAATGCACCACCGTCTCCTTGCTATCCACGCCGATGTGCGCCTTGGCGCCAAAGTACTACTGGTTGCCCTTCTTGGTCTGATGCATCTCGGGGTCGCGCTCGCCCAAGGAGTTCTTGGTCGACGAGGGTGTGTGGATGATCGTCGCGTCCACGATGGTGCCGGTCGTGATGCGGATGCCTTTCGTCTCCAGATAGCGGTTCACCGTCATCAGCATTTCGCCGCACAGATCGTGCTGCTCCAGCGCATGGCGGAAGCGAAGGATCGTGGTCTCGTCCGGCGCATCAGCCACGTCCAGATCCACTCCAGCAAAGCGCCGCAGCACGGGCGACTCATAGAAAGCTTCTTCCATACCGGGATCAGACAAGCCGAACCACTGTTGCAGAAAGTAAGTCCGAAGCATGATCGCGAGACCGACCGGCTGTCGCCCGTTGCCGGCCTTGGCATAATGAGGCTCAAGCAGCGCCAATAACTCAGACCACGGAACCACCTGGTTCATCTGGTCCAGAAACAGCTCCCGCTTGCTCTTGCGCCCACGCTTCTCAAAACTCGCCTGCGATGCCAGTGTCTGCTGAATCCGCGCCATTCGCTCCATGCTTATCGTTAATTCAACAAAGACGCGGGTCGCAGACTTGTGCAGAGGTTCCTTAGCGGGTTTCAAACCGCAAGGCGATTCGCACATGCGATTGGGATTCCTGGGTCACCCCGCATATGAAGGGAAGTGCTTCGATCGGAACTGACCGCAGCGCGCCGATTGCGGCAATGGAAGCGGTCCTTCCAGATCGATGTAACGTCAGCTATGAAACCGGTGCGGATCGAAAGTGCTGTTGAAATAACTGCGGAGCCGTTGCGGCGGTGAACGGCGAGCCTGGGGCGAGAATCTTCCGGCCCTGGAAGCCAGGCAAATCAGCCTTCAGACATCGCGTGATCGGATTTGATGTCGACGCCGCTCCACGCCTTCATCTGCGTCCATGGTTGCGCCGGCGCGCTCCAGAACTCATCCGTCGCCGGCAGCCCGAGTGGCAGCCATGCGGTCGCGCACAGGTACACGCTCCCCGTCGAGATGTAGTCTTCTCCCATCGAGGGCTGATGTCCGACGAATCCAATCGTGAGCCAGCCCTTGTCGTCAAACGTGCCCTTTGCTTGTGCCATGCGCGTCATCACGGCCGTTAGGGCAGTGCGTACCTGAGCGGGCTGCACTCCCTCAGGAAGATCTCTGCGCCACGCCATCTCAGCCAGAAGTTGAAACGCTCCAAATCTGTAGCTGATGGAGCGGCCAATCGCCGGATAGGTTCCCTCGGGACTGATGAGGCGCTCCTGGATTGCGGCGTAGCGCCGCGCGCGATTCACAATCGGTTTCCGCAGCATGGCCCAGCGCCTGGTCTCGGTTTCCACTGCATCCAGAATGTTCAACATCATCGGCTGAATCACAAAGCTGTTGTAGTAGTCCCAGTGGAACTCGGGACCGTCGCCGTACATCCCGTCGCCCCTGTGCCACTCCTGGTGTTGGCGCAGCGCGTAGTCAATGCGCATCGTGTCCCAATCTTCGCCACATTTGCAGAACATGGCTTCGATGATCGCGGAGAAGAGCAGCCAGTTATTAAAGCCCGGCTGCACCTTGCGCGTTTCTACCAGGCAGCGGATCAGGTTCTGCTTTGTGGTGGAGTCGAGCTTTGCCCAGAGTTCAATCGGCGCGCGCACAACCGCCGGCGCAAGGAATGCCGCGTCCACCACAGATTGGTGGTTGTTGCCAAAATTCAATGCGTCAGGAGATTTTGCATCGCAGCCGTATTGGATGGCCAGCCGCGCCCACTCGCGATAGCGCTTGCGCAGCGCCTCTTCTGCGGGATCGTCCCCCGGCTCTGCCTCAAGCCACGGAGCCAGCCCGCATAACAGGCGTCCGACTGCCTCAAGATGTGTGGACTGCGCGCGAGCCTCTTCCTGTCCCTTGACGCATTCCACCGGCATGGTGGCGCGAAGCTTCTGCTGGCTGATGGCTTCGAGCACCGGTTGCGAAACTCGTTCCAGAATTTCCAGCCACTTCTGCCGGTCGCTCTTTGTCGATTCCGGCTTCGCGGCTTGTGCTTGAGCCTTCCCAATCATGGGCCCCGTCAGTAGCGGCGCTGAAGCAAGCAGTGTGCTTTTCAGAAATGTGCGTCTTGTTGCATTGCCCAGGTTTTGCATCTGCGTCAGTCCTTCCGGTCTCTTCAAGCCAGCAAACATTCTAGCGCGGTCAATCAGGCACTGAGAGCTCCTGAACAAGCCGTGCTGCTTTTGCTCAAAGCCTTCGATAACCTCTTCCTGTAAAGTTGGAAGGGTGAAGTCTCAGGGATTCAGCCAGCCCATGAGGCCGTGGGAGTCATGCATCTTGGCCGAGGGCGCTGAAGTCGGCAATCTGAGCGTGTTGCTGCAGTCGGTCTTCGGGTTTGCCCGGTTCAGGGCGGGCCAGGAAGCGGTATGCCGCGCGGCCATCGAAGGCCGCGATCTGTTGCTTGTGATGCCGACCGGGGCAGGGAAGAGCCTCTGCTACCAATTGCCGGCCATTGCGCGTGGCGGCACGGCGCTGGTGATTTCGCCGCTGATCGCTCTCATGGAAGACCAGGCCGCCAAGATGAGTGCGCTAGGTTTACGGGTTGCGCGCATTCACTCCGGCCTGGATCGCAGCGTCGCGCGCCAGGCTTGCGCCGACTACTTAAGTGAAAGCTTGCAGTTCCTGTTCGTCGCGCCTGAGCGGTTGCGCGTTCCAGGATTTGCAGAGATGCTCGCCAAACGCAGGCTGTCGCTCATTGCCATTGACGAGGCGCATTGCATCTCGCAATGGGGTCATGACTTCAGGCCGGACTATCGCATGTTGGGCCAGTATCTCCCCGCGCTCCGCAGCGGCGATGAGGCCACGCCCGTGATCGCTCTCACCGCAACAGCCACTCCGTCGGTGCAGGCTGACATTCTTTCGCAGCTCGGCATGATCAAGCCCATCAAATTCATTCATGGATTCAGGCGTGACAATCTCGCCATTGAGGTTGTCGAGTTGCCTGTGCCGGAGCGGGCGGAAACGATTGCGAAGTTGCTTGCGGATCCGCGACGCCGTCCTGCGATTGTCTACGCGGTTTCGCGCAAGCAGGCTGAGTCGCTCGCTGAAGGCCTATCCGGTCCATCGAGCAAAACTAAAGCGAGCGGAGGCATTGCCGCCGCAGCGTACCATGCGGGACTCGATGCGGAGACGCGCGAGCGCGTGCAGACTGCCTTTCAGGCCGGCACATTGGACGTGGTGGTAGCCACCATCGCATTCGGAATGGGAATCGACAAGGCCGACATTCGCACCGTCATTCATGCCGGGCTCCCGGGCACTCTCGAAGGCTATTACCAGGAGATCGGCCGCGCTGGGCGTGACGGCTCGCCAAGCCGAACCTACCTCATGCACTCCTACGCCGACCAGCGGACGCATGGGTTCTTTCTCAATCGCGACTATCCGCCGGTTGAACATCTGAACCAGGTATTTCGGGTATTGAGAGAAGAACCGCAGCCCGCGGAAGAACTGCGCGCAGCGTCAAAGCTGGCGGAGGAGGAGTTCGACAAAGCGCTTGAGAAGCTGGAAATTCACGGCGGAGCGCGCGTGGATTTTGGCGGCGGGGTCACTCGCGGCGGCGCGGGCTGGAAGAAGACCTACGCGATTCAGGCGCAGTTCCGCGCAGAGCAGTTTGAGAAGGTGGTGCAGTTCACCGTGTCGTCTGAGTGCCGCATGGCCGCGCTGGTTCGGCACTTCGGCGACATTGACGATGCTTCAACGCGCTGCGGCGTGTGCGATGTGTGCGACCCGGCAGGGGCGGAACTTCGCCAATTTCGTCGAGCCTCTTCAGCTGAGCGGGCCATGGTCCAGCGGATCATCGAAGAGTTGCGGCCCGTCGACTACCGGGCAACAGGAACGCTGCAGCGCAGCCTTGAAGTCACAAGCAGAGACGCGTTCGACGGTCTGCTCGATGCCATGACGCGCTTGGGCCTCATCGAAATTGAGGAGGCTGAATTTGAGAAGGAAGGCGAAGTGATTCGCTTCCGCAAAGTTCGCCTCACGGACGTGGGGCTTGCTGTAAGGCCAATGACGCCGCTCGCGTTGCTGATCAGTGACGGTATTGTCGAATCGTTCATTGGGAGCGGCCTGTCGCCCAGTCAGCGCGCCGCGAAAACGTCAAAGAAAAAACCGGCTGGAAAAGCCGCTTCAAAAGCGACAGCGCCCGCGGAGTTAAGCATTGAAGGCGAGGCTTTGGCCACGAGGCTGAAGCAGTGGCGGGCCGCAGAGGCGAAAAGGCTCCAGGTTCCGGTATTCGTTGTGATGCACGACCGCACGCTCATCGCACTGGCTGCCGCCCGTCCGCGCAACCCGCGCGAATTGCTTGAAATTGACGGCATCGGGCCCACAAAAGTGGAACGCTTTGGAGAACAGCTTCTGCAACTGTGCGGTGAACGCTGACCTGGAGCCGAAAAGCATCAAGAAAATAAACGGGAGCGATCGAAGCTCGCTCCCGTTCCTTCCATACTGGCAGCGCTTGTCTGTCGATTGAAAAATCTCTCAACCCGGTCGGACAAAAGCGAACCCCCGGCATCGAGCCGAGGGTGCTTTGTCTCAGGCTGGCGATGCTCGTCAGGCAACGCGCTCGATGACTACAGATTCCAGCACGACAGGCTTGTGCGGCTTGTCTTGGCCGTTGCGCGGAACCAGCGAAATCTTGTTGACAATCTCCATACCCTCGACCACTTCGCCAAAGATGGTGTGGTTGCCGGTGAGCCAGATGGTTGGGGCGACGGTGATGAAGAACTGGCAGCCGTTGGTGCCGGGGCCGCTATTGGCCATGGCCAGCTTGCCGGGCTTGTCGAATTTGTGCGGCGAGCCCTTGGTCTCGTCCTGGAAACGGTAGCCGGGGCCACCCATGCCGGTTCCGGTCGGGTCGCCGCCCTGGATCATGAAGTCGGGAATCACGCGGTGGAAGATCGTGCCGTCGAACAGCTTGTCAGTTGACTTGGCCCGCGTGGTGGGATGAACCCATTCCTTGGCGCCTTCGGCCAGCTCGATAAAGTTCTTCACGGTGATGGGCGCGTCCGCTTCAAACAGGCGGACGGTAATCTTGCCTTCAGTGGTGGTGAAGACGGCGTAGGTTCCTGCTGCAAGTGCCATTTGAACTCCTGGTTTTTCGGATTCCCGGGTCTGAAAGTTGAGAGCTGGGAATCCGTTTTGTGAGATTAAGGTTGGGGCGCGGCGGGTGGCTTAAGAGCGGGCGCTGGGTTGGGGGCGGGCGGCAATGGCTGGCCTTCGCGGACGATCGTCACCTTGTCCAGGGTCACCGGCGTCAGTGGCTTGTCGTCGCTGTCGCGCGGCACGCGGGCGATGGCCTTGACGACATCCACGCTGGCATCGTCGCACTGGCCAAAGAGCGTGTAATGGCCGTTGAGCGTGTCGTAGGCCTGCTCGGTGACAAAGAACTGGCTTCCGTTGGTGTTGGGGCCGGAATTGGCCATCGCCAATCGGCCCGGCCGGTCGAAGGTCAGGTTCGGATCGACCTCATCGTCAAAGGCGTAGCCCGGATCGCCAGTGCCCGTACCCACAGGGTCGCCACCCTGGATCATGAACTCCGGAATCACGCGGTGAAAGGTCGTGTGATTGTAGAGCGGTTTGTGATGCTGTACCTTGTGCGTGCCCGGGTCGGTCCAGTCCTTGGCGCCTTCAGCCAGCGCGATAAAGTTGGCCACCGCCAAAGGCGCCTGCTTCTGGTAGAACTGGCAGGTTATGCGGCCCATGGAGGTATCCATCACGACGGTGGGGCCGTTGGGAACAATCGTCACGGCGATGTTGGCAGTGGGCGCATCCGGAAGATCCGCCGGAGCCGGCGTGGACTGCTGGCCAGTTGCGTTGAATGGCGCTGCAGCCAGACTCGCCAGCACAAGAGAGGGGATGAGGTGTGACAGCTTAAATTTCATACCGAACTTGAGGGTAAATCAAGGGGCGGGGGGGCTGCCAATGCCTGTATCTTAGTTCAATGAACATTTCTTCCCTTCCAACCATACCTCGGGGCAAAGCGCTCATCATTTGCGCCCTTTTTTGCCTGGCACTTTCGACGCCGCAGAGGTTTGCGGCTCAGGCTGATAAACCGGCTGCGGGCACTAACAATTCGGCCGCGGGCGCTGACAAGTCCGCCGCTGCCGACAAGGCTGCCGCCCCCGATAAAGATGCTCTGCCGCCGCTTCCTGCCGAGGTACACGCGTCGCAGTCCATCCAGATGGACGGCAAGACGCTGAAGTACACCGTCACGGTGGGCGCGTTGCCGGTCCGCGACAAGGATGGCAAAGTCGCAGG
>Ga0182013_10007865_pt1 | contig 11608 bp, 8 predicted proteins | sample 612S2MmetaG_FD_120487 | JGI IMG/M metagenome (GOLD analysis project Ga0182013, IMG submission 120487) | Permafrost microbial communities from Stordalen Mire, Sweden - 612S2M metaG | ecosystem: Environmental > Terrestrial > Soil > Wetlands > Permafrost | place: Sweden: Stordalen | collected...
GCCAGCGCACCGTCGAAAATCACCGCTCCGAGATTATGAAGAGGACAGGCGCACGATCGCTTCCCGAATTAGCCAGGTTGGCCCTCGCCGCCGATTGGACAATTCCCACTGTATGATGGCGCTGAAGGTATCGTGCACGGTGATGTGGACCATCAGCATGCTGAGGTGCCAACATTTACTCCATAAGTCGAGCAGCGCCTGGGCGGGAGGCGGGAGCGCAATACTCCCAGTCACCCATAGTTGCCGAGGTAGGAGCGGTGATGGAACTCAGACTGCAGTCCAGCCTTGATTGCAAGATCATCTGGCGCGCATGTTTGCGCGCACGCCCGTCAGCCCTTCGTCGGGATCTAAAATAGATTGGCAAAGCGGTCGAAACAGACCATGCGGCCAGGTGCGGGATGTGCTCACTGAGCATGGACCTTGCAGGCGTTCTGCAAAATCCTCCCCACCTTGACAGTCCCAGTGCGCCAGCACCGCGCTGGGGCTGTTTCTTTGCGGCAGAGGAAACCCGCCGATTGGGGCGGGTACGGCAGGTTGCCTGTCGGTCCATCTATTTGGAGGTCAGGTCCCGGGCTTCTTTGAGTTCACGGTCAATCTTCTGCTGAACTCTATGGGCCGCCATGCCCATGAGACGAGTCTGCGTGCTGCCGGTCCTGACGGTTTGGCCGATTTGGCCGATTTGGAATCGCCAATTCCAACTCGGCTGGCAACTTCACCATTGCCGCCGGCAAAGTCTCCAGGCAGAATACATCCCAATCGCGTGCCTTGCCAAAAACCCGGCCTAAGTGTCGTAGCGCGTCGTCAAACTTTCCCGCGGGTTCATCGCCTAGATGCGGCGCGAAGAGCTTCAGCGCTGCGCGACAACGGCGAAGTGCAATGCGCATCTGGTGCACACCTTCCGGATCGCCTCGTAGCGTCGGCCCGATGTTAGCGATGAGATGACCGAGTGTACCACCGATGATCTTATGAAAACCTTCCGCTACCGAGATATTCCGTCGCAGCTTCGGAAGCCGAGCCGCTCGGGCGGGCTCGGTCTGGCCCGTGCGTAGATGCCAACCGCGCACCGCTTTGCTCTCCGCCGAAATCCTCAACGGCGCAAGCTTCTGAAACTGAGCAGCCAGTTGATATAAGGCTTCATAACCGCCGCCCTTCAGCTCTAGCTCCAATTCATGGACCGGCTCACTTGTGATGCCCGATCGGATCCATCCAACGTCAATCGCCGCCTCGACGATCGAGTTGCCGTCTTGACGCAGGAGGCGAACGGTACGCTGAATATCGGTAACAAATACCGGCTCCAACTTACCTTCGATTTGCTTGGCGACCTTGTAGAGACCGCGCGTATTTTTCAGTTTTTCGACATCCGGCATATTCTGAGCGATCCGCCACTCCCATTCATTGCGATTCGTGGCTACGCCACGGCCGTCAGCACGGGATTTCACTGTCTGGATGCGCAGCTTTCCACTTTTTCGGACGCGCAACGTCAAGCCACCCTTGTCCAGCACAGCGTTGGGCGTAGCGAAATAGGTCGTTACTTGGTGAAGCTTCTTTGCTTCGGTGCCTGCCAACACACAGTTCTTTTCTAGCTTGGTAAGACCGCCAGGCGAGAATTGAAATTTCAACTCGACTTCCCGTAAATCGAGAGCTTTGTTGCGAGCGTGACCCATGTTTTGCGATCCAGACAGAGCATAACTCATGAAAGTATCGTGTAGGTGCCATTGCGTGAGACTCGGAAACTACTTAGTTTGCGGGAAATTTCGCCTGCTGCAGCGAGGCTCGTTTTCAACGAGGAAAGTCGGCGGCACAACATCCACCATACTTTTCCGCTGTTGCGAACAAAATGCGGCGTTCTTTGGTATCGTTCGATTTTCGACTTTTGCAACACTGTTTGCCATGAGCCGTCATTCCCACTCGCTCGATCGCCCAATCAGTATCATCGCCAACCCGCGGCTCAGAGTGAGCAATTTTGGTAGGACAACCGAGCGCCCAGGATCGACGCTTTCGGATAGCTGAGTAGTTTCCGATCCTAGCTTCACAAGAACGCCTATGTAGGCTCGACTGCAATATGACTAGCTTGCGCATCCCCATTGGACAGTCGATAACACTGCCAGCCCCGATCAAGGCGGGCGATATCTACACCTGTCCGATGCACCCGCAGATCCGCCAGGTTGGGCCGGGCAATTGTCCCATTTGCGGAATGACACTGGAGCCGGTCAAGGCGACGGCGGAAGTCGGCGAAAACCACGAACTCATCGACATGACTAGGCGGTTCTGGGTCGGGCTGCTTCTAACATTGCCGGTCTTCGTGCTGGAAATGGGAGGTCACATCCCCGCTCTGGGTCTGCATGATCTGGTTCCGCCACGCATCTCCATCTGGATCCAATTCATCTTATCCACGCCTGTCGTCTTGTGGGCGGGGTGGCCATTCTTCGAACGCGCCTGGGCCTCCGTATTCCACCGCAGCCTCAATATGTTTAGTCTGATCGCACTTGGGACGGGGGCTGCTTACCTCTACAGCCTGTTTGCGACCTTTGTGCCGAGCATATTCCCTGCCGGGTTTCACGGAATGGGAGGCACGGTCGCGGTCTATTTCGAAGCCGCCGCCGTCATCACCGTTCTTGTGTTGCTGGGCCAGGTACTGGAATTGCGCGCCCGTGAGCAGACCGGTGGTGCGATCCGCGCATTGTTGAATTTGGCTCCCAAAACGGCGCACCGCCTGACAGCTGCGGGCGCGGACGAGGAAGTCGCACTCGAGTTGGTCCAGGTCGGCGACCGCCTTCGCGTCAGGCCCGGCGACGGCGTGCCGGTCGATGGCGAAGTGCTGGAGGGCAAGGGAGCCGTGGATGAGTCCATGGTCACCGGCGAGTCGATGCCCGCGGCCAAACAGTCCGGCGACAAGCTCATCGGCGGCACCGTGAACGGCACCGGCTCTCTCGTCATGCGCGCCGACAAGATCGGCGCGGACACCATGCTCGCGCGCATCGTGACAATGGTCAGCGAGGCGCAGCGCAGCCGGGCACCGATTCAGAGAATGGCTGACACCGTGTCGGGCTATTTCGTTCCGGCCGTGCTGGGCGTGGCTGTCGTGGCCTTCATCGCGTGGTTCATCTGGGGTCCAGCTCCCGCACTTTCTTACGCTCCGATCGCGGCGGTCTCCGTCCTTATCATCGCTTGTCCCTGTGCACTTGGCCTCGCGACCCCGATGTCGATCGGCGTAGCGATCGGCAAAGGCGCCGGAGCTGGCGTCCTGATCAAGTCCGCTGAAGCCCTTGAGCACATGGAGAAGGTCAATACCCTGGTCGTGGACAAGACCGGCACGCTCACCGAAGGCAAGCCCAAGGTCACGGCCGTCGTGCCGGCAGCGGGATTTTCAGAGAACGAGCTTCTGCCGCTGGCAGCCAGCCTTGAACGATCCAGCGAACATCCGCTCGCGGCCGCCATCGTAACCGCCGCAAAGGATCGTGGCGCTACCACCCAGGAGCCGTCGGACTTCGCTTCTGTCACCGGCAAGGGTGTAACCGGCAAAATCGGCGGCAGGTCGGTTGCGCTTGGCAATGCAAAGCTGATGGCGGACCTTGGTATTTCGCTTGGCGATCTTGCACAAAAGGCCGATGCACTTCGCGGCGACGGCGCGACCGCACTGTTTCTAGCCATCGACGGCAAGCCCGGCGGCGTCATCGCCATTGCCGATGCGATCAAGGCAACGACGGAGGTGGCTCTCCAGAGCCTGCGCAGCTACGGCATACGGATCGTGATGCTGACCGGAGACAACAAAACGACCGCCGAGGCCGTCGCCCGAAAGCTCGGCATCAAGGAGGTCGAAGCCGACGTCCTGCCGCAGGACAAGAACCGCATCGTCAAAACGCTCACGTCCGAGGGACGCATTGTCGCGATGGCCGGCGATGGCGTGAACGACGCCCCGGCCCTGGCCGAAGCCTCTGTTGGCATTGCGATGGGAACGGGGACCGAAGTCGCAATCCGGAGTGCGGGGATTACCCTGGTGAAAGGCGATCTCGCTGGCATAGCGCGGGCTATTGTCCTCAGCCGTGCGACCATGCGTAACATCCGCGAGAATCTCGTTTTTGCGTTTGCCTACAACGCGATCGGCATCCCGATCGCCGCCGGGGTGCTCTATCCCACGTTCGGCATCCTTCTCAGCCCGATCGTCGGAGCACTCGCGATGTCGCTGAGCTCCGTCTCCGTGATCTTGAACGCACTGCGCCTGCGCGCGCTGAAGCTCTAGCGCTTCGCCCTGTTCACTGGCGGATCGGTCGTCGTCACCATTTCAACAAACCACTACCGCCTTGTGTTTTCCCTGCTCGGACCTCAGTCGACGATTGATATCTCGACATCGCCTTCGTTGCGAAGTATCTCGATCGAGATGGTCTGATCACAACGATATACCGCGAAGTCCACCAGATTTTCGGCAATCCGAACGTCGCGTAGCACGACCATATCCAGAAACGGCGGCAACGTTGGTCTGACCAGTCTGATCCGGTTTTCGTCCAAGTCAAACCTGATCCCAAGCGATGCCTGCAGAAGGGCGAGCGGCGCGGCGCTTGCCCACGCTTGTGGGCTACATGCTACCGGATAACGGGTCGGGCCATTTCCACGAACGCGGCGGAAACCACAAAATAGCTCGGGCAGGCGACGCAATTCCATACGGGACGCTGCCCCCACCAAGCCCTGGAAGACGAGATCCACTTCGGCCTTAAAGCCATAGTGCGCAAAGCCCATTGCGATCAGCGCATTGTCGTGCGGCCAAATCGAGCCATTGTGGTAGGACATCGGATTGTACCGAGGCTCCCCAACGGCAACAGTGCGAATCCCCCAGCCGGACATAAATTGCGGTCGCATGAGACCATCTGCAACTATGCGAGCTCGTTCAGGCGACGCAATCCCGCTCATCAGAACCTGGCCTGCATTCGACGTCCGAACGCGGCATTGGCGTTTTTCGCCATCCAGCGCGAGCGCATACATGCCGATCTCATCACACCAATAGGCCTTCTCGAAGCGTTGCTTGAGTTTTTGCGCTGAGGCCTCGAGTTGAGCGGCGCAATCCGAACGCCCAAGCCGCCGCGCACACAATGCTATCGATTGTTTTGCAGCGAAAACGTAGGCCTGCACTTCGGCAAGAGCAATCGGCCCTTCCGCAAGATTCCCATCCGCATGAAAAATTGCATCCTGCGAGTCTTTCCAACCCTGGTTGACGAGGCCATCAGAGGTTGCTCGCGCATATTCTATAAACCCGTCCCCGTCAGGATCACCTGGCCCATCGATCCAGGCTAACGCAGCCTCAATATTCGGCCAAAGCGCCTTCATCGTTTCAAGGTCATTCGTCCTCTCAGCGTAAGCACCAGCTACCAGCACAAAAGGAGGGATCGCATCTACGCTGCCGTAGTATCTTCCAAACGGAATTTCACGAAGAGCCGCCATTTCGCCATCGCGCATCTCATGCACGATTTTTCCAAGCTCCGCATCGTTTGCCGGGTCGTTCGAAATCGCCTGAAAAGCCGCCAATCTTGTCAACACTCCTTTGGCGACATGCGGTGCACACCAGAGCAACTCCAACGCGGTGATCAATCCATCGCGCCCGAATGTCGTAGAATACCAAGGCACACCGGCATAAGGGTATGAGCCTTCCTTACTCAATGTGGTCAGCATATGCAGGTCATTCAGGGAACGCTTAAGGACCTGATTGAAGACATCACTGGACGTACCGATCGATATGAATTTCCGTTTCTCGGCCCTAATCTCCCTTGACGCTTCCTTAAGTCCCTCAAAAAATGACTTCAACTTAGCGATTGGAGGTTTGTTGCAACTTATCGATACGAAAATCGAACGACGGCTCTGGGGACTGAGGGACACCCTGTAAGATACGGTCCCGCTCCCGATGCGATCTGGTCTCGGATTACAATTCAGCGTCGTCGTGCGTTCGATACCGTCGCGGCCAAGATAGCCTAGAACGATGCTTTGCAGGTCAATTACCGGGGACCGCAGCTTGCCCCGCTCCGCACGTCGTGTCCCACGAACTTCAAAAATATCTGCAAAATCATTGGCAAAGACGATTGAGACAGTGCAGCAAACCTTCACGTCTCCATGATTTTGAATGCCAAGTCGCAGGTATGCAACACCCTGCCACAGAAAGAACGTTCGAACGATATGAAGCGTGTCCTTTTGTAATATGAGTTCATTTTCTAAATATTGGTCAGCATTGGTAAGATCCACAGTCAGCAATGTATTATCATCGCGCATGTTGGAGCCCAGCAACAAAGGCTGCGCCCCGTCAATCAAAACCTCAAGTCTTGAAAGATGCCGGGTGTCACAATGGAATATTCCATCTACTCCCCCTGCGACTACTCCAATATCCCCATGACTATCGACAACTGCAAAGGCGTTACCGCTCTTAAGGGTTTGTCTCGGACGTGAGGTAGCCGCCGTAGCCGAAATATCGAATGCAGTGTCAAAGTGAGATTTCGGCGATAACGTTTGTTCAAAAGGCCCCGTCAATTCAAAGACTCGGCTTCACGTGGTTCGAACGTCACGGGAATTGGCATTTCTTTCTCGGTTTTTTGCCGTCGCGTGATGTCCATAAGGTTTCGATAGAGCTTGAGATAGTCATTCGCCATTCGCGTCGCAGAGAACCGGTCCTCGAAACGTTTGCGGACAGCCCTGCGATCCATTCTCAACAAGTTCGGAATTGCGGCCAAGGCCTCCTCCATCGAATCGACGATCATGCCGCTGACACCCTCATCAATTACCTCTGGGACGGAGCCACGGCGGAACGCCAGTACCGGGGTGCCGCACGCCATCGCCTCGATCATCACCAGGCCAAATGGTTCTGGCCAGTCGATCGGAAACAGCAATGCCAAAGCATTTCCCAGAAACTGGTTCTTGTTCTGCTCGTTGATCTCTCCAATGAATTCTACGTCGCGGCCGTCAAGCAATGGCGCAATCGTCTCCCGGAAGTAGCTCTCGTCGACCCGGTCGACTTTTGCTGCAATTTTGAGAGGAATTCCAAGCCTGCGCGCGATCTCGATCGCGCGATCTGGTCTTTTTTCAGCGGCAATTCGACCAATGAAGGCAAGGTAACCGCCAGTGGGTTGATAATTTGGTTGCATCAGTTTTAACGGCAAGCCGTGATAGATTGTGGCGGCAAAGTTGGCGTTTTCCACGGGCATCCGCTGGTGGTCTGAAATCGAAACCAGTGGCATTTGGTCAAAGCCGTGAAATATGGGCTTGATGTCGGGAAGGTCTTGACGTCCATGAAGGGTTGTTACGGTGGTAGATGCCCGATACCGAAACAGCGGGAAATGCAGATAGTCGATGTGAAAGTGCATAATATCGAAGTCGGAAGAACAGCGACGCGCCCGATCTAGCATCAACATATAATATGGTATGGGGTCGATGACATGCGGGTCGAGTCGGAGCGCGGTATTCGCGCAACTTATCAAGCGCCCCGAGGTTATGGAATCTCCGCTCGCAAAAAGGGTAACCTCGTGCCCGAGCCTGACGAGCTCTTCCGTCAGATATGAGACGACACGCTCCGTTCCGCCGTAAAGACGAGGCGGAACACTTTCCATAAGCGGCGCAATTTGTGCGATTTTCACAACATACCTTTCACTCTAGGACGAACGGTTCGATTGTTAATTGGTTCCGCCTCGACATCGCCGTTGCTCGCCTTTGCCCTGAGACTTACTTGTTGAGAACATTGTACCCATGCGCTCATACAGTCCCTGCGAGATCGGACTACCGGAAACCGCGATGACGAATACCCTTTCTTTCGCTGTCGCCAAATCCAGCATCAAATCCGCAACCCGACTGCCTAGTGCCGGGGATCAAGAGGACTTCGACCTTCGCAGCGGCCATCAGCTTCACGCGATTATCCTCCCGCGTGAGCTGCGGATAGCGGCGATCGCGCCGGCATAGTCGGCTGATCCAAAAATTGCGGATCCGGCAACAATGGCGTTCGCGCCCGCGTCGATCGCCCGCCCGGCGCTTTCATGATTTTCCCCACCGTCAACTTCGATGATCGGATCGAGGCCGCGCGTTTCGCAGAGCCGGCGCAAGCAGCGGATCTTCGGTAACATTTCGGTTAGGAATTTCTGACCGCCGAAGCCGGGGTTGACGGTCATGATGAGAACAATGTCGCAGAGATGGAGGACATATTCGATCATTAAGATCGGGCTTGCCGGATCAAGCACCACACCGGCCTTCTTGCCTAGCTCGCGAATTTTCGACAGCACCCGGTGAAGATGGATCGTGGCGGATGCCTCTGCATGCACCAGGAGATGATCCGCGCCCGCCTTGGCAAAATCAGCGAGATATCGCTCGGGCTCGACAATCATCAAGTGCACATTGAGCGGCTTTTGCGTGCAGCGTCGCAACGCTTCGACGACCACCGGCCCAATTGTGATATTCGGCACGAAGCGGCCATCCATCACGTCGACGTGAATCCAATCCGCCCCCGCGGCATCGACGGCGCGAACCTCCTCGGCGAGACGACCGAAATCCGCAGACAGAATCGACGGTGCGACAATGATCGGCCGGGCCGGGCGGGGCTGGCGCCGCGGCAGCGGCTCGGCCCCCTGCGGTGCCGGAACGGAAGGGTCGTCGAGCATGGCTTACTCTGCGGCGTCTTGTGCTGCAACGAGTCCTGTCGCCGGTTTGACGATTGGTTCGGGGTCGATGGGCTCCTCGCCTTCGATATGTCCACCGAAGCCGTAGCGCATGGCCGAAAGCATTTTCTCTCCAAAGGTATGCTCCTGCCGCGAGCGGAAGCGAGCATAGAGCGCGGTCGTGAGCACGTCCGCCGGGACAGCCTCCTCGATGGCGGCTTCTACCGTCCAGCGGCCTTCGCCGGAATCCTGCACAAAGCCGGAATAGGCCTTCAGCTGCGGATCCTTCGCGAGCGCGGCAGCGCCGAGGTCAAGCAACCAGGACGAGATGACGCTGCCGCGCCGCCAAACCTCGGCGATATCGGGCAGATTGAGCAAAAAGCGTTCGTCCTGGGGCAGATCTTTCGAATCCTTGTTACGCAGGATGTCGAAACCCTCGGCATAAGCCTGCATCATTCCATACTCGATGCCGTTATGCACCATCTTGACGAAGTGCCCGGCGCCGGAGGGACCGGCATGAATGTAGCCGCGCTCGGCGCGAGAATCGCCGTCCGCGCGATCCGGAGTGCGGGGAATAACGCCGATCCCAGGTGCCAGCGCCGAAAAGATCGGATCGAGGCGATCCACAGCCTGCTTTGGGCCACCGATCATCATGCAATAGCCGCGTTCGATACCCCAGACACCGCCGGACGTGCCACAATCAACATAGTGAATGCCTTTTATCGCCAGCTTCTTAGCGTTGCGAATGTCGTCTTTGTAAAAAGAATTGCCGCCATCGATGACGATATCGTCCCTTTCCAGCAGTCCGTCGAGCTGCTCCACCATCTCTTCAGTGACCTTTCCCGCAGGCAGCATCAGCCAAATGGCGCGAGGCTTTTGCCCGAGCTTGCCTACCAGATCGGCAATCGAGGTCGCCGCCGTGGCTCCATCCTTTGCAAGCGCTTCGCGGGTCTTTGCGGTGCGGGCGTATACCACGCATTGGTTTCCTGCCTTCATCAGGCGGCGAGACATGTTGCCGCCCATTTTGCCGATCCCAATCATACCTATCTGCATCCGCTTTACTCCTTGAGCCAATGGGTCTTCATGCCTGCGGGACCAGAGTGCTTTTTTTACCGATCGAAATATCTTCCGATGCGTCTATCGTTCTGCAATAGCCAAACTCGTTGTCGAAGGTGGGCCTTTGTCACTGGAGACTTACCTGCCGTCTCCAGGACGGCAAGATCACAATCGATCAACGAAGTGCAATCGTAATCTCGACCACCGACGAGTGACGCCAACGTCTCAGTTGTCCGCTGGACAATCATACGCCCCGGCGAACCGCGGACGTAGGTTCGGAAACTACTCACGTGAGGCGCGCGCTGTGTCTGACCTAAAACGATTAGGGCTGACGCGGCCCGCTGATCAAAGGTGTGATGTGCGGCCGTCAGCGTTTTGCCGCCAACTCCAGTCCAACAATCGCTGCCCCGAGGAGGGCGGCATTGATGATGACAACCTTGATCGGGACGTCGCGCAAGAGATTGGCAAAGCGTCCCTTGGCGCAGAAGGCGCGAAGGAAAGACCCGTCCTGCAGCTGCGGCAACACGCGGGGCGGCAAGCCTCCGGCCAGGTAGACGCCGCCCGTTGCCAGAACCGTCAGCGCCAGGTTGCTGGCTTCGGCTCCCCAGACATCTATAATGATACGCAACGCCTGAGCCGCGAGAGGGTTGTTATCGGGGTTCTGCAACGCCGCGTCGATGATCAAGGGCGCACGGTCTATCGCAGCCTGCAGGGCAGCGGCGAAGGCGGGGCTTTCCGACGAAGGATCGCAGGAGCGGACGTAGTCGTAAACGTTTTGCACGCCGATACCGGCGGCAACCCTTTCGTAAGCCACGTGACGAAACCGATCGGTGAGATATGACCACAACCCGGCCTGCACTTCGTCGGCGGGCGCGAAATCCCTGTGGCCGCCTTCGGAAGGACAGGCGACATAGGCCGTTCCGCTCCAGATCAGGAACGCCTCCCCCAGCCCGGTTCCTGGCGCCATCACCGCGATCGCCCCGTGCAGTTTTGCTTTGCCGGGGTTGATGTCGACCAATTGCTCCGACTTCAGATGCGGTATCGCATGCGCAACGGCGTTCAGATCGTTCAACAGGGTAACGCGCGCGAGACCGAGACCTCTGCATAGCTCGGCTTCATTGAGATCCCAGGCCAGATTTGTCATGCGCGCCTGGCCGTCGATAACCGGTCCGGCCACGTCGAAACAGGCCGACGTCGGGCGCACGCCGGTCTTGGCCAGGAACGCCTCAACCACTGGCTGTAACCCGTTGAAGTCAGCGCTATGAAACTCCTGTTCCGCGACGAACTGGCGCGGGCCGGCTTCCGGCGAAACCAGCGCGAGCCGTGTCTTGGTGCCGCCGATATCACCTGCAATCAGCATCAGTTTGCTCCTTACCAGAGTCGATGGATCAGTTTCGACGCGCACCTGCCTGACCCGGTAACCAGTGGGTGGGTGTCGCTACGGAGCGCGACTTAACATTTCACGTTGTTGCCACGGCAGGCTCGGAAATTACGCAGTCTTTCGGCGGCAGCACGCAACTCCAAAGCGCGGTTGCCTGTTTAACCCTCAGTTCATCCGCCGGTTTCGTACTGCCCGGCGCCTCGGACATTTCAAGCATGGGTATTTTCCGACCCTGTACCGCGCACTTTCGCGGCGACTATAGTCCGGGACGGCACGGCTTGGCCAAAATTACCGAGGATCGCGCGAGAACTTGGTGCGGGTCAGTCAAGGTTTCGCGATTTGAGCGCATGGCCGCAGAGCGCTGTTCCGGACAGCTCGACGATAACCACAACGGAGACAACGGAGCCGAAAATGGACGCAGCCACGATCGCCAAAGAGATTCAAGAAAATAACAAAGCGACCCTCGCGCCCAATGGCGAACCGGCATTGGCGAAGGAGGATTTGCGGAAGATCGACGCCTACTGGCGGGCAGCCAACTATCTGTCGGTTGGCCAGA
>Ga0182013_10007870_pt1 | contig 11603 bp, 9 predicted proteins | sample 612S2MmetaG_FD_120487 | JGI IMG/M metagenome (GOLD analysis project Ga0182013, IMG submission 120487) | Permafrost microbial communities from Stordalen Mire, Sweden - 612S2M metaG | ecosystem: Environmental > Terrestrial > Soil > Wetlands > Permafrost | place: Sweden: Stordalen | collected...
TCGCGAGGCAAATCGCCAGACTCGGCTTCAATTGCACGATCACACCGGCTTCGTCAGAGGAAGTAGTTTCTGTTTAGGAGAAACGGCGACCATTGGCGTGAAGCCGCCGATCACGCAACGGGCATCCATGTCCGATTTCGACCCGCCCCGGCCCGCGCTCTGGGCGGGAAGACGCCGCTACAACGCATTCGCCAAACCGAAGCCGCCCGGCATCCGTCACGGACTCGAACTAATACCAGCCCGCCTGAACATTGACACACGTCATGGTCCGGCTCGACCGGGCCATCGCTCAAAGCGTCGTGTTGCTGATTGATGGCCCGGTCGAGCCGGGCCAGGACGTGGTTGTCGAGGGAGAGTCAACGTTTCGCATTGCTGGTATAAATACCGAAGCGCGACGTATCAAAGTCGTTGGCACGTTTCGTGGCGCATTCCCGGAAACAACGCATGACGGATGCGCGTTGACCCGTGACCTCCCATTCTCCCAACCTCCCAATCTCACCCACGAAACGCCAGCCCGGCGCGGGTCTGAGCGGTTCTTGTTCGCCACCGCGCGTCTCGCATCGACATGACCGGGCTTGACCAGAGTATCATCCAACTGGGACCGTTGTTGATGTTCCATAACGTTCCGGTCGTTCGCGTGTTGGCTGATGCGCGGGTCAGGCCCGAGCATGACGGACGACGGACGACGGACAACGGACGACCGACAACGGATAACGAGCACCAGGCACCAGGCAACGGATAGCGGGCACCGGGCACCGGGCAGCACGTGGCAGTCGCGCTGGCGCGCGCCAATGAGCTGGATCGTTTGAATGTGCCGTTCGGAACAGCCGCCCTCGAGTGATCCCCCGAGGCCGGCATCCTGGCCGCGTGCTGGTCAATCGACCCGGACGTGGCGTAAATCGCGCTCCAACGGCGGCGGGACCGCCGCGGCAACCGGAGACGACCATGACCGAATTATCCCGCCGCCTGCTGCTTGGAAGCCTTGGCGGCCTCACCGCGGGAGGCCTCGGCTTCGCCACGCGGCCAGCCCATGCCGACCTCGCCACGCTGGAAAAAGCGGCCAAGGCGGAGGGTGCGCTGACCTGGTATATCGCCCAGTTGGATACGGAAACGGCGGAGCGGATGGGCCGCGCGTTCAGCGCGCGCTATCCGGGCATCACCGTGTCTGTCATTCGCACCACCGGACAGGTCGCGTATGAGCGGTTACTGCAGGATTTGAAGAACAACGCGCCGCAATGCGACGTGTTCAGTTCGACCGACATCGCGCAATATCCGGCGTTGAAGAAACGCGGCGCGCTGGCGAACTTCACGCCGGAGGGCGCGGCCGGATTGCTCCCCGCCGCGGCGGCGACCGTCGATCCGGGATTTTATTACCCCTCCGCGATGATCGGGCATTTGATCATTTACAATTCGGCCAAGGTGAAACCCGAGGACGCGCCGAAAGCCTGGACCGATTTGCTGGATCCGAAATGGAAGGATCGCGTGGCCACGGGTCATCCGGCGTTCAGCGGTTGCACCGGCGTTTGGTGCGTCGCGCTGCGGAAGGTTTACGGCTGGTCGTACTTCGAAAAACTGGCGAAGAACAATCCGCGCGTCGGCCGTTCCGGCAACGATCCGGTCACGCTGGTGAACGCGGCCGAGTGCCTGGTCGGACCGGCGCCCTCCGGCACCGCGTTCCAGCAGGTCGATCGCGGCAATCCAATCATGCCGGTGTATCCCAGCGATGGCGCGACGTTGTGCGTGGGCCCTTCCTCGGTGATGGCGTCCGCGCCGCATCCGAATGCCGCCCGGCTGTTTCAGGAGTGGCTGATCGGCGACGAATACGCTCGCCTCTCCATCGAAAATCATACCGACCCCGTCCGGGCCGGACTGACTTTGACGTCGGGTCAGAAATCGTTGGATGAGGTGAAGGTGCTCAGCCTGACGGTCGACGAGATCGCCAAGGGCGTGCCGGAAGTGATCGAGCAATGGCGCGATACGTTTGGCGGCTGAGGGACGTTTCATTTCTTGGACCCGGCGCGGCGAACTGGTAGGGTCGCGCCAGGGATCAGCACGGCGATAACGGGGAGCGGACGATATGGCGATCTACGCGAAGGTCACGGGAAAGAAGCAAGGCGTCATGACCGGTGGAGTGGGAGCCCAGGGTTTTTCCGCTCAGATCGAGGTGCATTCGGTTGATTTTGGGGTTGGTAGTCCACACGATATTTCCACCGGTTTGGCCTCCGGCAAACGTGTCGCGCGTCCCCTGGTCATCACCAAACCACTGGATAAGTCTTCCCCGCTGCTGCATCAGGCATGCGTCACGAACGAAAGTGTGTCGGTCTTGATTTCGTACACCATCGAAGGCCATGGCCACGGCGCCTATGTGACGGTCGCTTTGACCAACGGCATGCTGTCGGACTTCCATCACGAGGGGCATGCGGACGGCACGGCGATCGAACGGGTGATGTTTACCTACTCCAAGATCGAGTTCACCTGGACCGATGGCGGTATTACCTCGACCGATGACTGGATGACCGACACAAGCACCTGACGGATCGGCCCGGGGGCGACGTGAGGAAACAAAAAGAACATGACCACCCATCCTGGACGCCGCGAAATAGGTGCCAGCGCGATCATGGCGGCGCTGGCGGCGGGGCTACCGCGCGTCGCGAAAGCCGATCTTTCCGCGCTGGAGACCGCCGCGCGCGCCGAGGGCTCGTTGACCTGGTATACCGGGCAGACCGACGCGGAAACCGCCGAGCTTCTGGGCCGCACGTTCACCGCGCGCTATCCCGGCATAAAAGTCGAGGTCATCCGCACGACGGGGCAGGTCGCGTATCAGCGATTGACGCTGGACATCAAGAATCACACGCCGCAATGCGACATGTTCAGCACGACGGATATCTCGCACATGCCGGCGCTGAAGGAACGGCACGAACTGAGCGAATACGCGCCGGAAAACGCGGTGCGCCTGATGCCACCATTCCTGGCCTTGTCCGATCCGGGATATTCCTATGTCACCAACGCGTCGCGTTACTTTCTTTTGTACAACACGAAATTCGTAAAACCTGAGGAAGCACCGAAGAATTGGCCCGATTTGCTGGACCCGAAGTGGAAAGGCTACGTGGGCACCGGTCATCCCGCGTTCAGCGGCTGCACCGGCGTGTGGTGCGTCGGCATGCGCAAACTGTACGGCTGGGAATTCTTCGAGAAACTGGCGAAGAACAATCCGCGCATCGGCCGTTCCGCGATCGATCCGGTCACGCTGATGACGGCGGGCGAAGTGCATGTCGGCCTGGCCTCGGCCAACACCACGTACCGGACGATCGAGAAGGGCAATCCGCTGGCGATCGTCAATCCAACCGACGGGTTGTCTTTGTGCGTTACGCCCTCGGCCATTCCGGCGCACGCGCCGCATCCGGCGGCGGCTCGGCTGTTCATGGAGTGGCTGCTGAGCGAGGAGTATTCGAAGATCGTCGCGGGCGACGGCAGTGAGCCTCTGCTGACCGGCGTTCCGCCGCGTCCGGATGAGCCGCCGTTGGCGACACAGAAGGTGATTCCGCTGACGGTGGCGGAAATCCGCGCGGGGATCCCCGAGGTGATCGAGGCGTGGCGAGAGACGTTTGGGAACTGATACCAGCCGGCGTTGACGTTGACTCTCGGTCGTGACGCCCCCGTATCGTCATCCTCGGGCTCGACCCGAGGATCGGCCCGCGCGGAAATTGTCCCCTGCCTGAGAGTTCGGGGCCTGCGTCACGAGATGCCAGGGTCAGGCCCTGGCATGACGGATCGGTGGCAGGTACGTCATTCCTTCGGACCGTTGGCATGACATGAGACGGGCTTTCCCGGACCGATCGCCGAGGCCACCGGCCGCGCAACGTCATCCCCGGCTTCAACGTCATCCCCGGCTCTCAACGTCATCCCCGGCTCTCAACGTCATCCCCGGCTCGACCGGGGATCAGTTAATAAACAAAATCGTGCATCGAATGATGGCACGGTCGAGCCGCGCCATGACGATGACGCGTCGCTAACCGCTGCCGATCAGCACGCCGGTCGCGAACACCAACGCGCCGCCGAACGCCACTTGCAAGGTCGCGGCCAGCGGCGGCGTGTCCATCCACTTCCAGCGGATCCAACTGATCACCGCGAGTTCCACCGCGACGACGACGATCGCCGCGGACGTGGCCGTCCAGAACGAGGGGATCAGGAACGGCAGCGTGTGCCCGACGCCGCCGATCGTGGTCATCAGTCCGGTCACCAGTCCGCGGATCCACGGCGCGCCCCGGCCGGTCAGACTGCCATTGTCCGACAGCGCCTCGGCGAAGCCCATCGAGATGCCGGCGCCGATCGAGGCCGCCATGCCGACCAGGAACGTCTCCCAGGTGTTGTTGCTGGCGAACGCGGTCGCGAACACCGGCGCCAGGGTCGAGACCGATCCATCCATCAACCCCGCGAGGCCGGGCTGGATGAACCGCAGCACGAACGACGCATGGGCGTGCGCGTCCTCCTCCGCCACCACGTTTCCGGGCAGGTTCTCGGCGCGCAGATTGTCGGCGCGGCGTTCGTGCTCGACCTCGGCGTCGGCGAGGTCGCCCAGTAGCTTGCGGATCGACACGTCGGTGGAACGGATCGCGGCGCGGCGGTAGAAGTGCTGGGTCTCCTCCTCCATGCTTTCCGCCAGCATGCGGACCGCTTTCAGATTGAGCGGCTGCATCTGCCAGACCGGCTTGTGCCGGATGAAGCCGCGGATGTCCTGCCGGCGGATCAGCGGAATGTGTTCGCCGAATTTCTCCCGGTAGATTTCCAGCAGGCGGCGGCGATGGGTGCCTTCCTCGCCGGCCATTTCGGTGAAAACCTTGGCGCTGCCGGGGTATTCTTCGTGCAATCCCTCGGCGATATCGAGGTAGATGCGGCCGTCCTCTTCCTCGTTGGCGATGGCCAGCGCCAGGATTTCCCGCTCGGTCAGGTCTGAAAAGTCTCGCATAGTGGCGAAATGTGACGGAGGCGGCATGCGCGTCAAGAGACCAGGCGGGGTCGAGGGTCGCGGCTTGCTTCTTTCCCGTCATTCTCGGGCTCGAACCGAGAATCTCTCGGCACGCCGAGGCAGTCAAAAGTCGAAAAAGATGTCTGGGCTGGCCGATCCGCGGGCCGCGCCCGAGAACGACGTGCGAGAGCCCAAGAGTGACGTTCGGGGGAGGGTTTTCGGCCTCGCCAGCCTCATCCCGATACCTATGGGGTGCCCCTCCGCGCCCCCGGCGCGATCGCTCGAACCAACTACGGGTTTTCGACCCTTCCAGGCCGGGGGCTTGTTTGGCCAAGATAAGATTTTTGCCACGGATGCACACAGATACGCACGGATATTCATTGCAATTTCAGCGGCAATGTCTTGAGCAGCCGGCAAGGTTAGCCAAGGTTCCGCGATTCCCATGAATATCCGTGTGCATTTATGTCCCATCCGTGGCGAAAAATTCTTTTCTTCCTCCCGCTCGTCGCAATCTCAATCATGCGATTGCCCTGTCCACGCTTCCCCGGGGTCTGGTCTCCCGCGCGGGACCGTGGTCCCCTGGGGCAAGTGGAATATGTCACGGAGTACCAACGTTCAATGTCACCGCAATGGGATGTGGATGCCGACGTCGTCGTCGTGGGGTTCGGGGCGGCCGGCATGGCCGCCGCCGTCACCGCGCACGATCTGGGCTGCAAGGTCGTCATTCTGGAAAAGGCACCCGAGGGTCAGGAAGGCGGGAACACGCGCGTCGCCGGCCAGGGCTACCTGAACACCTCGTCGGTCGAGAGCGCGATCGCCTACCTGACCGCGTTATGCGGGCCCTACACGGTGCCGGAGACCATGGTGCGCGTGTGGGCGGAGGAGATGGGCCAGAACAACGACTGGCTTCGGAGCCTCGGCGGCGATCCTCAGGAGCATCAGCATCCGCCGGTCGGCGTTGAGTTCCCCGACCTGCCCGGCGCCGACTGCGTGCATAAGTTTCACGATGGCCCGACCTACGGTTACTCGTACACGTGGAAGCTGTTCGAGCGGCTGGTGAAGCAACGGCCCATTCCGATCCTTTATGAAACGCCGGGCAAGGAATTGATCCAGCACGACAGCACCAAGGAAATCCTCGGGGTGCGCGCGCGGAACGGGGACAAAACGATCGCCGTCAGGGCGCGCAAGGGGGTGGTGCTGACCTGCGGCGGGTTCGAAAACAACCAGCGGATGATTCGCGATTACCTGCCGGGCGTGCCGTATTGTTACACCTCCGGTTCGCCCTATAACGAGGGCGACGGGATTACCATGGCACAGTCGGTCGGCGCCGACCTCTGGCACATGAACAATTACGCCGGCCCGTCGATGGCGTTGAAGGTGCCGGAGGTCCGCACCTCGTTTTCCATGCAGGCATTGCACTATAGCAAGGAAACGCCGGGCGGCATGATCGTGGTCGGGCCGGACGGACGGCGTTTCACCGACGAGAAATTCAAAACCCACCACGGCAAGGTTCCCATCAATGGCGTTTGGCTGCCGCTGTCCACGCCATGCCCGATGTTCATGATCGTCGATCACACGCTGTTTTCTTCTGGCCCACTCTACGACAAGCACCCGAGCCACGGCTGGACGCAAATCGTCGAGCGCTACGATTGGAGCCAGGACAACAGCGCCGAACTGGCGAAAAGCTGGATCAAAACCGCCGGCAGCCTGGTGTCGCTCGCCGCGCTGGTGGGGCTTGACCCCGCGACGCTGGAGGCCACCGTCAAACGATGGAACATCGACTGCGAAACGAAGCACGACACCGAGTTTGGCCGTGTTCTGATGCTGGCGCCGGTCGCGACGCCGCCGTTTTACGCGGTCGAACTGTCGCCCTCGATGCTCAACACGCAAGGCGGCCCTCGCCGCAACGAAAAAGCCCAGATCGTGCGGCCTGACGGGACACCGATCCCACGGCTGTACAGCGCCGGAGAACTCGGCTCGATCTACAGTTATTTGTATCAGGGAACCGGCAACATTGGCGAATGTCTCGCGTTTGGCCGCGTCGCCGGGCGCAATGCCGCCACCGCCCAACCTTGGATGTGAGCTACCGCCAGCCGCGCAACCGTTCCGCCGCCGCGCGCATATCCGCTTCGGGGCCGCAATAACTGAACCGCACGAACCGATTGCCGCGCGTCCGATCGAAATCCACCCCCGGCGAGCACGCGACACCCGCCTCATGCAACATACGCGTGCAAAACGCGACGCTATCGTTCGACCGGTCGCCAATGTCGGCGAACAGATAAAACGCCCCCTCGGCCGGCGACAGCCGAGGGAAACCCGCGTCGGGCAACACCGCCAGCAAATGGTCCCGCGACCGCCGGTAACGCGCGATATTGCCGCGCAATTCATCATCGCAATCGAACGCCGCCTCGGCCGCGATCTGGGAGATATACGGCGCGCTGATGAACAAATTCTGTGTCAGGCACTCGACCGGACGGATCAGGTCCTCGGGCAGCACCATCCAGCCGATCCGCCAACCGGTCATCGAGAAATACTTGGAAAAACTGTTCACCACGATGGCGTTCGGACTGAACGCGGCGGCGCTGGCGATCGGGCTGTCGTAATTCAGCCCGTGATAAATCTCGTCGCTGATCAGCCGCACGCCATTGGCGTCGCACCAGCGCGCGATCGCCGCCAGTTCGTCCGGATGCAGCATCGTGCCGGCGGGATTGCATGGGCTGGCGATCATCACGCCATCGGGCCGCGGATCCAGCCGTTCCAGCATGTCGACGCTCGGCTGAAACCGCGTCTCCGGTCCGGCTTCCAGGATCACGGGTTGAATGCCCAGAGCGGTCAGGATGTTGACGTAAGGCGGGTAAAACGGCGCCGCCAGCGCCACGCGGTCGCCGGGATCGAACGCCGCCAGAAACGCCAGCGGAAACGCCCCCGAAGCGCCGACCGTCACCGCGACCCGCGCCACCGGGACGTCCAGCCCGTACCACGAGCGGATATGCGCGACGATCCGTTCCCGCAGCGATATTCGCCCGAACGCTTCGGTGTATCCCAGCGGATCGCCGGACCGCAGTGCCGCCTGCGCCGCCGCCACCGCGCCCGCCGGAGCACCGGTGCCCGGCTGGCCGACCTCCATTCGGATCACATGCGGCGCGCCCGCGGGCAACGTTGCCTGACGCGCGTTGGCCGCCGCGATCACGTCCATCACGATGAACGGAGGCGCCGACGCGCCGCGGCCGATTTTCAGGGGCATGGCCGGCTCAGTTGTACCAATTGATCGAAGCGGTCTTGACCTTCATCGGATCGCCCATTTCGTTGCCTTGCACGGTGACGACGCACGGTGTCTCGCGGCTGGATTCGCATTGCTGGCCAAGGCGATCCTTGTCGGCGCCGGGCAAGGTCGAAGTATCGACCTGAAACTTCAATGTCGCCGGCGTGCCGATGCCGAGCACGCAGGACGCCGCGTTCTCGCGGATGATCCGGCCCGGTCCCGCCGGGGTCGCCGGCCGCGCATGGCTCAAATGCGACGACAGCGCCAACAACGTCACCGCGCCGGCCAGGGTGAAAAGCCGCATACCGCGTTTCCTCCACTGATTCCCGACTAACTTCCCCCGCCGGTCGCCAGTCCCGTTTCGCGCGGGTCCGGCGCCGCGGCGCAGACCGACTCCGAACCCGGCAAATAGCGTGGGCAAATGATCACGTTGGCGCGCCCAGGATCGGGCACGGGAGTCTGCATGGGCTGGCCGGAGCGCAGGGCGGTGGATAGCGCCGCCGCGGCGGCCAGGGACGCGCCCGCCTGACCGCTGCCCCCGGCTTCCGCGTGAAACGCGTGGCCGCTCCAGGCGAGGGCCATGGCCAGCAGCGGCGGCGTCACCGTCGTGGGCGACGCGGCGGCGAGGAAGCCAAGCCCGGGCACGATGCGCCCGGTACCGAACAGGTTGTTCATGGTCAGCGCGCAGACCACCGCGTTGCCGTCCGGGTCCAGGGTCGCGAAGGTCGTGGAGGCCGGATACAGCGGCACGTCGGCGGGCGCCGCGGGCGGACTGTTCAGCACCTGATCCGAGTTGACGCCGCCTTGCCGCCACCGTTCGGCGGCGGCGATGGAGCGCGCGAACGCGGATTGCGCGTCGGCCGGCTGGCTCTTGAGCGACATCAACGCCGCCGCCGCGCCCACACCGCCTTCGGTCGGCGGAAACGCCACGCTGTCGTCGCCGAACGGCACCAGCACCGGCGCCGCGATCGAGGGCAGCGCGCCCTGCAAATCGGCGATGCCGATCGGCACCCCCGCCGCCGGCGACGCCTGTTCCAGCTTTCGCGCCATCACACCCAGATACAGGTCGCCGACGCCCGCCACGCGCAACTGCGCCATGGTCGCGGCCAGATCCGGTTGCAACAACCCCTGGCCCTGGGTCAGCGGCACACCGGAGGGCCCGAACACCGCGCGCGCCGCCGGATCGGCGAACAGCGGCCCGGAGACCAGCACCAGGTCGCGCGCCAGGGCGCTGGAAACCGGGACGCCGTACCGCGCCAGTTGCTCGGCTTTCTGGACCAGCGGCTCGAACTTCAGCCTGCCGTGGCGGGCGTGCAGCAGGAACATGCCGCGCGCGAGCATCGGCACCGCGGCGGGCCGATCGCCGCCGACGCTCCGCACCGGAGGCGGCACGAACATGATGGCCTCGGGGACCCCTTTGGCGACTTTGTTGCGATCGACCGTATAAGCGAGGCAGGCGCCGCCACCGCCCAAACCGGCGCGCGACGGCAATGTCACCGCCAGCGACATCGCCACCGCGACCGCCGCGTCCGCCGCGGAGCCTCCGCCGGACAGGATTTCCTTGCCGGCCAGGGCGGCGCGCGGCTCATCCGCGACGACCTCACCGATGAAGCCGGTGACGAATCCCGGTTGCCCGGCGGTTGGCTGGTCGCCGCCGCCGAACAAAGTTTGCTTGACGGAGGTCAGCGTCGAGCAGCCGGCGGCCAGCAGCCCCAAGGCCAGCGGCAGAGCCAGGCGCGCCGTCATTCGCCCAGGGGGGCGCATGGGGAAGCGTCGCTCCGGATGGGAACCAGTCGCCATGCGCCTCGATCTGAGCTTGCCGTCAGCGTTCGTCCTAGGTGTCGGCGACATTCCCGTCCCTGGTCTCCATCTGTTGGCCTGGTCATGGGATCAGGCACCCAAAGCGCGAACCGCTCCACCGCCCGCTTACTCGCGGCCCGATCTTCCGCCACGACGTCGTTCGCGCCTCATCGTTCGCGATGCTGCCATAAACGGCTTCGACAGCACCGGCAACCGGCTGGCGGTTGTCAACAGGTCGCGATTTCCCGTGAACCCCGCGGTTGCCATCCGCCGCGAAACTCACGATGCCGCGGCAGACTTCGCCGCATGCGACCGCGGTCGCGCGATCCGTCAATCATCTGCTACAAGCATCGGCGGCGCGCCGCCGCGCGTTGCTTTGTCCCTCACGCCGCCAGGAAAAGAGTTTTGTCCATGAGGTTTCCATCCCGTTCTCTGGCATCATTTTTCCCGGCGGCACGGCTTTTCCTCGCGGTCCTGGCCGCCGCCGCCGGGTTTTCTTCCGTCGCCTCAGCCGATGAGTTCACCGGCGCGCAACGCGCGGAAATCGTCGCCGTCGTGCGCGACGCGCTGAAACGCGATCCGTCGATCCTGCGCGACGCCGTGACTGCGTTGCAGAATGACGATGGGGAGCGGGAGAAGACCGCTTCCCAGGCCGCGTTGGTCGCCGCGCGCGACACGCTGATCACCCCGAACGACCCGGTCGGCGGCAATCCCCGCGGCAGCGTCACCATCGTCGAGTTTTTCGACGTCCGCTGCCCGTATTGCCGCAAGCTGGAGCCGGAGATGGCGGCGTTCCTGGCGTCCGATCGCGATGTCCGGCTGGTTTACAAGGATCTGCCGATCCTCGGTCCGGCGAGCGTGCTCGGCACGAAGGCGCTGCTCGCCGCGCGCAAGCAGGGCGCGTATGAGAAATTGCGTGACGCGGTCATGCGGATGCCGCCCGACATCACGCGCGCGGGGATCGAGTCCGAGGCGAAGAAACTCGGCCTCGACAGCGCGCGGCTGGTGCGCGACATGGACGATCCTTCAATTCAGCAGCAGATCGACGCGAATTTGAAGTTGGCGCAACAGCTGAACATTCAGGGCACGCCGGCGATGATCGTTGGCGATACCATGCTGCCGGGCGCGGTGGACGCGTCGGAATTGAAGCAAGCGGTGGCCGAGGCGCGCGCCGCGAAGAAGTAATAACCAATGGAATTAAATTCCGACCGCTCGTCGTATCCCTCTTTTCGTCAATTCTGAGCCTGACCCGATACGCGCGAACATATGCGTCGGCGAACGGAGCAAAACGTGTTCCGCCAACCTCTCAGCGTCATGGCCGGGCTAATAAGCATCAGGATAAGACCGGCGAAGGCGAAAACCTTCCCCCGGACGTCATCCTCGGCCCTTTCGTCGTCATCCTCGGGCCTTTCGTCGTCATCCTCGGGCCTTTCGTCGTCATCCTCGGGCTCGACCCGAGGATCTCTCGACACGCCAAGGAAGTCGATATTCAGACAAGGTCTGTGGCCCGGCCGATCCTCGGGTCAAGCCGAAGGATGACGTTCTTGGGGCGAGATGACGTTCGGGGGACCGAGA
>Ga0182013_10007871_pt1 | contig 11601 bp, 18 predicted proteins | sample 612S2MmetaG_FD_120487 | JGI IMG/M metagenome (GOLD analysis project Ga0182013, IMG submission 120487) | Permafrost microbial communities from Stordalen Mire, Sweden - 612S2M metaG | ecosystem: Environmental > Terrestrial > Soil > Wetlands > Permafrost | place: Sweden: Stordalen | collected...
CGGAGGCGCCGCTGCTGGCGTTCTTCGCGGAGTCGCCGCTGCTGGCGTTCGTCGCGTAGTCGCCGCTGCTGGCGTTCGTCGCGGAGTCGCCGCTGCTGGCGTTCGTCGCGTAGTCGCCGCTGCTGGCGTTCGTCGCGGAGTCGCCGCTGCTGGCGTTCTTCGCGGAGTCGCCGCCATCAATTTTCGTTTTATCGAACGCCCATTTGATCGCCTTGGAAATAAACTGCGGCAGGCTCAATTCGGCTTTGATGATAATTGTTGCCGATGCAACTTTGCTGTCGCCATCATGCCGAGACAACGTTCCTGAAATTTCCACTTCCGCAAATCGCGACTCGAATGGGTCGTAGTATGACCACACGTCGAGCGGGTCTTCGCAGGAATGGAACCCGCTTTGACAAATAACGACCGGACCGCCATGCGTATATTGCTTCCCGACTTCGAATTGGAAGTCGCGGCATTTTAGGTCTTTGTCGAACCCTTTGTATGTCGTGAGAACCGTTAGCTCAGGAATCGCTACCGGCGCGGGCGCATCGACAACAGCCTCGGCCTCCTTCGCCTTCGGAGCCTTCTTGGTCTTGGTCGGGGCTTTCGTCACTTGCTTCTCCATCTCGGCGGGTGCGCTCGGTTGATGGACCAAACCTAATGCGGATATTTCCGCGCGTCAAGCGGAAAGGCGGAAAAGTCCGCAAATTAATTCCGCTTTCATTTCCGCATCTCTGCTGGCACAAAAAACGCCGGGCGGATGGGCCGCGCCGGCGCTGGAAGGGAGACTTGAATGATTAAGCTACTGGCTTGGATCGTGCGCCCGGTCATCGAAGAGGCGCTGGTGCAAATCCACGAGGCGCGAAGCGCGGAAATCGTCGCTGAGGCCGCCGCCACCGGGCGGCACGAGCCCGACTTCTTCCTTAAGCAGCATTACCTCATTTTTGGGAACGCTTTTCTCCAATCGGACATGGGCCAATCCTCTATCGACTAGAAACGGTTGCGGGGGTCGGCGCGGGCGCCTCCAAATAAAGGATTACGTCCGTCTCGCGCATCGGCGGCAAGCGGGGGTTCACCCAGGCTATATCGCCGGGGCCATAAGCCGGGACCATTGAATCCCCGGTCACGAGGATGCCGTAAGCCTCTTTAATTCCCTCTAACGTGTGAGGGCGCGGGATGCGGTCGATTTCATCGTGCGAAATGATGAGGTGGCCGCCGCCGCCTTCGGCCGCCGCATAGACCGGCATTTTGTCAGTTTTATTGAAAAACTCTGGCGCGGGCTTTGGGTGGCGACTGGGCGGCGTGGTGGCCGAATCCAATCCAAGCAGATTGACCCCCAACTCGCGCTCGATCGCCGCTAGGTCGCCAGGCTTTATGCTGTCCTTTCGCCCCACGAGGAAGTCGGAGATATAACCCTTTCCCCTGTTTATAGATTGGGAGACGTTGGCGGCCTTGAGGCCCTTTTCCTCGAGCGCCTTCTTGATGGCGGATCGGATTTGATTGGCATTTGACATGGCGGAAATATCCGCCATTGAGGAAAGTTCGTCCATACGTAAAAATCCGCTTGCGCTGTGCGGAAAAGTCCGCTTATTATCCGCGTATGGAACAAACTCTCCGCGACCATCTTTCAACTCTCGCCAGCAAATATGCGGCGCTGACCGGCACAACGGCGGCGACCGTTGGAAAGCGCGCGATCAACGACAACACTTTCTTTGCGAGAGTTCTCGAAGGTCAAGGATTCACTGTCCGCACGTTCGACAAAGTAGTGGCTTGGTTCTCTGATAATTGGCCTGACGATGCGTCGTGGCCTGAAGGGATTGAGCGTCGCCCCTTTCGCGGCGATCCAGAAATCCAGAGCGCGGAAGCGCCGTCGCCTCTCCCAAGCGAAGCGCAAGTGAGCGGAGAGCGGAGATGAGCCGCCAAAAATCCCGCGCCAAGATCGACTCGGTTTTCGTCTGCCAACTGGCAACGATGGGCGTCAAGCAAGGCGAAATCGCCGAGCATCTTGGTTTCTCGCGCGCGCGAGTCTCGCAAGTGCTTTCCGAATGCCATTGGCGCCCACGCACCGTCGAAGAGGCGCTGGCGATGATGGCCAAGCAGCGCGATGACAAAAAGATGACCGCCAAAAACAAAATCTCATCGATCAGCGACCTCTTCGAAAAGTTCGGAGGCCACGCTGCCGTTGGGCGCGCGATCGGCGTGACGACCGAGCACGCTTCGTTGATGAAGCAACGCAAATCCATTCCAGTCGCGCGCTGGCAAGACGTGATCAAGGCGGCGTCCTTGGCGGGGATTGATCTCTCGTCGGACGATATGCTCCGACTTCACTCCGCGCCCTTTTGCGGCGAGGGAGAAATCGAAGCGACGCAAGCGGCGACGCCTGTCGGCGGCGATAAAGGACAAGCGATAGCGAGGGCCGCGCGGTGAGCGATCAAGCGGCAGAAGTGCATTTTGGTGAATTTGCGAGGGCGTCATGACATCCGAACTCACGATCAGCCAACTCGAGTTCGTCCACAAGATGATGCTCGCGCTCGACGACACGCCGGCGGAAGACCTTGGGCGCGTGGTTGCGCGCTTCGCCGCGTATAGCGAAGCGGGGTTGCTCCCGTTCCTGCGCATCCTGCCGCACGACGTCTACCACGCGTATGACGCAATGGCCGCGCATCTCGAGAAGACCAGACGCTGGGTTCTAACATTGCCGGAGGCCGCATGAACGACCCTGTTACTCCCCACTTCCGCAACTCCCCCGCCTCCACATCCCGCTTCATTCAGACCGTCACCACAGTCGCCGCGCTTGTCGTGTGCATCGTCGCTCTGGCGGGACACCTGATCGCCAACAGCGGCGCGCGGTAGCGCCGCCTAATCAACCCGATCACTGGGATGCAAAGGTCACGCGTCCATCCTGATGGTCTGGTTGATTAGGCGGCGAACGCCGCAAACGATCTTCGCGTGTTGGTGGAACTCCGCGCGTAGGCCCTGTGCCACAGGGGTTTTGTGGCAGCCTTGGCGCTTCCTCAACTTGCCGGCGGGTGTTTGCCGCATCCGCCGGCCTTTCAGGGGTAGCAAGTCTGAAGTAGCGCGTGCCGCGACAACGGCGAGTTGTGGAAAATACCTACGTAGGTCGTTTGGGTGCGTGCGAGGGGCGATGAAATCCGTAATTTTCGACATCGACGGGACGCTCGCCGATACCAGCAAGCGCGTCCACCACGTCATTAAGTATCCCAAAAATTGGGATGCGTTTCATGCCGAGTCTGTCAACGACGACGCTCACGCGCATATCGTCGAACTGGCGCAGATGTATCAGCGGCGGAACTATGGAATTCTGCTTTGCTCTGGTCGGGACGAAGCCTATCGCGACCTGACAATCCGCTGGGTTGTCAATGCGGGCGTGATCTTCAATCGCCTCTACATGAGACCCGCTGGCGACCGCCGCGACGACTCAATCATCAAGATCGAACTGTTAGCCAAAATGCGTGTCGATGGCTTCGAGCCGTTCATCGCGTTCGATGATCGCGACCGCGTTGTCGCCGCTTGGCGCGAAGCCGGAATTCCATGTCTGCAAGTCGCGCCGGGGAACTTTTAGGGACGGATGCGCTCGCGCAATCCGCGCGGCGCCGTGGGTGACGAAAAGGAGAATGAGCATGGCGGACGAAGGCACGACAAAGATCGTCAACAAAAAGCAATTCCTCGCTCTCTTGAAAGACGCGGATCAGAAAAAGACGCGCGTGGCGTCGATCAATGGGGAGCTGGGCGAACGCATAAAAGAGGCAAGCGAGAGCGGCCATCTGCATCGCCAGCTTTTCGGCCTCATGCTGAAGCTCTCGCGTCAGGACGAATTGAAGCGAAACGACTTCCTCGCCCAATTCCCGATTTACGTCGAGATGTGCCGCGACGGCGGAATTTTCGGCCAGGAACACGCCGGGGATCTAGTGGCGGATGCTGAAAAGGCCGCGGCGAAAGAGGAAGACGCGGACGCCGCCGCCGTGGAGAAAAACGCCAAGGCGATCGAGAATGGAATCGGCGAACTGAAGGAAGATGGCGACGCGTCGAAGGTCACGCCAATTGGCAAGCGCAAGGGCGGCGTCGGCGAGGCGCCTGGCAGCTATAAATTGCAATAGGCGCCGCGATGAAGATCATGGCTTTGGACCTCGGTAAAAGGAGCGGCGTCGCCACCGGCATTGCTGGCGGCGACCTTCCGCGTATCGAAGCCGTGACCCTCCGCGGGAAAGCGGATAAGCCCGAAGCGCAGGCGAGAAATTTGGGCTGTTTTCTCAGAGACCGCTGGTCGATCGATACCCCCGAGCTCGTCGTCATCGAAAGCGCGATGAACCCGATAGCGAGCATGTCGGCGGACGCGACAATCTCGCAGCTTTATTGCCACGGCGCCTTGCATGCGCTCGCCGGAACTTATGGCGTGCGCGTCGAGATCGTGGCGCCGCAAACGGCCCGAAAGCATTTCACCGGGAAGGCCAGCGCCGCACCGCGCCGCAACGCGCCTCGATCGCTCGCGCAGAAACGCCAGGATCGCGAAGACACGAATAACATGGTGCTACGGCGCGCGATCGCCCTCCGCTATCTCCCACATGGCTCGACGGATTGGGATAAGGCGTCGGCTGCCGCCCTGTTCGATTTCGCCGCGGCGACGTTCGCCCGCGCCGCCCCGCGCGAACTGGTTTTCTTCGGCGAGGCCCAACCATGACCGCGCGCATCTATCCGTCTGAAAACGCCATCGCGGTCGCCATCGTCACGGCCTGCCGCGTCGCCAACGAGGCTCCGGGCAAGCTGTTCGAAGAGCACCCGGAAGGCGTTCTTGCGGGGGGATACGGGAGTCGCGCGCGGCATTACGCCTTCGCCGCGCTGGTCGACCTCTTCCCGGACTGCCCATCGCACCGAATATCGGTTTGGTGCGGGTTCAAGTCGAATAATTATGGGACGCTCTCGAACCATCGCGGCCAGACCCGCAAGCTGAAATGGTGGAGCGATGAGGCGCTTGAGCGCGTACGCGTCGTTGTCGCGGCGTTCATGGGCGCGGCCTCGCCGCCCAACCTTCCCGCAAAAATCGCGGCCGAAAATCCGCCATTACGCAAGTCGACCGAAATCGGGAGCCCGACGTCGCAAAAAGCGCCGGAAATTATGCCTGAAATTATGCGTGAGCCGCCGCCGAGCGCCCCACCGTCCCCGAAAATTGTCGCGGCTCCTGTTGCCCAGCCCATCCAGTCAACGCTTCGACCCCTCCAGTCAACGCCGGCGCCCCGCTTCATACCGCCGCCAATCGCGCCCGAGACCATGGACCGCATCGCTCGCGCGCAAGAACCTGGAACTCCGACCGGGGCCGCGCTGGAGATCGTCACGACGCGCGTCGCCGCTCATGACCACGCGCCGAGGATGGCCGACCGCGATCCATTGCCGGCGCCGAGGAAGGTCATGCGCCGGGTGAGCGTGACGGGATCACTGATGGGTGACCCCGGCCACGCGAATCCGCGCGAGCAGCACGGCGAGAGTTCGAAAAACGGAGGCTTTGAGTAATGGCGACCCAAACTCCAATCGACAAGCAACTCCGCGATCTCCGCACGCTCGTCAACGCGACGCGCAACGGCGAGCGGCTGAAGCGCGCGGAGTTCGAGATGTTGGAACCAGGGCTTTTGGACGCGCTGCGCACGCTCGAATTCTGCCGGGATAACCGCGAGGCGATGCGGACGGTTTTGATGGCGGCGCGAGAGGTGAACCCCAATGTCTGACGCATATCTCGAATTTCTCGCTCGCAAGCGCATTGTCGACCCCATGACGGAGACCAAAAATGCCGATGCCTAAAAAACCTCTTGGGAATGATCGCTTTGGAAGGCTCGCCGTTGTCGGCTCCGTCAACGGCGGGTGGCTTTGCAAATGCGATTGCGGGACAGAAAAAATTGTCTCAGGTTCGCACTTGCGCACGGGCGCCATTGTATCTTGCGGGTGCTTCCATGCAGAACAACAGCGCCAACCTATCACTCACGGGAAGCGCAGATCGCGCGTTTATAGCATATGGATCAATATGATCCAAAGGTGCACAAACGAAAATAATCCAAGATTTCAGGATTATGGCGCGAGAGGTATCGCGGTTTGCGACGAGTGGAGGCAATTCGAGAATTTCTATGCAGACATGGGCGATCCGCCGGATGGCATGTCAATAGATCGCATTCAGAACGATAGAGGCTATTCAAAAGGCAATTGCCATTGGGCAACGGATAAGCAGCAAGCGCGAAACATGCGATCGAATCGGTTCGTGGCCATTAACGGTATATCAAAGCCGCTTGCCGAGTGGTGCGATGATTTTAATGTGAAATATTGGACAGTTCATTCTCGCATTCGTCGCGGCCTTTCTCCTATAGAGGCTCTTGGACAATGACAAAATATGAAGAATTTTTGGCGAGGAAAAGGATTATCGATCCCATGACAGGGATGATTGATATCGAGCCTATGCCAGAGTTTATGAAACCACACCAAAAAGATATCTGCGCATGGGCGCTTCGTCGGGGCCGTGCCGCTATTTTCGCGGGGACTGGGCTCGGTAAAACACTCATGGAGCTAGTGTGGGGCCATCGCGTCGCTTCGCATACGGGGAAGCCGGTTCTTGCGTTCGCGCCTCTCGCCGTTTCCGCGCAACACATCCGCGAGGGTGAGAAATTTGGAATTGAGGCATTCTTGGCAAAGATCCAATCCGACATTCAAAATGGGATGTTAGTCACCAATTACCAAAAGATGGATCATTTCGATTTAGGAGAGTTCGCGGGCGTTGTGCTCGACGAAAGCTCGATCCTAAAATCGACGGACGGACATTATCGCAATCGGCTAATCGAGGAATGCTCGGCCATTCCGTTCCGTCTCGCCGCGACCGCGACGCCGGCGCCGAACGACTTCATGGAGCTTGGCAACCATGCCGAGTTCTTGGGCGTGATGAAATATACGGACATGCTCGCCACGTTCTTCACGCACGACGGCGGCGACACGCAAAAGTGGCGTCTCAAGGGACACGCTGAAAACGAATTCTGGAAATGGATGGCGTCTTGGGCGGTGATGATCCGCAAGCCGTCCGACCTCGGCTACGACAACGCCGGATATGATCTTCCGCCGCTTGAGCAAATCCAACATACGGCTGGCGTCGCCTATGAGCCAAGCATCGAGACCGGCCTATTGTTTCCGATGCAGGCGACGACGCTCCAGGAACGCATCGGTGCGCGGCGCGGCTCCGTCGCTGATCGCGTGAAATTGGCGGCGTCTCTCACGCCTTCGGATCGTCCTTTTGTCTGGTGGTGCAATCTCAATGCGGAGAGCGAAGCTCTCGTTAAGGCGATCCCCGGCGCCGTCGAAGTGCGAGGCTCCGACAGCGATGACAGCAAGGAACGCAAGCTAATTGATTTCAGCGAGGGGCGAATCCGCGTCCTTATTACAAAGCCGTCGATCTGCGGTTTCGGGATGAACTGGCAACATTGCGCCGATACCGGGTTCGTCGGGCTCAATGACAGCTTCGAGCAAATCTACCAAGCCGTTCGCCGGTTTTGGCGCTTCGGCCAGACGAAGCCTGTGACTGTCCATTTCATAGCGGCGGAAACCGAGGGCGCGGTGGTCGCGAACTTGCGGCGGAAGGAAATAGACGCCGAACGCATGGCCGCCGCGATGGTCGCGCACATGGCTGATTTGAGCGCGACGAACGTCCGCGGGATGGTCCGCGACCGTCCTGATTATGACCCTCAGAAACCGATGCAAATTCCCTCTTGGATTGGAGCCGCGGCATGACCGCTCATTCAGAAATCAAGGCTGTCGAACAGGTCGTCACGGATCGTTACGCGATCTACCAAGGGGACTCCTGCGAGCTAATCCGCGCCATCCCCGGCGATAGCGTCCATTTCGGAATTCATTCGCCGCCGTTCGAAGGGCTCTACAAATTCAGCAACTTCGACCGCGACATATCTAACAATGAAGGTGGCGCCTTTTGGGAGCATTACGCCTTTCTGATCCAGGAATTGTTGCGCGTGACTATGCCTGGCCGTCTTCACAGCGTTCATTGCATGCAATTGCCTATGTCGAAAATCCGTCATGGCAACATCGGCATGCGCGATTTCCGCGGGGAAATCGTTCGTGCATATGAAGATGCCGGATGGATATTTCATTCTGAGGTCTGCATTTGGAAAGACCCGGTGACGGCGCAACAGCGCACTAAGTCAATTCGGCTGCTTCACAAGCAAGTCACCAAGGACAGTTCCATCAGCGGTCAAGGGCTGGCTGATTATATCCTGACGTTCCGCAAACCGGGCGAAAACCAAGAGTCCATCGCCGGCATGTTCGATCAATTCAGTGGGACCGGCCTCGACATTTCGCGCGCCGCTTACGACAAACAGGCCGCGCAAGCGCGAGCGAGCGGGCGGACGCCTTGGCCGTTCGATATGTGGGTTAGCGTGCTGGTGTGGCAGCGCTACGCCAGCCCGGTATGGATGGACATCGATCCAACCAACACGCTGCAATATCGCAACGCCAGAGACGAGAAAGACGAGCAGCATATTTCGCCACTCCAACTCGACGTTATCGAGCGATGCATCGACCTTTGGAGCAACCCGAATGACGTGGTTTTAACGCCGTTCCTCGGGATCGGGAGCGAGGTCTATTCCGCCGTGAAGATGGGGCGGCGCGGCATTGGATTCGAGTTGAAGCCATCTTATTTCCAACAGGCCGCGCGCAACATCGCTGGCTTAGAGGCTGAGACCGCCGATAATCTCTTTCAGCTTTTTGGGGCAGCGGAGTGAACCAATCCCGCGCCCATTCCCTCATAGAGGCGTCGATTAACACCGCGACCGGCTTCGCGCTGTCCATGATCGCCGTGCAGTTCGTCTTCCCGCTCATAGGCGTTAACATGGACGTTGGCCAGAATGTCGCCGCTACGGGCATCATGACCGTGGTTTCGCTTGCGAGGTCGTATTTCTGGCGGCGCTTGTTCGCGCGGGTGAACGGGAGGCGCGCATGACGCGCCCGCTCGCGCTCGATCTGTTTTGTTGCGCGGGAGGCGCCGGAATGGGCCTGCATCGCGCCGGGTTCGAAGTCGTCGGCGTCGATATTGTTCCGAGGCCGCGCTACCCGTTCGCCTTCGTGCAAGCCGACGCGCTGCGACCGCCGTTCGATTTGCGGCGCTTCGACCTGATATGGTCTTCGCCACCTTGCCAGGCACATTCGGCGATGCGGACGATGCACAACGCCCGCGAGCACGCCGACCTTATCCCCGCGACCCGCGCCATGCTCCGCGCGTCTGGCGTCCCCTACATCATCGAGAACGTCGTCGGCGCGCCGCTGATAGACCCGATCATGCTGTGCGGCACGATGTTTGGCCTGGGCGTCGATGACGCCGAACTGCGCCGCCATCGCATTTTCGAGACCAGTTTCCCGGTTCTCGCGCCGCAATGCCAGCACGGGCTGCGATCGGAGACGCTTGGCGTTTATGGCGGGCATGTCCGCAACCGGAGGCGCCGCACGATCGGCGTCTACGGAGAAGGCTTCCGCGATTCTCGCCGCAAGATTGACCGCGGCGTTCCAGACTTCTCGAAGGAAGATGGACAATTGGCTATGCAAATAGATTGGATGTCGGTCGCCGAAATGAGCCAGGCGATTCCCCCGGCGTATTCGGAGTTTTTGGGGCGCGCTGCCCTCGCCGCCGGTCTCTCAATGAAGGAAGCGGCGGAATGAAAATGAAGCAAAAATTTGTTGGTCTTCCGGGCTTGGACGAATTTATCCGCGGTCAAATCGCGGCGGCGGTCGAGGAAGAACGAGAGGCGTGCGCTGCGCTATGCGAGACAACGCTTTGGTATGGCGGCACGGGAGACTATCCCGGCAAGCATATGGCTTCGCTGATCCGCTCCCGCGCCGCTCTTACTCCCGTGAAGGATGCGGCGGCATGAAAAAGCGCGACCTGAAAACCGCAATTGCGGAGCTTGCCCAAACCATCCGCTGGCGCAACGCGAAGATCGCCCTGATCGAGCAAGCGAGAGACGACATTCTCGAACGCGCCCGCGCCGCGGAAACCGATCGTCGCCTCGCGCTGGAGCTGCTCGTCCTGGCGCGCGCGATTCTCGTTCCCGGATCGGGAGAGACGGCGGACAAGATCGCGGCGTTTTTGAAGGAGCGCGGGCTATGAACGCGCACGCGCCAGCGCAGCCCCTCGCCGGTCCCGCGAATTTCGAGGCGGAGCAATGCGTGCTCGGCGCCTGCCTCATGTCGCGCGAGGCGATCTCGACGGTCGGCGCGTTCCTCGAGCCGCGTCACTTTTCCGAGGAGATCCACGCCCGCGTGTTCGAGGTCATGCTCGACCGGCTCAAGCAAGGCACGCCGGCGACGCTGGTCTCTCTTGGCCCGTTCCTGCGCGACATAGAATTGCCCGGCGGCGGAACGATGGCCGCCTATCTGGCCAATCTCGCCGTTGGCGCGCCAGGCGTCGCCATCGCCCCGGAATACGCCCGCCAGGTCGTCGACCTATGGCGGCGGCGGGAGATCATCCGCGTTGCGAGCGACGCGATCGGCGCGGCGCAGTCGCCGGCGATCGGCGGGGAAACCGCGCAAATCGCCGCCGACGTCATCGACGCGTACAATGAGATCGTCGCGGCGCGCGCGGAGCAGACGCGGCAGGGAATCGGCGATTGCGCGATTGAACTTCTCGAATACACGCGCCAAGTCCGCGCCAAGGAAATCACGTCGCGAGCCGTCACGACGGGGTTCAAGGATATTGACGTGGCGACCGGCGGCTACGAGGCCGGTTGCCTGTGGATCGTCGCGGCGCGGCCCGGCGTCGGCAAGACGATTTTTCAGGTTACCTCCTCGCTAAAGGTCGCGCGCGCCGGTGCCAGAGCGGTCAGAGACGGAATGGAGGGCTTTGGCGCGCTGGCCTATAGCCTCGAGGTGCCAAAAAAGCAGATAACCGCCCGCTATCTTTCCGACCTGGCCTATCGCGCGCAATCGCCACTCGAATATGGGCGTATCGCGCGCGGCGATTTCAACGATACCGACGCCTGGATGCTCGATGATGCGGCGAAACGTCTCGGAGCGCTCCCGCTCACTCTCGACGCGACATCGCGCATCACGCTGGCGGAAATCGGCGCCGGCGTGCGCGCCGAAAAGGCCAGGATGGCGCGAGACAATATCCGCCTGGCCGTGGTCTTCATCGACTATCTGAAATTCATCAAGGCGAGCGATCGCTACAAGGGCCAGCGCCATTACGAAGTCGGCGAAATCTCGGCGGGCCTCAAGCAGCTCGCCAAGGACGAGGGTCTTTGCGTCGTGCTGCTGGCGCAACTCAATCGCGCGCTGGAGAACCGCGAGGACAAGCGGCCAAACCTCTCGGACTTGCGGGAATCCGGCGACCTCGAGGCTGACGCCGATGTCGTCGCATTCATCCACCGCGAAGCGCATCACGTCCTGAAAAGCGCCGACTATCGCTCGAACAAGGCCGAGGCCATCGCCCATTACGTCGCGATCCAGCACGAAGCAGAGATCATTCTCGGGAAGAACCGCGCTGGCCCGGAAAAGACCGCGCATCTCTGGTGCGACCCGTCGTGCTCAACAATGTCGAATTCGGCGAGGGGGATGGCATGAGTCTTCAAAATA
>Ga0182013_10007872_pt1 | contig 11601 bp, 13 predicted proteins | sample 612S2MmetaG_FD_120487 | JGI IMG/M metagenome (GOLD analysis project Ga0182013, IMG submission 120487) | Permafrost microbial communities from Stordalen Mire, Sweden - 612S2M metaG | ecosystem: Environmental > Terrestrial > Soil > Wetlands > Permafrost | place: Sweden: Stordalen | collected...
AGCATCAGCTCGATGCACATGAAGACGACCAGGGGGTTGCGCCGGATCAGCACCCCCAGGGCACCGAGCGTGAAGAGGAATGCGGCGGTGAGCAGGATCCAGGGGAACATCGACTGGGAGAGCGTCACTCCCCGCCCTCCACCAGCTCGTCCCGCCACCGTTCCTCGGCCTGCGGGTCGCGTCGCGGGCCGACCGCGACCCGTCGGGTCAGGTAGACGGCGCCGACCGCGGCCACCAGCAGCAGCAGCGAGGTGATCTCGAAGGGCAGCACGTAGGTGTGGAAGATCTGGTTGGCCAGGGTCTGGACGTTGCCGGCACGGTCGACCGCGTTCTCCGGGAAGCCGAAGGTGTGGAAGGGGTCGGCGGACAGGTCGCCGGTCGCGGTCAGGCTCCCCACGGTGTAGCCGTGCATGCAGGTCACCGCCTGGGTGGTGCAGGAGGTGTCGTAGGTCACGTCGTTGCGGGCCGCGATGAAGACCGCGGTGCAGAGGCCGGCGACCGCCAGCACTCCAAGGATCAGACGCGGGTCGAAGAGCCGCGGCCGGTCCTCGGCGGTCGGGTCGAGGAGGGCGATGATGAAGACGAAGAGGACCATCACCGCCCCGGCGTAGACGATCAGCTGGACCACGAAGAGGAACTGGGCGTTGAGCACCAGGAAGACGGCGGCGAGCAGGGCGACCGTCAGCACCAGGGAGAGCGCCGAGTAGATGGTCTTGGAGGAGAAGACCACCCCGAGGGCGGAGATGGCGGCCAGGATGAGGATGACGGCGAGGAGCACGTTCACGCGCGGCGCCTCCGCGACCTGACCGGGGTCAGCGGCGCCGGCGGCTCGCTCGCCGCGGGCTCCTCCCCCGTCGTAGGTCCTTCTGCCGTTGGCGGGATCTCGGCCCTTGCGGATGCCGCCTCTCCCCCATCGCCCCGAGCGGCGGGACCCACGATGCTCGGCGGCCGGCTCATGATCCCGTGGGCGCCGGGCACCGGGGTCGCGTCTCCCCTGGCGGTCTGCGCCGCGTCCCATGCCACCCGCGGGCTGACCCCCGGGTCCTGCAGCTCGCGACCCCGCTGGTCGGAGCCCGCTCCGCGCGGCGCCGACGGGCCACGCCCCTGCTCGAAGTGAGGCCAGGCCTCGAGCAGCTCGGCCTTGGTCACCACCGTCCGCTCGCGCCGGTAGTCGGCCAGCTCGAAGCGCGGCCCGAGGGTGATCGCCTCGGTGGGACAGGCCTCGGCACAGTAGCCGCAGTAGATGCAGCGCATCAGGTTGATCTCGTAGCGCTCCGCGTACCGCTCTCCGGGGGAGATCGGGTGGTCCTTGGGGTTCTCGGCGGGACCGACGTAGATGCAGCCCACCGGGCAGGCGGCCGCGCAGAGCTCGCAGCCGATGCACCTCTCCAGGCCGTTGTCATAGCGGTGGAGGATGTGGCGACCGCGGTGGCGCGGCGTCGCGGGCTTCTGCTCCTCGGGCCACTGCACCGTGATCGGCTTCTTGAACATGGTGCGGAAGGTCAGGCTCATCCCCTGAGCGATCTCGCGGAACATCAGCCGGCCCTCAGGGCGACGATGGTGCCGGTGATCATGATGTTGATCAGACCGAGCGGCAGCAGCACCTTCCACCCCAGGTTCATCAGCCGGTCGTAGCGCAGCCGGGGCAGGGTCCAGCGGATCCACATCATGACGAAGAGGAGCACCGCCACCTTGATCAGGTACCAGACCACCCCGGGGATCCAGCCCACAATGATCCAGCTGGTCGGCAGCGGCGACAGCCACCCACCCAGGAAGAGCGTGGTGGCGATGGAGCAGACGATGACCATGTTGATGTACTCGCCGAGGAAGTAGAAGGCGAAGCGCATCGACCCGTACTCGGTGTGGTATCCGCCCACCAGCTCCTGCTCGGCCTCGGGCAGGTCGAAGGGGGCACGGTTGGTCTCGGCCAGAGCGGCGGTGAAGTAGAGCAGGAAGGCGAGCGGCTGGAGAAAGACGTACCAGAGGTGCTGCTGGTGGCTGACCATCTGCTCCAGGTCGAGGGTCCCGGCGAGGATCACGGGACCGATCAGGGCGAACGCCACCGCCATCTCATAGGAGATGAGCTGAGCGGACGAGCGGAGCCCGCCCAGCAGCGAGTACTTGTTGTTCGCCGACCATCCGCCGAGGAAGATGGAGTAGACGCCGAGGGAGGTGATCGCGAGGACGAAGAGAAGGCCGACATTGAGGTGGGCGATGTCCCAATGGAGCGCGTACCCCGACGGGCACGTGAGCGCGGCCTGGCCGATCGATGGACCGCCCACGCAGTTCACCGCGCTGATGGGGATGGCCGCGAAGGCGAACATGGCGGCCGCTCCGGCCAGGGCGGGTGCGACCACGTAGAGCAGCTTGTCCCGGGCCGAAGGCGCGGTGTCCTCCTTGAAGAGCAGCTTGACCGCGTCGGCGAGGGGCTGGAGGAGACCGAGAGGGCCAACCCGGTTGGGCCCGATGCGGAGCTGGATGCGCGCCGCCACCTTGCGCTCGGCCAGGGTGAGGTAGGCACCGGCGGTGATCAGGAAGACGATGACGATGACGGCCTTGACGAGGATCACCCACCAGAAGTCGGGACCGATGAGGTAGGTCCAGAGGCTGGCGATCATGAGGCGGGCTCTGCGAAGGGGGCGCGGCCGCCGTTGCCGGCGGTGGCGTAGGCGGGGATCGAGGCGGCGATCTCGCGCAGGATCCGGGCCGGCTCGCCGGCCCAGCCCTCGGCGCCCAGTGCCGCCGCAAGCATGCTCAGCACCCTGGTCTCGGCCGGCGTGGCCGTGGCCGGAGGCAGCGCGGCGCGGATGCGCTGCACCCTCCCCTCGCAGTTGGTGACGGTGCCCAGCTTCTCCATCAGGGTGTGGCCGGGGATGAGCACGGTGGCCAGCTCGCTGACCGGGCTCGGCACGCTCTCCAGCGCCACCACCACCTCGGCCCGTGCCACCGCCCGGCGGAGCAGCTCGGCGTCCTCCCCGGCGGCGGCGAGCGCCGCGCCGTTTACCAGGACCAGGGCGGCGATGCTGCCCTCGGACGCACCGACCAGGATCTCGCGACCGCTCCGCCCGGCGGGCTTGGCGGCGCGATAGCCGGGCAGGAGACCGGGGAGCACCCCGAGGTCCTTGGCCCCCCGGCCGTTGACCCCGCGGGTGATGGTCAGCCGCTTGACGGTCGCCCCGGTGGCGGCGAGCGCCTGGGCGACCGCGGCCGCCGTGGCCCGCCCGCTCTCGTCGGCGATCACCCCGACCAGGCCCTCGCCACCCGCGACCCTCACCGCCGCGGCGCGCCGAGCCCCCCCGTCCAGACGATGGACGGCGACGCCCTTCTTGGTCTCCGCCTTGAAGAGGCGCAGCGTCAGCACCGGGGCGAAGCGCTCCGGCTCGGGCCCGAGCACGACCACTGCCCTGCACTGCTCGATCTCGGCGATGCCCAGGCTGTGCTCGGCCGGGTCGAGGCCGGGGAAGCTCTCCAGCTGGTGGTCGACGTGGGGTGTGCCCAGCACCTCGCGGGCCAGGCGCTGGAGCAGCCACAGCTCCTCGTTGGTGCTCTCGGGGGAGCCGATCACCCCGACGGCACCAGCACCGAGCCTCTCCCGGACGGCGCTCAGTTGAGCCGCGGCCGCCGCCACGGCGGCCTCCGTTGTCGCCGGGGTGCCCGCCGGGTCCTCCCGGCTGCCCCTCACCACCGGCCGGCGGATCCGATCGGTGGAGTTCCACCGCGGGAAGGAGTACCGCCCCTCGTCGCAGAGCCACATGTCGTCGACCAGCGGGTTGTCCCGTGAGGCGAAGCGCCGGACCTCGAAGTCGCGGGAGTCGACGTTGACGTTGCAGCCGTAGGAGCAGCCGGGGCAGATCGACTTGGTCCGCTGGAGGTCCCAGGGACGGGCGGTGAAGCGGTACTTGACGTGCGTCAGAGCGCCCACCGGGCAGACCTCGGGAAGATTGCCCTGAAACTCGGACTGGAGCGGCTGGCCGTTGAAGGTGGCGACCATGGTGTTGACGCCACGCTGCTGGAGGACCAGCTCCTTCTCGCCGGTGATCTCCTCGTAGAAGCGGGTGCAGCGCCAGCAGAGGATGCAGCGCTCCTGGTCCAGCTCGATCCGGTCCGAGAGCGGCAGCGCCTTGTTGAAGTGGACCTTCTCGGCGATCGGGAAACGGGACGCCGACGGGCCATAGCGGACCGTGAAATCCTGCAGATCGCACTCGCCGCCGCGGTCGCAGACCGGGCAGTCGAGCGGATGGTTGAGGAGGAGGAACTCGAGCACCCCCTCCCGCTCCTTGGCGACCGGTGCCGACTGGGTGCTGACCACCATCCCGTCGGCCACCACGGTGGCGCAGGCGGGTTGGAGCTTGGGCATCTTCTCGACCTGCACCAGGCACATCCGGCAGACCGCCACCGGGTCCATCTTGGGATGGGCGCAGTAGATGGGGATGTGGACACCCGCCTCGGTGGCGGCGTCGAGCACCAGCGTGCCTCGCGGCACCCTGAGCGCCCGGCCGTCGATGGTGACGGCCACCCGCCCGTCATCGGGCGCCGCGGCGGTCTCGGTCTTCGGCTTGTCGTCAGCCATCTACGCGACCGCCATCGCCGCGTGCCTGCGCTTGACCGGACATCCGCCCGCCCCGCAGTGCTCCTCGAACTCGCCGCGGAACGCCTGGTAGGCCGACATCACGAACCAGGTGGCGGTGTCGCCCAGGGGGCAGAAGCACTTGCCGTTCATGTTGTCGCAGATGTCGGTGAGGGTCGACAGCTCGGCCGGGGTCAGCGCCCCCGCCTCCAGACGGTGCATCAGCTCGGACTCGAAGTAGGTGCCCTCCCGGCAGGGGGCGCACTTGCCGCACGATTCGTGCTGGTAGAAGTCGACCAGCCGCATCGAGACATCCACCATGCAGGTGGTCTCGTCCATGAAGACCATCGCCCCCGCCCCCAGGGCGGAGCCGGCCCTCTGCACCGCATCCATCTCCAGGGGCAGATCGAGGTGCTCGGGCAGGAGGACCTGCATCGAGCCGCCCCCGGGCTGGAAGGCCTTGAGCGAGCGCCCCTTCCAGATCCCGCGGCACTCGTCCTCGAGGAGCTCGCGGATCGGGGTGCCGAGCTGCATCTCGTAGGTGCCGGGGCGGTTGATGTGGCCGCTGCAGCAGAAGAGCCGGGTGCCGGTGCTCTTCTCGGCGCCGACGGAGGCGAACCAGGCGCCGCCGCGCAGCACGATGTGAGGCAGGTTGGAGAGCGTCTCCACATTGTTGACCACGGTCGGCTTGCCGTAGAGGCCCTTGACGGCGGGGAAGGGCGGCTTGAGCCGGGGCTGGCCGCGGAAGCCCTCCAGCGAGTCGATGAGCGCCGTCTCCTCGCCGCAGATGTAGGCGCCGGCGCCGCCGTGGACGATGATGTCGCAGCTGAAGTCGGAGCCGAGGATGTCCCGGCCGACGTAGCCGGCGGCGCGGGCCTCCTCGACGCAGCGCTCCAGGAGCAGGCGCTGGTCGTGGTACTCGCCACGGATGTAGATGAAGGCGATCGGTGCCTGGATCGCGTAGGCCGCGATCAGCGTCCCCTCGATGAGCTGGTGCGGGTTCTCGTCGACGAGCGCCCGGTCCTTGAAGCAGCCCGGCTCGGACTCGTCGGCGTTGACGCAGAGGTAGCGGGGATGGACATCCTTGGGGAGGAACGACCACTTCATCCCGGTCGGGAATCCGGCCCCGCCGCGCCCGCGGATGCCACTCGTCTTGACCTCGGCGACCAGCTCGTCGGGGGTCATGCTGCGGAGCGCCTTGCGGAGGCCCTCGTAGCCGCCGATGCGCTCGTAGACGGCGAGGGTCTGGATGCCGTCCATCCCGAAGTCCTTGGTCAGCAGCTTGTACTCGGCCATCAGCGGCCTCCTCGCCCGCGCATCAGGAGGCCCTCTGCGCGGCGGAGCCGCTGGAGCGGTGCGGCCGGCCCGCGGGGCCCTCGGCCGCCGGAGCGCCGCGGACGCCGTCCAGGATCGCGTCGACCCGTTCCGGGGTGAGGTTCTCCTGGAAGTGGTGGTCCACCTGCATCGCGGGTGCCCCACCGCAGGCCCCCAGGCATTCGACCGTGTGCTCCCAGGTGAAGGCACCGTCGGCGGTGGTCCCGCCCGACGGGCAGCCGAGCCGGCTCTCCAGATGGGAGACGATCTCCTCGGCGCCGCGCAGCGCGCAGGAGACGTTGACGCACACCAGGACGTGGTGGCGTCCGCCGGGACGGTCGAAGTACATCGAGTAAAAGCTGGCGACCGCCTCGACCTCGCTGGGGGTGAGCCGGAGCAGCTCGGCCACCTCCCTCATCCCCTCCGGGCTGAGGTAGCCGAGCTGGTGCTGGACCGCCCAGAGGGACGGCAGCACGGCGCTGCGTGCGTGCGGGTAGCGGTCACGCTGGCGCTCGATCTCGGCGCGGGTCTTGGGGGTCAGCACGCTCATCTATCGACATCCCCGAGGACGATGTCGATCGAGCCGATGACGGCGACCAGGTCGGGCAGCAGCTCGCCCTGAGCCATGTGGGGCAGGGCGCTCAGGTTGCTGAAGGAGGGGGCGCGCACCTTGCACCGGTACGGCCGGTTGGAGCCGTCGCTCACCAGCAGGAAGCCCAATTCACCACGGGGGGACTCGATCGCCTGGTAGACGGTGCCGGTGGGCACCCGAAAGCCCTCGGTCACCAGCTTGAAGTGGCGGATCAGCGACTCCATGCTGGTGTTGATCTCGTTGCGGGGAGGCAGCGCCACCTTGCGGTCGGTGCTGTTCACCGGGCCCTCGGGGAGTCCCGCCATCGCCTGGTCGATGATCCGGAGCGATTCGCGCATCTCGCGCATCCGCACCAGGTAGCGGTCGTAGATGTCGCCGCGCCGGCCGACCGGAACGTCGAAGTCGAAGAGGTCGTAGGAGCTGTAGGGCTGCGCCTTGCGCAGGTCGTAGGGGACGCCACTGCCCCGCAGGCTGGGCCCGGTCACGCCGTAGTTGATCGCGTCCTCGGCGCTCAGCACCCCCAGCCCCTGGGTGCGCTCCCGGAAGATCGGATTGCCCGTGATCAGCGTCTCGTACTCGTCGATGTGGTGGGGGAAGGTCTTGACCACCTCCTCCACCATCCCGTAGAACTCGGCGGGCACATCGGCCATCAGGCCGCCGACCCGGATGAAGGAGGTGTGCATCCGCACCCCGCTCACCAGCTCGTTGATGTCGAGGATCTTCTCCCGCTCCCGCCAGGCGTAGACGAAGGGGGTGGTGGCGCCGAGGTCGAGGGCGCTCGTGCCGTACCAGATGAGGTGGCTCGCGATCCGGGCCAGCTCGCACATGATGACCCGCAGGTACTGGCCGCGAGGCGGCACCTCGACCCCCAGCAGGCGCTCCGCCGCCAGGGAGAAGCCGAGATTGTTGCTGAGGGGCGAGAGGTAGTCCATCCGGTCCGTGTAGGGGATGCACTGCTGGTAGCTGTGCCGCTCGAAGTCCTTCTCGAAGCCGGTGTGGAGAAAGCCGATGTCGGGCCGGCAACCCCGCACCACCTCGCCGTCGAGATCCAGCACCAGGCGCAGCACGCCATGGGTGGACGGGTGCTGCGGCCCCATGTTCAGCTCCATGGTCTGGTCGTCGAGCTGCACCAGGTCGATGGCGTCCATCTCGGGAGCGACCCCGAGCAGCTCCCGACCGTGGTCGTGCTGCTCGGACGCGGCGTCGCGGCCCGGCGGCCCGATGGGCGGCAGCGCGCTCATCGGCTGGCACCCGGCATCTCGGGCGGCCTCTCCTGCGCAGGCAGCGCCCACTCGAGGTTGTGGGTGAAGGCGATCGGCTCACCGAAGGACGCGTAGTCCTTGCGCAGCGGGTGGCCGTCCCAGTCGTCGGGGAGCAGGATGCGGCGGAGGTCGTGGTGCCCCTCGAACTGGATGCCGATCAGGTCGTAGGCCTCACGCTCGTGCCAGTCCATCCCGGCGAACACCCCCTCCAGGGTGGGCACCCGGGGATCGTCCTCGGGCACCTGCACGACCAGCCGCACCACGTCGTTGTGGCGCATCGAGCGGAGCTGATAGACGACGTCGAAACGCGGGGCGTCGGGCTCGCGGTCGGGCCAGTCGACGGCGGTCACGTAGAGGGGCAGGTCGTAGCGCGCCTCATCGTGGTCGCGGAGGAGGCGGGCGACCTCGACCAGGCGGTCCCGACCCACCCGGATGGTCACCTCACCGAATCCCTCATCGGCGGCGAGCACCGCGTCCGGCAGCTCACGTCGAAGCAGGTCCAGCGCCCTCGTCCCGACGGCCGGGCGTGGTGCGGTGGCTTCCCCCACGTCAGTCACCCCGTTCACCCCCGCCAGGAGGTGAGGTGGCTGCCGGCGATCTTCTGCTGCAACTTGACGATGGCGTCGAGCAGGGCCTCGGGGCGGGGCGGGCAACCGGGAAGGAAGACGTCCACCGGGACCACCTTGTCGACCCCCTGGATGATCGCGTAGTTGTTGAACATACCACCGCTCGATGCGCAGGCGCCCATGCTGATCACCCACTTGGGCTCGGGCATCTGGTCGTAGATCTGGCGCAGGACCGGGGCCATCTTCTGAGAGACCCGGCCGGAGACGATCATCAGGTCGGCCTGGCGCGGGGAGGCGCGGAAGACCTCGCAGCCGAAGCGCGCCATGTCGTAGCGCGCGGCGCCCGTCCCCATCATCTCGATGGCGCAGCAGGCGAGGCCGTAGAGCGCCGGCCAGAGCGAGCTGTACCGGCCCCAGTTGACGAGCTTCTCGACACTGGTGGTGAGGATCCCGCTCTGAAGGGCGGCACGCTCCCTCTCCCCCGCCCGGGGCAGCGGCAGCGCGCCCGCGTCACCGAGCGAGGTCGCGAGCGAGGCACGCGGAACGAGCACAGGTCCGGCCGGCGGGTTCAGCGCCAGATCGCCGTTCAGTCCCATCGGAGCGCCCCCTTGGCCCAGATGTAGACCAGCCCCAGCAGCAGGACGAGGATGAAGACCCCCATCTCCACGACCCCGAAGACCCTGAGCTGGCGGACGATGGTCGCCCAGGGGAAGAGGAAGATCGATTCGACGTCGAAGACGATGAAGAGCATCGCGGTCACGTAGAAGCTGACCGAGAAGCGCCGCCGGGCCGAGACCGACGGGACGATCCCGGACTCGTAGGGGAGCTCCTTCTCAGGGCTCGGGCGGCGCGGCCCGAGCACGGAGCTGAGCAGCGGCACACCGGCGCCGAAAAGGATGCAGATACCCAGGAAGACGAGAATCGGCGCGTAGTCCGAGAGCATCCCTGCGAATCCTAGCAAGGCCAAGGGTCCCGGCCGCGCTCGCCAGGCGGCCCTTGGGCGCGGCGCCCAAATCGCCTGCGATCAGACCGAGCGCACCTGCACCTTGCCGTTTTCGACGCGCGCCTGGTAGACGGCGGCCGGCGCGGACGCCGGGCCGTGCACCGCCCTCCCGTCGCTGAGGCGGAAGCGGCTGCCGTGCCAGGGGCAGGTCACGCAGAGCTCGTCGTCGACGGCGCCCTCGTGGAGGGGTCCGGCGGCGTGGGGGCAGACGTCCGAGAGGGCGTAGATCTGCGTCCCCCGCCGGTAGAGCATCACCCGGGCACCCCCCGCCTCGGCGAGCATCGGGGTGGCCTCCTCCAGGCGGTCCGCCTCGAGGGCGTCAACCCATTCACTCGGCTTCTCCAGGAAGGCCTGATGGTCGACCCCCACCCCACGGCCGAAGCTGAGGTGGCCACCCAGGTACCCGCCGGCGCTCACAGCGGCGAAGCCGAGCAGGCGCAGACGGCGAGCGCTCCGGTGGCCGGCTACCAGCGATGCCGCGAAGAGCCCGAGGCCGGTGACGTTGGCGGCGGCATGGATCAGACCGACCCGCCGCTCCGGCCCATAGGAGTCGGCCCAGTCACTGAGGCCGCTGACGGCGGCGGGGACCGAGGCCAGGGCACCGAGCGCGACCAGCGGATCGACCGCGTCAGCGGCACCCGAGCCACCGAAGAGGTCGAGGATCACAGCCCCGCTCCAGCAGCCGATGGGGATGTCGGTGAGCAGCGGATGCAGCGGGTGCTCCAGCCAGGTGCCGCTGAGCAGGCTCTTGGCCGGCCCGACCGCGGCGTTCACCACTCTGGAGAGGCGGTCCGAGACGCCATCGAGTGCCTCGAGGCCCTCCAGCCTGCCGATCAGCTCCCTCAGTCCCACGCCCAGAAGGATATGGCACCCGCCCCTCCGGCGTCGACGTGGACGCCGGCGCCGGCCCGAGCTGCCGGAACCGCAATGCAGAAGGGCGCCCGAGGGTGGCGCCACGCGCCGGCACGAGCCGGCGGCGGCACCACGATGGGGAGGCGGCCCCGCGGAAGGGGCGCCGCACGCCGGCGCGAGCCGGCGGCGGCACCACCCGAAGAGAGATCAGGCGGCGGCGGGCGCCGAAACTAGCTCGGCCTCGATCTCGAGAAGGATCTTCTTGCTGACCATGACGCCGCCGGACTCGAGGACGGCGTTGTAGGTGAGGCCCCACTGCTCGCGGTCGATCTCGGCGGATGCCGAGATGGCGCTGACCGTGGTCCCCCATGGGCTCTTCTCGGCGCCGAGGTACTCGACGTCCAGCGTGACCGGGTGGGTCTGGTCGCGGATGGTCAGGTTGCCGGTCACCGCGAAGTGCCCGCCGCTCGCCAGCTCCGTGCTCGTCGACTGGAAGGTCATTGTCGGGAACTTCTCGACATCGAAGAAGTCGGCGGAGCGCAGGTGCTCGTCGCGCTTCCCATCGCGGCTCGAGATGCTGGCCACGTCGATGGTCACTTCCACGGCGGAGGCCGCGAGGTTCTCTCCCACCGTGATCTTGCCCTCGGCCTTCTCGAAGTTGCCCCGGACCTTGGACACGACAAGGTGGCGGGCCAGGAATCCGACGCGACTGTGCGACGGGTCGAGGACGTACTCGCCGGGCGCGAGCGGCGGGGTGGTGGTGGCTGCGGTGGTGGTGGTCTGGGTCATCTCTCTCTCCGATGGTTGACGATTCGACGGTTGATGCGTCGACGGTTGACGGGTCAACTATACTCATAAGATCGTTGCGCTGTCAACCTTCGTAGGGTAGGCTTGGAGGCATGGTCATGACGGAGACCGACCGATCGGTCCACCTGCAGGCGTGGCATGCGCTCCTCCGTGCCCAGGCTGGCGTGGCCAGCAACCTGGAACGTGAGCTCATGGCCGCCGAGGGGCTGCCCCTCGCTTGGTTCGAGGTGCTCCTGGTGCTCGACCAGGCTCCCGACGGAGCGCTCCGGCTCCAGCGGCTGATGGACACCGTGCTGATGACCAAGAGCGGTGTGAGCCGCCTGGTCGACCGGATGGAGACCGCCGGGCTGGTGGCCCGCTCCGGCTGTCCGTCTGACCGGCGTGGCGCCTTCGCCGTCATCACCGAGCTGGGCCGGGAGAAGCTGAGTCGGGCGACCCCCATCCATTCCGGCGGGATCGACCGCCACCTGGCCAAGGTGCTGGACGCCGATGAGGCGGCCCGGCTGCGCGACGCCCTCAGCGCTGTCGCGGACGCCCTCGGCAGTGAGGCAATCTTTGTCGGATGCCCGGGGGCGGACGCCGAGGACCACGCCGACGCCGATCCCGAGGGCGCCGGCCAGCTCTCCGACCAGATCTAG
>Ga0182013_10007873_pt1 | contig 11600 bp, 11 predicted proteins | sample 612S2MmetaG_FD_120487 | JGI IMG/M metagenome (GOLD analysis project Ga0182013, IMG submission 120487) | Permafrost microbial communities from Stordalen Mire, Sweden - 612S2M metaG | ecosystem: Environmental > Terrestrial > Soil > Wetlands > Permafrost | place: Sweden: Stordalen | collected...
AAGCACCAACTCGAACTCCCCGTCGGAAAGAATGTTCCAGACAGGTTTCCAGTAAACCCCAGTGGCTTCCATAGCGATATGAGTCGCATTTTCAGCCGACAGCCAGTCCGACAAAGCCAGTAGCTCCTGTGTTGCGGTGTTGAAGGTCTTGATCGTCGTCGTTACCTTGCCGCCCGACATATGACGAACACAAGCAACTACGGTGTCTTTATGAACATCCAGACCAGCGCAATGCGCATGGACCACTTCCATCGATTTATCCCCCTTTGCCAAATGTGCCGTCGGCAGGGAGCCTCGTTCGATGAAATCTCGTAAACGCGCTCCTGGGCACAACTCCGCCCGTGGCGCAATTCGGGGTGCTCAAAGGCTCCGGGTCCAACTAAAAAACGGGCTGTTGCGCACCAAGAAAATCCCGACCTCTGTGCCGGCGACACTCCTCGATTGTAGGACTAACAACGCGCGACCATGTTTCATGCTTCGCGGGTCGGCGATTACGCCGGTGCCGAACTAAAAATCGTTCTCCAGCGTCAACTCGCCGATCTTGGCGTGCAACGCTTTGAGGTCGATCGGCGCGGCCTGCTCCGCTCGGGTCTCGCCGAAAACGCCCACGGCGCCCTCCTGCAACTGGCTCTTCCACGGCATAATCTGGTTGGGATGAATGTCGAATTGCTCGGCCAACTCGGCCAAGCGTCTTCTCACCCTTGATCGCGGCCAGGGCCACCTTCGCCTTGAACGCCGTTGTATGGTTCCTGCGGGGACGTCTGCTCATCCGTTCTTCACTTTACAGCCATCTTAAGGCTGCGCGCGAGCAGAACGTCCACTTAAACCCCTGTCTGAATTTGCGCTACCGGCTATTGATTCCTTTATAAATACCGAGCGCTAGACAATCCCATGCCGATGGAAAGATTGCGCTTTCATTAGTCAAATTACGCAAAAATTTATGCCGCGACCCATGGAATCTGCTATTGTAGTAAACAACCGCATGAAGAGGTCTTTCTGAATTCCCTGAAGACGTGTTGCCTTGACGCAATGTATAGCAATGATTGAAGATTGTCTCCGAGAACGAACTAGCTTTAGGGAGACAAGCCAATTGACGGTATTGATTGCAATTCGTCAAACAAAATAGTGTTTTCATCCCACGGTTATTCAAAGGAAGCGATGAGTTAACAATGTGGAGGATCTTTTGAGCGCCAGATCGTTTGGATCGAGCATTCTTGAAGGCAAATGTGTGGCTAGACACGCGCCGCATGGTGCCTGCGGGGGCGCGGATGGGGACGAAGGGCTGGCGTCGACCGGAAATCTTGCGTCGGCAGCACGTTCCTCGCCCTATCTGGTCATTAGACGGCTGAGTCCCTGGTCGCAGTCGGGCGGTAAACGCTTTTTCGACTGCGTCTGTGTTCTGTTGACGCTGCCGCTACTGGTTCCGTTACTACTGGCGACTGCACTGGCGGTGCGCCTGACATCCTCGGGGCCCGTCCTCTTCTTGCAGGAACGCATGGGCCGTCACGGCCGGAGTTTCACCATTCTGAAATTCCGGACCATGATCCACACCACGGAAAAAGCGCATCATCCGGTCACCACAGTCGGCAACCAGCTTTTCACCCCTGTGGGCCCATTCCTGCGCCGCTGGAAGCTCGATGAGTTGCCCCAGTTGTTGAATGTTCTTTTGGGGGATATGAGCCTGGTCGGTCCCCGGCCAAAGATGCCGGAACATCTGGTTTCCGATTTCCCCTGCCGTCCAGGTATCACGGGGGCGGCCACCATCGCTTTTGCGCGCGAGGAGATGATTCTCGACCGCGTGCCCAAGCATCAATTGAACGCCTATTATCACAGCGTGGTTCTTCCCGCCAAGCGTCGGCTCGACGCCAGATATATGGCCCGGGCCACTTTTCTCTCCGATCTAAAACTTCTCGTGGACAGTGTATTGCGCCGCTGGGACAGCTCCGTCATGGAAGGCTTGCTTAACACCGGGGCATTTGAGGCGGAAGGTAGGGTGCCGCCCTCCAGAGCGTTTGGTCCAGATGCTCTCATTACACGCGTGCCGATACCATCAAGCGTGGATCGGCCCGCTCCAGCGGAGCAAGTCGCGGCCTTCTGATTGGTACCGTCTGCAAGTGAAAACACAACAAATGGGTATCGCGCGCGCAGGGACTGCATCCTTCTTCCATTGGCATGGGGACACCTTCAAAGTTGGCTTAGTCGCACAGGATTGCAACCTTTAGAACGGAGAAATTGGAGGGACTGCAAATCCATTTAAGGAACCTCTCCGACATTGTCATTTCGGGAATTGGGGAGTTTTATCGGATGAGGCGCAGGAAATTCCGCAGGTAAAACGGATTACGCCCCAAATTGGTTCTGCTTGCTGGCCCGGAATCCGAAGTGCAAAGCGGTTGTAGCATGGTGCTATCCGTTCGCCGACCTACAACCGCTTAGCACCCGCCGCCAGAACCAAAGAATGGGACGCAAGGGCACATAGGCCCAATAGAGACTGTCAGGAAGGCGGACAACTCTGAAGTCCGCGCGGCGATATGCAAAATCCGCCAGGATGTCCCGCAACGTTCTATGGGGCATAACCAGCCAGTCATAGCGATTCAAGCGAAATCCATCCTCGAACCAAGCCAGAATGCCGCGCGCCGCGGGATCTTCCGCCACTTTGAGAGTGCGAAGGGAGCTGTCGATCAGAAATCGTGGCAGATTCTTCCATGGATCTCCCTTCAGGTCCGGTACGGGAAGCCCGTACACATATTCCAGCAGACGTAGAGTTGCCAGCAGAGGCCTTTCCTGACCTGTTCTCAGAGCATAGTCCATGGTTGCCTGCCAATCCACATTTTCCTGGGCACGGATGCGCGCCATGTCTCCCAGCCACTTGGCGCGCATCCAGCCATGTCTTCCCCCGTGGCTGCACAGGTAGAGAACAAGGTCGATGGAGTTCATCGCCAGACAGGAAGACCCTTGCCAGACGAACGGGACGCATCTGGCCCATTGGGCGGCGGTTTGAGCGGGAGTGTCCCCATGGTTGCGCCAGTGGAGTTCCAGACAGCAGTCGCCGGAGGATTGAACGAATCCGATGTGAAATTCATGTCGAAGAAACCCTTCCAATTGGCGGGGAGTCAAGGGGAAGTAATCGGGATCAAGACGCCAACCCAGGGCCTCCAGGCAGGTTTGCGCCCTGGAAATGTCCTCGAGGGTACAAGCAAGATCGAGATCCTTGGACTGGCGAAGCCCCACGTCTCCGTACAACTCGAGCGAGAGGAGCGGCCCTTTCAAGGTCATCACGGGGATTCCGGCGCAGTTAAAGCCTTGAAGTACCTCAGTCAGCATCAAGGAATGCCGGACCGCCTGCATCCTGCAGGCGTCGCTGCGCTTCTGCAATTCGCGCCGCGCGGACTCGGGAATCTCCAACCCTGGCACTCGCTTGAGGGCGGCCCAGCTCAGGGCCGGAGTGCGGTGACGGTCAACCAGCCGGAGATACTCTGTCCAGTCCACGCCGGCGCCGATGGCTTCGCGGATGCCTTTCTCCTGGTGCTCCTGCCAGCCTTCCGGCGCTAGCCAAGATGTAGCAATCATCAGTCGAAAGGCGGGGTTGGCGCTTTGCAGCCAGGAGTTCTCACGCATGGCAGATCTCCCTCATCTGGGCGGCCCAAGAGCTGGCATAGGCTCTCCCCAAGGACACCAATTTCGCGTGTGTTTCGGATTCCACAATGCGCCCATTATCCAGAACCTGAATGATGTCGGCATGCATAGTGGTGGTGAAGCGATGGGTGATCATGAGCGCCGTCCTGCCAGCGGTTAATATGCGAAAGCGGCCCAGCCTGTCCTGCTCGGCCCAGGAATCCACTGAGCTGGTGGGCTCGTCCAAGATTACCAGCGAGGCCTGCCTGAAGAAAGCCCGAGCCAGGGCGATGCGCTGCCATAGATCTTGTCCGCGCCTTAAATAAGGGACCGATGGAGAGGCTGGCATTGCTGGAAGGTCTGGAAGCAGAGGAGGAGATCCCCCAATCCAACTCTGCCGGTCAGTGTCCTATGCAACATCCAGCCCAAACCCACAAGGCTGCCGCCCCAGGCCAGAAATCCGGCTGCCAGTTCAATTGAGGCTCCTTCCCGCACCATGCGCAACCGTAGTTCGCGGAGGTTCTCCCGCAGGCTCGCGAAGGCTTTGCGACAGTAGGTTCCTCGATCGAAGAAACGCAGCTCGGCGGCGGCGCTCAGCTCCGTGATCAGCCAGTCCAGGTTGCAAGTTCGCCGTTCCTAGCTGTGTACTCCAGGTTCCTGCGGTGCTCCTCAAGAGTATGGCTGCCCACAAGTAAAAGGCCAGGAAACACTGTGGAAACCAGTAGCAGGAGCAGCCATCCAACTGGATGGAATTTGGGGGCAGGGCAGTACGAATCTGCGATAGGGGCGGACCGCAAAGTTCGTCCATCTCTCTACCACAGTGTGATGCAGATAGTATCCCCACAGAGATTTAATCGGTGGCGTTGGACAGCGCTGCGCTCACATGGGCCACCTGCGGCTCCTTGACCATCTGGACCGGTTTGCGGTGGCTGTCCTCGGCTGGAGTCCACTGCCACTGGTACTGCGGAACGATCTCCTTGACCATGGAGCGGATTCGCGCCGCCTCGCCGGTAGCACATTCGGCATGCAGCGCTTGGAGTTGAGCCTGCAGTTCCTGCCAGCTTCTTACGCGGCTTTGGGTGCGAAGAACCTTCTGGGCTTCCGTGACGGATCGACCTTCGAAGTCGTAAAACAGATCTTCGAAGAGCTTCTCCCCGGGCCGCAACCCGCTGAAGCTGATTTTCACCTGGTCCTGAGGTATGCCCGAAAGGCGAATTAACGTCTTGGCCATATCCAGGATGCGAACCGGCTGGCCCATATCGAGTACCAGGATGTCGCCCTTGCTGCCAATGGCGAAGGCCTGTAACACCAGAGACACCGCCTCCGGAATAGTCATAAAGTAGCGGGTAACATCGGGGTCGGTTACCGAAATTTGACGGCGCGTCTTGATCTGCTCCTGGAACAGGGGGATAACGCTGCCTTGTGAGCCCAGCACATTCCCAAAGCGTACAGAAACGCAACGCATCCGGCCCGAGGGCCGGGAGGCTACGATCAGCTCACCGATCCGCTTCGTGCAACCCATGAAACTGGTTGGATGGACGGCCTTGTCGGAGGATATAAGCAAAAAGTCCTCGCAGCCTGATTTGCTGGCGACCTCCATCAGCGTCAGCAAGCCGAACACGTTGTTCTTCACCGCTTCCTGAAGATTCTCTTCCATCAGTGAAACGTGCTTGTAGGCCGCCGCGTGAAAGATGGCGCGCACATCGTGTTCCTCGATCAGGTCGCGCATCCGGGCTCCGTCCGTGACGTCGGCCACGCGATAGACCGCCTTCACCCCAGGCCGCGAGTGAGCCTGCTGCAAATTGAACAGCGGAGTCTCCGCCTGATCCACGCAAACCAGCTTCGCCGGCCCGTACATCAGTAACTGATTGCACAACTCGGAGCCTATGGAACCGGCCGCGCCGGTCACCATGACCACTCGCCCCGCGATCTTCCGCTTGACCGATTCTAGATTGAATTCGACCGGCTTCCGCCCCAACAGGTCTTCTAAATTGACCTCACGCAACTGCTCCACGGTTACCGTGCCTTGGATCAGGTCGACAAGCCCCGGAATTGTGCGGAAGCGCAATCCCGTCTCCTGGCAGCGCTCCGTAATGCGGCGCATCTCCTCGCCTGTCGCTGAGGGAATGGCAATCATCAATTCTTCGGGGCCAAAATGACGCGCGATCTTGGGAAGTTCCTTGATCGTGCCTGCCACCCGCACTCCGTGCAATCTCACTCCAGCCTTGGTCGGATCGTCGTCGACCAGAGCCAAAGCTGTGTAGCCGCTACGCGGTAGTTCCCGCAGCAGCATTCCCGCACCGCACCCGGCACCGATCACCACTACCGTCTTGCTTGAGATCCCGTTGGCCTGGGCTTGTACCCTCTGCATGAATGCACGCGACAGCATCCTAACCCCGCCCAGCGCCCCAGCGGCAAAGATCGCCTCGATAAAGTAAACCGAGATGGGAAACGCGGTGGCACCGACTATCCAGCGCTCCGCAATCAGGAATCCCGCCGAGCCCAGAGCCACCGCCTTGACGATGTCCAGCTCGTCGGTCATCCCCGTGTAGCGCCAATTACCGTGAAACAGATTGAACTGCTCCATCGCGAGTAGGCGCATCGACACCAGCAACGGCAGAGCCTGCAGGAAGAGCTTCACTTGCGGAAATGCGAACTCGAATCGCAGCAGCCATGCGAATGTGGCTGACAATACGATCAGTGCTACCTGGAACAGAACGATCACTACTTGACGATGCTTGACGAACACTCTCTTCCTCATTTCCGAAAGAAGTTGCTGTTCTACAAAATTCAACGTTAGACAGTGCTTGCATTGTTCCGCACATTCTTCAATTGGGGGGTGACGACAGAAACCGGGGTTTTCATTTCCATACCACTATAGTAATCCTGGTAATCGTTTTCCCCCGGTTTCGGCAAGACTCGCTCGCAAGACTAAAAACGCGCGCATCGAGCCCATAGAATTCCCGCATTCCATGAACGGCGGATTCGGCCCTCAGCGTAATCGGATCGCCCTGATTGAACTGCACCGAATGCGGCCCGCCTAGATTCTTCGACTCACCCTCAACGCATAGAACAACAGCGTCAGCGCATCCAAGCTGCCGCGGCGGAGAAATCCGCCGGTTGGCGTGAGGCATGCTCCGGGATTTCCAAACAGCTGCGTTGCCACCTGGGCTGCCTGGGCTCGCATGATATGGAACTTCGGCATTCGGAAGATGCGTCTCCTGCATCCCACGCAACCAGACCAATGGAGTCAAGACCATTGGAAGTTAGTTTGACCGCACTTGCAATCAAATCCGATGAAACGACGAGAAGCAACGAGGGTATCTCGCACATGCACTCTTGGCGCCTTGACCAGCCGCTTGCTTACATCCCGATGCCAGGGGCCGGCAAACGCCGAACCGGCACATCCACCAAAAGATCGAGATGACCGGTAACCTCTCTGCCTTTGACGGGCAGCCATAGAGGTAAGTTGTTCGTATTCATAATCTTAGCCTGGTTGTGGCCAGCATCGTCCATAATCGCCGAAGCATCTGAACCAAAATTGTGGGTCAGAATTGCGCGATGGAGCACTCAAGGCGCTCGACCCACAGAATGGCTTCCGTGAAAAGAAGCGGTTTACCGTTGGCCGGACCCAAACCTCAACCCACAAGCTCTGTTGTCTTACACGACTTGCGCATACTTTGGCAGTCCCCGCGCGTCTGTAAGTCGTTGAAAAACTTGATGTTGCGTCGCTGTCACGGCAGAGGTTGCGAGTTCGAGTCTCGTTGTCCCCGCCAGATTTCAAAGGACTTAGGTTCGATCTGGCATGTGACACGAAGGTCCAATAAAGGTCTGTTAAAAAAATACACCATTTTAAGACAGATTGGAATTGAAAGATTTTGAAAGAAAGGCTCCCGGGACCGGGAGCCTTTCTTCGTTTGGGGTTGGCTGAGAAAAAGCTGGACCTCGATTTGAACCTCTATGACGCCTTGGCATTGACCACGAAGAGCTCCGAGACCCGGCTCAGCGCAGACCGCTTCGCCACGGTGTGCCCCTGTCGGTAGACATCCGATCTGATCCGCGACGAGGCGTGGCGCAGCAGTTTCTGGATGACATTGAGGACTTCGCCTTGTTGTCCCAGAAGGCGCGCCAGAAAGTGCCTGGATGTGTGCCAGCCGATGGAATTTGTGATACCGGCCTTGATTGCCGCTGGCCGGACATGATCCTTCAGTGCAGAATCCGGCCGAAAGGGTGTCTGCCGGATGAGACATGCTCTACTCAAGGGACTGAACTCCAATTAGTTGGCTATTCCAATCGGGAGAACCCACGGCTTTGCCGGTGTGGCAGTAGTAGTTTGACAATTCTGGGAGTCCATCCAGAAACACTTCGACGTGAGCCGCCAAGCGCACGAAGAGGAAAAACCGGATGGACGAGTATGACAGCTTAAGCCATACGAAATGGGATTGCAAGTATCATGTGTTGTTTATCCCAAAGTGCCGCAGGAAGGTGATTTACAAGGGTCTCCGGCAGCTTTTGGGCGAGGTTTTCCGCGATCTGGCCCGGCAGCGTGAATGCAAGATCAAAGATGGGCAATTGATGCCGGCATATGTTCACATTCTGCTTTCGATTCTGCCAAAGTACGCGGTGAGTCAGGTGATCGGATTCATGAAAGGCAAAAGCGCGATCCACCTTGCACGAGTGTATGGGAAGCGGAAGCAGAATTTTGTCGGCCAGAGCTTCTGGGCGCGCGGGTATCTGGTATCGATGGTAGGCCGCGATGAGAGCGTAATCCGTGAATACATACGCAACCAGGAAGTGGAGGATGAGCGTCTGGATCAATTGAACCTGTGGAAGTGACCAGCCACCGATAAGGTGGCCCAAATCAATCGGAGACGCGTCAGCGTCCCCGCACAAGCCGCTTTGAGCGGCTCACATCGAAGAGCCTCCGTCTTTGCCGGAGGATATTCACTCGACCAAACGGCAAGGTAACAGCGCTTATTTACTACTTAATCAGCGCACTATATCGTTAATAGAAGCTCTGAACAGATTCCATTTCCAGCAAAGACTTCTCTCGGGGGCTAAAGCCAAGCACTAGTTCTATTGCGTTTGCGGCACCCTTCGGCAAACTCAGGGCAGGTTTTAAGGTCGTGCCCTTTCAAAACAGCGACTTTATCGGATCATTCTAATCAATAAACAATATTCCCGCTCACTGAGTTATTTGCTTTGTTATAGCGCGCGAAGGCGGCTGCAGGCTTCGTCGAGCTCGATGTCCTTCTTGGCGAAGCAGAATCTCAGCAGGTTCTCGCCGCAGCCGGGGCGGAAGAAGGCGGAGCCTGCCACTGAGGCTACTCCGGTGGCGGCCAGTAAATGGCGGGCTTTCTCAGCTGAGGTCTTGCCCGGCAGCCGGCTGGCGTTGGCCAGCACGTAATAGGCTCCGGCGGGTGTAGTGGGTGTCAGGCCAACGGCGCTCAGGGCGGATAAGATGCGGGCGCGCTTGGATTGGTAATCGGCGGCCAACTGGGTGTAAAAGCCGGGCGGCAGCTGTTCCAGACCGGTGGCAGCGCCGTGCTGAAATGCCGAGGGGGCGCAGACATAAGTCAGGTCATGGAAGTAGGACATGGCGGCTATCCACTTTTCGGCGGCGGTCGCATAGCCCAGGCGCCAGCCAGTTACTGAGAAAGTCTTTGAGAAACCGGACAGAACAATGGTGCGCTCCTTCATTCCCGGCAGCGTGGCGGGCGCAATGTGACGGGCGCAGTCGTAGACGAAGTACTCGTAGATCTCGTCGGTGATGAGGAAGAGGTCGTGCTCCAGAACCACCTCGGCAATGGACTCCAGCTCGGCGCGGCTAAAGACCTTGCCGCTGGGGTTGGCGGGGGTATTGAGCAGGATGGCCTTGGTGTCGGCTGTGATGGCGGCCTTGAGGGCGTCGATGTCGAGAGCGAAATCGGGCTCGGCCAGTGGAACGAGAACAGGTTTGACGCGCAGGGAGCGGAGCGTGGAGACGTGGTAGCCGTAGAAGGGCTCGAAGACAAGAACCTCGTCGCCGGGGTTGAGCAGGGCCATGGCGGCGGCGTGCAGGCCGCCGGTTGCGCCAGAGGTGACGAGGATCTCGCTGCCGGGGTCGTAGTCGAGGCCATAGTCGCGCTGCTGCTTGACGGCGATGGCCTGGCGAAGGCGGTCGATGCCGTCCAGGCGGGTGTAAATGTTTTGGCCGTCGCGGATGGCCTTGACGGCGCCCTCAAGGACCGGGACGGGAACCGGGGTATCGCAAACGCCCTGGGCCAGATTGATGCCGCCGATGGCATCGCAGGCGATGCTCATGGAGCGGATCTCGGACTGGATGGCGGCTGGGGCTAGTTGGCTGAGGGCGAGTCGGGAAGCGGCGGCTGGAGTTGTGGGCATCGATGATCCTTATAGATTCATCTTACATAGGGGTGGTCAGGCGGCCATCAGCGTAGAATCGACCTTTTATGCATGAACTTTCAATTGTGGCGAGCGTGGTGGATACGGTGACCGAGTCGCTGGCGGCCCATAAGGGCGCGCGGGTGGTAGAGGTGCGGCTGCGCGTGGGGGCGCTGGCGAGCGTGGTGGTGGATTCGCTGGAGTTCTGCTGGGGGATTGCTACCGAGGGCACGGCGCTGGAGGGGGCGCGGCTCGCGGTGAAGACGCTGCCGGTAGTGATGCACTGCACCGCGTGCGGGCGGGACGTGGAATTGGAGGGCGTGCAGAGCTTCCGCTGCCCCAACTGCGGCGAACCGTGCAGCGACCTGCTCCAGGGACGGGAGTTGGAGATTGATTCGATAGAGATAGACGACGGTCAGGAGGCGGGATGACTACCAGGATTGTGGAGCTGCGGCGGGGGATTCTTAAGAAAAACGATGAGCTGGCGGCGGGGCTGCGGGCGAGCTACGCGGCGGCCGGCGTGCTGGTGCTGAACCTGGTTTCAAGCCCCGGAACGGGCAAGACGGCCTTTTTGGAACGGACGCTGCGCGAGTTGCGGGCGCGCGGGGCGCGGGCGGCGGCGCTGGTGGGCGATCTGGAGACGGACAACGATGCGCGGCGGCTGGCCGCGAGCGGCGCTCCGGTCCGGCAAATCAATACGCATGGAATCTGTCACCTGGACGCGGAGATGATCACGAAGCACCTGGACGGGTGGGAGTTGGGCGAGCTCGATTACCTGTTCATCGAGAATGTGGGCAACCTGGTTTGCCCGTCGAGCTACGACCTGGGAGAGAAGATTCGCGTGGTGCTGCTGAGCGTAACCGAGGGCGAGGATAAGCCGTTGAAGTATCCCACCATGTTCAACTCCGCCGATGCCGCGGTGGTTACCAAGATGGATATCGCCGAGCCGTGCGGCTTCGACCGCGAGCTGGCGCTGAGGAACATCAATGAGATTCGGCCGGGCATACGGATCTTCGAGACCTCAGCCAAGACCGGGTCGGGGATGGAGGCGTGGCTGGGGTATCTGGAGAAAGCGCGAGCGAAATAGGTATACAATGTATACATGGAGTAGGTTATGGCGACGAGTAGCATGGTTCATATTCGGGTCGATGGCGAAGTGAAAGATCGAGCCTCAAAAGCGCTGGCTGCCATGGGTTTGACTGTCTCCGATGCGGTGCGTATCTTGCTGACGCGCATTGCCGCTGAAGAGGCCATGCCCTTTGAGGTGCGTGTTCCCAATCGCGAGACCTTGGCGGCCATGGAGGCCGGAGAGCGCGGTGAAGTAACCCGCGCTGCCAGTGTTGCCGCTATGATGGCTGAATTGAATGCGAACGATTGAGTGGACATCAGCCTTTAGACGCGACTACAAGCGCGTCAAGGCGACGCCTCAGCACACGGACATCGAGACGCTGCTGGGTGAGGTCGCCAGTCTGCTTGCAGCCGACAAGCCACTTCCGGAAAAGCGTCGCGATCATGGCTTGAGCGGTAATTGGATAGGCCATCGCGAATGTCACTTGAAGCCCGATTTGCTGCTGATTTACAAACTTCTAGATGAGAAGACTTTG
>Ga0182013_10007876_pt1 | contig 11599 bp, 11 predicted proteins | sample 612S2MmetaG_FD_120487 | JGI IMG/M metagenome (GOLD analysis project Ga0182013, IMG submission 120487) | Permafrost microbial communities from Stordalen Mire, Sweden - 612S2M metaG | ecosystem: Environmental > Terrestrial > Soil > Wetlands > Permafrost | place: Sweden: Stordalen | collected...
TCATGCGGCCACCGCCAGAGCATTTTCACCGTCAGTGGAATCGCCGGAACAAGCTGTCATTGCGAGGCGCGCAGCGCCGAAGCAATCCGCCGCCTGGCGAGCCGAAGTACGCTCGTCAGGCAGGGGATTGCTTCGGTGCTGCGCGCCTCGCAATGACAGGGTTGGTTGGGTTTTCCATTCACGGTGAAAACGCTCTAATCTTCATCATGCGGCTCTTGCTCTTGTTATTCTCGGCGTTGCTGCTGGCTCCGCACGCACAAGCCGCCGCAGCCTGCGACGTGCATGAACGTGCTGCGGTACCGTTCACCCTGACCGGCGGCCACCTGCTGGTGCCGCTGACGGTCAACGGCATCGGCGCGACCTTCGTGCTGGACACCGGCGCCGAGCGCTCCCTGGTGACGCCCACCGCGGTGCAACGTCTGGACCTCGCGCTGGACCAATGGGTCGGCACCACGATGCGCGGCGTCGGCGGCGTGGTGGAGCACCAGAACGCCGATCCACATTCGCTGACGCTGGGCGGAGTGGCGTTGCAGCGCCACACGATCACGCACGACACCAGCTTCACCGTCGGAGCCTTGCCGCCAATGGGAGGCGCTGTGCCGGTCGATGGATTGCTCGGGCGCGATTTCCTGTCGGTGTTCGATCTGGCATTCGACATGCCGGCCCATCGGCTGACCCTGTACGATGTGCACGGCTGCAATGGCCGCTTCCTGCCATGGCAACAGCCCTATACGGCGGTTCCGGCCGCGACGCCGATGACCCATGCAATGATTGTCCCCATCACTCTTGACGGAGTTCGGCTGACGGCATTGCTCGATACCGGCGCCACAGCCTCGATGATCGCCCTGCCCGGCATGATCCGGCTGGGCCTGACCCGCGAGTCGCTCGCCGGCGATCCCGGTGGCGCGGTGCACGGCCTGGGTCGGCAAACACCGGAAATGCGCCGCCACCGCTTCGCCAGCCTGCAGATCGGCGGCATCACGCAACCCGATCCCGTGCTGTGGGTCGCCCCGGTGCGCATCGTGCCGATCGTCGATGCGTTGCTAGGCGCCGACTGGCTGGCGATGCAGCGTCGTGTGTGGATCTCGTTCGCCACGTCGCAGGTGTTCTTCGCGACGCCATAGACGCGCCGTGCCGTCGCCCACCCACTGCAAGGAGAGCCTGATGCTGACCCTGTATTTCACTCCCGGCGCCAGTTCGATGGCGCCGCATATCGCGCTGCACGAGGTCGGCGCGACGTTCGATCCGGTGCCGCTGTCGTTGGTCAACGGCGAGAACCGCACGCCGCATTACCTGGCGCTGAATCCGGAAGGCAAGGTGCCCACCTTGCTGATCGATGGCCGCCCGCTGACCGAAGTCGCCGGCATCCTGTTCTACCTGGCAAAGCGCTATCCCGAAGCCGGGCTGTGGCCGGAGGGCGATCCGGAGGCGGAGGCGCAGGTCATCTCCTGGATGTCATTCATTGCCGCAACGATTCACCCGGCGCGGCGGCAGGGTGTTGAACGTTGCAACCAGGTGTACGCCATCGCAGAGCAGCGACTGGGGGAGAGGGAGTGGGCGGTGGGGCGCTATTCGATTGCCGACATCCATCTGTTCCGGCTGTACTGGCGGTTCGTCAATTCGAAATATCCGGGGGCGGGTACGTTCCCCAATCTCACTGCCCATTACCAACGCATGATGGCGCGCCCGGCCGTGCAGCGGACCTGCGAGATCGAAGCGGCGATCGGCTACCGATTGCCGGCGTAAGTTACGTTGAAGACCCCCTCCCCTTGTGGGCCTGGGCCGCGAAGCGGATCAAGATTGGGGGATGGGGCAGGGCAATCGCATTTGGACGATCGCACCACGGCGGAATACAACGGGGCTTGCCCAGGGACTGGGGAACAGTGCAGCAAAGCAAGCATTTTAACACAGATTGCACAGAGAAGCAGGTTAAGCCACGGATTTACACAGAGAAGGACCGCGTAACATGGACAATGTCCTGCGTGCGATCTCGGAATAATTTAATATTCTCTGCGTAATCCGTGGCTTAATCTTCTTCTCGGTGAAATCTGTGTTAAACGCTTGCTTGCTTTTTCCCTGCCCGGTTCCGGACGGACGAGGCCATACCATCAAGCCAGTGCCTGCACGGGTCAAATGCGATTGCCCTGGGAGAAGGGGAGTCGCTCGCTATCCGCTACTCCGCCGCGCGGCGCTCCTCCGGGCGGAACCGCGTGCGCAGCGCATCCCACTCCCGCGCCCCGACCCGGTTGAACCCATCCCGCACCGACATGTCGGTGCGCGGCACCGGATGCACATGCGTCGCCTTCAACGCCGCCAGCATTTCGTCGCACGCGCCAATCACCGCCTTCAGCAACAGCCCCGGAACGATCGCCAGCCGGTAGCCGATCTCCTGCGCGCGCCGCAGATCCACTTCCGGCGTCTTCCCGCCGCGCACGACGTTCAGCAGGCACGGGCCGCGCACCAGTTTCGGCACCGCGGCGACTTCCTCCATCGTCTGCGGCGCCTCGACGAAGGCCATGTCGGCGCCGCTCGCCAATGCGGCGTTGGCGCGGCCGATCGCCTCATCCAGGCCGGCGACGGCGCGCGCATCGGTGCGGGCGATCACCAAAAAATCCGGATCACGGCGGGCGAAGGCGGCGGCGCGGATCTTTGCCAGCCAGTCCTCGCGCGGCACGATCTCCTTGTCGTCGAGATGGCCGCAGCGCTTCGGCGCTACCTGGTCCTCGATATGGATGCCGGCGACGCCGGCGCGTTCATAGTCCTGCACCGTACGCACGACGTTCAGTTCGTTGCCATAGCCGGTGTCGGCGTCGGCGATCAGCGGCACCTCGACGGCGCGCGCCATGCGATTGGCGTTGGCGATCATTTCGGAGGCGGTGAGCAACCCGAAATCCGGGTAGCCGTGCGAGACGGAGGTGCCGGCGCCGGTCATGTACACCGCGGGAAAGCCGGCCTGCGCCACGAGCATGGCAGTGAGGCCGTCATAGGCGCCGGGCGCGATCACCATCGCCTCGGCCTTCAGCAAAGCACGCAGTTTACCGGCCTGGGTCATGACGCTTCCTCCGTCGAGTTGCGCGGATCGTAGGCAGGCGCCGGCGCGGGGTCCAGAGCGCGCCGGCGGGCGCCTCTTGGCAGCCGGGTTGGTAGGTGCCCAGCCGCGCCCCTTGGCAGCCGGCGCTGGTGGGTATTGTATCGCCGCAAAGGATTTGGTCGCCACGATGCGGCGGGTGGGCAGCGGCGCACCGCACAGGCCTTTGCGGCACGCAATCAGGTCGGATTGTGTGCGATACGCGGCACCTTCACCCGTCGAGCTTCGCTCGACGTCCTCTCCCGCAAAGCGGGAGAGGTAAGGTAAACTTGGAAAGGAATCGTCATGCCGCTTACCAAAGACCTCGGCCAGTTCGTTGCCGACCTGTCGCCGAACCGCATCCCGGAGGCAGCGGTGCGCGCCGCCCGCATGGGCATCATCGATGTCATCGGCACGATGATCGCCGGCCGCAAGGAAGACTGCGTGCGCATCATGCGCGACGTGCTGGCGCCCGGCGACGGGCCGGCCACGATCACCTTCAGCCCCGACAAAGGCCCCGCGCCGGAAGTCGCCTGGATCAACGGCACCGCGGCCCATGCTCTGGACTATGACGATGTCGGGATCGGCGGCCATCCCAGCACCGTGCTGGTGCCCGCCATCCTCGCCGAGGCCGAGACGCTCGGTTCGTCCGGTGCCGACATGATCGTCGCCTACGTCGCCGGCTATGAGGTCTGGGCAGAGTGCTTCCGCCGCGACAGCGGCCTGCTGCACAGGAAGGGCTGGCATCCGACCGGACTGTATGGCGCGGTCGGCGCCGCCGCGGCCTGTGCATCGCTGCGCCGGCTGGACCCCGACAAGGCCGCGCAGGCGATCGCGCTCGGGGCCTCGCAGAGCGCCGGCCTGATGGCGAATTTCGGCACGATGACGAAACCGTTCCACGCCGGCAAGGCCGCGCATGCCGGCATCATGGCGGCACGGCTCGCGGAGGCCGGCTTCACTTCCAATACGGACGCGTTGGAACACCCGCAGGGCTTCCTCAGCGCGATCTCGATGGAGGGCAATCCCGACCGCAGCAGCGAGGTGAAGGCCGGCAAGGAGTGGGCAATCCTGTCCTACGGCATCGGCATCAAGAAATACCCCACCTGCTACTGCACGCACCGCGCCATCGACTGCATGCTCGACCTGGTCAACGCGACCCCGATCAAGGCCGACGAAGTCAAGAAAATCACCGTCAATATCAGCGACTATTTCGCCACGGTGCTGCGCAACCACCAGCCGAACACCGGACTGTCGGCGAAGTTCTCCATGGAGTTCGCGATGGCGAGCGGCATCATTGCCAAGCGCGTCGGGCTGCGCGAACTCACCGACGAGTTCGTGCAGCGGCCGGACGTGCAGGACCTGATGCACCGGGTCGAGATCGTCACCACCACCGAATACGATCCGCAGCTCGGCGGCGGGGCGTTCACCGACTCGGTCGTGGTGCAGCTTGCCGACGGCCGCACCGTCGCCGGCGAGCCGGTGGCGCGCGCTACCGGCCACGCCACGCGGCCGCTGACGGAGGCCCAGCTCTACGACAAGTTCGCCGACTGCCTGGAGGTCGGCGCGTCGGAGATTCCGGCCGGTGTGTTGTTCCAGCGGTTGCAGTCGCTGCACGCGATCGGGGCGCGCGAACTGACGGCGATGCAGTAGCGGTCTATACTGCCAGGCGCGGGGCGCATCGGCCTCGCGCCTGGCGAGAGGATCGAGATTGCAATGAGTCTGCCGGACGCCGATCGGGCGAAAATGCTGGGGGATGCCGATCGGGCGAAAATGCTGGGGGATGCCGATCGGGCGAAAATGCTGGGGGTGCTTGGCGGCATGGGGCCGCTGGCCAGCGCGCAGTTCATGCTGCGCCTCACTCTGCTCACGCCCGCGGCGCGCGACCAGGACCACATCCCGGCGGTGCTGTGGTCCGACCCGCGCGTGCCGGACCGCACGCGCAGCCATCTCTCCGGCGGCGATGACCCGCTGCCCTGGCTGTTGCGCGGCATCGCCGCGCTGAAGCGCGCGGGCTGCGGCGCCATCGCCATTCCCTGCAACACCGCGCATGGCTGGTTCGACGCGATGCAGGAGGCGGCCGGCGTGCCGATCCTGCACATCGTCGATGCGGCCGCGGCGGATTTGCGCCGAGCGGGCATCAGCCCGGCAACCATCGGCGTGATGGGCACGCAGGCCACGCTGGACATGAGGCTCTATCAGGACCGGCTGCAAAGCCACGGTTGGGACTGCATCATTCCCACGCGCGATGAAATGCAGCAACTGGTTTCGCCGGCCATCGCACAGGTCAAGGCGAACCACGTGGCCGAGGCTTATGCCCCGCTGGCCGAGGTTGTGAACCGCCTCGCGGCGCGGGGCGCGACGGCAGTGGTGCTGGGCTGCACCGAAATTCCGTTGGGCATCCAGGCCGGACCGCAGGCGGCGCTGCGTGTCCCGGTGATCGACACGATCGACGCTCTGGCCCGCGCGGCGATTGCCTGGGCGCGGGGGTAGGAAACTCCCCCTCCCCTTGAGGGCTTGAGCCGCGAAGCGGATCAAGGTTGGGGGGAGGGGTTCGTGCCGTGATAGCCGTCGGCTGTACGCACCCCTCCCCCCGACCTTGATCCGCTTCGCGGCTCAAGCCCTCAAGGGGAGGGGGAGCATTTCTTGCGCGATCAGGCCTCATTTTCGCGCCAGCAGCGTCTCCCGCAACGCCTCCCAACTCGCCTGATCTGGCGCGCAGATCAGCCCGCCATCGGTCAGCGTCGGACGGTACGGACTGCGATCGAACCGGGCCGAAAAGCCGCCGGCCTCGCGATGCAACAGCCAGCCGGGGGCGTGGTCCCAGGGCAGCAGCCGGTTGAACACCAGGAAGTGGCAATGGCCGGCCGCCGCCATGCGGTACTCATGCGCCGCACACCGATAGTCCCAGCTTCCCCCCAAGCGCGGCAAGTTGCCACAGACGATGGTTCGTTGTGGCTCCGGCATAAAGCGCCAGGACACGTTGCCCGCCATCTCCCCCACCGGCGCCGCCGCCGCAACGTGCAGATCCACCCGGCATCCGTCCGCTGCCTCGATCCAGGCGCCCTCCCCGCGCAGCGCCAAAGCGGTGTCGTCGCCGATCGGGTCGTGAATTGCCGACGCCACCACCTCGCCCCGCCTTATCGCCGCCGGACTGGCGTTGTTCGAGGTGCCGTCAACCGGATCGATGACGAAGGCAAGCTCGGCATCGGCCAGGCGCCCCAACAAGGACGGGTCGACGCTCGCGGCTTCCTCACCGACGATGACGCAGCCGGGGAAGTACCGGGCGAGACGCGCCGCGATCATGCGCTCCGCGGCTTCGTCGGCATCGGTGACCAGATCGAGCGGTCCGGTCTTATGGCGCACCGCCGCCGCGTCCAGATGACGGAACCGGGGCAGGATTTCCGCCCGCGCGGCGTCGCGCAAGATAGCGGCAAGGGTAGAGAGGTCGGCTGCGGTCATCGGTCAACCTCTCCCCGGGGGAGACGGGGGCGGCCGGCCGGCATCGTACATAATGCCGGCCGGTCTCATAGCATCAACGCGGCAGGCTGTCGTCACGCGTCTCCCGGCCCAGCGCCATCGCCACGATCGATAGCAACGCGAAACACGTCATGAACGCCGTCGCCTTGGCAAAGTCGCCGCCGAATGGTGCCGCAAGCAAGCCGGCGACCAGCGGCCCGAAACTGGTGATCACCCGCCCCGACCCGTTGCAGAACGACACCGCGGATGCGCGCACATGCGTCGGGAACAACTCCGGCAAATACACCGCGTGGCCGGAGAACACGCCGAACACGAAGAAGCCGAACACCGGCAGCACGTACGGATACAGGTGCCAGTCGTGCAGCCCGAGATACAAATAAAGCCCGACCACCAGCGTGCCGACATTATAGAACACCACGGTGGGCCGCCGACCGACGACATCGGCGATGAAGCCGAACGCCGCATAGCCGCAGATCCCGCCCAGCCCCCATAGCATCATGCCGTAACCAACCAGAGGCGCGGCGGCCGCCCCGGTGATGCCCTGCTTCGCCAGCATCTGGCCCTGGATCGTCGGCAGCCAGATATTGCTGGTCCAGATCGCCAGCAGCGTGCCGACGCAAAACAGCACGCCCACAAACGTCCAATAGCGCAGCTCGCGGCTGAACAGTTGTGCCGGCACGAAGCTGAGGAACGCGCGGTCCTCGGCGCTCATCTCGCGCGCCGAGCGCAACGCCTCGCGGCGGGCGCGCACGGCCTCGAACCGCTCGGGTTCGGCCAAGCCGCGGCGGATCAGCAGCAGCACCAGCGCCGGCAGCACGCCGGTGAACATCACGTAGCGCCAGCCATACGGCCCGACCAGCGCATAGATCTGCCCGCCGATCAGCGTGCCCAGGCCGCCGCCGGTCATCATGATCCCCAGCACCTTGGCGCGATGTTTTTCCGCGAAGACCTCGGCCACCAGCGGAATGCCGATGACGATCTCGGCGCCGGTGCCGACGCCGGTGAAGAAGCGCAGGATGCCGAACACCAGCGTGCTTTGCGCGAAGCCTTGCAACGCGGTGAACACTGCGACGACGGCGATGCTGAGCGCCAGGGTGCGCACGCGGCCGATATAGTCGGCAATGACGCCGAAGAAGAACCCGCCGATCGCCCAGCCCAGCAAGCTGACCATGGCAAGGATGCCGCCGACGCGGCCGATATCGGCAATGGCTGGGTTCCCACCCATCAGCTCGGTCAGTGCCGGCCGCAGCACCAGCGAGAACAGCCCGAAATCGGTGCCGTCGAGCGTCCAGCCCAGCCAAACGACCAGGAACACCATCCATTGGTAACGGCTGAAATCACGCACGAATTCAAATCGCCGCCCAGCCACCTGGCTAATCTGGCTCATCCGATAGCTCCTCCTGTCGTGGCAGGCCTTCACGGTCTGCGCTTTGGTTCCGTTGCCACAAGAGCAGGCGCCGCGGCACGATGTGACTCGTCCGGCCGCGCCAGGCGCCCAGCCTTGCGGATGCGGGAAGTGTAGGCAGGCGTTGGGGCTCGGGCAAATCGCGCAGGCGACCGGCAGTCGCTTCGCCGACGGCTGGCAGTGCGCAGGCCCAGCCTTCGCTGTCGTACCGAGCGAGCGCAGTCATAGCGAGCGCCGTCATTGCGAGCGAAGCGAAGCAACCTCCTGCCTGGCAAGCCGCCTCAGTTCGTCACGCAGCAGATTGCTTCGCTTCGCTCGCAATGACGGCGAATTCCATCAATGCGACCCGCGAATCCCTCCACCCAACTTTAAGCCCTGGGCCGACCGTAAGCCCTGGGCGACTTTAAGTCCTGGGCCGGCTCACACGCGCTCGCTGACGGCGATCGCCATGCGGCAGCCGGCCTTGATCGCCGCCGTCAACAACCGATAGCCGGGCGCCTGCCGCGCCCCATGCGCCAGGGCGACGTCACGATGGTGCAGTTCATCATCGCGATACCGAGCAATGGTCGCGCGCAGCTCCGCCTCGCTTTCGTCCAGCGCCGCGATCTGGCCGGCGTAATGCGCGTCGATCGCCTCCTCTACCGCGACGGTGCAGGCCATCGCCGCACGCTCGCCCATCGCCGCCGTCGCCGCACCAAGCGCGAAACCGACCACGTGCCAGAACGGCAGCAGAGCCGTGGGCCGCACCCGCCGCCGCACCACCATCTCCGCAAACCCATCCAGATGCTCTTGCTCTTGTGCCTGCATCTGACGCAGCGTGTCACCGCTGCCGGTACGCCCGAGCACCGCAAGCTGCCCGGCATAGATGCGGGCGGCACCGTATTCGCCGGCGTGATCCACGCGGATCATGCCTTCTATCGTCGCCCTGGGGCTCCGGTCGCCGGGCAAGTCGGATCGCGTGGCGGTCATGCCGGCCTCCTGTCGCTGCGCCAGAGGAAGATGGCGAGCCCGACGGCGAACACCAGGGCAAAGAGCAGGTTCATCATGGCCAACGACACCGGCAGCCCAGGAATCAGGTAGGACGGGTCGTCGCACGGCTTGGCCGGATGGGCCGGCATGCTGGCCAGCCGCTCGGCGATCGAGCCCCCGACGAAGCGCGGCGCGGCGCATTCGGGCAGCGGACTGGGCCACCAATGCGCCTCCACGCCGACATGGATGAAGGCCAGCGCCACATCCGCCAGCAGCGTCAGCACCACCAGCACGAGCAATACGCGGGCCAGTCGCGGCGGCACGGCCACCGCCGCCAGGGCGAGCACGATGGCGATCCGGTACGGCCACCGCTCGAGCAAGCACAGCGCGCAGGGCGCCAGACCGACCCAGTTTTCGATGGCCAGCGCGGCGGCCAGCGCCGCGCCGGCGGCGAGCGCAGAGAGCAAGGCGAGGGTGCGGAGCGACAGGGTCGGCATGGGGGCGGGGTGTGCCTCGGGGCGAGGCTGTGTGCAAGTTGCCGCCGGCGCGGTCGCAGCATACGGTTCCCTGCCACGCCAACACGGGAGAATTCGATGCACCGGATCGTCTGGGGCCGCGCCACGTCGAGCAATGTGATGAAGGTGCTGTGGGGGCTGGGCGAACTGGCCCTGCCGTTCGAGCGGATCGACGTCGGCGGCTCGTTCGGCAAGACCGATACGCCGGAATACCGCGGGATGAACCCCACCGGGTTGGTGCCGACCTTGCAGGAGGACGGCTTCACCCTGTGGGAGAGCAACGCCATCTTGCGCTATTTGTGTCACGCGCATGCGCCGCACTCGCTGCTATGGCCGCAGGATCCGCATCAGCGTGCCAATATCGACCGCTGGATGGACGCGCAGCAGACGGTGCTGAACCGCCCCATGGGCGTGGTGTTCTGGGGTCTGGTGCGCACGCCGGCGGACAAGCGTGACCCGGCGGCGATCGCCCAGGGCGTCGCCGATGCGGCGAAAGCGTACGGCATGATCGAGCCACTGCTGGCGAAGCACCCCTATATCGCCGGTCCCGATTTCTCCCTGGCCGACATCCCCTGGGGCGTGCACGCGCATCGCTGGTTCAACATGGACTTCGAGCGCCCGTCTTTGCCGGCGCTACGCGCGTGGTACGACCGCCTGTGCGACCGCCCCGCCTACAAGCAGCACATCGTCGCCTGCCCCGTCGTCTAGTACCCAGAATGCGCGAGGCGGGAGACGAATCAGGGAAGCGGCGGCGACGACTTCGGCCGCCCCTGTGTCATTGCGAGGCGCGGAGCGCCGAAGCAATCCCCTGCCTGACGAGCCGAGGAACGCTTGTCAGGCAGGGGATTGCTTCGGCGCTCCGCGCCTCGCAATGACACAGGGGGCAGCGTCAGGCGACGGACATCGCGAGCGCGCGCGACGCTCTTATGCGCTGCCGCACGATGCGGCGTGTGACGACGTATTGCACGAGGATCAGCGCTATCTTGGAAGCGATCGGAAACACCCCGATGAACCAGCCCCAGACGACAGGTCCGGCGAGAAGCGCCAGGGTCAGGTTGGCGGCGCCGGTGGCAAACATCAGCGCTGCCCACACATAGCCGAACGCCAGCATCACGTCGGCACCGTAAGTCTGCGCGATCGGCGGCGCATAGCGCGTCATCCAGCCGGGCTTGAGCATGGCGATGCCGACCGCGGCATAGATCAATGTCGGCTTGAGCAATATGAACACTGGATTCTGCGTGAACAATGCGGCGCCGCCGAACACGACGACCAGGAACAGGCTCAGCCACTGCATGGTATCGATTTTGACGCCGCGCGCTGTCAGGTAGGCGATCCGGCCGACGCCGAATGCGATCGCAAGTCCCGCGGCAACGAAGATACTGTGCGTGACAGCATAGAGCGCAACGAAAACGAGTGTCGAGAGAAGGTCCGCGACCAGGAATTTCCCGGCAAGGATCAGCGGATGGACAGGTGTCGCGGCATCGGGCTGCGTCCCCGGTGTCATACCGGACCAATCCTGGCCATCCACGCCTTCTCCTTCTGCTCCGGAGCGCTTTCACCGTGAGTGGAATCGCCGGAACAACCTGTCATTGCGAGGCGCGCAGCGACGAAGCAATCCCCTGCCTGACGAGCCGAGGTATGCTCGTCAGGCAGGGGATTGCTTCGCCGCTGCGCGCCTCGCAATGACAGGTTCCACTCACGGTGAATACGCTCTAACGCCAAGTGATGAACGGCAACGACCGGTTGCGCCGTGAAATTCTGGCGCCGGCGCAGTCCTGCAAGGCTTTCATCCTGGTAGCAAAGGCGCGTGCAGTCGAGTCCCCTTGCAGATGATGCCGCCACGCTCGCCGGCCGTCAGCCCGCCGTAGCATTCCGCGAACACCGGCGGCAGCGGCCTTGCGTCCGGCGGGGCAAGCCACAGACGCAGCAGATGCCGCTTGCGCTCGACCTCGGGCCAATCCTCGTACGCCGTGCGCGCATGCAGGATCGTGTGATTGTGCAGGAACTGGATGTCGCCCGGCATGAAATTCATATCGAGCCGCAGCTCCGGATCGCCCGCCAGGTCGGCCAGCATGTCGAGCGCCTCGATATCCTCGTGCGTCAGCCGCCGCGCCGCGGGAAAGCGTTGCGACGACCCGATATGCAGCCGGGAATACAGCACCGACA